>WNFF01001313.1_pt1 | contig 19984 bp, 17 predicted proteins | sample 5400441 | NCBI WGS metagenome assembly WNFF01 (sample SAMN13153345, study PRJNA577476) | soil metagenome | isolation source: 120 cm saprolite under Douglas fir tree site 2 hole 3 replicate 1 | place: USA:California | collected 2015-04-18 | reverse complement strand
CGAACGGAACGATTATTTTTACGGACCGATTTGGATAGCCGCTCTGCGCGGGCGAAACTGCCGGGCACAAAGCCAGCGCGAGCGCAGCCCACAGGGCGAGTTTGCGCTTCATCGTCTCGTCCTCCTTCTTCCTTCTTGCCGTCATACCGCGGCCCGCACTCCCATGCGCGGCTTTTCATCCATCGCCGTGATCGGGAGCGGCACGGCGCGCTTCAAGCGCGCCGAGAGATCGAAGGCCTTGGTCAGCATCAGCCGGTTGTGCGCCTCGGCCGCGCTCGCGTGCTGCGTAGCCACGCCCACCGCCAGGCGGTTCAGCCATTGTTCGGTTTCTTCGCGCATCGGACCGCGAAGCTCGCCGAGCGCCATATCCCCCGGGGGATAGCTGCCGAGAAAGTCGACCCTCCGCCCCGAATCCGGCGCATAGCCCTCTCCCTGCGCGATCGTCGTCGCGAGAACGATGTCGCGATGAGTATCGTCTATGGTGAGGACGCCCTCGGTGCCGACGATGCCCACTTCCAGGCTGTACACCGCGCCAGGCCAGACCGTAGGCAAGGCCCAGGATATCGAGGCGTGATAGAGGCTGCCGTCTTCGAAAGCAACGACACCCGCCGTGGCGTCGATGCCCCCGCACAGGGGACCGAGCGCCTTGTCCACCGAGCGCGCATAGACCTCCACCGGGCGCCTGCCCTCCATCATCCACATGACCACGTCCAGCGCGTGCGTTCCCGAGATCACCATCGGCGAAATCTCGGACGGATCGTCGGTCCTCTTGTAGTTGTCCAGGGCCACGAGCCGGTTCATAAACGCCCGGGACGTGACCAGGCTGACGTCGCCGAGCTGGCCGGTGCGCACCTTCTCCTTTGCCACCAGCCAGCGGCGGCGGAAGCGTTGCGTATAGCCGACCACCGCGTCCACTCCGGATTTCTGGATGGCCGCGAGGACACGCTCGGAATCCGCGAGCCCGGTTGCGAGTGGCTTCTCGATCAGAACGGGCAGCTTGCGCTCCACCGCTGCGAGAATCGGGTCGACGTGCAGGTGCTCATCGGTCGCGATGATCGCGGCCGTCACCTCGGGGCGCGCGAGCAGCTTGCGGTAGTCGTCGGTAATGAAATCCGCGCCGATTTTGCCGCCGACAAGCTTCGCACGATCCGGCTTGATTTCGGCCAGGCCGATAAAATCGACCTGGGGGTGGCGCGCCGCGACTTCGCCGCGGAACAGACCGACCCGCCCTCCTCCGATGATGGCGAGGCCGATACGCTTGGGATTTTTCTTGGGCATCAGGAAAACTATGCTGCAGCGCGGACCGACTTGGACCCTTTCAGCGGCAGCGTCACCGATTCATTGCGCTGGGCGGACAGGTCCGCCGCCATGTAGATTTCCATCACCATGCGCGCGTGCTCGGGCGTCACCATGACCGGGCGGTCGTACGCCACCGCCTCGAGAAAATGGATGGTTTCGGCCGCCATCGGCCCGGCAAAGGTATGCTCGACCCGCTCGCCGGGCATGGTCGACATCGGCAACTGCATGCCCTTGCTCATCGTGTTCAGGATCACGTCGCGATGGCTGTCGTCGACGAACAGCGCGCCTTCCGTCCCGACCATCTCGATCCAGGTGGTGGAGAAGTTCGGGTATCCCGGCGGAAGGCTCCAGCCGCCGCCGACCACGAATGAAAGACCGCTATCCATGGTCACCGAGATCCACTGGCTGTCCGGGATCGGCTGGCCGCTAGCTTCCTGCATGGCGCCGAAATTCTGCTGCGAATACACGCGCACCGGCTTGGCCGGCTCCAGGCACCACAGGACGAAATCGAGGTCGTGGGTCGCCTCCATCGCCGCAGGCGAGAGCTTCACGCGGCCGCTGATCTTCTTGCCCAGGCCGCGGGTGATGTGCCGCGAGACCAGGGCGCTCACCGGCTTGCCGATGGTCCCGTTGCGGATCGACTGACGTACGTAGGCGAACTTGGGATTGAATCGCTGCGAGTAGCCGATGGTGAATTTCAGCAGGTTCTTGCGCGAAAGCGCGATCAGCTCGTCCGCCTCGGAGAGATCCATCGCGATGGGCTTTTCGAGGAACACGTGCTTGCCCGCCGCGAGGCTGTCGCGCGCCATGGGGTAGTGAGTAGTCTCAGGCGTCGCCGAGATATAGACGGCCTCGATTTCCGGGTTCTTCAGCAGCTCGCGGTAATCGGCGACCGCGCTCTTCGCCCGCGTCGCCTTGGCGACCTCGGCTAGGCGCTCGGTGCGGATCTCCGCGAGGTGCAGGCTCTTCGTGAGCGGGTGGGCGGCGCAGGTCTCGGCTCGTATCCCGCCGCACCATCCCGTGCCGATGATCGCTATGCCTATCTGTTTCATGGGACCTCCAGGGTGCCGCATTTTCCTGTTATCACTGCGTATTATCGCCCGATCTTGAGCAAACGCGCAGCCGTCTCTCCCATGATCTTCTGCTTGTCCGCCGAGGAAAGCCGCGGCACGCTGTTGATCAGGCCGACCGGGTCTTCCTCGCCCATGTCGAAAGGATAGTCGGTGCCGAGGAGCACCTGCGCCGCGCCGAACTTGTCGATCAAGTTGCGCAGCATCTCGGGATCGAACGTGATCGTATCGAAAAAGAACTTCTTGAGGTAGCTCGTCGGGGGCTTCTTGATCACGGTCCGGCAATCGGGCCGCGCGCGCCAGGCGTGATCCATGCGGGCCCAGTAGTGGCCGAGGAAGCCGCCCGCGTGGGGTAGCACGATCTTCAAGCCCGGATGCCTTTCCATCACGCCGCCGAAAATCAGGTGGCTGGTGCCGACCGTGGTATCCAGCGGGTTGCCGATCACATTGTTCAGGTAGTGGTCCATCAGACGCTCGCCCTGCGTAAACCCGATCGGGTGCATGAAGATCACGATGTCCAGCTCGCGCGCCTTGGCGAAGAACCGGTCGAGATTCAGGCTCGGATCGGTGAGCTCCTTCCCCGCGACGTTGGGATTGATCTCGACGCCGCGCAGGCCCAGCTGTTTGACGCAGCGCTCGAGCTCGATCACCGCCAGCTCGACGTGCTGCAGCGGCACGGTGCCCAGACCGACGAACCGGTCCGGCCACTTTGCCACGATTTCCGCGAGGCGGTCGTTCACCATGCGCGAGACTTCGGCGCCCAGCCCGGGCTCGGTCCAGTAGTAGGTCTGCTGCGGCGCCGGGGACACCGCCTGGATGTCGATGCCCATGCGGTCCATGTCCTCGAGCCTCACTTCGATCGTAGAGAGCTTGGCGGCGCGGTCCTGCATCTGCTTGACGTTGACTTCGCGCGTGAGCGCACTGGCGAACTTGACCGAAGGCTCGTATTGCGCGGGGTTCAAATACGCGAGCTTCGCGGCCGCGTCCCGGTTCAGATAGTGGCAATGGATATCGATGCGGAGGCTCCGCCTCTTCTTCTTGTCGCGGACGAGCTTGCTCGAGACCGAGCGCTTGCGCGCTCGCGCCGCCGCCGCGTAGCGCGCGGCGCGGTGCCCATGCGCGAGATCGGTGCAGCCGGGGGTCGTGCAGGTAAACATCATGTCGGCGGTTCCTTTCCTCAGTTCGATTGGTCAAAAGACTCCGAGATGCTGCGTGATCAAGGCCTGGTCGTTCCGCACCTGATCGGCGCTGCCGCTGAACGCCACGCGGCCGGTGTTGAGGATCACGACCTCATCGGCGAGGTCGAGGGCGAGCTTGATGTTCTGCTCGACCAGGAGAATCGACTGGCCTTCCCGCTTAAGGCGCGAGAGGGTGCGGCCGACTTCCGCGACGATCAGGGGCGCGAGACCTTCCGAGGGCTCGTCCATCAGCAGCACCCGGGGATTGCCCATCAGCGCCCGGCCGATCGCGAGCATCTGCTGCTCGCCTCCGGAGAGCGATCCGGCCGCCTGTTGCAACCGGTCTTTCAGGCGGGGAAAGAGCTCCATCACCCGCTCCAGGGTCCACCGTACCGCAACGCCGGCGCGCTTCTGCCTCGAGACGGCCAGATTCTCCCGCACCGTGAGGGTGGCAAAGATCCGCCGTCCCTGCGGCACGAAGCCCACGCCCCTGCGCGAAATCGCCTCGGGCGAGAGCCTTCCGATCGCTTCGCCGAACAGACGGATCTCGCCCGTCCGCGGCGGCAGGAAGCCGATGATGGCGCTCATGCAGGTCGTCTTGCCCGCGCCGTTGCGGCCGAGGAGCGCCAGCACCCTGCCCGGGTTCAACGAGAACGAAACGCCGTGCAGGACGTGACTGTCGCCGTAGAGCGCGTCGATTCCTTCGAGCGAAAGCGCTTCAGTCACCGAGATACACCTCGCGCGTTTTCGGATCGGCGACCACCTCGGCCCGGGTGCCCTCCACGATGATGCTGCCGTAGTGCAGCACGGTGATCCGCTCGGCAAGGTCGAGTGCCGTGTCCATATCGTGCTCGATCATGACCACGGTCACCTCCCGCGGGATGCCTACGATCAGGTCTTTCATCGCTGTGCGTTCCTCGCGCGAGAGCCCCGCGAAGGGCTCGTCGAGCAGCAGCACCCTGGGCTTTTGTGCGAGCGCCATGGCGATTTCGAGGCGGCGTTTCTCTCCATAGGAAACGACGCCGATCGAGCGCTCCGAGAGGTGCTCCAAGCCTACCCGTTTCAGCACCTGCCGCGCTTCCTCGTTCAACTCGGAGTATCGGGCGAGCGGCTTGAACGTGTTCCAGCGCGACTTCGACACCCCGAGCAGCGACAGCACGAGGTTGTGCTCGAGCGAGTCCTTGGGAAAAAGCGTGATGATCTGGTAGGTGCGGGCAAGGCCCCGGTGGGCGCGCTGGTGCGGACTGAGACGCGACACCTCGTCGCCGAAAAGGTGGATCGCGCCGGAATCGCGCCGCAAGTCCCCCGTGATCAGATTGAAGAGCGTCGTCTTCCCCGCTCCGTTCGGCCCGATGATGAGTCTCCGTTCTCCCGACAACACCTCGAGCGAAACTCCGTTCATGGCGGGCAGGCCGCCGAAGGATTTCCTCAGTTCGCGGAGCTGCAGGGCCGGCGTCATCGGGGACTCCTGCAGGCCTTGGTCGCCTGCGCAGCGAGGCGGCGCACACCAGGCACCACCCCCTCGGGCATAAAGATCACGATGACCACGAATACGAATCCGAGCAGCATGTTCCACCGCTCGATGTAGGCGGAAACGTAATTCTTCAGAATCATCACGATCGCCGCGCCGACGATCGGGCCGGCGAGCGTGGCGGAACCCCCGGCGATGACCGCGAGGAGGCCCTCCGCCGAGGCCGTGATCGAGAGCGAAGCGGGATGGATGTATTTGTTGTAGTACACGAACAGGAGCCCCGACACCGCGCCCCAGAATCCGGCGTAGACGAAGGTGAGCCAGCGTATCAGCCAGACGTCGTGGCCCAGGGCGCTCATGCGCCGCGCCTGGTCCCGCGTTCCGCGCAGCGCCGCGCCGAAAGGCGACGCGACGAATATCGCCATGAGCGTGATTGCCACGATCGTGATCGCCAGAGCGAAATAATAGAAAGAGCCCGCGTCATCCAGGCTGATGCCGAAGGGCGCGGGCCGCGTCAATCCCCGCAGGCCGTTGTCGCCGTCGGTCACCGAGACCCAGCGGTACGCCGTTCCCCAAAGCACCTGGGAGAGGGCAAGGGTCAGCATCAGAAATCCCAGCCCGGTCGCGCGCAGCGAGATCCAGCCGAAAGCGCACGCGACCAGCGTGGTGCCGAGCAGCGCCGCGGGCGCGGTGGCCCAATGCCCGAGTCCGAGCTTGAGCGACATCCAGGCCGAAATATACGCGGCCAGTCCCAGCCAGGAGGCATGACCGAGGGACGGCAGCCCGCCGAAGCCGACCAGCAAGTTGAGGCTCGCCGCGAAGATCGCCGCGATGAAAATCTGGCTGGTGAGATTGATGTAGTACTCGCCGCCCACGAGCGGAAGCCCGGCGAGCAGGGCCACCAGCACGACCCAGCCGGCGTTCCTCATACTGATCGGCGTCCGAAAAGGCCCGTTGGACGGAATGCGATCACGACGATCATGGGCAGGAACAGGATCACGTAGGCGAGATCCGGGAGGAGCGCCGTGCCGAAGGTGTAGATCGCTCCTATCAGGAAGCTTCCGACAAAGGCGCCGAGCAGGCTGCCGACTCCACCGAGCATGACCACGATAAGCGCCAGGGGCAGCATGTCCGCGTCCAGGCCCGGATACGCGGACATGATCGGCCCGCCGATGATGCCGCCCGCCCCGGCGAGCGCCGCACCCAGGCAAAACACCGCCGTGAAGAGCCACGACACCGGGATGCCGACCGCGCGCGCCATCTGCATGTCGTCGACGCCCGCTCGGATCATTGCGCCGATGCGCGTCCGGTCCATCAGCAGGTACAAAGCGAGGGCCGTTACGACCGCAATGGCGAGCACGACCAGCCGATAGGTCGGGAACGCCACGCCGCCGATGAAAATAGGCTGCTGCAGCGCCGGTGGCGTCGGGATCGGAATCGGGTCGCCGCCCCAGACCATCAGGCAAAGGTCGGCGATGATGAACGAGATGCCGAGCGTCACGAGCACTTGGCCGAGCGCGTTTCCGGCAAGCGCGCGCAGGATCAGGCGCTCGACCAACCCGCCGCACACTGCGATCACCAGACCTCCGATCAATGCGGCGAGCCACAGGTTGGGCACGACCTTGAGCACCGACACCCCGACATAGGCTCCGAGCATGTACATCGAGCCGTGGGTGAGATTTGCGATGCGCATCAGCCCGAAGATCAGCGAAAAACCCGCGGCGAGCAGGAACAGCAGGCCGCCGAGGGCGAGGCTGTTCAGGGTCTGTATGATCCAATACTGCATAAACGCGCGGGGCCGGAAAATCCGGCCCCGCTTTTTGCCTTCAGAGGTTCACGACTCCAGATTCTTGGCGGGCGGCCAATCGCGCGAGTAGACCGGATTCTTCAGGAATTCCTCCGGTTTGTAGGTCCAGAACTGGCTCACGTTCGGGTAGGTATGGATCACCCTGTTCACCAGGCGCCCGTCCTTGCGCTCGACCTTGCGGATGTAGACGCTGCCGACCACGTTGCCGTATTTGTCGAATGCAACCGGTCCCCGCGCCGTGTCCACCTTGATGCCCCGCACCGTCTTCATGAAAGCCGGCTTGTCCTCGATCCTCCCCTTGATGGCGTCCAGGGTCGCCTCGAGCACCGCGGCTTCGACGTACGTGGCCGCCGCGTAAAAGCCCGGGTCGTAGCCCCAGTCGACGCGGAAGTTCGCGACGAAGCGCTTGTTGATCGCATTCTCGATCTCCGCCGAATACCAGCAAGAGGTGATGATGCCGAGCGCCTCGTCGCCCATGTTGCGCAGCACCGCCTCGTCGAACGCGGTCATGCCGCCGACCACCGCGATCTTCCCTCTGAGCCCGTACTCGTTGAACTGTCTGAAGAAGCGGAAACCGTTCGATCCCGCAAAGCCGAAGAAGATGCCGTCCACGTTGGTCTTGAGCTGGGCGATGTATGTCCCGTAGTCGGGAACGGTGAGCGGCGAGAACAGCTTCTGCACGATCTTGCCGCCCGCATCCTCGAACACGCGCTGGAAGCCGGCGCACATCTCGTGTCCGTACGCGATGTCGTCGGCGATCGTCACCATGCGCTTGTACTTGAGCGTCTTGGCGCAGTAGTCGGCGAGCGGCTGAGCGCTCTGCGATGAGGTCGAGGTACCCCGCGTGAACCACGGATTGGGCTTTCTCTGTGTCATGTCCTCGGCGGCCGCGACCGACAATGTGAGCAACTGCGCGCTGCGGATGTAGTCGTCCGATGCGAGCGCCGAGGCGGTGTCGAGCGGCCCGATCATGATCTGGATCTTGTCGCGCTCGACCAGCTCCTGGAGCTTGGTGCGCGACTGGGCCGGAACGCCGCCGCTGTCGCCGACGAAGAGCTCCACCTTTCGCCCCGCCATCGTGTAATTGCGCTCCTTCAGGTACTGGACCAGCGCCCGCTCCATGTCGATGCCGCCCGAGGCGAGCGGTCCGGTCTTCACCGTCATGAGCCCGACGCGGATCGGTCCGGTCTGCGCCTGGGCGACGGTCGGCATGCCGAGCGCCGCGGCGCCTGCGCCGGTCGCCTGAATGAAACGCCTGCGGGTGAATGCCATGGGATCCCTCCTTGGTCGCGATTCAGTGGGTCGGGTTCTTCGGTGCGTCGGGCTGTTTGAGTGGCTGAGAGCGGTCAAAGGCCTCGATTTTCATGCATTCCCCGAAAATGCGCATGACCGTGGGCATGCCCTCCGTGCCGACGTTGAAAAACTTCGCGCCGAAAACCTGGGACGCCAGGCAGACGTCGGCGAGAGTCGGCGAATCGCCGTGGCAGAAGCGGCCCGTTTCCTTTTCCTTGGCGAGATGCGCTTCCAGGGCCTCCAGCGCCTTCGACGTCCAGTGAGCGAGCCACATGTTACGCGCCGGCTCGTCCTGATGCATTTCGCGCTCGAGGTAGCCGCGGATACGCGGAACGACCAGCGGATGCCCGTCGCTCACGACAATCTGCGCGAGACCGCGAACTCGGGCCCTGCCGCGGGGATCTTTCGGCAGCAGCGCGGGCCTCGGATGGGTTTCCTCCAGATATTCGAGAATCGCCATCGACTGGAACAGGGGCGGACCGCCGTCGATGACGAGCGCGGGCACCACGCTCTGCGGGTTGATCGCCTTGTATTCCTCGGCGTGCTGCTTTCCATGCAGCAGATCGATCGAGATCTGTTCGACCTCTATGCCTTTGAGCGCGAGGCCGACGCGCACGCGGTAAGTGGCCAGAGACCGCCAGAATCCATAGAGTTTCATGGTCATCGCCTTGCTTCCCCCTCAATGCTTCGGCGGAACCAACGGAACGAGAACATAGGATTCGCGCCCCGGCCCGGCATGGAGCGTGTTCCTGCCGCCGAAGACCGCCGCCGGACGGTCGCGCGGATCATCATGCAGGAACGGCCCGCAGCCGCGCAACTCGTTCTTGAAATTCGACAGCCGCGCTCCGGTCGATTTCTGCCATTCATAGTCCCTTCCCCGCACGCTGAGCGCCAATCTGTGGCCCGCGGGGACGACGATGGAGGTCGGCCAGATCTCGATGTCGAGCTGCACCACCTCGCCGGCCTCGAGCGGCTGCGGCTCGTCGTGGGTGTGGTAAGGCCGATATTCGGTCGAGAGCCTGGGATCGAGCTTGCGATGCGAGGCGCGCAGCCACCCTTGAGCGACGGGGGTATGAGGATCTATGGCGCCCGTAAACACCACCTCCCGCATATCCGAGGAGAACACCCGGAAAACGAGGAACAGATCGGCATCCGCGGTGGACGAAGACACGAACAACCTCGCGGCGAGCGGCCCCGTGATCTCCGTTTCCGCGGCGAGCGGCGCGGAAACGAAGCTTACCCCGTCGCCGAACGCGTCATAGCTCACGCTTGCGGCCTTCCCGGGCGATTCCGAGGCGAGCGCGTAGCCGGCCGGGTCGAGATGGAACTTCGTCCAGCGCGTGCGCGCGATCGGCCACTCGTTTTCGTGCCGCTCCACGAAACGGTCCGCGTGGCGAACCTGCAATTGCACGCGCGGCTGCCGGTCCCAGCCGTTTTTCATGTCCTTCAGGTAGTAATCGAAGAATCTCTTTTGCAGGGTGCGGCCGTAGTCGGTGTAGAAATGCGTCCAATGCTCGATTCCGTGCGCCTCGAGCCATTTTTCCCTCGAAGCAGCGCGCACAAATCCCTCGAAGTTACCGCGCGGATGAAGGCCCTGCCCGCCCCAGTTGGCGGCGGAGAGCAAGGGGACGGTGATTTTTTCCCAGACCGGCGAGCGGCCCTTGTGATAGCCGTCGTCGAGCGGGTGCGCCAGGATGTCGTCGCCGAAGTCGCAGCGGTTGCGCTGCAGCTCCTTGTCGGTCAGCGTTTCGTCCCCGCATGCCAGCTGCCCGGTGACACGGCTGCGCGGACCACGCTCGCCCAGGCCGTATTGCACCGTCTTCACCTGCATGTCGTACCAGTTTGCCCAGAACGTGGAGAGAATCCCTCCGTGGTGCGTCATGTCACGGTACCAGTCGGCCGCGCCTTCCCAGATACACATCGCGGCCAAGTGCGGCGGTTGAAGCGAAGCGACGTGCCACTGGTTGATGCCGTAGTACGAAATGCCGTTCAGGCCGACCTTGCCGCTCCCCCACGGCTGCACGCCCGCCCATTCGATGCACAGGTAGAAATCCTTCGTTTCGCGCGGAGAGAAATGGTCGATGTAACCGGGCGAGCGTCCCGCGCCGCGGGAATCGACGCGCACACAGGCATAGCCGTCAGGCACCCACTTCTCGGGATCGACCACTTCCCAGTTCTGGTATTGGTTGGTCGAGCCGTACGCGACATCGGGGTGCTCGGAGACCATGCGCTGCCAGGCGCTCGGATAGCCCTCCTGGAACGCGAGTCCCTTGGCATACGGTCCGTAGCTGAGAATGACCGGGAAGCGCCCTTCCCTCTGCGGACGGTATACGTCCGCCCGAAGCACGAGCCCGTCGTCCATCCTGATCGGGACGTCCCAGTCGATACGCATCCCGTCGCGGAGCTCGCTCTTGGGCGACTCCATTCTTTCTCCTTTGGAGTGACTGCGGCTTCGGTACAGCTGTTATATTTGTTGCCGCCAATTTGAACCCACACCGCAGCGCGTGTCAACCCGACGCGCGCAGGAGAAAGCCAAATGAAAATCGGAGTTGCAGGCACCGGCAGGATGGGCGCGGCAATCGCCCAGCGTCTTATGACTCTCGGCCACGAAGTTACCGTCTGGAACCGCACGATCGAAAAGACCCAGGCGCTTGCCGCCGCAGGGGCGAAAGTCGCCGCAACGCCTTTCCAGGCGGCCTCGTTTTCGGAGACCGCGATCACCATCCTCACCGACGCCGCGGCGATCGACACCGCCTATCACGCGAAAGACGGGCTCCTGTCGGGTAACGTCGCGGGAAAACTCTTCATCGAGATGAGCACGGTCCGCCCCGAGACCGAGCGAGAGCTTGCGGCGAGGATCAGGGAAAAAGGCGCGGCCATGATCGAGTGCCCGGTCGGAGGAACGGTCGGCCCCGCACGCGACGGAAAGCTCTTCGGCTTCGTCGGCGGGGAAGCGTCCGACGTCGCCCGCGCGAGGCCGCTGCTCGAGCAGCTGTGCCGGCGTATCGAGCACGTGGGACCCGTGGGCGCCGGCGCGAGCATGAAGCTCGCCATCAACCTGCCGCTGCTGGTTTTCTGGCAGGCTTTCGGGGAAGCGCTGGCGCTGTGCCGTTCGCTCGGCCTCGAGCCGGCGAAGATCGTCGACATCTTCGCGGACACCTCGGGCGGCCCCAACGTGTTGAAAGGACGCGGGCCGGCGCTCACCGCGGCGCTCCAGGGCACGGACGTCGGACCTATTACCGTCGACATCGACGCGATGCGCAAGGACCTGCGAACGATGGTCGAAGAGGCGGAATCGCTCGGGACCACCTTGCCGGTCACCTCGCGCGCGCTGGAATGCTATGACGAGGCGTCGCGAGCGGGCCTGGGCAAAGGCGACATCACGGCGATCCCGGTGCGCTGGATGAATAAGCGAGACTAGTGGTCGCGCGAATCACTGCACCGGAACGACCCCGTCGAGCTTCGCGAAGCATTCGCGCCGGGCGGTCTCCAGAAAATCCCGGACAAAAGGCTGGCGCGCCACCTCGTCGGTGGTGGCGCCGTACAGGTTGCTCCACAGCCCGTTTTTCCCGATGCGCCGCGCGATCACATAACCGTAATCCACGTAGTTCTTGATTCCCCAGTTCGGCAGCGCGGCTACCCCCCGCCGGCTGGCTACCAGCTGCAGGATAGCGACGGTGAGCTCCGTGGTCCGGCGTCTGGGATGGACCTTGGCGGGTTTCAGCACCTTACGGATCAAGTCGATGCGCTCTTCGGGAACCGGATAAGTGATGAGCGTCTCCTTCGCGAAGTCGCTCGCGACGAGATAGCGCTTTGCCTTCAGCCGGTGATCGGTCGGCATTACGGCGAGCAGTTCAAAGCGAAACAGCGGGTGGTAGACGATGCCCCGCCGCGGCTTGTTCTCCGATCCGATCACCAGATCGGTCTTGTTGTCGACGAGCAGCGCGAGCGGGTTGGGATGAAAGCCCGATACCAGATCGAGCTCCACTTCCGGCCAGTGCTTGCGAAAAGCGTCCATGATCGGCATCAGCCAGTCGAAGCAAGTGTGACATTCGAGCGCGATGCGCAGCGTCCCCGTGGGCCTTCGTGCGAGCTTGGCGAGATCGCGCTCCGCGGCCTGGACCTCGTTCATCACGGTGCGGCCCAAGGCCACCAGCCGCCGCCCCTGCTCGGTCAGCTGCACGGATTGCCCGTTGCGTTTCACCATCGCCAGGCCGTAGTGCGACTCCAGCGCCTTCAACTGATGCGAAAGAGCCGACTGGGTCAAATGCACGCGCTCGGCGGCGCGCGAGACCGTGCCCGCCTCGGCGAGCGCGATCAGCGTGCGGAGGTGGCGGACTTCGAGCATAAGCTATGAATGGTACTCATAATATCTGTATAAACTTTCATTGGATTCATAGCTAAGCATAAGCGATGATGCTCCTTTTCGTCAAAGGGGACTATGCAGTCTGACAGAAGCGAAGAACTGAGAGCCCTGCTCGAGCGCCGCATCCTGATACTGGACGGTGCGATGGGCACGACCATCCAGGGCTGCAGGCTCTCGGAGGCGGACTTCCGCGGCGAGCGGTTCGTCCGGTCCGCGCGGGACCTGAAAGGCAACAACGATCTGCTCTCGTTGACGCGCGCGGAGGTGATTCGCCAGATCCACGACCAATACCTCGAGGCCGGCGCCGACATCATCGAGACCAATACCTTCAACTCGAACGCTCCCTCGCAGGCCGACTACGGCTTGGAGCGATTGGTGTACGAGTTGAACCACGCCGCGGCCACGCTCGCCCGCGAAGCCGCGGACCGCTCGATGGAGCGCGACCCGGGCAAGCCGCGCTTTGTCGCAGGCGTGCTCGGGCCGACCAATAAGACCGCGTCGATCTCGCCCGAAGTCAACGATCCGGGTTTCCGCAACATCTATTTCGACGAGCTCGTCGGCGCCTACGGCGAGGCGCTCAAGGGCCTCGCCGACGGCGGCGCAGACTTGATACTGCTGGAGACCATCTTCGACACGCTCAACGCCAAGGCGGCGATCTTCGCGATCGAGGCGCTCTTCGAGGAGCGCGGGCAGCGTCTCCCGGTGATCGTGTCCGGCACCATCACCGACCAGTCCGGACGCACCCTCACCGGCCAGACTCCGGAAGCCTTCTGGAACTCCCTGCGCCACGCGCAGCCGATCGCGGTGGGCCTGAACTGCGCGCTGGGCGCGAAACTCATGCGTCCCTACATCGAGGAACTGTCGAAGGTCGCCGACACGTTCATCAGCTGCTACCCGAACGCGGGCTTGCCCAACCCCCTCTCGGAAACCGGCTACGACGAAACGCCCGAATACACTTCGGGCCTGCTCAGGGAATTCGCCGAAAGCGGCTTTCTGAACATCGTCGGCGGCTGCTGCGGCACGACGCCCGATCATATCCGCGCGATCGCGAACTCGGTGCGGGAGCTTCCCCCGCGCAAGCGGCCGCTTATCGAAAAGAACCTTCGCCTCTCGGGCCTGGAGCCGCTGAACATCGGCGACCAATCCCTCTTCGTCAACGTGGGAGAACGCACCAACGTCTCCGGTTCCAGGGCCTTTGCGCGCCTGATCCTCGCCGGCGACTACCAGGAAGGCCTCGCCGTGGCGCGCCAGCAGGTCGACAACGGCGCCCAGGTGATCGACGTGAACATGGACGAGGCGATGCTCGACTCCCAGAAAGCGATGACGACCTTCCTGCACCTCATCGGCTCGGAGCCCGACATCTCGCGCGTGCCGGTGATGATCGATTCGTCGAAGTGGTCGGTCATCGAGGCGGGACTGAAGTGCGTGCAGGGCAAGTGCGTGGTCAACTCGATTTCCCTCAAGGAGGGCGAAGAGGAATTCGTGCGCCACGCGCGGCTCGCCCGCCGCTACGGCGCAGCCGTGATCGTCATGGCCTTCGACGAGAAAGGCCAGGCCGACTCGCTTGCGCGGAAAATCGAGATCTCCCGGCGCTGCTACCGCCTCCTGGTCGAGCAGGTCGGATTCCCGCCCGAAGACATCGTCTTCGATCCCAACATCTTCGCGGTCGCGACCGGCATCGAGGAGCACAACAATTACGGCCGGGATTTCATCGAAGCGACCCGCACGATCAAGCGCGAGCTGCCGCACGCCAAGGTCTCGGGCGGCGTCTCGAACGTCTCGTTCTCCTTCCGCGGCAACGACGCCGTGCGCGAAGCCATTCACACGGTCTTCCTCTACCACGCCGTCCAGGCCGGCATGACCATGGGCATCGTCAACGCCGGGCAGCTGGGAGTCTACGAGGAGATTCCCGCGGACCTGCGCGAGCGGGTCGAAGACGTAGTGCTCAACCGGCGGCCCGACGCGGGCGAGCGCCTGGTGGAATTCGCCATCACCGTGAAGGCCACAGGCAAGACGCAGGCCGACGAGCTCGAATGGCGAAAGGGCACAGTCGAGCAACGCCTGGCCCACGCGCTCGTAAAAGGCATCGCGGACTGGGTGGTCGAGGACACGGAGGAAGCGCGCCGGAAATTCGAGCGTCCCATCCAGGTGATCGAGGGGCCGCTCATGGACGGCATGAACATCGTCGGGGACCTGTTCGGCTCGGGCAAGATGTTCCTGCCGCAGGTGGTGAAATCGGCGCGGGTGATGAAGCAGGCGGTGGCGCATCTCATCCCATTCATCGAAGCCGAAAAGGAGAAGTCCGGCGACCTGAAGCCCAAGGGCAAGATCGTGGTCGCGACCGTGAAGGGCGACGTGCACGACATCGGCAAGAATATCGTCGGCGTGGTGCTCCAGTGCAACAACTTCGAGGTCATCAATCTGGGCGTCATGGTGCCGGCGCAGAAGATCCTCGACACCGCGCTCGCGGAGAAGGCCGATATCATCGGCCTGTCGGGCCTGATCACGCCTTCGCTGGAGGAAATGGCGCACGTGGCGCACGAGATGCAGCGCCAGGGCTTCACCATCCCCCTTCTCATCGGCGGGGCGACGACCTCGCGCGTGCACACCGCGGTCAAGATCGCGCCGCACTACGCCCACTCCACGGTGTACGTGCCCGACGCGTCCCGGTCGGTATCGGTCTGCTCCAATCTGCTCTCGACCGACTTGAATCGGGACTATGTGCAGTCGGTGCGCGAAGACTACGAAAAGGTCCGCACCCAGCACGCGGCCAAGAAAGGACAGGCGCTCGTGCCGATAGCCCGCGCCCGGGCCAACGCTTATCGCATCGATTGGAGCAGCTATGCCCCGCCGCGACCCCGGGTCCTCGGCCGCCGGCTCCTGCGCGGCTACGATCTCGCCGAAATCGCCCGCTACATCGACTGGGCGCCGTTCTTCCAGACCTGGGACCTCGCCGGAAGCTATCCGAAGATCCTGGAGGACCCGGTGGTCGGCGAGGCGGCACGCGGCGTTTTTGCCGAAGGCCGCGCGCTGCTGGAAAAAATCCTCGCCGCGAAGTCCCTGAAGGCGAACGCGGTGTTCGGCCTGTATCCGGCGGCGAGCGTCGGCGACGACATCGAGATCTACGCGGACGAATCGCGGCGCGAGACGGCGATGGTGTGGCATTGCCTGCGCCAGCAGGCCGAAAAGCCTTCCGACCGCGCGAACCTGTGCCTCGCCGACTTCGTCGCGCCCCGCGACTCGGGGGTTCCCGACTACGTCGGCGCCTTTGCGGTCACCACGGGAATCGGGGTCGAGGCCGGAGTCGAAGCGTTCGAGGCGAATCACGACGATTACAACGCGATCATGCTCAAGGCTCTCGCCGACCGGCTCGCCGAAGCCTTTACGGAGCTCCTGCACGAACGCGTGCGCAAGGAGTACTGGGGCTACGCCGTGGACGAAAAGCTCTCGAGCACCGAGCTGATCGCGGAAAAATACCGGGGCATCCGCCCGGCGCCCGGCTATCCGGCCTGTCCCGACCACACGGAAAAGGGAGCGCTGTTCGAGCTGCTTTCCGCCCCGGAAGCCGGCATCACGCTCACGGAATCGTATGCCATGCTTCCCGCCGCGAGCGTGAGCGGCTTCTATCTCTCCCACCCGGACTCGCGTTATTTCGCGGTCGACAAGATCGGCGAGGACCAGGCGGCGGACTACGCCCGGCGCAAGGCGCTCGCCCTGGAGCAGACCGAGCGCTGGCTCGCGCCCAATCTCGCCTACGAGCCGTGAGATGGAATCGCAGAAAAAACACCCGCGCACCTTCAGCTTCGAGTTCTTCCCGCCGAAAACTCCGGAAGGGATGGAGAAGCTGCGCACAACTTGGAAGCAGCTCGCGCAGCTGAAGCCCCGGTTCTTCTCCTGCACTTACGGCGCGGGCGGCTCAACGCGGGACCGCACCCTGGAGACCGTCATGGAAATCCAGGCCGCCGGCCACCGCGCGGCGCCCCATATCTCCTGCATCGGCGCCACGCGCGCCGACATCGCCGCGACGCTCGAGCTGTACAAGTCGAAAGGCATCGATCACATCGTCGCCCTGCGCGGGGACCTGCCTTCGGGCGCTGCGAGCGCCGGGGAACTTCGCTACGCGAGCGAGCTGGTGGCTTTCGTCCGCGAACGGACCGGCGCTCACTTCCACATCGAAGTCGCCTGCTACCCCGAGTTCCACCCGCAGGCGCGCAGCCCGCGGGAGGACATCGCTCACTTCAAGACGAAGATCGATGCGGGCGCGGACGCAGCGATCACCCAGTACTTCTTCAACGCCGATTCCTATTTTCGCTTCGTCGACGACTGCGAGGCGCTCGGCATCGTCGCGCCCATCGTGCCCGGAATCATGCCGATCGGAAATTTCTCGCAGCTTGCCCGCTTCTCGGACGCCTGCGGGGCCGAGATTCCGCGCTGGCTGCGCCTGAAAATGCAGGGTCTGGGTGACGAGACCGCATCGATTCGAAGCCTCGGGCTCGATGTAGTCACCGAGCTTTGCGACCGCCTTCTTTCCGGCGGCGCACCCGGATTGCACTTCTACACGATGAACCAGGCGGGCCTGACCTCTACGATCTGGCAGCGGCTCGGGCTCTGAGCCGCGGCTCGCGCCTCTCAGGCCCGCCTGTGCAAGGCCTCCGCGCGAGCAGGCTGCCAGCCGAGCCGCTGCGAAACCGCGTCGGCCGCCTCGACCAGCTCGCGTACCCACCCGAGCAGCGCTTTCCTCGCCATGCGGTGCACCGGGCCGGCAATGCTGATCGCTGCGACCACGTTGCCCGAGTAGATGCGTATCGGCGCGGCGATGGCGCGCAGTCCGATCTCGCTCTCCTCGTCGTCGACCGCATAGTTGCGCACGCGCACCGTCGCCAGCTCGCGGCGCAAAGCTTTGGGATCGACGATGGTGTTGGGCGCGCTCACCGGAAGACCGCGCGCGATGATGCGCTCGATCTCCTCCTCGGGCTGGAACGCGAGCAGAGCCTTTCCCACCGCCGTGGAATGCACCGGCACGCGCGTCCCCACCTTCGAACCCATGCGCAGCGCCTGCTTGCTCTCGTGGGTAATGATGTAGAGGATCGAATCGTGGTCGAGAATCGCGAGGTGCACCGTTTCCCCGGTTTTTTCCATGAGCGTCCGAAGGAACGGCCTCGCCTCCATGGTGAAGTCCATCTTGCGGCGCACCATCGCCCCCAGCTCGAACAGCGCGAGTCCCAGATGATATTTGCCGTCGCCGGAATTCTGTTCGAGGATCCCCGCCTGGAGCAAGGTCGACGCCAAGCGATGCACGGTGCTCTTTGCGAGCCCCAGGCGCTTGGCGAGATCGCTGATGCCGATCTCGTACTCGTCCTCGGAAAACGTCTTGATGAGCCGCAGGGAATTCGCCACCGACGACAGCCGAGTCCTGGATTTTGCCGAACCGGGTTTTCGTTCCATCGTCGATCGGCCTCGGATTTCAGGCGGCGCTGGTGCGCGCCAGCCGAATCGCGACGATGTAGGACGCGGCCACGGCGAACGCCAATCCGAATCCTATCGGGAGCTCGGCTCCCGCGAGCGCTGCATCGGCTTCCTGCGAAAGGAGCCTGACCATCCCCAGAGCGGCAATCGCGATGCCGAGGAGCCCGATCGCCAGGCCCATGGCTCGCGAAGCCACCCGCGCGCGACGATCCGCGCGCTGCACCATGGCCGCCACCCATGCGCCGTTGACGCCGTCGGTGGTCATCATCCCGAGCGTGAACAAGAGACCCAGCCCGACCGAGAACGGCCAGCCGGCGAGATGAGCCCCGGTCAGGGAGAAGAGCGCCGCCTGGCTGAGGGTGTCGAAGGAAAGTGCAAAGGCTGCGCCGATCATCGCGATGACGGCGGGATGGCCGGTTTCCGCGATTCGTCCCAGCCAACGCCCCTTGAACCCCTTCAAGCGCACCACGCGGTCCGCGGGGGTGCGCAAAACCGCGGTGATATTCGTGATTCCCAGCGCGAGGAGAAACGCGATGGAAATCCATGTGCCGAAGCGCTCCAGCCATTGCGGCGCGGCGCCGTCGTGCAGGGTAGCCGCCACAAACCCGGCGACCAGCGTGACGATGGCGCCATGGCCCAGGGAGAAGAAACACCCGGACCAGCGCGCAAGCCGCGGCCGGGTTTGCGCGTTATGGCGCGCGAGCCCGTCGAGGGTCGCCAGATGGTCCGGATCCATCCCGTGCCGCAAGCCGAGGAGGAACACCATCAGCGCAAGGCCGGCGATGTCGTGCGGCAGGGGCGAAGTCATCCTATTTGACCGTGACGAGCTCGTTCCAGAGCTTGAGCCATTTTTCGTCTTCGTCGATCAACGCGATGGGATCGAGCATCAGGTAGGGAAAGGCGATCAGGTCGCTTTTCACCTTTCGGCTCGAGGGAAACCGCCCCATGGAATCGAAAAGCCGCTGCCCCTCCGGGGACAGCACGAAATCGGCGAAGAGCAGCGCCGCGTTCGGGTGGGGCGCGTTCGCCGCGAGCCCGATCGCCTGCGGCCTGCCGATCACCGGCTCGACCGCCTTCCAGTCGATCGGCTTCGCCCTTCGCTTCATCGAATCGGCGTTGGAAGCGTAATTGGTGAGGCTGACGTGCACTTCCCCCGCCGAAACCATCTCGGAGAGCAGCACATGCCCTTTGCGAACATCGGGCCTCATCGAGACCAGGCCGCGAAAGAACTCTACGGCGCGGCGCTCGCCCCAGTGCTTGGCGAGCCCCGCGAGCCACTCCTGATCGGTCGCCTCCAGCCCGATCCGCCCTTTCCATTTCGGATCGAGGAAGCCTTCATAGGTCGCCGGGAGCTCCTCGCGGCGAACCCTTGCCGTATTGAACGCCACGACGAAGAAATCGACGCGGTCCGCGATCCACATCCGGTGCGCGGGCACGCCCCACTGAGGAATGTCCACGATATGCGGGCTGAAAAACCTGGCCAATACCCGTTCGCGCGCCAGCGCTTCCAGCTCGGGGGCGTTGGTTTCGATGACATCGACGACATGACGGCGCGCCTTGGCCTCGTTGAGCGCGCGCCGCACGACCTGGTCGCTGAGCGAACGCCACAGCTCGACTTTGACGCCGTATTTCCTTTCGAACGCCTGGGTGAGCGGCACCGATTCCGAGGTGGCAAGCGACGTATACACCACCAGCGCGCCTTCCTGCCGCGCCCGCTCAGCCAGGCGCTGCGCTCGGTCGCCGCCCTCGTAGAGGTAGACCGCCTGATTTTTTTCCGGAGACTGCGCGCCGGCAAACCCAACGCAAAGCACCTGAAACAGGACGATCGAGTCCTTCCACCGCATCGCTTCCTTCCTCCACGCGCCCGTGAGATCCTGTGACGCTTTTCGCCCGCGGCGCCGATTGACGCTCGCGGGGATTATATGGTCGAATGAGCGCGCTTTGCAAAATTCCGGAACTGTGTTCTGTATATCAGAACACGGCATCCGAAGCGAGGACCCCATGCCGCACGAGAAAGATCAGACCCATTGGCAC
>WNFF01001945.1_pt1 | contig 19985 bp, 20 predicted proteins | sample 5400441 | NCBI WGS metagenome assembly WNFF01 (sample SAMN13153345, study PRJNA577476) | soil metagenome | isolation source: 120 cm saprolite under Douglas fir tree site 2 hole 3 replicate 1 | place: USA:California | collected 2015-04-18 | reverse complement strand
TCGAAGCCAGCTCGGAAGAGGCGCAAGCGCCGGCTTGAGTCGCGCCGCGATGGAACGAGGAGCGGCGGCGGCGCGAGCCGCCGTTCTTTTAGGTCAGCACCGAGGGAAAGAGAGAGAATCCATGGCCGAGATCACCGCTACGCTGGTCAAGGAGCTGCGTGAGAAGACCGGCGCCGGCATGATGGATTGCAAGCGCGCGCTGGGCGAGACCGCGGGCGACCTCGAAGGCGCGGTCGACTGGCTGCGCAAGAAGGGTCTCGCCGCCGCCGCCAAGAAGGCCGGGCGCGTCGCTTCGGAGGGCTTGGTCGGCGCTGCGACCCGCGGCAAGGTCGGCGCGCTCGTGGAGATCAACAGCGAGACCGACTTCGTCGCGCGCAACGACATTTCGTCCGCACCGTCACCGAAGCGGCGCTCGGCGCGGGCGACGAGCTCGAGCGGTTGAAGGCGACGTCGTTCCCGGGCAGCGGCCGCAATATCGGCGACGAACTCACGCACATGATCGCCACCATCGGCGAGAACATGGCGCTGCGCCGCGCCCGCCGCCTCGAGGTGAAGAACGGCGTCGTCGTTTCCTATGTGCACGGCTCGCTGGCGCCGGGGCTGGGCAAGATCGGCGTGCTGGTGGCGCTCGAATCGACCGGCGACCACGGCAAGCTTGCCGCGGTGGGCCGGGCGCTCGCCATGCACGTGGCCGCGGCCAACCCGCAATTCCTCGACGTCGCTTCGGTCGACAAGGCGGTGCTCGAGCGTGAGCGCGACGTGCTGCGCGAGCAGGCGCGTGCCAGCGGCAAGGCCGACGCCATCCTCGAGAAGATGGTCGAAGGCCGGCTGCGCAAGTTCTATGAGGATGTGGTGCTGCTCGAGCAGACTTACGTCCGCGACCAGGAGAGCCGCGTCAAGCAGGTGGTCGACGCCGCGGCCAAGGAGGTCGGTGCTTCCGTGCGGGTGACGGGCTTCGTCCGCTTCGCCCTGGGCGAGGGCATCGCCAAGGAGCCGTCCTAGAGCGGCGGCCTGGGAGGGAAGACGAAGCCCGGCACCTCGTGTATCATGCCGCCGCCGCTTCAATGAAGCCGGGAGCGCTATGCCAGCGGATTTGACCGACACACCCTCCGTCTCCCCCAAATACCGCCGCGTCCTGCTGAAACTGTCGGGCGAAGCCCTGATGGGGGATCAGAGCTACGGGCTCGATCCCAAGATCATTGGCCGCATCGCCCGGGAAGTGAAATCGGTCAACCAGCTCGGCGTGCAGATCGCGCTGGTCATTGGCGGCGGCAACATCTTCCGCGGCATCAAGGGTGCGGCCCAGGGCATGGAGCGGGCGACGGCCGATTACATGGGCATGCTCGCCACCGTCATCAACTCGCTCGCCGTGCAGAGCGCGCTCGAGCGCCACGGCGTGGTGACGCGCGTCCTCTCGGCCATCAGCATGCAGGCCGTGTGCGAGCCCTATATCCGGCGCCGCGCCATCCGGCACATGGAGAAGGGACGGGTGGTGATCTTCGCGGCCGGGACCGGCAATCCCTTTTTCACCACCGACACGGCGGCGGCGCTGCGCGCCTCGGAGATGGAGTGCGACGCGCTCTTGAAGGCGACCAAGGTCGACGGCGTCTATTCCGCCGATCCGCTCAAGGACCGCACGGCGACGCGCTACGAGCGGCTGAGCTATCTCGACGTCCTGTCCCGCGACCTGCAGGTGATGGACGCGACGGCGATTTCGCTGGCGCGAGAGAACGGCATTCCGATTCTGGTCTTTTCGATCCAGAATGACGGCGGCTTTGCCGATGTCGTGAAGGGCGAGGGCCGCTTCACCATCATCACCGAATGAGGGTCGAGCCGTGACCGAAGATCCGATCGTCCAAGATCTCCGCCGCCGCATGGACGGCGCTACCGATGTGTTGCGCAAGGAGTTCGCCGGGCTGCGCACCGGGCGCGCCTCGGCGAGCCTGCTCGATCCCGTGCAGGTCGAGGCCTACGGCAATAGCATGCCTTTGAGCCAGGTCGGCACGGTCAGCGTGCCGGAGCCGCGGCTCATCATCGTCCAGATCTGGGACCGCGGCAATGTCAAGGCGACCGAGAAGGCCATCCGCGAGGCCGGGCTCGGCCTCAATCCCCAGACCGAGGGCCAGACCATCCGCGTCCCCATCCCCGACCTCAACGAGGAGCGGCGCAAGGAGCTGACGCGAGTCGCCGCCAAATACGCCGAGCAGGCGCGCATCTCCGTGCGCAATGTGCGGCGCGACGGACTCGACGCCCTCAAAAAGCAGGAAAAAGACCACAAGATCACGCAAGACCAGCACCGCAAGCTGGACAAGGACATCCAGACCTTGACCGACGAGACGATCAAGAAGATCGATGGGATGCTGGCCCAGAAGGACAAGGAAATCCTTCAGGTCTGAGTCCATGGACAACGGCGCTTCCTCTCCCTTGCCGGCACCGCCGGCGCATGTGGCCATCATCATGGATGGCAATGGCCGCTGGGCGAAGTCACGCGGCCTGCCGCGCATCGCCGGGCACCGCCGCGGCGCCGATGCGGTGCGGCGCTCCGTCGCCGCCGCCGCCGAGTTCGGCATCGCCTATCTGACGCTGTTCGGCTTCTCGTCGGAAAACTGGCGGCGGCCGGTCGATGAGATCGACGACCTCATGGGGCTGCTGCGCCATTACCTGCGCGGCGAGATTGCCGAGTTGCACAGCAACCGCGTGCGCCTGCGCGTCATCGGCGAGCGCTCGCGCCTGCCGGCCGATATCGTCACGCTCATCGACAATGCCGAGTCGCTGACCAACGACAATCCGGGGCTGCGGCTGACCATCGCGCTCTCCTATGGCGGCCGTGCCGAGATCGCCCGCGCCGCGCGCGCCGTCGCCGAGGCGGTCAAGGCCGGGCGGCTCGCGCCCGAAGCGGTCGATGAGAGCCTGTTCGCGCGTTACCTGTTCACCGTGGAGATGCCGGATCCCGATCTCGTCATTCGCACCAGCGGCGAGCAGCGCATCAGCAATTTCCTGCTGTGGCAGACGGCGTATTCCGAACTCGTCTTCACCGAGACATTGTGGCCCGATTTCGGCAAGGCCGATCTCGAGAAGGCGCTGCGCGACTATCACGGCCGCGAACGTCGCTACGGCGCGTCCGTTGGATCGCGCTGACGCCAAGCCGAGTTCGCTGCGACTGCGGATCGTCTCCGCTCTGGTGATGGCGCCGGTGGCGCTCGCGGCAGTGTGGCTGGGCGGCCCCTGGCTGTCCGCCCTGGTGCTGCTCGCCGTGGCCGGGATGGGCTGGGAATGGGCGCGGCTCACCAGCGGCGGCGGCTTCGGCGCGACCGGCGCCGTGACGATGGCCACCGGTGTGATTTCTGTCGGCGCTCTATTATTGGGGGTTGACCTCGGTATCGCCTTCGCCCTGGCCCTTGCCGGCTCGGCCACGGTGCTGGCGGTAGCGGCGTTGACCCGGGCCGCGGAGCCGCTCTGGGCGGCGGCGGGCACGCTGTGGATCGCGCTGGGCGCCGCGGCCTTTCTCTATCTTGCCCTGGCGGGCGGCCGCGGCATGGTGCTGTGGCTGCTTGCGGTCGTCTGGGCGACCGATATCGGCGCCTATGCCGCCGGGCGGAGCATCGGCGGGCCCAGGCTGGCGCCGCGCCTCAGCCCCAACAAGACCTGGGCGGGTTTGGCTGGTGGCGTCGCCAGCGCCGTGCTGGCGGGCCTTATCACGGCCCGGCTCGGCGGCGGTCCGGGCGGCGTCATCGCGCTCCTCAGCGCCGGCCTCGCGGTGGTCGCGCAACTCGGCGACCTTGCCGAATCGCTTGCCAAGCGCCATTTCGGGGTGAAGGACTCGAGCAAACTCATTCCCGGCCATGGCGGGTTGCTCGACCGGCTCGATGGCTTGCTGGCGGCAAGCGTCGCGACTGGTCTGGTCGCCCTGCTGCTCGGCAATCCCTATGGCCCGGTCCACTAGCAACAACCCGCGGCAAACCGGCTATTCATATTTTTGACAAATAGTGCGCACAATTTGCTGCTACTCTGGCGGAGCGCTCGTGAACGGATGGATTCCTGACTCATGGCTTGGTTGACCGGCTACATCATCCCCTTCCTCATCGTCCTCACCGTCCTGGTGTTCGTACACGAGCTCGGCCATTACTTGGTGGCGCGGCGCAACGGCGTCCGCGTCGAGGTCTTCTCGATCGGCTTCGGCCCCGAGCTCTTCGGCTGGAACGATCGCGCCGGGACGCGCTGGAAGTTCAGCGCCATCCCGTTCGGCGGTTACGTCAAGATGTTCGGCGATGCCGATCCTGCGTCGATGCCGGGCGATCAGCTCCGCGTCATGACGCCCGAGGAGCGGGCGGTCTCCTTCCATCACAAGCGCCTGTCGCAGCGCGCGGCGGTGGTTGCGGCGGGGCCGCTCGCCAATTTCCTGTTCGCGGTGCTGGTGCTCGCTGTCATCTTCGTCTTCAAGGGCCAGCCCTTCACGCCGCCTGAAGTGGCGCAAGTGCAGCCCAACAGCGCCGCCGCCGCTGGCGGCATCCAACCCGGCGACGTCATCGTCGCCATCGACGGGCGCGCCATTGCGCGGTTCGAGACGGTGATCGAGAGCGTGCAGCTCAATACCGGGACGCCGATGGACATCGTCGTCAATCGCGGCGGCGCGCAGGTGCCGCTGCGGGTGACGCCGCAGATCATCAGCGAGACGGACCGATTCGGCTTCAGCCACCGCGTGCCGCGCCTCGGCATTATCGGCGACAAGATCGATTATGTGCAGCGCAATCCGGCAGGCGCGCTGTGGTACGGCGCCGAGGAAACCTGGAACCTCACGCGCGTGACGCTCAAGGCGGTCGGGCAAATGATCACCGGACGCCGCTCGAGCGACGAGCTGAGCGGGCCGGTCGGCATCATCCGCAAATCAGGTGAAGTTGCGCAGGGCGGCTTGTTCCCGATGCTGTGGTTCGCTGCGGTGCTCTCGGTCAATCTCGGTCTCATCAACCTTTTCCCCATCCCCGTCCTTGACGGCGGTCATCTCCTGTTTTATGCCGCTGAAGCCATTCGAGGAAAACCCCTGGGCCAGCGCGCGCAGGAATACGGCTTCCGCCTCGGGCTGGCGCTGGTGCTGACGCTGATGGTCTTCGCCACCTGGAACGATCTGGTACAGGTGGGACTGGTCGACCTCATCAAGCGTCTGGTCACCTGACCCCCTAGTCGAGGGGAGCACTTTCTAGGCGGGGGGGGTTTTGCGACGGAATTTGGCTGTTGTCGCAGTCTGCGTCGCAGTGGCGGGTGTGGTGGGGACGTCGGCGCTCGTGACGCGGCCGGCAATCGCGCAGATCCCGTCCGGTGGCACCATCTCCGAGATCCGCGTCGAGGGCACGCAGCGCGTCGAGCCCGAGACGGTACGCTCCTACATGCTGGTTCAGCCGGGCGATCCCTTCGACTCCGATCGCATCGACCGCTCGTTGAAGAGCCTGTTCGCGACGGGGCTTTTTGCCGACGTGGCGTTGCGCCGCGAAGGCGACACGCTCATCGTCCGGGTGGTGGAGAACCCGATCATCAATCGCATAGCCTTCGAGGGCAACCACAAGCTCAGCGACCAGACGCTCGACGCCGAGGTTCAGCTCAAGCCGCGCGTCGTCTATACGCGCACCAAGGTGCAGAGCGACGTCAAGCGCATCCTCGACGTCTACCGCCGCAACGGCCGCTTTGCCGCCTCCGTCGATCCCAAGGTCATCCCGCTCGAGCAGAACCGCGTCGACCTCGTGTTCGAGATCGACGAGGGGCCGGTAACCGGCGTGCGCAGCATCACCTTCGTCGGCAACCACGAATTCAGCGCCAGCCGTCTGCGCGAGATACTGCAGACCAAGGAGTCGCGCTGGTACCGCTTCTTCAGCAGCGACGACAATTACGATCCCGACCGCCTAACCTATGACCGCGAGCTGTTGCGCAAGTTCTACCTCGCCGAGGGCTACGCCGACTTTCGCGTCGTCTCGGCGGTGGCCGAGCTGGCCCCGGCGCGCGACGGCTTCTTTATCACCTTCACGATCGAGGAAGGCGAGCGCTACCGCTTCGGCAAGATCGACGTCACCAATCAGATCAAGGATGTGAAGATCGACGATCTGAAGCCGCTTGTGACCGTGGCACAAGGCGACTGGTATAACGCCGATCAGGTCGACAAGACCATCGCGGCGCTGACCGAGGCGCTCGGCAACCGCGGCTATGCCTTCGTCGACATCCAGCCGCGGGTCAAGCGCAATGCCGACAACCGCACCATCGACGTGACTTTCGAGATCAAGGAAGGCCCGCGCGTCTATGTCGAGCGCATCGACATCACGGGCAATGTGCGCACGCTCGACAAGGTGATCCGCCGCGAGTTCCGCCTGGTCGAAGGCGACGCCTTCAACACCTCGCGGCTGCAGCGCTCGGAGCAGCGCATCAAGAATCTCGGCTTCTTCAAGAAGACAGACGTCACCACCAATCCTGGCAGCAGCCCCGACAAGACGGTCATCGGCGTCAATGTCGAGGAGCAATCGACCGGCGAGTTCTCGGTCGGTGCGGGCTTCTCGACAAGCGAAGGCGTGCTCGGCGACATCTCGATCCGCGAGCGCAACCTGCTCGGCCGCGGCCAGGATTTGCGCATCGGCACCGTCATCGCGCAGCGCCAACAGCAAGTCGACCTGAGTTTCACCGAGCCCTATTTCCTCGAGCGCAACCTCGCGGCGGGCTTCGATCTGTTCGAGATCAACCAGGACAATCAGCTGATCGGCCAGTTCAACCAGTTCACCGTCGGCGGCAGTCTGCGCATGGGCTATCAGATCACCGAGCCCTTGCGCCAGACTCTCAAATACACGCTGCGCCAGGACACCATCAACAACGTGCAGCCGACGGCGTCGCGCTTCATCCAGGAGGAGACGGGCACGCGCAACACCTCGGCGGTCGGCCAGGTGCTGCTCTATGACAAGCGCGACAACCGCCTCGACCCGAGCGCCGGCTATTTCGGGCAACTCGGCGTCGACGTCGCCGGCCTGGGCGGCGATGTGCGCTATGTCCGCACGCTGCTGACCGGGGGCTATTACTATTCGGTTGCGCCGCAATGGGTGTTGAGCCTGACGGGCGAGGGCGGCTACATCCACGGCATCGAGGATACCGTGCGCATCGAGGACCGCTTCTTTGTCGGCGGCGACAACCTGCGCGGCTTCGCCACCGGCGGCATCGGCCCGCGCGATCTTGCGACCAATGACGCGCTCGGCGGCAACATCTACTATGTGGGCACGGTCTCGCTCGGCTTCCCGGTCGGTCTGCCGCAGGAACTCGGGATAACCGGTCGCGTCTTCAGCGATTTCGGCAGCCTGTTCAACCTGGATGAGAAAGGCGATACAATCGCCGATCCGCACTCGTTGCGCGTATCGGCGGGTTTCGGCGTCTCCTGGGCCTCGCCGCTCGGTCCTATCAAGCTCGACCTTGCCGTACCGGTTAAGAGGGAGTCGTTCGACAAGAAGCAATTCTTTCGTATCGGCTTCGGCACGAGGTTCTAGATGTCCTGTTTCATCCGCCGTATCGTCGCCACAACGGTTGCGCTCCTCATCGCCTTGGCCCCTGCCGGGCCGCTCCGGGCGCAGGCGCAGCCGTTGCCTGCTCCGGTCATCCTCATCGTCGATCTGCAGCAGATCCTCCAGGACGCCAAGGCCGCCAAAGCGGTGCAGGGGGTCATCAACCAAGAATACAGTTCCTACACGAAGGAGGTGGCGCAGCAGGAGGATGAGCTGCAGAAGTCGCGCACCGAGCTGGAGCGCCAGCGCACCATCCTGGCACCGGACGCGTTCAACACGCGGGCACGCGATCTGCAGCAGCGCTATGACGAACTCGGCCAGGTCGTCCAGGGCCGGCGTCAATCTTTGCAGCAGAGCCTCAACGAGGCCATGGTCAAGGTCAAGAATGCTGCGCTCGAGGTCATCGCCGACATGGTGAAGGAGCGGCGAGCCAACCTCGTCATCGAGAAGCAGGCCGTGGTGTTCGAGGCGGAAGGCATGGACATCACCGCCGATGCCATCGCTCGCCTTGATCAGAAGCTCGCCTCCGTGCCGGTCAACCTACCGAAGCCGGATGGCGAGGGTGCAGCCAAACCCGGCGGCGAAAAGAAGAAATAGACGATGGCGGACCCGCGATTCTTTCGTGTCGCCGGTCCCTTCACGGTCGCGGAGATCGCGCGCCGCAGCGGCGCCGCCGTCGCCGGTGCCGGCGAGGCCCAGCGGATTCTGCGCGACGTGGCGCCGCTCGACGCCGCTGGTCCCGACGATCTGACGTTCCTCGACAACCGCAAATACGTGACGGCCTTTCGCGAGACGCGCGCCGGCGCCGCCTTCGTGCAATCGGCGCTTGCGGCGGAGGCGCCGCCTGGGATGACCCTGCTGGTGACGGAGCAGCCCTACCGGGCCTATGCGCTCGCCGCCCAGGCCTTCTATCCGGAGTCGCCGCCCGCGCCGGGCATCGCCGCGAGCGCGGCGATCGATCCGACAGCGCGGCTCGGTGACGGCGCCGCCATCGAGGCGTATGCCGTGATCGGCGCGCAGGTCGAGATCGGGAAGCGCTGTCGCATCGGCGCCAACAGCGTGATCGGCCCGGGCTGCGTGCTGGGCGACGACGTGCGCGTCGGCGCCAACGTCAGCATCAGCCACAGCCTCGTCGGCGCGCGCGTCCGCCTCTATCCAGGCGTGCGACTCGGCCAAGACGGTTTCGGCTTCGCCATGGACCCGGCGGGCTTCGTCAAGGTGCCTCAGCTTGGCCGCGTCATCATTGAGGACGATGTCGAGATCGGCGCCAATACGACGATCGATCGTGGCGCCGGGCCGGACACGGTGATCGGCGCGGGCACGATGATTGATAATCTGGTGCAGATCGGTCACAACGTGCAGGTGGGACGCGGCTGCGTGTTGATCGCGCAGTCGGGCATCGCCGGCAGTACGCGGCTCGGCGATCACGTTATCATCGCTGCGCAGGGAGGGGTTACGGGCCATCTCACCATCGGCAGCGGCGCCCGTATCGGCGCGCAGGCGGGGGTGATGCGCGATGTCGCGCCGGGCGAGAGCGTGGTGGGCGCTCCGGCGGTGCCGGTAAAGGAGTTCTTCCGCCAGGTGGCGACGGTACAGCGCTTGTCGAGGAAGAAGGGTGGTTAGCGAGAGCAAGATGGATACGACTCAGCCCGGCGGCGTCGCCGCCGAGATCGACATCCAGCGGATCATGGAGATGATCCCGCACCGCTACCCCTTCCTGCTCATCGACCGGGTAGTGGATGTAGTGTCCGGCCAGAGCGCCGTCGGCATCAAGAACGTGTCGATCAATGAGGCCTATTTTCAGGGCCATTTCCCCAAGCGTCCGGTCATGCCGGGCGTGCTCATCATCGAGGCCATGGCGCAGACGGCGGCGGTACTCGTGGTGCAGACGCTGGGACCCGGCTCGGAGGGCAAGCTCGTCTATTTCATGAGCATCGACAGTGCGCGTTTCCGCCGCCCGGTCTTCCCTGGCGATCGGCTGCACGTACAAGTCGTGCGCAAGCAGCATCGCGGCAATGTCTGGAAATTCGAAGGCAAGGCGATGAGCGGCGACAAGGTCATGGCCGAAGCCGTCTTCGCCGCGATGATCATGGATAGCTGACATGGATAGGGTCGAGAGGCCGAACATTCATCCGACTGCTGTCGTCGAGCCGGGTGCCAAGATTGCGGCGAACGCGCGCATCGGGCCTTATTGCGTGATCGGCCCCAGGGTTGAGATGGGCGAAGAGGTCGAACTTGTCGCCCATGTCGTCGTCGCCGGCCGCACCAGCATCGGCGAGGGCACGCGCATCTTCCCCTTCGCCTCGATCGGCCACCAGCCCCAGGATCTCAAATACAAGGGCGAGGATTCCGCGCTCGTGATCGGCAAGCGCAACATCATCCGCGAGCACGTCACCATGAACCCCGGCACTGCCGGCGGCGGCATGGTCACGCGCGTCGGTGACGATTGTCTCTTCGCCGCAAGCGCCCATGTCGCGCATGACTGCATTGTCGGCAACCACGTGATCATGACGAACAACGCCACGCTCGGCGGGCACGTGATCCTCGGCGACCATGTGATCATCAGCGGGCTCTCGGCGGTGCATCAATTCGTTCGTGTCGGCCGGCACGCCTTTGTCGGCGGCATGACCGGCGTCGAGCGCGACGTGATCCCATACGGCATGGTGATGGGCGACCGCGCACGCCTGGTCGGGCTCAACATCGTCGGTCTGCAGCGGCGCGGCTTCTCGCGCGACGACATCCAGGCCCTGCGCAGCGCCTATGACATGCTGTTCGCGCAGGACAACGGTACGCTGGCCGAGCGCGTCGCCACCGTCGCCGAGCGCTTCGCCCAGGTGGGTCCGGTCCGCGAGATCATCGAGTTCGTTCGGGCCGAGAATTCGCGCGGCCTCGTGCAGCCGAAGTCGGGGAATGGCGGCTAAGCTCGGCATTTTCGCCGGCGGCGGCGAACTGCCTCTGCGCATCATCGAAGCCTGCCGCGCGGCCGAGCGGGGCGTCTTCGTCCTCGCCTTCGAGGGCGCGGCCGACCCGGCTGTAACGTCGGGGGTACCGCATGCCTGGGTGCGGCTGGGCGCCGCTGGCGAGGCGTTACGCCTGTTGCGTGAGCAGCGCGTCGAGGAGATCGTCTTTGCCGGCAGCGTCAAGCGCCCGTCCTTGCTCTCGCTGCGGCCCGATTGGCGCGCGGCGAAATTCTTCGCCCGCGTCGGCTACCGCGCGCTCGGCGATGACGGCTTGCTGAAGGCGATCATCCGCGAATTCGAGGGCGAGGGTTTTCGCGTCGTCGGCGCGGATGGCATTCTCGGTTCGGCCTTGGCGCCCGTGGGGCCGCTCGGCCGCCACGCGCCCGATGCGCAGGCTGCGGACGACATCGCCCTCGGTTTCCGCATCGTGCGTGCGCTGGGCGCGCTCGATATCGGCCAGGCCGCGGTGGTGCAGCAGGGCCTCGTGCTCGGCGTCGAGGCGATCGAAGGTACCGACGCGCTCATCGCCCGCTGCGCTGGTTTGCGCCGCGAAGGTCCGGGCGGCGTGCTGGTCAAGGCGCCGAAGCCGGGACAGGAGCGCCGCGCCGACCTGCCGACGATCGGCCGGCGCACCGTCGAAGGCGCCGCGGCCGCCGGCTTGCGCGGCATCGCCGTCGAGGCCGGCGCGAGCCTCATCATCGATCGCCCCGCGATGGCCGCTGCCGCCGACCGGGCCGGCCTTTTCGTCGTCGGCATCGCGCCGCCATGAGCGGTGCGCCGAGCGTGCAGGGCGGCAGCCAGCCGCTCATCTACATCATTGCGGGCGAGCCCTCGGGCGATGCGCTCGGAGGTCGCCTGATGGCGGCGCTTCGGGAGCGCAGCCCGAACCCCTTGCGCTTTGCCGGGATCGGCGGCGAGCACATGGCGGAACACGGGATCGATAGCTTGGTTCCGCTGCACGAGCTGGCGATCATGGGCGTCGCCGAGGTGCTGCCGCGCGCGCGCCGCATCCTGCGCCGCGTCGCCGAGACCGTCGCCGACATCCAGCGCTTGCGCCCGGCGGCAGTCGTCACCATCGACAGCTCTGGTTTCACCTGGCGCGTGGCGCAGCGGCTGCGGCGGCAGGGCGAGCGCCTGCCGCTCATCCATTACGTCGCCCCGATGGTATGGGCATGGCGTGGCGGACGGGCGCGGCGCATGGCGCGCTGGTACGATCATCTTCTGGTGCTGCTGCCCTTCGAGCCGCCCTATTTCACGCGGGTCGGCCTTGCCTGCACCTATGTCGGGCACCCGGTGGTGGAAAGCGGCGCCGATCACGGCGACGGCGCGGCTTTCCGCCAGCGCCACGGTGTCCCGCCTGGCGTGCCGCTGCTGACCGTGTTGCCGGGGAGCCGGCGCGGCGAGGTGGCGCGGCTGTTGGCGCCCTTCGCCGGCGCCGTCGCCGAGCTCGCCCGGCGCCATTCCGATTTGCGCGTGGTGGTGCCGACGACGGCGACGGTGGTGGAGACCGTCAGTGAGGCCGTGCTCGGCTGGCCCGCGCCGACCATCGTCCTCCGCGGCGAGCGCGAGAAATACGATGCATTCGCCGCGAGCGACGCGGCCCTCGCCGCCTCGGGCACGGTCGCGCTCGAGCTGGCCATGGCCCAGCTTCCAGCCGTGGTAGCCTACCGCATCAGCCCATTGACCGCGTGGCTGGTGGAGCGCATGGTCAAGGTCAAGTACATGCATTTGCTCAACCTTATCCTGGACCGTGCGGTCGTCCCCGAGCTGCGGCAGCAGGACGTCAACGCCGCGCGGCTCGGCGCGGAAGTGGAGCGGCTCTTGACCGATCCCGCCGCGCGCGAGGCGCAAGTGTCGCAGTGTCGGGACGCGCTGCACCGGCTCGGCCTGGGCGAGCTGTCGCCGAGCCGCCGCGCCGCGGACGAGGTGCTGGCGATCATCGCCCGACATTCGCGCGAGCGGAACCAGACCGCTGCCCGACCGGAAATCGAACGGAGGACGAGATGAATCCGATGACCGCCACCAAGACGGCGAGCGCCGCCGGCGCCGGCGAGGCGCGCATGCTGCACACCATGCTCCGCGTCTTCGACCTGAAGAAGTCGCTCGACTTCTACACGCGGCTCCTCGGCATGCAGGTGCTGCGCCAGCGCGAGGTGCCGGAGGGCCGCTACACCCTCGCCTTCGTCGGCTATGGCGACGAGGCGAGCAGCACGGTGATCGAGCTCACCCACAATTGGGACCAGAAGGAGCCCTATGCGCTCGGCACCGCGTTCGGCCATCTCGCCATCGGGGTCCGCGACGTCTACGCCGCCTGCGAAAAGCTCGGCAAGGAAGGCGTCAAGATCACGCGCGCACCGGGGCCGGTGAAGTTCGGCACCACCGTTATCGCCTTCATCGAGGATCCCGACGGGTACAAGATCGAGCTCATTCAGCGTGGCTGAGGCGGCGCACGGGCCGCGCATCACGACGCGCATCGAGGAACGCGCCGCCGGGCGCATCGCCCATGTCACGGTCGACCACCCGGGCAAGCTCAACATCCTCGATCGGGCGCTCATCGGCGCGCTCGGGAACCAGCTCACCGCGCTCGGCGACGACGAGAGCTTGCGTGCGGTGGTGCTGCGCGGCGCCGGCGAGCGTGCCTTCATCGGCGGCGCCGACATCCGCGACATGGCGGCGCTCGACGAGGGGAGCGCGCGCGACTTCATCACGCTGCTCCACCGCGCCTGCGACGCGGTGCGCCGGCTGCCGGTGCCGGTCATCGCGCGCATCGAGGGCTATGCGCTGGGCGCCGGGCTCGAAGTCGCGGCGGCCTGCGACCTGCGCATCGCCGCGGAGGGCGCCCGCTTCGGCATGCCCGAGGTCAAGGTCGGCATCCCCTCGGTGATCGAGGCGGCGCTGTTGCCGTCGCTGATCGGCTGGGGCAGGACGCGGCGCCTGCTGTTCACCGGCGAGACGATCAACGCGGCCGAGGCCGAGCGTTGGGGCCTCGTCGAGTGCTGCGTGCCGAAGGCCGAGCTCGACGGCGTGGTCGAGCAGGTGCTGGAGGCGATCCTCGCCTGCGGCCCGCACGCGATCCGCTTGCAGAAGGCGCTCATCCGCGAATGGGAGGATCTGCCGCTGTCGCAGGCGATCGCACGCGGCATCGCACGCTTCGGCGAGGCGTTCCAGACGGACGAGCCCAGGCGCATGATGGGTGCGTTCCTGGCGATCAAGGCGCGCCAGAAGAAATAATTCACGCGCGTGGCCGAACAAAGCCCACGGGCATAAGATTTCCGAAAGCTTCCTAGCTCACCCTGGAGGGGCACTGACCACCCTGACCCCGGGAGACCAAGTATGTTTTCGATTAATGCCCGTAAAGTTGCGACGATCGCCCTGGCCGGCGTTTTTGCCGCCGGGATCGGCTCGGCCGCCATGGCCGACACGCAGTGGGACAAGAACCATCCGCGCCGCGACCAGGTGAACGATCGCCTGCAGAACCAGAACAAACGCATCCATCAGGAAGTCAAGGAAGGCGAGATGTCGAAAGCGAAGGCAGCGAAGCTGCATCGCGAAGACAGCGGCATCCGCAAGGAAGAGCGCCACATGGCCGCCCGCCATGACGGCCACATCACCAAGGCGGAGCAGGCCAAGCTGAACCGGCAGGAGAATGCGGTCAGCAAGCAGATCGGCCAGTAACGCCTCGCGCGTGAGAAAAGGGGGCGCAGACGCGCCCCCTATTTCATTTCAGCCGATGGACCGCGTGCTTCAGCGCCGCTTCTCGACGGGCACGTAGTGGCGCAGTGTCTTGCCGGTATAGAGCTGGCGCGGGCGGCCGATCTTCTGGTTGGGATCCTCGATCATCTCGTTCCACTGCGCAACCCAGCCGACCGTCCGCGCGATCGCGAACAGCACGGTGAACATCGAAGTCGGGAAGCCCATGGCGCGCAGGATGATGCCCGAATAGAAATCGACGTTGGGATAGAGCTTCTTCTCGACGAAATACTCGTCGTGCAGCGCGATCCTCTCGAGTTCCATGGCGAGGTCGAGCAGCGGCTCGTCGCGCACGCCGAGCTCGTCGAGCACTTGGTGGCAGGCCTTGCGCAGCACGGCCGCGCGCGGGTCATAGTTCTTGTAGACGCGGTGGCCGAAGCCCATGAGGCGGAAATTGTCGTTCTTGTCTTTGGCGCGGTTGATGAATTCAGGGACGCGCTTCTTGTCGCCGATCTGGCCCAGCATCTTCAGCACGGCCTCGTTGGCGCCGCCATGCGCCGGACCCCACAACGAGGCGATGCCAGCGGCGATGCAGGCGAACGGATTGGCGCCCGACGAGCCCGCCATGCGCACCGTCGAGGTCGAGGCGTTCTGCTCGTGGTCGGCGTGCAGGATGAAGATGAGGTCCATCGCGCGCGCCAGCACCGGATTCACCTTGTACTCCTCGCACGGCACCGCAAACGCCATGTGCAGGAAGTTCTCGGCGTATTTGAGCTCGTTGCGCGGATAGATGAAGGGCTGGCCGAGCGAGTACTTGTAAGCCATCGCCGCCATGGTCGGCATCTTGGCGATGAGGCGGTAGCTGGCGACGACGCGCTGGCGCGCATCGGTGATGTCGGTCGAATCGTGATAGAAGGCGGAGAGCGCGCCGACCACGCCGCACATCACCGCCATCGGATGCGCATCGCGCCGAAAGCCGCGATAGAAGGTCGTCAGCTGCTCATGCACCATGGTGTGCATGGTGATGTCGCGCTCGAACTGCTTCTTCTGACCTGCCGTCGGCAGCTCGCCACTGAGCAGCAGATAAGCGACCTCCATGAAGTCGCTGTGCTCGGCCAGCTCCTGGATGGGATAGCCGCGATACATCAATTGGCCTTCATCGCCGTCGATGAAGGTGATCTTGGATTCGCAGCTCCCCGTCGCGGTGTAGCCGGGATCGAAGGTGAAATGGCCGAGATCGGGATAGAGTTTGCGGATGTCGACCACCTTGGGGCCCAGCGTCCCCGACAGCAAGGGCAGCTCGGCTGATTTGCCGGTCGAGTTGTCGGTCAGCGTGACGGTTTCTTTGGCGGCTTGTGCCTTGGTCTTTGCTGCGGCGGTTTTCGTATCCATCGGCTGCGATCCTCGGCGTTGCGCTGTTGCGCTGCAATATCCCCTCGGCACCGCAGCATAGGCCGCGTGGCGCTGTGAAGCAAACACCGGATGCCGCGGCTGCGGCATTGTTCGCCAGCCAAAAAAACAGGTCCCGATCGGGGCCGGCGGGAGCCGGGGTCAGCCCTCCTTCGCGCCTGCGTCGCGAAGCCGGGCGAGGGTCTCGTCGCGGCCGAGCACGGCCATGACCTCGAAGATCGGCGGCGAGGACGTCGAGCCCGCCAGCGCCGCCCGCAGCGGCTGGGCCACGGCGCCGAGCTTCAGCCCGCGGCCCTCGGCGAAGCCCCGCACCACCGCCTCGAGCGCCGGTGCCGACCAGCCCGCACCGGCCAGGGCCGGGACGAGGTCGGCAAGCAGGCGCCGGGCGTCCTCGCCAAGGAGCGCCCTGGCCTTGTCGTCGATCGCGATGGGCCGGCGCTCGACATAGAAGCGGGCATTGTCGGCGAGCTCGACCAGCGTCTTGGCGCGCGGCTTGAGGCCTGGGATACCCGCGAGAAGGCGCGCCTGCTGCGGGCCGTCGAGCGGCTGGCCGAGCGTCGGCGCGAGCCGTGGCGCCAGCAGCGACGCCAGCCGCGCATCGGGCGCCTCGCGGATGTAATGCCCGTTGAGGTTGGCGAGCTTGGCGAAGTCGAAGCGCGCCGGAGCGCGACCGACCGCGTCGATGTCGAACCACTCGATGGCCTGGGCGGTCGAGATGATCTCGGCATCGCCATGACCCCAGCCGAGCCGCAGCAGGTAGTTGCGCAGCGCCTCCGGCAGGTAGCCCATGTCGCGATAGGCGTCGACGCCGAGCGCGCCATGGCGCTTCGAGAGCTTGGCGCCGTCGGGTCCGTGGATCAGCGGCACATGCGCGAATTCCGGCACCGCCCAGCCGAGCGCGCGGTAGATCTGCGTCTGCCGGAAGGCGTTGTTGAGGTGGTCGTCGCCGCGGATGACGTCGGTGATGCCCATGTCGTGGTCGTCGACGACGACGGAGAGGTTGTAAGTGGGTGTGCCGTCCGAGCGCAGGATGATGAGGTCGTCGAGCTGCGCGTTGGCTACCGTAACGGTGCCCTGCACGTGGTCGTGGATCACGGTCTCGCCGGTCTGCGGCGCCTTCAAGCGGATCGCCGGCTTGACCCCGGGCGGCGCCGCCTTGGGATCGCGGTCGCGCCAGGTGCCGTCATAGCGCACCGGCCGGCCCTCGGCGCGCGCCTTCTCGCGCATCGCCTCAAGCTCGTCGGGCGTGCAGTAGCAGTAATAGGCATTGCCGGTGGCGAGAAGCTGGCGCGCCACCTCGGCATGGCGCGGCGACCGCGCGGATCGACGGCCTCCTTGGTCGAGCGCTGCCGGTCGGTGTCCTCGATGCGCAGCAGGAACGTGCCGCCGTGATGCTGGGCGAAAAGCCAGTTGAACAGCGCCGTGCGGGCGCCGCCGATGTGGAGGAAGCCCGTAGGCGAGGGGGCGAAGCGGACGACGACGGCCATGACCGGCGCGCTGTCTAGCACATCGCCCGGAGCGCGTCATGGCGGGGCGCGACGCGCGGCGAACGGTCAGCGCCGGGCCGCGCCCTCCGTCAGCGGTTCCAAAACGCGGGGCTTCGTTCCGAAAGGCAGGGCCTGGTGCCGGCAGTGTCGGCTGCGTGTCTTGCCTGTTCATTCGCCTTCAGCCCCGGCGCAATCCTGTCGGTCACGCAAATCGCCTGCGCGGTGATCTTGGAAACCGCAAGATACGACGTCGCCTTGGCGCTCTCCGGCTGGTGCTCTTCGGCGTTCACGCGCGCGATGAGCGCGCGCGGGACGATCTTCGCGCCCCGGCTCGATACGCGCCATTCCACCGTGCTGCCGAGCGTCGCAAAATGCTCCGTGACGACCGGGAAGAAATCGAGCGGATGCTCGGATGCGTCCGGCGCCACGATGGTGAGGCTCATGCGGTCATCATGCTCGATGAGCAACAGCGAATATCCGCCGGCGCCTGGACATCGGCTGAAGGCGCTCGCCTCTTCCTCGATGATCTCGATGACCTTGCAGGCAGGCTCCGCCAGGCTGGTGTAGATGCTCCTGGGAGCGTCGGCCGGCTCTGCCGCGGCAAGCCCGGCGGAGGCGCACGCCGCCGCAGCGGTCAGGATCAAAATCGGGAGGCGTCGCATGTCCATGCTGCCATGAGGGGCTTGGCGCGAAAGATCGCGGCGCCAGTATCGCGCGGCGCGCTTAACGACAAATTGAAGCGCGCCGCGCGGGTTGGCGTGGCGTCCAAGCCCGGTGGCGGTCCCGTTCATGACGCAGTTGGGTTCGACGAGTCGGCGAATTACAATCGACGCCATGCAACCGGCGGAAGCCAGCGGCCTCCCCGTCAGCCAGGCGATGCCGAGGCTTCGCCCGGGCGAGGCGCTGCGCTGGTTTGCCGCCAACCTGGTCGCCGAGCGCGAGCGCTGGGCCTTGTGGGTGCCGGTGTTCGTCGGTGCCGGCATCGGGATTTATTTCTGGCTGACCGTCGAGCCGCCGCTGTGGCTCGGCGCCTTCGCTGCCGCCGCCGCCATGGCTGCGGCCGTGGCGGCCGTCCGGTCGCAGCGCCTGGTGCCGCCGGCGGTCGCCGCGGCCGCCATCGCGCTCGGCTTCGCCGCGGCGCAATTCCAGGCGTGGTGGGTGGCCGCGCCCATCCTCGAACGCCGCATCGGGCCGGTGGCCATCGAAGGCCGCCTCGTCGCCGTAGACCCGCTGCCCGAAGGCACGCGCCTCATCATCGAGCCGCGCCAGGTCGGCCGGCTCGACGCACGGCATCTGCCGGCGCGCATCCGCGTGCGGTTGCGCCAGGACCCTGATGGCCTCGTGCCCGGCGAATGGCTGAGGCTCAAGGCCATGCTCCTGCCGCCGCCCGCGCCGGCGATGCCCGGGGCCTATGACTTCCAGCGCCGCGCCTATTTCGATCGACTGGGCGCGGTGGGCTTCGCCGTCGGCGCGCCCGAGCCCATCGCCGCGCCGCCAGGCCTCGGCGCCAGCCGCTGGCGCAGCGTGGTCGAAGCGGTCCGCGCCACCGTCACGCAGCGCATCCGCGCCGCGCTGCCGGAGCCGACCGGCGCCATCGCCGCGGCGCTCATCACCGGCGCGACCCATGCGATCCCGCCCGAGGATGCCGGCGCCTTCCGCGATGCCGGCCTGGCGCACATCCTGGTCATTGCCGGGTTGCATATGGGGATGGTGGCGACGGCCGCTTTCTTCGCGCTGCGCGCCGGCCTCGCCTTGATCCCGGCGATCGCGCTCAATCATCCGACCAAGAAATGGGCGGCGGGGCTGGCGTTGCTGGTGACGTTCCTCTACCTGCTGCTGTCGGGCGCCACGGTGCCGTCGCGGCGCGCCTTCGCCATGACCGGGCTGGTGCTGCTGGGCGTGCTGGTCGATCGGCTCAGCCTGTCGGCGCGCGCCATCGCCTATGCCGCGCTCGCTGTCATGCTGCTGACGCCGGAAAGCGCGGCGGGGCCGAGCTTCCAGATGTCCTTTGCCGCCGTCGCCGGCCTCATCGCCTTCTACGAGGCGATGCGCGGCAAGCTCGGCGAATGGCATTCGCATGCCGGCAAGCCGCGCCGCGCCGGCCTCTATCTTCTCGGCATCGCCTTCACGACGGTGATCACGACGATCGCGACGATGCCGTTCACCATCTACCATTTCAACCGCTTCCCGCTCTATTCGGTGGCGGCGAACGCGATGGCGGTGCCGATCACCGGGTTCTGGATCATGCCTTGGGCGCTCGTCGCCTGCCTGCTCATGCCGTTCGGTGCCGAGGCGCTGGCGTTGAAGCCGATGGGGTGGGGCATCGATGCGGTCGCCGCCATCGCGCATGCCGTGACGTCCTGGCCTGGTGCGGTACTGACGGTGCCGAGCATGCCGCCCGAGGCGCTCATCCTGTTGAGCCTCGGCGGCTTGTGGCTGTGCATCTGGACGCGGCGCTGGCGCTGGCTCGGCCTGGCGCCGATCGCCGCCGGATACGTCGCGCTCGCGTTGGTGCGCCCGCCCGACATCCTCGTCGCCGGAGATTCCGCGCTCGTCGCCGTTCGCGCCGCCGACGGCAGCTATCTCCTGTCGACGGCGCGCCACGCGAAGCTCGCGGAAGAGACCTGGACGCGGCGCACCGCGGCGGAGACCGGCCCGGCCTGGCCTGCGGCCGGGGTCAGCGCGGACGGCCGCCTCCGCTGCGATGCGCAGGGTTGCCTCTATCGCGCCCATGGCCGCACCGTGGCGCTGATCCGCGACGGCGCGGCGCTGGCCGAGGATTGCGGCAGCGTCGATCTGGTGGTGAGCCCGGTCGCCGCGCATCGCGCCTGCCGCGGCCCTCTCGTCATCGACCGCATCGACACCTGGCTGAAGGGCGGACACGCCGTCTGGCTCGATGAGGATCGCCTGCGCGTCGA
>WNFF01001589.1_pt1 | contig 19997 bp, 19 predicted proteins | sample 5400441 | NCBI WGS metagenome assembly WNFF01 (sample SAMN13153345, study PRJNA577476) | soil metagenome | isolation source: 120 cm saprolite under Douglas fir tree site 2 hole 3 replicate 1 | place: USA:California | collected 2015-04-18 | reverse complement strand
GTTCGGGCCGGTCACGGCCGAGTTGGGCGACGGCGGTCGGGTCACGATCACCATTCCGCCTGCGCGTACGGACGTCGCGCCGATCACGGTCGTGGCGAGTCGACGAGGCGGCGACACGCTGGTCATTGAGCACGCCCGACAGGGAAACGACGCGGGGCCCTTCGCGGCGGGCCCCGGCGTGATGTTCCTGCGAACCGCCGCTAGGGTGCGACCGTGATGGCGCGCGCTCCCGGCGCGAGCACAGCGAATGTGGCGTTTGCGACGTCCAGGACCGTTCCGGTGTAGAGGCCGCTTTTGCCTTGGTCCGGCACGCCGAGCTGCACAAGCGTGCCGTCCGCGATTGGGCCCGTCACGATCACGCGCCAGCGGGTCCCGGTCTGGCGCTGGGCAAACACTCGGTAGGGCGATCCCGCGGCGGCGACGACGGTGTCGATGCGGGCGCTCGTATCCGTGCCCGCGATTTCGATCAGGATCGCCCGGTCGACGGCACCGGCGCCCGCCAGGGCGACGCGGAACGTGCCCGATGTCGGACCGGTCGGCACGTCCCTGCAGGTGGTGGCGGCCAAAGCGACCACCAACGCAAGCCCCGCGCGGAACTTCATGGTTTCCGCACCTTACCCACCCGCAGCAGCGGCGGGGTAGCGGCAACATTCCCGGTGCGCTCGAGCCAGCGTAGGACATCCCCGAGCTCGAATGTCCCGTTCGCATTACCCTGCGCGTCCAGGTATCGGCGCTGGTCGTCGGTCGTCGCACCCGGTCCCTGGAACGCGAGGGCGAGGACCTCCTGCAGGGTGAGGACGGGCTCGCTCACCCGTAGAGTAAACGTGCGGCGCGCGGTGCTCGTCCCTGATGTAACCGTCGTCCGGAAGGTGTAGGTGCCGGTGTCGGTGGGCGCCCCGCTCAAGAGCCCGGCGCTGGTGAACGTGAGGCCCCGAGGCGTCGATCCAGAATCGACCACCCAGCTGAGACTCCCTGTCCCGCACGACGCGCCCAGGGCGAGGCCGTACGCGTAGCCCCATTGCCATCCGACGAGCTGTGCCGCGGTCGTGATGACGAGCGAGTCCGCGCGTCCCAGGCCCAGCACGAGCCGCATACTCCCGTTCAGCACAACCTGGCTCACCGAGTCCACGCGGAGCCCACTACACAGGCCGGTGTTGAGCAAGTCGTTCGGCTGCGTCGTCGAGCCGAGCGCCCGGTTCCCCGTGGGCCCCGGGTACACGTCGCCCGCGTCACCCCGGTTGGAGCAGCCTGCGACCGGTGATCCCGTGCACGGGCCGTTCGGATTCCAGTCGAGGTTGCCGAACCCGTCGGCCTGGAGCAGCGCGAGGCCGTGGATCGCCCCCGCGTTGACCCGGTTGTCGCCATTGATCCCGTGCTGCGCGAGCTGCGTCGAGTCGACGTGCCACACGAGCAACCCGCCGCCGCAGGACGCCGGGGGCGTGAAGCTTTGATACCACACACGGCAGTGATGATGCAGCATCGCGCTGTCCGACAGGATCGCCTGCCGGTTCTCGAGCAGGAAATACTCGCCGCGCGAATTCGGTCCCGTGGGCCGTACGAGGAACACGGTATCGATTGTCGCGCTAGCGCCGCCGAACGAATAAGCGCCACTCGTGCCGAGCGGGACCAGCGTCACCCAACCAAGCGCGCCACTCGTGCCGAGCGGGACCAGCGTCACCCAACCAAGCTGGCTCAGCGACCAGGCGTCCATCCGCGATGGGCTGAACGGCGACGAGTAGTTGCCGGCGCCCATCAAGCTGTATTCGCCGACCCCTTCAGTAGCGAAACCCGTGTCATACAGGTCCGGCAGCCCGAACCCGTGCCCGGTCTCGTGCGCCACGGTGCCGATCGGCATGATCTGCGTCACATCACACGACGATGCACCGCCCACACCGGGCTCGAGGATGTAGTCGCTGATCTTCACGAAGTTTCCCGGCCCCGGATGATAGGGATCGGGATTGGTCGTCACGAACGTGGTCTGCAGGAAGTAGCGGTGCGACCACAAGTGGTTCTCCGGTGCGCTCCGCGGCCCGCACTCGCCGCCCAGCGCCGGCTGGAGGAACACGACCATCGGCACGAAGCCGCTCGTGTCGGCGTACGGGCTGAAGTCGACCGTCAGGTTGACCTTCCGCAAGGCCTCCGCGAGACCTGCCTGCATCTGCGCGATCGCCGCGCTCGAGAAAATGCCGTCGCAGTTGGTCGAGTGGAATGGGTTCTGGAGCCGGCACAGCGAGCTCGTGTCGCCCGTGTAGAAGACCTCGTTGCTGTCCAACTGGGCCGGGCCGTAGCTCTGCCCCTGGATGTCGAGCAGACCGGTCGACATCTGCCGATAGTACGAACGATAGGTGTAGGGGCGCCCCGAGGGCGGAGTAGCGCCGAACAGCACCGAGTCGTACTGCGCAGCGCCGAACGGGAATGTGCCCGTGTCCTTGAATTTGAAGAGGACTGCCGGGACCTTGAACACACCCGTCACTGCCGCGCTCGCGGGGACTGGCGCCGCTGCCGCGAGAGGCGCGTTCAGCGCCCCAAAGGCGCTCTGGCTCAACAGCAGCGCCCGGCGCTGCCGCACGAGGCGGGCGAGGGGCCGCCAGGCGCCGTCCTTCCGAAAGTCGAAGCCGCGGAGCTCAGGGGGATGCCGTACGCCCTGCGCCGACGCGGCTGCTGGACACCACAAGGCCCACACGATTCCCACAGCGAGCCAGCAACGAGACATCACGAATTGCATCCTGGGTCAAGGCGGACGAGCGGCTCCGACAATGTAGCCTACCTCACCCCGGACGGGGGGGCTGTGCGATCCCTCACACCCCGCCTCGCGAGTATCACCCCGAGCCCCATGAATCCGACCACCCCCCCGACCAGCTTGACCTCGAACCCGACCTTGTTCGTGACATCGGCGGCCGGGATGAAGGCAAGCGCGATCGAGAGCGCTACCGACCCGAGACCGAGCCAGCCCGCGAGCGCGCTGCCCACCGTGCGGCGGCGTCGCAGCCGCAGGTACGCGCCGAACAGATAGAGGTAGGGGATGAAGAACAGCACGATCGTGGTGTCGACGAGGGTGAGATAGGCGTCCCGCACGCTCGCGCCGATGAGGCCCGCCACGACGAACAGGGTGGCCACGCCCCCCTGGACGAGCAGGGCGACGTGGGGCGTGCGCCAGCGGGGGTGCACCTTTCCGAAGGCGGGCGGCAGCACGCGGTCCACGCCCGCCACGAACGGGATGCGGGCGGTGCCGGCGATCCACGCCCCCACGCCTCCCAGGTTCCCGAGCGTGATGAGCGCGGCGATGAGCGCGGCGGCAGGGACGAGCCACGCGGCACCGAGCCGGCTCACGAGCGCGGCGGTCGCTTGCGGCAGCCCATTCGTCACACTCACCGTTGCGGCCGGGAGGGCTACGAGCATGGCCGCGGTACCCAGAAGGTAGATCGCGACGATGCTCACGCCCGAGAGCACGACGCCGCGCCGCAGGGTCGCGACCGGGTCCACGATTTCGCCCCCGAGCGTCGGAGCGAGTTCGAGTCCCGCGAACGCGAACGTCATGGTGGCGAAAAGGCTCAGGAGCGGCAGGTCGAGTGTCGCCGGCTGGAGCGAGCGCGCGGTGAACACGGTGGCGCTGCCGTGGCGCGCGAGCGACCAGGCGGCGAGGGCAATGAAGATCGCGGCGGGCAGCCACGTGCCGTAGGCGCCCAAGTTCTGCACCCACTTGCCGACCCGCAGGCCCACCAGGTTCAGGCCCAGCGCCACCCACAAACTGCCGAGTGAGAACAATCCGACAAACCACGGATTCTCGGCGAGGTGCACCGACCCCGGGCCGCCGATATAGGCCGCAATCGCGCCGCTCGTAAACAAGAGCGAGGGATAGTAGACGAGGTTGTTGACCCAGTAACCCCAGCCTGCGAGGAAGCCGTGCCGGGGCCCGAACGCCCGGGTCACCCAGCGGTAGATCCCGCCTTCGCCGGGGTCGATGTCCGTGAGCTCGCGCACCGCCACGGCCGATGGCAGGAAGAAAATCGCCATCGCGATAACCCACAAGACGAGACTCGCGGGCCCGATGCGCCCAGCCGTCGTGAGCCAGCGCAGGCCCACGATCGCCGTGACGTTGAACAGCACCACGTCGCGGAGCCGCATCACCCGCGGCAGCTCGGTCACCAGGTCGCGCGCCATATTGCTGCCAAGGGGCTCAGTGGTGAGATCGACGCCACGGCCCCAAGCACCCTGCCGGACCGCGCGTGCGACTCCCGTGAGCGGGGATCAGGGCACCGTGGGATGCACGTGCGCCGCGAGCCACCCGATCCCCGTGCCGAGCGCGGCCCCAGCCGCTACGTCGGTCGGGAAATGCTTGCCGGCCGCCACCCGCAGGGCGGCGACCCCGAGCGCGCCGGCGTACAGGAGGATCGCGTTGCGAGTGCGATGGGGTAGGCGCTCGCGCTCGGCGATCATGAGGTACGTCGTCGCCGCCGCGAAGGCGAGCGAGGCGTGTGCCGACGGCAGGGAGCGGCGGTTATCGCGGTCGGCCACCGCGGCCGGGTCGGGCGCGCCGTACAGCACTGGGCGATTGCGGTGCACCAGCACCTTGAGCCACTCGGTCGTCGCCAACGTCCAGGTGAGCGAGTTCGCGAACACGGCCACGTGACCGCGCACCTGGGCAGCCGTCGCGCCTTCGAGCGAGGCGAGCCCGGAGAATCCGGCCACGCCCAGGAGCAGCACGCTGCTCGCCGTGGTGGCCCCGTCCGAAGCGTTGTGCAACGCCGCGCGGTCGATGGACGGCACGCTCGTAGGATCGCAGGGCCCGCACGGTGCGGGGCCGGTGGGAAGCCCGGCAGCATCCGGAATCAGCGCGAGCACGCCGCCAGCAGCGACCGACGCCGCGTCCCACGGCGAGGCGCTGTAGCGGACCAGGTGGAGGTCGGGCGTCTGCGCCGCGGCCGCGCGGGTGGTGGCAGCGAGCAGCGTGAGAGCGATCACCCCACGGAGCATGCGGCATCTCGGTCGAAACGGATGGCTTTCAAGTTACGTCTGCCCGGCAGGACGTGCTCAGGCGTCGCATGTCGTGTGACCTTGCGGTTTTAGGTCACCGCCACTAACCTGTAGGCTGCCGTTTCCCAATCCAGCCCGGGGGCCCCGTTGAACACCGAGACCCTGCAGCACGTCGCATTGTTCGACAAGTGCAAGAGCTTCACCAAGGCCCGGGAGCTACAGGCGGTGGGCCTGTATCCGTATTTCCGGCCGATTTCCCACTCCGAAGACACTGTCGTGGTGATCGAGGGCAAAGAGCGGATCATGATGGGCTCCAACAACTACCTGGGGCTCACCCATCATCCCGAGGTCCTCGCCGCCGCGAAGCAGGCGCTCGAGCGCTACGGCTCGGGCTGCACCGGGAGCCGGCTTCTGAACGGCACGCTCGATCTGCACGAGCAGCTCGAGCGCGAACTGGCGCAGTTCTTCGGCAAGGAATCGTGTCTCGTCTTCTCGACCGGGTATCAGGCGAACCTGGGCCTCATCTCGGGACTGGTGGGTCGGGGCGACGTGGTGTTCCTCGACAAGCTTGACCACGCCTCGATCGTCGACGGCGCCAAGCTGTCCTATGGCGAGACGGTGCGGTTCAACCACGGCGACCTGGCGGCCCTGGAGCGGAAGGCGCAGCAGGTGCCCGCGGGGACCGGTGTGATGATCATCGTCGACGGCGTCTACTCGATGGAGGGAGACATCGCCGACGTTCCCAACCTGCTCAAGATCGCGCAGAAATACGGCGCGGCGCTCGCGCTCGACGATGCCCACGCGGTCGGCGTGCTCGGTCCCAAGGGCGACGGCACGGCCGCGCATTTCGGGGTCTCGGACGAGGTGGATATCATCGTGGGCACGTTCTCGAAGTCCCTCGCCTCGATCGGCGGTTTTGCGGCGGGCTCGGAGAGCGTGATGCACTTCCTCAAGCACCACTCCCGGCCGCTGATCTTCACCGCCGCGCTGCCGCCCGCCAACACCGCGGGTGTGCTGGCGGCCCTCGACATCTTGCAGCGCGAGCCCGAGCGGCGCGAGTGCTTGTGGAACAACACGCGCCGCCTGCAGCACGGTTTGCGCTCGCTCGGCTTCGACATCGGCCCGACCCGCACGCCGATCGTCCCGGTGCTCATCGGCCCGCTCGAGAAGACGTTCCTCTTCTGGCGCAAGCTGTTCGAGGCCGGTGTGTTCACGAACCCCGTCGTGCCGCCGGCCGTGCCGCCCTCGCTGTGCCGGCTCCGCACTAGCCTCATGGCGACGCACACCGCGCAGCAGATCGACCATGCCTTGGAGGTGTTCGCCCGGCTCGGCAAAGAGCTGGGGGTCATCTGAGCGCAGCGGAGATCGCGCCCGTCACCGGCGGGCGCGACCTCTCCCGGTTCATCGCTTTCCCCTACGACCATTACCGCGGCGACCCACTCTGGGTCCCGCAGTTGCGGATGGATGTCCGCACGCTGTTGAGCCCCACCAAGAACCCCTTTTTCCGGCATGCTCGGGCGCAGTATTTCCTCGCCCGCTCGGGCGGCCGCACCGTCGGGCGGATCGCCGCCATCCAGAACGATGCGCACAACCGCGAGCACGGCGACCGCGTGGGATTCTACGGCTTCTTCGAGTGCATCAACGATCCAGGGGTGGCGCGGGCGCTGTTCGACACCGCGGCAGCGTGGTTGCGAGAGCGCGGCCTGCAGCCGCTGCGCGGACCGGTGAGTCCGTCAATCAACGATGAATGCGGGCTTCTGGTGGAGGGGTTCGACACGCCGCCCACGCTGATGATGTCCCACAACCCCGCCTACTACGTCGGGTTGCACGAGGCCTACGGCTTCACCAAGGCAAAGGATCTGCTCGCGTTCGAGAGTACGACTCTCGCGATCCCCGAGCGCATCACCCGCGCCGCCAAGGTGATCGCCGAGCGCAAAGGAATCCGCTTGCGGCCGCTCGACATGAAGCGCTTCAAGCAGGAAGTGGAGCTCGTCAAGGTGCTCTACAACCAGGCGTGGGAGCGAAACTGGGGGTTCGTTCCCCTCACCGAGGCGGAGATCGACCACCTCGCCAAGCAACTCAAGCCGATCGTCGTGCCCGACCTGGTGTGCTTCGCCGAGCGGGAGGGCGAGGTGATCGGGTTCGCCGTCGCCCTCCCCGACCTGAACGTCGCCCTGAAGCACAACCCCTCCGGGCGGCTGTACGGGCTGCCCAAGATTCTGTGGTACGCGCGCAAGATCCAGCGCGCCCGTATCCTCTTGCTCGGCACTTTGAAGGAGTACCGCGGCATGGGCATCGACGCCCTCATGTACCATTGGATCTGGACCAAGGGGGTCGCGCACGGCGTTACGTGGGGTGAGGGCGGCTGGATCCTGGAGGACAACGTGCCGATGGTGAACGCCGCGCTGCAGCTCGGGTTTCGCCCCTACAAGACATACCGGATCTACGACAAACCGCTGTGAACGCGTTCGTCACCGGCGGGACGGGCTTCGTCGGGGCGCACCTCGTACAGGCGCTGCGCGCGCAAGGCGACGCCGTGACCTGCCTAGTACGCAGCCCCGCCAAGGCGCACGCCCTGGGCTGGACCGATGTACGACTGGTGCGGGGCGATCTCGACGACCAGCCGGCGCTGCGCGAGGGATGCGCCGGCGCCGAGGTGATCTACCACGTTGCGGGGCGGATCAGTGCGCGCGATGCGACCGCCTTCATGCGCTCCAACCGCGACGGCACCGCCAACCTGCTCGACGCGGCGTCCGAGGACCCGCCCGAGCGGTTCGTGCTGGTGTCGTCGCTCGCGGCCGCGGGGCCCACCCGGCCGGGACGTCCGCTCGACGAGAGCCGCGCCCCCGCGCCCGTCACCCCCTACGGCCAGAGCAAGCTCGCGGCCGAGCTCCTGGTACGCGCGATGCCATTTTCCTGGACCATCGTGCGCCCGCCAACGGTGTATGGAGAGTGGGATCGCGAGGTGCTGCGGTTGTTCAAGTTGGCGCGGATGGGCGTGGTGCCCGTGTTCGGTGACGGGTCGCAGGAGCTGTCGGTGATCTACGCCGGAGACTTGGCGGCCGCGCTCGTGGCGGCCACGGCGCCCGCCGCGGCCCGACACGTGTACTATGCGGCGCATCCGGCAGTGACCACGAGCCGCGGCCTGGTGCGCGCGATTGGCCGCGCCGTCGGGCGGGAGCCACGGGTGGTGCCCCTGCCCGCGCTGCTCGCGCGGGGTCTCTTGTGGGCGATCGGGTCGCTCGCCCACGTCGCGGGCCGCGCGACGGTCCTGTCGGCCGACAAGGCCGCAGAGTTTCTCGCACCCGCGTGGACCTGCCGACCCGATGCGTTGATGCGCGACACCGGGTGGCAGCCCCGTGTCGATCTGGCTTCGGGACTCGGGCGTACGGCAGACTGGTACCGCCGGGAGGGGTGGTTGTGAGTACGGCACCCGACATCGCGCCGCCGCGTCCCCCGTCGTTCGTCGCGACCTGGGGGCAGGGGGTCGTGCACGGCTTATCCGCCGTCGACCTCGTCACGCTGCTCTACGCCGCCGTCGCGACCGCCGCCGTGCTCGCATTCTCGCGGAGTGACCATGCCGGCTGGAACTGGCTCCTGACGGCGAACGCCCTGCTGGCCATGCTGGCGCTCATCGCGCCCGCGGCGCGCCGCGCCGGCCTGGTGGGCCGGTTTATCGGGGACTGGTATCCGATGGTGCTGTTGGGTGGATTGTATGCGGAGGTCGGGATCCTGAACTTCGACCTCGGCTACCAGCATGACCTCCTCATCCAGCGGCTCGAGCTGTGGGTCTTCGGATCGCAGCTCTCCTACCGCTGGATCCGCGAGATGCCGAATCCGCTACTCTCGTGGCTCTTGCACGGCTGCTATCTCGCCTACTATGCGATCCTCTATGGGTCGCCCCTGGGCCTGTGGCTCAGCGGCCGCCACGAGGCGGCGCGGCGTACGATCTTCGTGGTGATGGTGACCTTCTACAGCTGCTATGTGGTGTTCCTCTTCTTCCCCGTGGCGGGGCCGCGCTACGCCTTCGAGCTGGCGCACAACGCGGCCACCGACGTCTGGCCGGCGCGCGTCGCCCAGTGGGTGCTCGACCGCGGCGACTCCTGGGGAGCCGCGTTCCCCTCGTCGCACGTCGCGGCCGCCGTGGTCGCCGCCGTGTGCGCGCTGCGGTATTGGCGCCCCCTGGGCCTCGCCCTCGCGCCCTTGACCGTGGGTCTGGTCGTGTCCGTGGTGTACGGGCAGTTCCATTACGCGGTGGACGCGGTGGCGGGGCTGGTGGTCGCTGCGCTCGTGCTGGGGGCGGAGGACGCCTACGCTCGGACGCACGCCGCTACTCAGTTGCCGCCGCTCGCCGCGCCCGCGCTCGAGACGGGCCGGGGTTAGGGGGCGTGTGGGGCGGCGCGGGAGGCGACCGTGTCCAGGTCCCCGTCGAGCGCGTCCATCTGGAGCTGGAACCGGCAGTCGATGATCAAGAGCCCGACCACGTAGGCCGCGAGATTCACGAGGAAAATCACGGTGAAGATCAGCGGGAAGCGTACCCACAGCCCGAAGTAGAGCGCGAACCGCTTTACGCCGGGGTCGAGCTTCGAGCGCTCGGCGATGCTGGTCATCAAGAGGATCGCGGCGAGCGCGAGCCCCACGAGCTGCCACGACACGAGTCCCGCCGCCGCGAACCCCGCGAAAATCACGGCTTCCGACGCGCGATCGAGCCAGGTATCGAGTCGCCGCCCGGCCGGCGAGGTGAGTCCGTATTCGCGCGCGATCCCGCCGTCGAGCCCGTCCAAGAGCTGCCCCAGCGCCATCGCACCGAGCCCCCAGCCGACGCGTCCGGCCGCCACCAGCGCACCGGCCGCGGCACTCGCCGCGAACGCGGCCCAGGAGACGTGCGTCGGCGACAGCCCGAGCGTGTCGTGACAGAAGCGCAGCAACGGCCGGATCGCGCGGTCCAACCCCCGGCCGATGGCGGGCGCGAAATCATACATGGCGGCGGTATAAGAAGAGGGCCACGTTGCCAACCAGGAGCGATGCGAACAGGATGCCCTCCTTCAGCTTGTCGGGCACGCCGGTGAGCCAGCCGCGCGTCACCCACGGCGAATAGGGGTACAGCGGCATCTTCTCGAAGCGCACGCTGTAATCCATCGCGATGTGGATCAGGAAGAACACGAGCGGCACGGCGCTGCCGAGGAACAGGCACAGCGGCACGATCCACAACAGGGCGACCGGCTCCTGGAGCGACGAGCGCCAGTAGTACCCCCGCTTGTCCTTGAGCCCGACGGCGCGGAGGTAGAAGGGCGCCTTGACGGCGTGATCGACGTCCACGCCGACGCCGAACGCATAGGCGAGGACGGCCTCACCGCCATGCAGCTCCATCGCCTGAGCGCCGAGGGTGGTGGCGAGGAGGTGCGTGAAGATGGTCACAGCGTGGCGGCGCCGGCCGGGGCCGTGCGCCGGCCGGCGAGCCACACGAGGCCGACACCGACTCCGATCCAGATGAGATCGCGCAGGCGGCTCACGATCGCCGCATAGACCCCGAGCGCCGGATCGAGCCCGAGCAGCTGAAACAAGAAATAGAGCGAGCCTTCCTTGGTCCCCACTTCGAACGGCACCACGAAGATCACGTTCTGGACGAGCTGGCTGAGGCCGCCGATGACGTACGCCTTGGCGTAGCCCAGGTCGACGCCCACCGACAGCGCGATCAGCAGGTACTCGGCCATGAAGAGACAGCGGCTCACGTACTCAAGCGCGAGGGCCTGGAAGAAACGGCGCGGGTTCGCATGGTAGCACTGGGTGATCTGCTCGTCCATCGCGGCGAGCGTGGCGCGCTTCGGCTCGAGGCGCCGCGCGAGGCGGTCGAGCAGCGGGACCCGGTGCAACAGATTCAGCGCTTGCTCGAGGCCTCCGCGGCGATGCCCCGTGAAGAGCAGCACCGTGAGCACCGTGAGCACGACCACGGCAACGGACAGGAGCGCCAGGATCGCCGGCGTGTGTGGCAGGAACGCCAGGCCGAGCAGCGTGGCCGTGAGGAAGCTCAGCAGCAGCCCGAAGGTGTGGAGCATCTGGTAGAGCACCGCCGACCCGGCGGCACGCCGCAGGCCGAGCCACGGGGCGACGGCGGCGATTTTGAACGGCTCGCCCCCCACGTTCACGAGCGGGGTCATGAAGTTGAGTGCGAAGCTCGACACCGTGATCGCCCAGGTGCGCCAGAAGGGCGGGCGGCGGGGCTCACCCGCCATGGTGAGCCACCACGCGCCGGCGTTGCAGGTGTAGACCACGCCGTACACGAGCAGGATCGGTACGAACATCCACCCCGTCCGCGCGGCGTCCGCGACGAGCGTCCCCACCCCGATGCGCGCCACGAGATAGGCGAACACCGCCGTACCGACGACGAACAGGGCCAGCTGCAGCTTGCGGCTCACCCGTCGCCCGGGAGCGCGACGGTCGCGCCGCTGTGAGCCGCGGCGTAGGCGTGCTCGACTACGCTGGCCACGCGGCGGATGTCGTCCAGGAAGGCGGCCCCGGCGTCGCGCCGGTCGAGCGCCGCGACGAATGCCTCGAACAGACAGGTGAACCAGCGGTGATACGCCGTCTTTTCGAGCTCCGCCGAGAAGTCCCGCCGCTCGACCGCGCCGTCGCGCTCGAGCCGCAGCTCACCTCCCACCCACTCGATGGTGCCCGCATCGCCGCTGAAGCGGATGCGATTGTCGCGCGCTCGCGCCGCCCAGGTGAAGAACATCAGCGCCAGCTGGCCGGGATACTCGAACCGCAGCGCCGCCGTGTCCTCGACGTCGTATCCCGTGTGGAGCAACCGGCCGGTCCAGGCGTTCACGGCGGTGGGCATCCCCGCGATATCGAGCAGCTGGTAGACGAGGTGCGTGCCATGATCGAGCAGCACGCCGCCCCGTCCTGCCGCGCTCGTTCCCCGCCACGGCGTGCTCCCGGCGGTGCGGCCGGGATCGGCCGAGAGGCGGTGCACCGAAAACTCCGCCAGGTGCCAGCGGCCAATGGCACCGCTCGCGAGCCATTGTTTCACTTGCATCCAGACGGGGTTGTAGCGGTACTGGTGACACGGCATCACCACGCGCCCCGCGGCGCGCGCGGCCGCGGCGATCCGGTCCGCTTCCGCGCGGGACAGCGCCACCGGCTTCTCGCACACCACATGGTAGCCCTGCCCGAGCCCCCAGAGGGTCAGGTCGAGGTGGGAGACGGTGGGCGTGCAGATGTCGATGAAGTCGAGCGGGGCGAGTTCGCGCAGGGCGTCACGGTGGCGGAGCAACGGCGCCCCGTCGACGGCGGGCACGTCGGGCGCGCTGTCAACCACGGCGACGATGTCGATCCGGGACCGCAGCGCGGCGGCGCGGAGCGCGGGCAGATGCGACTGCCGCGCGATGCCCCCCGCTCCGATCACCGCACCGCGGTAGCGCCGCGGCTCAGGAGACGCGGGCGTAGGCATTGCGCCCGGTGTCGAGCAGGCCGCTGAGTGCGGTGGCGTTCCCCTCGTGGATCCAGAGCAGCACCACCAGCAACAGGCTCATCCACACCGCTTCGGCCCACAAGTAGACGGACGGGTAGCCCGCCACCCCCGTGATCCCCACCAGCAAGAAGCGGATATTCTGTCCCATCCACGGGCACAGCGGCAGCACGGCCTCTTGGCGGGCGCGGTATTCCGCGCGGAACGATTCGGGGACACTGCCGCTGCGCAGCGCGCGGATGAGCTTGACCGAGCGCGGAAACAGCTGAGCCTGCCGCTGCACGTAGTCGCGATACACGCGTGCGCCGAAGCGCTCGAGCAGCGTGCCGCTGGGTGCAGCGTCCAAGTCCTCGGGGAGATCGAGTTCCCCCTTGTCGCCCATGCCGATCGAAAGGAACGCGTTGCGCACGAAGTCCACCGCCGCGCTCTGGAACGTGTGCGCGAGCCCCGCGGCCGCCACCAGCAGGCAGGCACCGGGCCACCAGAACCCCGCGTGGATCAACCGGTACATGAGGGTGAAGTACAGATTCACGAAGCGGAGGTTGTCGTTGATGCCGTCGAGCGCGCGGCCGAACCGCGTCGATGTCCCGCGCAGCCGCGCCAACTGGCCATCGGCCGAGTCGAAGATGTCCGACACGACGAGCAGCGCGAAGCCGCTGAGGTTGATCCAGCGGTCGCTGTAGGCGAACAAGTGGCCGGCCACGAGCCCCGTCACCAGCGACCACAACGTCACCTGATCGGCGGAGATCCCGGTCGGCTGCAGCGCGCGCGCGATCCGGATGCCGACCGGTCGGAAGAAGTGGAGGTCCACCCACTCCTCGACCGGACGCCCCTTATGCGACAAGTCGGTCGGTGACTTCACGCAGCACTTCCTTCATGGTGGCCAGGGCCTCCATCGCCTGGTCTTCCTCGATCACGAGCGGCGGGTTGATGCGCACCTCGGGGTTGTAGATCATCGCCAGCACCCCACGCGACAACAGCGTATCGAAGATCGAGCGCGCCGTCTTCTTGTCGAGGAGCGTGCGGGTGCCGGGCACCACGAGGTCCATCCCGAGCAGCAGCCCGCGGCCCCGTACGTCGGACACGATCGGCAACTCCGCTTCCCAGCGTTTGAGCTCCGCCAGCATCTTCTCACCGAGTCGACGGGCGTGCTCCACGAGATTCTCTTCGACGATCGTCTCGATCGTGACGCGGGCCGCCGCGGCCGCGAGCGGATTGCCGCCGTAGGACGACGAGCTGCCGCTCGGGTTGGCCCACGGTTTGGAGAAGGCGATCGCCTCACGGGCGATCACGCCGCTCATCGGGAAGCCGCCCCCGAAGCCCTTCCCCACCGTGAGGATGTCGGGCAGGACCCCCTCGTGCTCGATCGCGAACATCTTCCCGGTGCGCCCGAAGCCAGTGATCATCTCGTCGCAGATCAGGAGCGCGCCGAGCTCGTCGGCGAGTTCCCGCAACAGTTTCAGGTAACCGGGCGGCGGCACGACGTTGCCCGCCGTGCCCTGGATCGGCTCGACCAGGATCGCCGCCACCTGTTTTGTCGTCTCGACCTCGATCTTTTTCCGCAGGAAATCGACGCAGTGCCATTCGCAGGACGGGAACGTCTTGTCGAAGGCGCAGCGGGCGCAGGAGGCGTAGGGCGAGAGGTACGCGCCCGGCATCAGCGGCCCGAGGGCGTGCTTGAAGCTCGAACCGAGCACCGGCAGCACCCCGCCGGTCTTGCCGTGGAATCCACCCCAGAACCCGATCACCTCGGTGTGCCCGGTGCGCGACTTGGCGAGCCGCAGCGCCGCCTCGACCGCCTCGGCCCCGCTCGAGTAGAACTGGCTGCGGTTCAGGTCGCCCGGGGTCAGCTCGGCCAGGAGCTTGACGAGCGCCGCGCGGTGCTCGGTGGTGAAGCTCCCGACGTGCACCCGCGCGACCTGGCGCTGCATCGCGGCGACATACTTGGGATGCGCATAGCCGAGGCTCGCCACGCCGACGCCGGCGAGGAGGTCGACGTAGCGGTTGCCGTCCACGTCGTACAGGACGGCGCCTTCACCGCGGTCGATCGCCAGCTGGCTGAACAGCGCCACACTCTGCGTCCCGGGGGCCAAGTACAGGGCTTCGGCGTCGAACAGCGCCTTCGACTTGGGGCCCGGGATCTGCAACTTGCGCAAGGTGTGGGTCACGAACGTTTCCGATGGGCGAAGCGATGCGTGATGTACGCGGCGATGGCGCGTGCGGCCTCCTCGCGGAACGGCGCGAAGCTCGGCCAGTCGTTGATATCGATCAGCACGGGCCGGTCGGGCTCCGGGAACGCCACGTCGCCCCCGAACACTTCGAGGCCGAGAACGGTAGCCGCTTCGAAGGCGAGCGCCTTGAGCCGGTTCTCATCGACCTGAGGCCGCTCGCCCTTGAATCCGGTATCCGCGCCATACCAGTTGAAGAAGCGGCCGTCGGTCACGCCGTAGAACTTCACGACCGGACCGGGCACATGCTCCTGCAGCGCCACCCACGGGATGCCTCGGGCCGTGAACGCGCGCAGCGTATCCGCCACGTGCTCGAGCGTCGTCGCCACCACGTCTTCCGCCCGTTCGGCGTGCACATCACCCCGTTTGATCCACACCTTCTGGTGATCGGGGCTGAGGGCGTTGAGCTGAGCGGGCGGAGGCAGCGGGGCGGAGCTCGCGTGAATGAGGGTGCGGGGGAAGGAGAGCGTCGAGTCACCCAACTTCCTGACGAGCCGATAGCGGTGACAATTGAGCGCACTCGACGGGCGGTTCACCACAACGATCCCATCGGACTCGAGCGGCATCAGCTGCTCGGCCGCGAGCGAGCCCTGGCACATGTTCAAGTACAGCTCGGCCGCCGGCAGGCGGCCCTGCTCGACCTCGGCCTCGCTCGTCCGGGTCGCCTGCCAGCCCTCCGCTTCGAGCCGCGCGACCGTGGCATCGAGGATCGCGGTGTCATTCACGCCGTGTTGGAGCGGCGAGTACGACGGGCTGCGGTAGATGGCAACGAGTTGAGCCACGGCGGTCGCGCTCCTGGGGGTCGAGGTCAGACGTTCAGGCCTGACGCGCGGCCAGCCACGCGTTGGCGTGTTGGAGATCCGATGGCCGATCGATGTCGATGATGCGCGGCACTTCGACCGCGGCGACGCGCCGGCCGTCTGCCACGCGCTGCTTCAGGAAGGCGCGCATCTTGTGCACGCCGCGCGCGACGGCTTCCGCAGCAGCCTGCCGCGCCGCGACGCTCAGGCCGTACACTCCACCCGTGACGCACGGCGGCGTGAGCGGCGTGTCGCTCAGGGCGCGCACGTCGCCTTCCCCGGATCGGCTCACGTAGACCGGAGACTCGTCATCCACATAGGGCGTCACAGCGAGCACCACCTCGGCCCCCCCCGCGAGATGTCGGTCGGCCGCCGCGTATACCGTCCCCCAATCCTCAGGCCGCATCACCGTGTCCACCATGCTGCAAAACACCGGGCCAGGCGGCACCGCTCCCAGCCCCTCGACGAGGGTATGGAGCGAGGACGGGGTACGGCATTCGACCACTGTAAGGGGCGGCCCGAATCGCCTCCCGTCAAGCAACCGCCGGACAGCCGGGAAGTCGGCACGAACCGCACACGTGAGACTCGGGCATCCCAGCTGGACCAACATATCGAGCAGGGCCACGATCTGCGGCTTGCCGCCGACCTGGACGAGCGGCTTCGGCACCGCGATGCCACCCGCCGCGAGGCGCGAACCCTCGCCACCTGCGAGGATGAGCCCGTGCATGCTAGCCGAGCACCTGCTCGAGCTCCACGAACCGGCCAATCCGAGCCGTCGGCGCCAAGTCCCCGGGCGCCGCACGCTCCGGGGGCGCGAGCCAGCAGGTGCGCATGCCCAGTGCAGCGGCGCCGCGGATGTCGGCCTCGAAGTTGTCCCCCACCATCCAAGCGCGCTCCGCCGGCGCGCGCAGAGCGGCCAACGTGTGCTGGAAGATGCGCGGATCGGGCTTGCTCCACCCGACCACCGTCGAGTCGCTCATCACGGCAAACAATTTCGCCAGACCGAGTTCGTCCAAACAAGGCTTGAGGTTGCCGGTGAAGTTCGACACGACCCCGAGGCGGTAGCGCCGGGCGAGGCGCTCGAGCACGGGCTTGTTGCGCCGTACGACCGCCAGTGCGTCACCGTGGAGACGCCGCGCGACGGCGGCGGTGTCCACGCGCCCGCTGTCCGGCAGGAGCTCGACCAAGAGCCTGGCCTGCGCCTCGATGGCGGCGCGGAACCCGAGCCCGGCAATGCCTGGCAGGCGGTCCAGCGCCTGATCAGACGATTTGAAGATCGGCTCGAATGCCGCGAACTCGAGCGTGCCGCCCGCCGCGCGATACGCCGCGTGAAACCGCGGGCTCCAGTGGACACCATCGGCGTCGAGCGTGCCGCCAAAGTCCAGCAGCACGACCTCGGCGGGAGCGTCAGCGGTGATCGCGCGCGGCGGGCTCGTGGCCGCCCGGCTTCATGGGCATCGCCATCCCGCCCATCTCCATCCCGTGGCCGCCGGCGAGCCGCATGTAGTGCCGGTAGTCCGTTTGATAGAGCGAGTCGTGAGGATCGGCGGCGGGCCAGGCATCGCCCTTGTCGGGCACGAACAATCCGCCCACCACTCCCATCCCACCGTCCGGGATCGGTCGGCTCGTGGGATTATCGTACGACACGGTGACACGGTAGCGGTGCGCGGGCTCGATGTGGACACCGAGGTGCGTCCAACCGTACAGCATCGCGATCGGCACGGACTCGATGTGTCCGGCCGGGTCGGCGACGGGGGCGGCGTGATAGATCATGCGGCCCGTGGTCGCATCGGCGAATTCGATCAGGCGTCCGTAGTCATGCATGTGCCCGCCGAGACCGATGATCTTCCCGGCGATGGCCGGTTGTCCTTCGTACGAGCGGGACGAGCGCCCAGGCGGGAGGGTGAACGACTTGTCGCCGACGGGGAAGGCGACATCCATCTGCCACGGCGAGGTCCGGAACAGCGGCCACGGCCGACCGGTCGGTGTGAAGTCCATCGCCAGACGCACCCGCGCCCCACGATAGCTCGTCGCCGTCAGGTTCTCGATCATGGCGCTTGCGACGACGTGCTCGCCTCGCTTCAGTGGCAACCCAAACAACATCCACGGCAGATGGATCGTGCCCGTTTCCCGCCCCGCCGCGAGCAAGCGCCGCGAGATGGGCAGAAAGAGCTCGCGATGGTCAGGATCGATCAGGTTGAAGTGATGGATCATCTCATCGGGCAGCCACCGCCCGGCGCTGTCCACCACGCCCACGCGGAAGCCGTAGATCGACCCCGTCTCCGGGATCTCGAGCGTGGCCACCGGCGGCTGCGCGATCATGTGGTGCGGCGTGTTCGCCGGCAGGTCCGTCGGGGCGAGATCGATGACCAGGGTGCCGGCGGCCGGGTCGCGGAAGATGCGGGCCCCGACGCCGTCCGACGCGCGGGGCCCGTCGCCTGCGACGGCGCAGAGGAAGAGGCTCACCAGCAGGCGGTTTGTCATGGCGCGCGAGAATTCTAACCGCCTCGCGCCGCCTGGGGCAACGGACCGCCCGCCGGCGGCCAGGTGCTAATCCTGCGCCCGCGCCACCCGCACCCGAGGTACCTGGAAGCCGATGACCACCCCCGCATGATCCGACGGCCAGAGGCCCGCCGCGGTCCGGTCGACCAGCCGGTCGCCGACCACGGCCCGCACCTCGGGCTCCGCGTCTTCGGGGAGATTGCGGTTGAAGACGAAGTCGATGCGTTGGTTGAACGCCGGCCGGGGGTTCAGAAGATCGGGCCGCTGGCAGCAGGTGAGGCCGAGGCCGTCGGAGTCGGGTTCCACCCAGCTGTCGCGATAGCCCGCCCCCCGCACCATCCCGTAGGTCGGCGTCACCCGGGTCGGGTCGACGCCATAGGCATCCGAGTTGAAGTCGCCCATGAGAATCAGCGGCCGCGACTCGCTCCCGAGCAGCGCCAGGAGCTCCCGAGTCTGAGCCAGCTGGATGTCTTGTACCTCCTGGCCGGCGAGGTGGGTGACGACCACCCGGTAGGTTCGGCCACCGACGGTCGCCTCGACCGAGTTCCACCCCTCATAGACGCCCAAGCTCGCGCCACCGAGGGTCACGGGCTGGTAGGCCGCGTACACGCCCGTCTGCGCATGCGCGTACCGCACATCGCTCCGCACCAACAGCGCGTCGCCGTCGGTGAAGCGCACGCCGGCGAAGATCGGCTGTCCCGCCGCATCGAACCCAGCGATCACCGGGACTTGGACGTCGGTGGTGCGATCGACGGCGGCGGCCGCGTAGTCGAGGTCGCGGGCGCGCAGCGAGTCGAGCACGAGTTGCAGGAAGTCGTAGGCCACGTGTGTCGCCAGCTCGTCGAACGGGCGGGCGGTCGTGCGGTACAGCGCCAGCTCTTCGAGCCCAACGAAGTGGGGCCGTCGAGCAGCGATCACGCGCGCCAGCGCTCCTGCCCGGGCCGGGAAGTTCGTGGCTTGGACGCGCGCCCACTCCTCGGTCGCGACGGCGATCACCTGGTCGGGCGTTTGCGCCTGGATGACCCGATCGATTTCGGCTCCGATGTAGATGTTCCAGGTCAGGGCGGTGAGATCGGCGGACGACCCGTCATTGAGCCACCCGCTGCGCGCCACCGACGTGGGTGCCGGGGCTGTAGGATGGGGGTCGCTGCACGCGACGGCGCACAGCGCCGCGACGAAGACGGCAGCACGAGGAAGCATCGGACCCTCTCAGGTGTGGGGACGGCAGAGAAGGTCGCAGACCCCGGTCAAGCGGCGCTCAAGAGGATCCCTCTGCGGCGTCACGGATGCGCCCCCGTTGCCCCTCTCCCCTCACCATATCGCGGTCGATCACGTCGCCGACGACCCGGGCGACGAACGCGTAACCCCGGGGTTCAGCCACGAGCCAACCCTGCCATTCGAGCTCGTCGAGCGCATCCGCCAACGCCGCGCCGGCGACGCCCGCGGCCCGCTCGAGCGTCGCGCCGTCCACGCGCCCCCCGAGCACCGCCGCGGCGACGAGTACCGTCTGCGCGTTGCTCGAGAGACGACGGAAGTTGACTCGGATCGCCGCCACGACGTTGTCCGCCAACTGCCCGGGCAAGGTCTGGCTGAACGTCTCGGTCGGCATGGGCCACACGGCCTGTGCATCTCCCAACTCGAGGCCCGCGACCACCGCCCGTAGGAGGGCGACCACAAGGAGCGGGATGCCCGCGGAATCCGCGAGGATCCGGCGCGTGACCCGGTCCAGTTGCTCCGCCGCGTACGACGGCAGCGCCCAGTGCGCGAGCTCGCGTACGCTGTCGCTGCCCAACACACCGAGTTTTACGGTCGTTCCGGCAACGTCGCGCTCCACGCGAGTGCGCAAATCGTCCAGCTCAGGGCAGGCCGCGTGCAGCGGTGTGGTGAAGAGAAACGCGATCGCTGCACCCGCCAGGTCGCGAACGGCGCCCCCGAGGGCGAACAGTGACTCCCGGTCGAGCACGTACGCGTCGTCCACCAACACCAGGACCGGCTGCTCCTCCGCGATCGCTTGCAGCACCTCGG
>WNFF01001834.1_pt1 | contig 20009 bp, 15 predicted proteins | sample 5400441 | NCBI WGS metagenome assembly WNFF01 (sample SAMN13153345, study PRJNA577476) | soil metagenome | isolation source: 120 cm saprolite under Douglas fir tree site 2 hole 3 replicate 1 | place: USA:California | collected 2015-04-18 | reverse complement strand
CACGTCTCGACCAGCATCGGCATTGCGCTCTGTCCGGAAGACGCCACGGATCGCCAGGTTCTTCTCACCCACGCCGACACCGCGCTCTACCGCGCCAAGACCGAAGGCCGCAACACCTATCGTTTCTTCGAGGCAAGGATGGGCGCTGAGGTCCGCGAACGCCGAATGCTGGAACATGATCTGCGCCACGCCATTACGCGCGACGAGTTGCGGCTGGTGTATCAGCCGCAGCAGGAAATCCAGAGCGGCAAAATCATCGGCTTCGAAGCGCTGCTGCGCTGGAAGCACCCGACACGCGGTGAGATTTCACCGGCCGTTTTCATCCCGATTGCCGAGGAGACCGGCGCGATCCTGCAGATCGGAGACTGGGTGCTGAAGACGGCCTGCCGCGAGGCCGCAACGTGGACGCAACCGTTGAAGATCGCCGTCAACGTCTCGGCCGTGCAGCTCCACAACGCCAAATTCGTCCAGGAACTGCACCAGATCCTGCTCGAATGCGGCCTTTCGGCACGCCGTCTGGAGATTGAAATCACCGAGACGGCACTGGTCCGCGATTTCAATCGAACGCTCGGCATGCTGCGGCAGATCAAGGCGCTCGGTATTCGCATTGCCATGGACGATTTCGGCACCGGCTATTCGTCACTGTCCACCTTGCGGGCGTTTCCGTTCGACAGGATCAAGATCGACGGTTCCTTCATCAAATCGGTCAACTCCAACGGCCAGGCCGCGACGATCGTGCGGGCGGTATTGGGTCTTGGTCGCGGACTGGGCCTGCCCGTGCTCGCGGAAGGCGTCGAGACCGACGCTGAACTGCAATTCCTGCACGACGAACTGTGCGACGAGGTGCAGGGATATTTGCTCGGACGTCCGGCCGCGATCGGCAGCTTCCGCAACCTCACGCATGCGGATGTCGCGTTGGACGCCAGCGGCGATCGCCCCCTGCGGGCGGCCAAGAGCGCCTGAAACCGGAAGACCGGGTGCAGGCGACGACGGACCGGACCGTGAGACGTTTTCGGAAGCTTGCGCTATCCTGGGGGCGCAAACCTGCTCCGCGATCCGCTTGCAGAACGCTCTCTCAAGCATTCAAGGATTCGTTGCCGATCAGAGAACGCTTCGGGGGTGTACCGAACCCTCATCGTCCGTGGCGTTTATCAGCTTCTGCCACCAGTTCGTCGGGCACGAACTCGCTCCGATCCGCTTGAGCGATTGCCTTACCCACAGCTACTCGCTCGTCATCCGACATCGTGTAGATGCCAGTGCGGCGTGCTTCGATCTCGCGCGCATACTCCGCGAGTTCGTCCTGATCCTCGCGAGGCCAGGTCGCGGCATGTTCCAATACATCTCTGAGCGTCTTTGCCGTCATGGCGGAATTATACCATAGGGCTCGTTTCGACGACAGGCTCACGGCGCCTCGCCATCATATTCCCTGCCCCCCGGAAGAGCCCAATATATTAAAGAGAGGGTGCGCCAAATCCAAGCTAAAGACCTGTAATTACTTGATTTTATTTGCAAACGGTGCCCGTATCCCAAGCTGCATACGAGGTTTCGCTTCCCGTCATCCGCTGCATGCGGGCGCTTCTTCAAAGGAGAGGAGCATTGTTCATCGAAATTGGCGCCCTCGTCGATTGCGCGGGCACCGCCTACTGGCGTCGAGAGAAGGCGATCGAGTTTCCCGACGACGTGCGAAACCTCGAAGCGGCGCGCGAACCAGACCGGCTGGCCGTCGAAATCGCCGCCCTCGAAGGTTCGAGATTGCATGCCCTACTCGACAAGTTCTTCGAGGATGAGGAGGGTGGACTGATCGCGGCGCCGATTATCAGCGAAATTCTGCGTCAGGTCGGCTTCTCGCGATGGTACGATACGGTCGAAGAATTGCTTCAAGCAATCGTCGATGCTTGCTCGGATTAGCGGAATTGGCAGTCTCATAGGACGACGATGCCAATGGCAGCCTAGCTTTCGTCAGGGATCGCGCCTATATCTGGGTTGTCGCAAGACGATGGCGCTGAAACTTAGAGCGGACTGCGGGCAGACCCGGGGGCAGTACCCGGCGCCTCCACCTTAGCAGCTTGAGCTTACTAAGGCGGGGGCGAAATAGGATCGATGGTCGCGAAGAAGCTCTGAATTGTGCTCGGCATGATACCGCCGTTATCGGGTCAAAAACCTAAATGCAAACGATAACGTTGCATTGAACGAAGTGCGCCTCGCGGCGTAACCGTTCGGGGTAGGTACACCTGGCAACAGAACGGCCATCGCCGCGTCAACCTTCGGGTTGGCGCGGCTTTATTTTTTCCTGCCTCGGTTTGACCGATCCGCGCTGGCTTCAATTCCGGTCTTCATCGTGTTATGCAAGCTCAACGCCTGATTGTGGCCTTTCAGGCGGCGTGCGAAGGTTCGATTCCGCTTCCAGAACTGTCGGCGGCGGAAATACAGGGGTGGGCGTTGACCGAGGCGATCGCTGCCAGTGACGAAACGCCCAAGGGCTTGCTGAAGGTGGCCGGCGCGGGCCTGCTGACCGGCGTCCTGACGCCGCTGCTGCCGCCGCTGATCGACAGGATCAACGGTACGCCCGGCGATTTCCGCATCGCACTGGTGGCGGTCCCGTTCGCAATCCTCGTTTTCATCCTGGTGCGGCGCTTCAGCCCAAATCCATGGTGGGCGGCGCTGGCGGCCGCCATCGTCACCATGATCGCCTTCGTGTGCGCGGTGAATGTTGCGATCTGGTTCGACGGGCGAGCCGCGGACGCGGCAAAAGCCACCAGAAATATCCTGGCCGGATTGGCCGGTGGCTTCACCGGCGCCACCATCATGGCGGTTGGGATGTGTCTGCTGCCGGCGGGTCCGCGCGACGTCGGGGCATGGCTGCCGATGCTGAGCGTCGGCACCATTGCCGGCGCGCTGGTGGCGCTCGACAATGCGCTCGACCTCGATCTGACCTCGTTCCTCTATCCGGTCTGGCAGGCATGCGTCGCGGTCGGGCTTGCGACGGCGTTGCGGCGGACCAGGCATTCCTGACCAGACGACAAGCTCAATTACGCGCTGCCCGCTACGGCGGGATGGCGGGTATCGCCATCACCCCTTCGACCTGCCGACCGTCTTCAGCTTCGAAGTGGCGGCGGACCTCCCAGCCGCCGTTTGACAGGCACGATACCGACCTTTATAAATTGGTCAACCGATCAAACAATGCCTTGGAGAAGAGCATTGCCGGACCTGACATGTAGAGACTTGGAGAATGTGATCGTCGAGAAGCTTCCGCTGATCGATCACAACAGCGAAGTGGCCGAGCACGTTTCGAAAACCGCGATCAGAATCCGCATGCCGTTCCGACCGGAGTACATGGGGCGGGACATCTGGCAGGACAGCGGACATGGGGTCTTCTCGGGCCCAAAGGTCATGGGACTTGCCGATACCTCCATGTACGTCTGCATGCATGCCGCCCTCGGAAAGGACGTTGTCGCGGTGCTAAGCAATCTCGTAATCACCTTCTTGCGGCCCGCGCTCGCAAAGGACCTGATCGCTGAGGCGAAAATCATCCGCATCGGCCGACGCCTTGCCTATCTGGAGACGTACCTGTTTTCGGACGGTAGCACCGACCCCGTCGCCCACGCCACGTCCAGCTTCGCGTACCGCTTCGCTACCGCGACGCCTTGATCGAAAGTCCAGGTCCGTCCGCGGGCACATATCCCAGCGTCGACGGCGGTCATGACGCAGCAACCGATCTACCGCGACGGGAGCGGCTAAGGTAAAATTCGGTCGATGCCGCGAAAACCGGACCCAAACAATACCCGTTCCAATGAGATCATTCGCGCGACTATTCGCTGTCTCGCGCGGAGCGGTTTTTCTCAGTTGACCATGAAACGCCTCGCGGCCGAGGCGGGCGTGAGCCAGGGAATCCTTCATTACTATTTCAAGGACAAGCGGGCGATTCTCGCCGCCGCTGCCGGTCATGTGATGGACGACCTCGATCTCCGGGCAAAGTCGGAAAGCGCAAACAGGCGGGACGCATCAAGTCGGCTTCGCGCAATGATCAAGGCGTGCCTGGCTGTAGCAACCGCTGATCGCGAATTCTGGACCGTGTTCATGGCCCTGTGGGGCGAGTCCCTGCATGACCCCGCATTGGCTTCGATCAACAAGGCTGCGTATCAGCGGGCGCGCAAGGCTATCGGCGGAATCATCGAGCAGGGAGTGCGCGACGGGGATTTCAAGCCGGCAAACATCGTTGATACCAGCGCAATGGTCCTTGCCCTTATCGACGGAATGTCGCTGCAACTTACTTTCGACAGGGGCCTCATGACGCTCACGAAGGCTGAGCGTCTCTGTGAAAAAATCCTGTTTCAACATATTGCCAAGTGACCGTGTGGTGTCGCCTTCACGCGCCCTTCACGTAACCTTCACGTAACCTTGGGCCTCGACGATCCGTCCATCCCGCACGCGCATCAGGTTGACGCCCCGCACCGAGTTGGCGCGATCCGGCCCCCAGACCATCCGCCACCTGATCTCGCCGCGATCGCCGCGCGCAATGATGCTTTCGGGCTCGAAATGGATGCCCTCCGTGGTGGCGATCTGGGTCCAAAGCGCGATGCAGGCATCCTTGCCCTCATGGCGCGAGCCATCGGGCGCCGGCTGCGTGTTCTCGAGGATGCAATCGTCAGCGATCAGGTCCCGCAACGCGGCGGGATCGTGACTGAGGAAGACGTGGTTGAAGCGCTGCAGGATCGCTTCGGTCCGGACGCTCTCGGCGTCATTGAAACTGCCACTGGTCATGGATCGTCTCCGCTGCAGGTTAATTTATGTACCATTCCGCATATAATCCATATAGGCGGGGCCGGCACAAGAGTCCAGCGAAGCGAGGAAGTCTTTTCGAATCGTGGCTGAGCCAAATGAATGGCGACCGCAGCGGCGCAAGCCGTCGTTACGGCCCAACCGTGAGGGTCGCCTTCATGTTGGGATGGAAGCGACAGTAATAGTCGATGGTGCCAGGCCGGGACAAGCCCGGCCATGACGAAAGACATCGGCGAAAGCCTCGCCGTCAAAACGCCCTCGCCGTCAAAGACCGTCTTCGTGCGCGAAAAGCCGCTTGCTCAACACGGCGTGGACACCCCAATTGCCGTCGACCACTTGCGTGACGCCGAAATCCACCGCCGCCGAAATCAGCGCGATCGCTTCGTCCTCGCTCAAGCCCTTGGTATTCACCAGAAATCGGCGAACTTTGCGAAACGCGTCCTTCATCGCCAGATCGAGCGATGATTTTGCGTAGACCTCGCTCTGTCCCTTGGCGCCGAATTCGGCGAGATAATTCGGATGGCTGAATCCGGTCAACACCCAGTCGGTTTCGGTTTCGATCAGCGGATAGGTCAGGTCGGCAAACGGACGGCCGGCGAAATCGGCCTTCTTGTGCAGCACGATTTGAAAGGTCCCGGTCATCGAACATTCGATCGCCGTTCCGCTCAGTTCGCCATCGCCTTGGGCGGCGTGCGGATCGCCGATCGAAAGCAGCGCTTCAGGCACTGAGACCGGGAGATATACCGCGGCGCCCTTGCCGAGCCGCCAATTGTCCAGGTTGCCGCCGAAGTAGGCCGGCGGCACGGAATCGACCAGACCCGCCTCACGCGGCGCCACGCCTATGACGCCAAAATGGGGCCGCAGCGGAATACGGATACCGTCGAGCACGCCGTGCCGCCGCCTGATCGTCTCGGCCGCGACGGGTATGCCGGGATAATCGTAGGTCTGGTGCACGACGCCGTAGGGATCGGTTTGCGGCTGCCATCGATAGGAATAGAGCGCCTGCGCGTAGGGCTCATCGCCCGTGAAGATCTCATAGATCGTCACGGCTTCGCGAGGCTTGGGCTCCGAGAGAAACTCGTCATAATGGTATCCCCACCAGGCCGCGACGCTGCTGCCGAAGATCCGCCCCCGCAGATCCGGATTGTGGCTCGGGCGCGGCACCATGTCGAGAATGCGCACTTCCAGAACGTCGCCCGGTTCGGCGCCCTTTACCGCGATCGGTCCGGTGCAGATGTGGACCCCAAAGCCTTCGCCGGCACCGCGACCATAAATTGACGCGTCCATCGGGCCGGCGCCGCGGCGCTCGACGCCTTTTCCCTCGCGCGTCCAGCGAAACACGCTCTCCGCGCCGGGATCGCCTGTTATCATGAGCTCGGGATCGTCGGAGGCGTGCTGCGTCAGGGTCTCGACCGTGACGGTGTCGCCCGAGACAACTTCGATCAGCGGTTTCAGCGCGCGGCTGAAAAAACCCCAGTGAACCCGCGCCGCATCCACGGTGAGAAAATGATGCGCAGGCTTGCCACCTCGGGAGACCGCGCAGTCCACCAACTTCAGCTCGGCGGCGGCGATCACCGGCGCCGGCCGATGCGCACGCAATTGCGCCACGGCATCCTGAGGCCAGCCGCGTTGCCCGGTCTTGACGCCCAGACCTGAAACACGTTCGGCTTGCTGTTGCCGGAACGCCCGCGGTGACATCCCGAACCGGTCGCGAAACGAGCGGCTGAAATGGGCCGCGTCGCTGAAGCCGCAACCGAAGGCGATGTCGGACACGGAACGATGCGCCTCGGCCGGGTTGGCGAGGTCCGCCCAGCAATGCTGCAGCCGGCGTTCGCGCAGGTAATGCGTGAAATTGTCGCCGGTGCCTTCAAACAACTTCTGCAGATAGCGCTCGGAGATACCTTCCATCTGCGCGACCCGCGCCGGCGTGATATCGGGATCGCCGAGCTTGCGTTCGATCGCTTCATAAATGCGATGCAGCAACGCGGGTTGAGCGCCAATGCCGACCACTTCGGTCGCGCTCCGCAACTTCTGATGCGCAAGTGTCAGCAACATCTCGGCGAGACTCAGCCGGATCGTGTTCCATGCGTCCGACGACAATGTTTCGAGAGCCTCGGAGGTGGCTTCGAGCGTGCGGCAGAGAACGTCGGCCAATCCCCCTGATGGAACGATGCTGGCGTCTCTGTATTCGGGTAAACTGATCCTGCGGCCACCGAAGCTCTCGACGGTCACCGACAGAACGATCGCGCGGATGCTGCGATGAAATGCAACCTGCCAGTCGCCCTGGCGAGGCAGCATGATGATGCGGCCGGCCGGAACGCCTTGTTGCGATCCGCTTGTTTTGAGTATGGTGCCGTCTTCGGTCGGCAGCAGCAGTATCGGCAGATCGGCACGCCGCGGCAGCGGCGAAAATACCTGCGGGGCCGCGGCAAAACGCATCAGGCCGACGCCGTCCAGCGACGCCCGGGACAGCGCGGTGGCATGCTCGCCATGCATGGCCGACATTGGCTGAGATCGCAGGCTAAACCCGCCCAACACGTCCTGCCAGGCTTCGGTCCTGTCTCCCTCGGAGTAGGATTCGCTGGTAAACGGGTGAATACTCATGGTTCGGCCAACGCTAGAGCCCTTTCCGTTTCGATAGAATCGAAACGGGGCTCTAGATTCTCGATTTGACGCGTTTTCTTGACGCGAACCGGTCTCCACTTCGCTTGAAAACGCTCTGACATGCCAAACCGAAGCAACGCTCGTGCCAACAACGGGCACGACCAGGCGATCGGCGATTTTGGCCGTTATTGCCGTCAGCGTCGGGACTGCTCGCAGGCAGCCGAAATCAGGAACTTTCCCTCAAGTGCACATAAAGACATTCTTTCGGATCGACCCGTGAACGCCCCAGTTGGCGTCGACCACCTGGGTAACGCCGAAATCCGCCGCGACCGACATCAGCGCAATCGCTTCGTCCTCGCTCATGTGATGCACGGTCATGAGAAAGCGACGGAGCTTTCGAAAGGCATCGCGCATCGCCTTGTCCAGGCTCGAATGATTGGCAACATCGGTCTGAGCGTTGGCGCCGAGTTCGGCGAGGTAGTTCGGAAACGTAAAGCCGTACATCGACCACTGCTGGTCGGTTTCCAGCATCGGATGCGTGAGCCCCTCCAGCACCGTGCCGCCGAGATCACGGTTCTTGTGCAGGATGAATTCGAAGTCGCCGGTCAGCGATGTTTCGATCGCGGTACCGCCCAGTTCGCTGTCGCCCTGGGCGGCATGCGGATCGCCGACGGAGAAAAAACCGCCTGACACCGCGACCGGATAGTACATCCGCGCTCCCCTGCCGATGCGCCAGTCGTCGATATTGCCACCGGTGTAACCAGGCGGAATCGAACTCACGAAATCGGATTCCGCCGGCGCAAGGCCCATGGTTCCGAAGTGAAGACGCGCCGGCACCTTGACGTTCGGCAGGATGTTTTCGCGTTTTCGAACCAGGGTATGATCGACGCGCACGCCGGGATAATCGATGGTCGGATGCACGATGCCGTCCGGATCGGTCTGCGGTGTCCAGACATAATTGTAGACCGCCCTGGCGAACGGCTCGCCGGAGGTATCGAGTTCGAAGATCGTGATGACTTCGCGCGGCTTCGGCTCCTCGATCAGGTCGTGATAGTGAAACCCCCAGGACGCGGCGGCGTTCGAACCAAAGCAGCGCCCGGCATGGCAGGCGTTGCAGCTCGGACGCGGCCGGACGTCGAGAATGCGAACTTCCAGGATATCGCCTGGCTCGGCGTTCTCGATGGCGACAGGACCGGTGAGGAGATGGACGCCGACGCCTTCGCCGGAGCCGCGCAGGAACGGACCTTCGGTCGGCCCCGCGCCACGGCGGACCACTGCTTTGTGCTCCCTGGTCCAGTGAAACACGCTCTCGGCGCCGGGATCGTTGGCGATCATCCGCTCGTAGTCGTCGTTGGCGTGATGGGTCAGCGTTTCGATGGTGGCGCGGTCGCCCGACTTCAGCGTCAGCGCTGGCGCGACCTTCTTGCTGAAATAACCCCAGTGCACATTAGCGGGTGAAACCGGGAGGAGATGATGCTTCATGCGATGGCCTCGGAGAACGCTTGCGGACGCAAGATTGTTTGAGTTGAAGGATGCACCTGATCGTAACAAGGCGGCACGCGGCCGCTTCATGCAGGCGCCGCGGTTGGTCTGTCGGCGTCCATGATGCTGAGAAAGCGCGCCGTGATCGGATTACGCGGGTTCGTAAGAACCTCGTGCGCAGGTCCCTCTTCGACAATGGAGCCGCCGCTGAGAAAGACGACCCGGTCCGCGACCTCGTCGGCGAAACGCAACTGGTGTGTCGAGATAATCATGGTCAGGCCATCCTCGATCGCCAGGCGCCGGATCACTTCCAGCACTTCATTGACCAGTTCCGGATCGAGCGCCGAGGTCGGTTCATCGAGCAGCAGCACGCTCGGGTTCGGGGCTATCGCGCGCGCGATCGCGACGCGCTGCTGTTGACCGCCGGACAAATGCCGCGGCAACGCGTCGGCGCGATGGCTGAGGCCAACGCGTTCGAGCAGTTCCCGCGCCCGCCGATCGGCGTCTAGTCGCGAAAGGCCGTGGACCCAGCGCAAGGGGCCGGCGACATTCTCCAGCGCGGTCAGATGACCGAACAGATTGAACTGCTGAAACACCATGCCGACGCCGACCATGGCGCGCTCGTTGGCAAGGTCACGCGGCGAGAGCGGCTTGCCGTCTTCCCGGAATCCCATGCGGCGGCCGTCGACCTTGACGGTGCCCGCGTCCCAGCCCTCGAGATGGTTGATACATCGCAACAGCGTGCTCTTGCCCGACCCGCTTGGGCCGAGCAGTGCAACGACTTCGCCAACGCGTACCGTCATATCGACGCCGGCAAGAACGGGCTGGCTGTCGTAGGCCTTGTATAATCCGTTGACCTCGACCGCCGCGTTGTTGCGCGTCAGGGTAGCGGATCGCTTGGTGCGGTCCGCCCGCGATGCCTTGACGTCCTTGACAGCCGCCGCGAACGGGACGACCGCGTCGGATCGTGCCTCGGTGGAAGCAACTGGCCCGGCGGCGATCGGCTCCAGCACCAACGGCGCGCGATACCAGGGCAGCAAGCGACTGAGACGAAACTGCGTCGCCGGCCGGTCGAGATCGAGAACACGCTCCACCAACAGCTGGATCACGCTGACGCCGGTGGTGAGCGCGAGATAGATCAGCCCGGATGCAAAGAAGATCGAAAAGAAGTCGAAGGTTGAGGATGCGAGTTGGGTGCTCCGCAGCGTCAGCTCCTGCACCGAGATCACGCTTGCCAGCGATGAATTCTTCAACGCGCTGACGGTCTCGTTGCCGAAGGCCGGAATCATCGTGCGGATGGCCTGGGGTGCTATGATGCGTCGCATCAGCAATCCAGGCGTCATCCCGAGCGCCTGCCCGGCCAGGACTTGTCCGCGATCGATGCCGAGCACACCGGCGCGAAGCATCTCGGCGATGAAGGGCGCCTCGTTGGCGGCCAGCGCCAGGCCCGCGGCCCCGATCGCACTCAATTTGAGGCCGATCTGCGGCAACGCGTCATAGGCGAACACCATCTGCAGGATCAGCGGCGTGCCGCGGAAGATCACGGTGTAGCCCCGGGCGAATGCAGCCAGCACCCAGAAACGACTAAGCTGCATTGCCGCGAGGGCGAGACCAAGGATCAACCCGCCGGCCAGTCCGAGACCGGTCACCGCCAAGGTGAACCAGATGCCCTCGATCAGGTACGGCAGGCTGAGGTAGTGGACGAACAGCGACATTACTTGACGGAGAGGATGTCGGGCTCTTTGAAGTTGTTCACATCGAGCTCCCACTTCTTCAGCAGATCCATGTGAATCCCGGCCTTCTGAACTTCGATCAGCGCGGCAAGCACGGCGTCGCGGAACTCGGGCTTGTCCTTGGGAACGGCGATGCCGACCGAATAGGGAATGGTCACCGCGAGCGCTTTCTCCAGCTTGTCGGGATTGGCCTTCACCGCCTGATCCACGGTGTTGACGTCGTTGACGTAGGTATCGGCACGGCCGGCGAGGATGGCCTGGATGCAGTTGGCGTTGTTCTCGTAGAGCTGGAGGGTCGGCTCGGGCTTGCCGGCCGCCTTGCATTGCGGAATAAGCGCCTGGACCAGCGGGACCTCGACGAAACCGGTGTTCTCGGCTGCCGCCGCGCCGCACATCGACAAATTGATGCCGTCGATCTTCTTCGGATTGCCCTTGGCGACCAAAACCCCGTCGAACACCTTCGAATAGGTGATGAAGTCGGCCGCTTTGGCCCGCTCTTCGGTGGCGTAGATGTCGGAAATCACGATGTCGGCCTGGCCGCTCGACAACGTCGTCAACAGGGCTGCGAACGTCACCGCCTTGTAGGTCAGCTTGAAGCCAAGGCACTCACCGATCTGCTCGCCGAGATCGATGTCGAAGCCGACATATTTGCTTGGGTCTTTCGGATCGATCGCCTCATAGCCCGGCGTGTGCGGATTGATGGCGTTGACGAGCGTCTTGCCCTTCCAGGCAGGATATTTCGCCTGCAGCGCCGCACATCCCGCCGGCGCCGCCTGGGCCTGACCGGAGATGCCAAGCGCAATCAGGCACGCAGCACCCATTGCAACATGGCGGGAACACTTGGCAAATCCGGCTCTATCCAGGAAATTGCGCGCGTCCTCAAAGATATTCTCTAGCATCATGAGAAAGACTCCTCTGTTGCTGACGAGCAGGTTCGCTCGGCAAAACTGAATGGTGTCCGAAAGGCTAGAATGTGCAGGGCGCGAAAGCTTGCCTGCAGGCGCACAAACACTTGCACCCGCCGCTCCAAAATTTGTGCATCGGCCGCACGCTTTATGGGCTGACCGCACAAATCGCGATCATTTCCAGCGTTCGATGACGTGGTGTTCGTGGCGACGAGATAGATCAGCGGATGCGCCGCTTTAGAGTCTGACTCGAATGCAGCCCATAGAGACGGGACGAATGGCGAAACTCGTCATGCCCGGGCAAAAGCGCGAAGCGCGTCTTCGCGCTAGATGTCCCGGGCATCCACGTCTCAACAGACTAGAGCGGGATGAGATTAGGTTGGGGCCGTGACGACGGACCATTTTTCTTCTCGTGTCCCGGACGCAAGCCGCACGAGCGCTGCGAACCGGGGCCCATTCTACTTTGCATGGGGTTGTTTTCGCGATTTTGTGTCTGGGCTCCGCGGTGTACCGCCGAAGAGGCGCTGCGCTGCGTCCGGGACACGAGATCGTTAGTGCTTCGCGCTCACGGCGAATCGATCCAACTCCAATGCATCATGCTCTAGGGCGGTTGGATTGGAATGACGCGTTATCTTTCCTCATCCCTGCGTAACGGCTCCGCCGTTATCGCTGGAGGAGCGGCGTCTTCGCCGCGTCTCGAAGGATGGGTGTTGTTCTCCTTCATGGTTCGAGACGGCGCAAGAGCGCCTCCTCACCATGAGGAGTGAGTCGCATCACCCTGGCCGCCGCGCTATGCCGCGTGTCGCGACGCATCGCCGCCAAAGTGCTCGATGTAGCGAGCATTGATCGCCGAGACCGGCATCACGATCAGCACGTCGGTGGTGCCGAATTGATGATCGATCACCGCACCATCGCCGATATAGGCGCCAAGCCGCAAATATCCCTTGATCAGAGGCGGCAGCTCGTGAAGGGCTGCCTTCGGATCGATCGTTTCCTTTGCCATCCGGTTCATCTCGACACGACGTGAGCCATGCGCCGCCGCGCGCCAGGCTTCCGGGGCTTGCGCGTAGTGATGCAGGAACGACAACGGCAGTGCCAGCCGCTCGGGGTCGGTGCCCTCGAAACTGGCGCAGCCGATCATCACGTCGAGCCGGTGCTGTCGCACATAGCTCCAGATCCCGTGCCACAGCAATTCGACGGTGCGCTTGTTGCGGTAGCGCGGCAGCACGCAGGATCGTCCGAGCTCAAGGAAACGCAAACCGGAATGACGATCGGTCAGGCCCGATATGTCGAACTCGTCTTCGGTGTAGAAGCCGCCATGATTTGCCGCCACCTCCTGGCGCAACAGGCGATAGGTGCCGACCACGGGCTGCCTTCCGCCGATCGATGGTTTGGCGGCGTGATCGATCACCAATAGATGGTCGCAAATCCTGTCGAACGCGTCCTTGTCGCGCCGCGCCAGCATGGTCGTGGCGTCGGCGATGGCGGTGCCGTCCTTGTAGAACACGCGATAACGCAGTTTCTGGGCGCGCTTCACGTCGCGCTTTTCCTGCGCAAGCCGCACTTCAAGCGAGCCGATCCGCCCAAGCGTGGCAGGAAACTCAGGGAAACGGATCGGCTTTACGACGGTTGACGAGATCGGCAGCGGCTTGAACCACGTCATCGCCGTTTGCGCGGCGGTCCCGACTTTTTCCGGCCGCAGCATCTCAATCAAACGCTGCGTCGATCGCGCCAATTCGCCGTTCTGCATCGATATCCCCGCGACCGCATGCTTTTCGAAATCGAAAATCGGCGCGGTCTTCGAGGTCCAGAAATCACGGGCATTCAACAGCCATGTGACGTCGCCATTGCCGGAGTGTGACAGGCTTGCGCAAGATCCTTCACGGCAACAGCAAGCCCGCAGACTCGATGCTCTAACTGCTCGATCGGCTAATTCGGAAATCAGTCAGCAGCCTGGTCGATCCAGAAAGCCGCCTTCACGCGGGTGACAAATGCCGAATGAGGCGATCCATTGGATCGGTAAATGAATGCTTCCCCCTCTTGCACATCGCTCGCCTCTTTTCCGAACGCATCTGCGATATTTGTCTTATGCGTCACGATGAAAATGTTGGTGCCGGCTTTCGGTGCGGCATTCACCAGTTCCCGCAGCGCGAGCCCGGCTTTTGCGTTGCCGCCGGCGGGGTTCGCCATCGCGGAAGCGCTTCCTGCGCCGCTGTCCGTCAATCCATCGACGGGTCTCACGTCTTTGCCGGACAGCAATTTGCCGGTTTCAATCGCCCGATTGAGCCTGCTTGTGTAGATGTGGTCGACTGGAATGCCGAGCTTCTTGACCGCAGCTCCGATCTGGCGGGCCATATCCCGCCCCTTCTCGCTCAACTGCCGCTGGGCTTTCATGTCGTCAAAATCAAATGGATAGATATCTTTCTGGCTGTCGTCAGTGGCGACATGACGGAATACGACGACGTAACCCCCTTGCTTCAACGCCGATACAAGTTCTCGCGAATCTTCCGCGGATACCTGGGAACAACCGAGCAGAAGCAGGAGGACTGCGCAGATGATTTGCAGCGTCTTCATCATTGTTCCTTTTCCCTTCTACGTATTTTGCTTGATCGGAGGCCTTTCTCTCTCCGGCATGATGGTGCGGTTGCTTTTCATTTCAATCAGCCGATTGGGGGATGAAAGCGCGCTCCGCGGCGAGCGCGGAGCCACGCTCCCAAACGCAGAATGCCGGCCATCCGGCCGGCATTCCAGGCTCAAGGTCTCTGGTTGGGCGGCTATTTCAGCGCAAGTGGCTTTTCCTCGTCGAGGAAGCCCATCAGCTCGCGGAAGAATTGCATGCGGTTCTTTTCCATCATCACCGTGTGCGTTCCCTCGCTCAGTTCGATCAGCCGCTTGTAGGGCGTATTCTTCAACTGTGCGAAATAGCCGTGCGCGAGGTAGCTCGGAAGGTCCGCGTCCCATTCGGCGTGAAGCAGCAGGGTTGGCACGGTAATCTTGCCGGGATCGTACAAGGCCTTGCCCGCGCTCCAATAGTTCATGCTGTCCTCGGCAACGCCGTTGGGCGCGCGCAGCATCGGCGGATTCTGCTTCGATGACTCCGGATCGGTCGCCCAGGTCGCGTTGGCCCAGGCCTCGAACACGCCGGGCGGAATCAAATCCGCCTGCTTGTCGGCAGGGACATCCTTCAGCCAGCGCGCCTTGGCCGAGTCCTTGGAGACGAGCCGGTAAGCCCCAAGCGGCGGTGCGTTGGCGGCCGCGGGCGCCGGGGGCTCGTTGCGGATCCATTGCGGGGCGTAGAGCACGAGACGGTTGACCTTGTCATTGTGCTCGCTGGTGTACGATCCGGCGATCGAGGTGCCCCACGACCAGCCCATGACGTTGATTTTTGAAACCTTTCGCTTCCTGAGGATGTAATCGACGGCCGCGCCGAGATCGTGCGCCGCCACCTTGGTCGATACGATCGGCTTGTTCGCTGCCGGCGGCTGGCTCATTTCCGCAGGCCGGGTCGAGCGGCCGTAACCTCTGACGTCGACGAGATAGACGTCGTAGCCGCGCGCGGCGATCAGATCCATCATCGAGACGCCTTCGATGGGCAGATCGAACGCGGTCTCGGCCGGATATGTTGCGCCATGCACGAACAACAGGATCTTGTCGGTGGAGGTTTCCTTGCCGGCCGGATGCTTGTTGCGCACGAACAGCTGAATTCCCGCGTCACCCGACGGGATCATGGTGTCTGTGGTTTCCAACCTCGGGCCCTTCGCCTGAGCGCCTGCGCTCGCGAAGGTGCTTGCGACAAGGCACGCCAAAGATATCTGCAAAAAACCTGCTGGTCATCGAAGTCCTCCCGGGACGTTTTTGTTTTTAAGGCTGCTCGGTGGCGGCCCGCGTTCCCGTTCGCTTTGAGCGGACCGGATACCGCGCATGCTCGGTCCAATCGCCGGCAGCGTCAGGGGTATCGCGCGAGCGGACGCCGGCTCGCGCGCGGTCTTCAGGCAGCGAGATGCCGCGAGGCGGCCAGGCCTGCAAGCGCGTCGGCAAGCTTTTCACGATCGAGCGGCTTGATCAGAAAACCGTCCATGCCGGCTTCAAAGCAGGCATAGCGATCCTCGACCAGCGTGTTCGCCGTGAGGGCGAGGATCGGCGTCTGGCGGCCCGGCTGTCCCGCCTCAAGGCCACGGATACGCTTGGTGGTTTCGATGCCGTCAAGTTGCGGCATCTGGATGTCCATCAGAACCAGATCGTAGGGAGTGCCGGCGGATTTCGCGGATAGCCAGGATTCCAGCGCCGCTTCGCCGTTGGTGGTGATCATGGCACGATGTCCGAGCCTGTTCAAAAGCGAGCGCATCAACAGCGCGTTGATCTCATTGTCTTCCGCCACCAGAATTGAAAGGCCGCCTTTCGGCGCGCTCGCCGGTGGTTCAGCCGCCTCGGGTGCCTCGATCGGAACATCGCCGGCAAGGTTTGGTGCGAGAATTTCCGGCACCATCGTCAGGCGGGCCGCGAGCGAAGCGGCGCGCAACGGTTTGACCAGGTAGCCTGTGAAAGCCGAGGAGGCGGAGGGCTGAAGTTCATGCCGGGTCGCCGGCGTAAACATCACGATCCGCTGCGTTGCGTGCGGGCGGGCGGCTTCACCGGCGACGTCGATATCGGCAGCGCCCAAGGCGTGATCGAGCAGCACGGCGTGCCACAACCGCTCCGGCAACAGGGCCTGCGCTACCGCGATATCCGAAACCATGCAGGTCTGACCGCCCCAGCGTTGCAGCCGCCGGGCGATCAGCGAAGCCTCGATGCTCTGAGGCGCGACCAGCATGATCGATTGACCTGTCAAATCCGGTGCCTCGAACGCTCTTTGTTCCCTGCTGTTTTTGTCGGAAGCCGCCAGCGGAATCGACACCTCGAACGTTGAGCCGACGCCCGGCTGGCTCTCCAGCGTGATGCGGCCGCCCATTCGCTTGACGATGCGCTCGGAGATGCTGAGGCCGAGGCCGGTGCCGCCGTAGCTCCTGGCGATGCGTTCGTCGGCCTGCTCGAACTCGCGGAAAATCCGCTGTTGTGCCTCGGGCGCGATACCGATGCCGGTATCGCGCACCAGGAAGCTGATTTCATTGGGCCAGATACCGGGCTCGACAATCAGCGCCACGCCGCCGGTCGAGGTGAACTTGATCGCATTGCCGGCGAGATTGAGCAACACCTGCCGCAACCTTGCGGCATCTCCAACCACTTCCATCGGCAGCCGTTCGTCGACATAGGCCGCGATCTCGAGCTTTCTGGCCTGCGCCCGCGGCGCCAGCAGCTCGGTGATGTCCTCGACCAATGCGGCAAGCGCGAACGGACGAGATTCCAGATCGATCTTGCCGGCTTCGATCTTGGAATAATCCAGCAGCTCCTCGATCAGCGACAGCAAGGCATCGCCCGAGGTTTTCACCGCCCGGGCGTAGGTCATCTGTTCCGGCGTCAGCGGCGTATCCAGCAGCAATCCGCTCATGCCGATGATGCCGTTGAGCGGCGTGCGAATCTCGTGGCTGGCCATTGCCAGGAATCGCGATTTGGCGCGGCTGGCCGCGTCGGCCTGATCGCGGGCCTCTGCGAGCGCCCGTTCGGTCTCGGTGCGGTCGGTGACGTCGCGGCCGACGCACTGCATCTCCGCCGGTTGGCCGGCATCGGTACGCACCAGGCCTTCGCGCCATGCGATCCATCGCGGTCCCAGCGCGGTTGCGACCCTCTGGTCGTGAATCCGGGTACCGCTGGTTTCAATGGCCGCGTCGCCTTGCTCGAGGACGTCAAGCGTGAAGTGGCTGCCGACCAGCGCGCTGCGCGGCAGCTCGGCCAGTTCGCAATAGGCGTCGTTGACAAAAGTGATGCAGCCGTCGGCGTCGCGCAGAACGATCAGATCGCCTTGCGATTCGAACAGGCTGCGGGCGCGTTCCTCGGCTTCCTTCAATTCCCAATTGCGGTCGGCCAGCGCTTCGTTGTGCAGGGCGATCTTGCGCATTCTCTTGCGCATCCAGCGCAACCGCATGCTCAGCGTCGCAAGCGCAACGCATGCCAACGCGAACAGGAAGCTGGCGCCGATCGCAAAAGCGTGGGGGTCATAGCCGGAATCCTCGGACCGGCTGCCGGAGATGAATCCATACGCACCGCCGAAGGCGACGGAAAAGATCATGAACGAGCGGACCGTGAAAGTGAACCACGGGTGACGTCGCGTGAAACGACGTATGCGCATCTTGACCCGGAAAACCCGCCCCATCGCCAACTCCCCTGAGATTGCCTTCTGGCAGCGTGATCGCCCGGCGCGACCGGCATTGAGAGTGCCTCGACGCGCGCCATGTGCTGCCGACAACCATGCGGCGGCGATCTTGAAGAAGTGCTTGAAGCGGTGCGACGTCGCGCGGCCCGATGAAAACATGGTTGATAAACCGTTAAGGCGCCTCAGAGCGAGGCTGCGGCAAGGCGGCTCGGTATCCCGCTGGCACCGACGACCAGGGCTGCAGCGTCGCGCGCCGTAAATCGCTTCGAGTGGACAAAAATCCGATAATCGGCGGGCCCGTCCGGCGAGAGATAGATGACAGGCGCGGACGGCGGCGGACTTGCGGAGATCGCCACAAATCGCGTCGCCGCATTGGCCGCGCAGCCGCCGTCCTCCGCGCTGTCGACATCATCGACCACCGCGAAATCGGCAGCGCCCGCGCTCTCCGATAGCTGGACCCGCACGGTGGCGGTTGACGGGTCGCTGGTGAAGCTGACCTGAAGCTGGGCTTGCCAGGGTAAGGATGCGATCTGGACCGATGCGCCGCCGATCGCGATGCAGGGGCGCGAGCTGTTCGAGAATTCGCCGCGTGCGAACATGGCGGCAGCGATCAACGGCACGGCCGAAGCCAGAATCTTGAAACGCAACATGATACGCCCGCCCAACGAAAAGCCCGCAAAACGCCGGACTTATGGTTGGCGGAATGTAAACAAAACTCGTTACCGTCGCGTTCACGCGCGGATGCCGCGGCCAAAGCTGTCGATGCTTCAGGCCGCGCGCCTGAGATCGTCGGCCAGCGCGCGGTAGGACAAGGCTTCGGCCAGATGGAGCCGGCTGATCTTGTCGGCGCCATCGAGGTCGGCCAGCGTCCGGGCGACGCGCAGTACGCGATGATAGCCGCGTGCCGACAGCCGCATGGTCTCGGCGGCGTCGCGCAGCAGTTTCAAGCCCTGCGCATCCGGCTGCGCGATGGTCTCCAGCACCGATGCCGGTGCTTCCGCATTGGTGCGGACACGCGGCAATCCGGCCGAGGCGTAGCGCGCCAGTTGAATGTCGCGCGCCGCGGCGACGCGCGCGGCCACTTCGGCGGATCCTTCCGTTGGCGGCGGCAGGATCAGATCGGCCGCGGTTACCGCCGGCACCTCGATCCGCAGATCGATGCGATCCATCAGCGGCCCCGAAATGCGCGCCTGATAATCGCCCGCGCAGCGGTCGATCCGTCCGCGCTTGCACGAATAGCCGGGCTCATAGGCGTGGCCGCAGCGGCAAGGGTTCATCGCCGCGACCAGCATGAAGCGCGCGGGATAAGAAACAGCACGCCCTGATGCGCCAGCGAGATTTCGCCGGGTTTGGCGCGCATGCCGCCGCCGGTGAGTGCTGCCATGCTGGCGGAATGATGCGGGCTGCGGAACGGCCGTCGCGCGGTCAAGGCGCCATCCCGGATTTCGCCGGCGACGGACGCGATCATCGATACTTCGAGCAGTTCGGACGGTGACAGCGGCGGCAGGATCGAGGGCAGCCGCGCTGCCAGCATCGACTTGCCGGCGCCGGGCGAGCCGATCATCAGCAAATGATGTCCGCCGGCCGCGGCAATCTCGAGCGCGCGCTTGGCGCTTTCCTGTCCCTTGATGTCGCGCAGGTCGAGCATATCGGCCTCGCGCGCGTGCACCTTCGGTGAGGGGCGCGACAGCACCTGCGTGCCCTTGAAATGATTGGCGATCTGGATCAACGAATGGGCGGCAACGATCTGGATGTCTGGGCTCGCCCAGGCCGCTTCCGCCCCGCATTGCGCGGGGCAAATCAGGCCTTCGTCGCGCGAATTGGCGCCGATCGCCGCGGGCAATACGCCGGCCACCGGCGCGATCGATCCATCGAGGCCGAGTTCGCCGAGCACCGTGAAGCCGCTCAGCGCATCCGGCGGAATGGCGCCGATCGCCGCCATCAGGCCGAGCGCGATCGGCAGATCGTAGTGACTGCCCTCCTTCGGCAGGTCGGCGGGCGCGAGATTGACCGTGATTCGCCGCGCCGGCAGTGCGAGACCCGAGGCGATCAGCGCCGAGCGAACCCGTTCGCGGGCCTCGGAGACCGCCTTGTCGGGCAGTCCGACGATCGCGAAAGCCGGCAGGCCGGGCGCGACCTGCACCTGCACGTCGACGGCGCGGGCTTCGATCCCCTCAAAAGCTACGGTGGAAACCCGCTGTACCATGCCGCCCTCTGCCGCCCCCGCGAAAGGTAATAGCGTAAAGCGCGGACCGGGAC
>WNFF01002481.1_pt1 | contig 20014 bp, 14 predicted proteins | sample 5400441 | NCBI WGS metagenome assembly WNFF01 (sample SAMN13153345, study PRJNA577476) | soil metagenome | isolation source: 120 cm saprolite under Douglas fir tree site 2 hole 3 replicate 1 | place: USA:California | collected 2015-04-18 | reverse complement strand
TAGAATTAAAAACGGAGGAGTGGGTGAGCGGTTGAAACCGGCGGTCTTGAAAACCGTTAGGCTCGAAAGGGCCTCGGGGGTTCGAATCCCTCCTCCTCCGCCATTTTCAGCGCAATGGGCAAGCCCAGCCCGGATCTCGAATTCAGGGTTCGTTATAGTTAGGCCATTCGTAGGACAATACGAAAGCAACAGCTTGCCCTCGCAGTCCTACAATGGAAGCCTGTCTTTATGTCTTCCTCCCGAACAATCATCTGGCTGGCGGGAATTTGGCTGGTAGTCCTAGCGGTCTACACGGCTATCTCTCTGGCTCTCCCGCGGGGCAGTGATTTTCTGAATGCTTTCGGCAATGTGGTTCAGTGCGTCGTGCCGCTCTTTGCCAATGCGGGTCTGCTCCTGAACGCCGGCACGCCGCACTGGCGTAGAAACTTTTTCTGGATGTTTCTGGCGATGGGATGCACGCTCTGGATGGCGGGGCAATTTCAATGGACTTATTACGAAGTCTATTTGCACAAGAAAATGCCGGACCTCTATGCAGGCGACATCGTTTTCTTTTTGCGCGGAATCCCGATGATGGCGGCGCTGGCGCTGCGCCCGCACCGCATGCACCGCGAAGTGCCGCTACGGTTCGGCTATCTTGATTTTGTGCTGTTGCTGACGTGGTGGACGTTTCTCTACATCTTCATTGTGTTGCCGTGGATTTATGCATCCCCCTCGCTAGGTGATTACAACCACAACTTCAACCTGCTGGAGAACGCGCAAAACTTGATCATCGTCGGAGGTTTGGGCTATCTCTGGCTGAGGTCAGCGGGGGCCTGGCGCGTTGTTTACGCTCATCTATTCGGCGGAGCGACGCTGTACATGCTCGCGGTGCTCACTGTCAATGTTGCGATCGACACCGGCCGGTATTACACCGGGAGCCTCTACGATCTCCCCCTGATCGCGTCCTTTCTGTGGCTTGCGCTGGCCGGCGCGGTAGCCTACAAGAACCGGGCGGCGCTGGAGTCCCCGTCGGACAGTGCCGTCGATTCCGGTGCTGAAGGTCTTCATGCAGAAAGCATCGTCGCTTCTCGTCTAGCGATGGCTGCGGTGTTTTCGTTGCCGTTCTTTGCAATCTACACGCTGAAATTCGCTCATGATAGCCCCGCGGTGCGGGATTTCCGCTTGATGACCGTGGCGATTGCGGCGTTGCCGCTGACCGTCTGTATCTTCCTTCGAAGTCACGTCGCGGATGCGGAGCGCGTGCGATTGCTCTCGCAGTCTGAGCGATCGATCGAGAACCTGCAGCGGCTGCAAGCACAAATCGTGCAATCAGAAAAACTGGTGTCGCTCGGCCAGCTCGCCGCCGGCGCGGCGCACGAAATCAACAACCCCCTGACGGCGATTCTGGGCTTCTCCGACCTCCTCGCCGACGACCCGTCGCTCGCCGACAAGGCGCGAGCGACCGCCGGAAAGATTCGAGACCAGGCGCGCCGCACGAAGACTCTCGTGGGCAATCTGCTTAGCTTCGCGCGGCAGGTCCCTACCGAGCGCATACTGTTGGACATCAATACCGTGGTGACCAACGCGGTGCAGCTCCGCACTCTGGATCTGCGCTCCGGGAGCACGCGCATTGAGCTCCAGCTTGAATCGGTGCTCCCTGGGGTTCGCGGCGATGGGAATCAGCTGATGCAGGTTTTCTTCAACCTCATCAGCAATGCCGTGGATGCCATGGACTCGATGCAGGGGGGCGTGCTGGCAATCAAGACGATGCGCGACCGCGGCAACGTGGTGATCCTTTTCTCCGACACCGGCCCCGGTCTCAAGGAGCCTCATCGCGTTTTCGATCCTTTCTATACCACCAAACCGGTCGGAAAAGGCACGGGCCTGGGTCTCAGCATTTGCTTCGGAATTGTGCAGGAACACGCCGGCCGGATCCTCTGTTACAACAGCCAAGAAGGCGGCGCGGTGTTCCGCATAGAGTTGCCGGCGGTTCTTGCGGCCTTTCCTACGAAAGATTTCCATCTGACCGGCGCTTCCTCCGATCCGCATAAGTCAGCCTGACATCTCCCGGCTTTTCTATTCCTGAAATCCATTCTGTTCACGTCTCTCGAAGGACGGTGGACTCGTGCTAGAGTCTTGCTTCGGATTTTGTGCGGATGGCAGGAGACCCGATGACCGACACAGCCATCGTAACCGAAAAACTGACCCGGCGATTCGGCAACCTGACGGCCGTGGACAGCATGGACCTGAAGGTTGCTGCCGGGCAGTTCTTCGGTTTTCTGGGACCCAATGGCGCCGGAAAATCGACCACGATCAAGATGTTGACGGGGCTGTTGGCTCCCAGTTCGGGCCGCATGGAGCTGCTCGGGTTGGACTTCGCCGCCCATCCCGTTGAAGTCAAGCGTCAGATCGGCGTTGTACCGGAAGGCATGGGCCTTTTCGAGCGCCTCACCGGCAGGGAGTATTTGCATTTCGTCGGGCGGATGTACGGGCTGGACCGCGCTACGACTCTGCGCCGTTCCGAAGAGCTTCTTGATTTCATGCAGCTCGCTGACCGGCCCAAGACGCTGATCGCCGATTATTCGCACGGCATGCAGAAAAAGCTCGCGCTGGCCGCGGCGGTGATCCACGGGCCACGTATTCTTTTTCTCGACGAACCCTTTGAAGGCGTGGACGCCCTCGCCGCAGGCGCGCTCAAGGCCCTGCTCGGACGAATGACGGAACGCGGCGTCACCATTTTTCTCACTTCTCATGTGTTGGAAATCGTCGAACGCCTCTGCAGTCACGTGGCCATCATTCACAAAGGGCGGCTCGTCGCCCAAGGCTCGCTCGAAGAGCTGCGCGCGGGAATCGCCGGCGAGGAGGGCAGCAAGACAACCCTTGAGCAGGTTTTCCTCTCCATCGTTGGACAAGGTGGCGCCGAAAGACCCCAACTCGAGGAGCTTTCGTGGCTGATGTAGCGCAAGTTCCCGGTCTGTGGGAACAAATCCGCCTTGTCGCAGGACTCCGCTGGCGAATTTTGCGCAACGGCCTGCGCAGAAAAAATAATCGCTGGGACTTGATCGGTTTGATCATCACCGGGTTCTTAGGCGCTCTGTTCGCTCTTGGTCTCAGCTTCGCCTTTTATTTTGGCGCATACACGTTTCTTTCGACGTCTCATGAAGCCTGGCTCGCCTTGCTTTTTTGGGGGATTTTTCTCTTCTGGCAGGCTTTTCCGCTTTTTACGGCGGGCTTTGGCGCGGGTTTAGCCTACGGCCTCGCCGATTTCGCGGCCATCGCTTCCGTCTGCTGGCTTTTCGCCATGACCCTGGGCGCCGGCGTCGCAAATCCATGTGTGCTGCCCGCGATGCTAGTCATCGCCGCGCTCTTTTTGCTGATGAATGTGACTCTCGAGCGCATGATTGGCTCCTGGCTCGAGAGGCTACTGGCGCGGCGCCGCACTCGTGAACTCTTTTTCGCCCTGTTCATATTTTTCATAGTCTCGATCCAATTCATCTCGCCGCTGCTCCAACGATACGGCCGCTCCGCGCAGCCTTGGGCGCTGCGGCTACTTCCGTACTTCGCCGTTTTTCCTGCGTCGCTGGCCGGCCGCGCCATAGCGGGAGCCGCCACGAATCACTCTCGTGATGTGATCCTTGGAGCGGCTGGTGTTTTTTCCTATCTATTACTTTTCAGCGCCTTCCTCTGGTGGCGGTTTTCTGCGCAATACCGCGGGGAAGAATTAAGCGAAACCGCCGCTCCTTCGCGCGTTTCGGCGCGACCCGCCTCCCAGAGAGACGATCAAGAGGATGCACTCCGCTTGCTCTCCCCGCAGGTTGCCGCCGTCCTGCGCAAAGAGTTCCGTTATCTCACGCGAAACGGTTTTGCTTTCTTCCTCCTGATCATGCCCCCGGTCTTCGTCTTGCTGTTCGGTACGCAATTCGCCGGCCGGCACCCTACGGCCACGAAACACCCCCTTTCGCCGGATCTTTTTTTCCCCGGCATGATGGCTTATCTCATCCTCCTTCTGATGTCACCTGCGTATAACTCCTTCGCTTATGAAGGAAAGGGAGTTCAGGCCTATTTCACCGCGCCGGTGCGTTTTCGCGAGGTTTTTCTCGGAAAGAACCTTATGCAGCTTGCGGTGCTCTTTCTTGAATTGACCCTCTCCATCGCCGCTTTTTCCTACCTCGTCGGATTGCCCTCCATGCCGGTCTTTGTTGCCACGCTCGCCGCCATTGCTTTCAACAGTGTGGGGCAATTGTCCATCGCCAACTGGTCTTCGTTGAACTTTCCCCGCAAGCTCGAATTCGGCCAGATGCGCGGCCAACGTCAATCCGGCATGGCCGTGCTCGTCGCCTTCGGCACGCAGATTCTCCTTGGCGGGATCAGCGCGCTTATTCTTTTTGCCGGCCGCTGGACGGACAATCGCTGGCTTCCGGTCGAAGCATTTGCGTTTTTGACGGCGGCGGTGGTGGCCGGATACTTCGCCTCACTCGACGCGCTGACCGATCTCGCCGAGAAAAAGAAAGAGACTTTGATCGAGGCGCTGTGCCGGTAAACCCAAACGCAGGTTCGACCGGCGGAAATTCCTAAACACAATCTGGAGGGCGCAATGATGTTCATGCGAAAGTTGTTCCGAAGGGCAACTTGCCTTGCTTTGCTGCTCATAGGGCTCTCCGCTTCGAGCGTTTGTGCGCAACGATCGTTTTCTGAGTCGGATTGGGAAGGCCTCGTTCGAATTCCCGCCGTCAGCGGTTATGAACAGGAGCTGGCCGCAAAGATTCGAGAGAAATTGAAAAGCCTCTCTCCAAAGACAGACAATCTCGGCAATATCTACGTAACGCTAGGGAATGGTGTGCCGCATCGGCTCATCGTCACGCCCATGGATGAGCCCGGATACATCGTCAGCGGTATTACACCGGATGGATACTTGCGCGTTCAGCGTTTGCCGCAGGCTCCGCCCAACTCCGTATTTGATCTGCTGCACGCCGCGCAGCCGGCTTGGGTGCTCACTCGCGGTGGAAAGAAAGTGAACGGCGTCTTTGCCGGGTTGTCAGTGCATCTGCAGCCGCTGCGCCAGAACGCACCGAAGATGGCTCACCCGGACGAAATGTACGTGGACATCGGAGCATCGAGCGCCGAAGAGGTCCGCGCTGCGGGCGTCGATCTGCTCGATCCGGTTGTTTTGAATCGATCTGACTACAAACTTGACGTTGAGGAATACGCCGCGTTTGCGATTGGGGATCGCTTCGGCTGCGTGGCGCTCACGAATCTCTTTGCGACGCTTCGGCTTGGAGACGCGAGAATTCAAGGCACCCTAACCGTCGCTTTTGTAACACAACAATGGACCGGCGGCCGCGGCATAGATCGCCTGCTTAACGAACTGCATCCCGACGAGGTAATCTATGTCGGCCGCCTGACTCCGCCGCGGCCTGTCCCCGGAGCCGCGGCCGTGGTGAATCGCACGGTCCTCGGAAAAGGAATTCTGATGGGAGTCGCTGATGCTTCAGCGCCTCTGTCAGGCTTGGCGACAGAGTTGAAGAAGATCGCGGATGAAGCGCATTTGCCGCTTACACCTCAGCTCACTGCTCCTCCTCGAACCACTGGGAACGTGAAGCCAACTGCTTTTCCTCAGCGATTTGCCCAACTCGGCGTGGCCACGCTTTTTCCAGTTACCCCTGGAGAGACCCTCAACATCGGCGATGTCGGTGCCTTGACCGAATTGCTCTATCGCTACGTCACCGGTGCGGCGCCCACCGGCGGCGTGGGCAGTGGAGCAATGGGTGGCTGTGCGGACTGCGGCCCCCCGTTGCTTCCGGCTCTTATTGAGACTTACGGAGCCAGCGGTCATGAGGACGCTGTCCGCAAGCAGATTCAAGACTGGTTGAATCCGAACTATTCCCCGAAAAAGAAGCTTGAGACCGAGACTGATTCCGCTGGCAATCTGATCTTGCATCTCGGCGACGCCAAACCCGGCGCCAAGACCCCGAAGATCGTCTTTGTAGCTCATATGGATGAAATTGGCTATCAAGTCCGCTCGATTGAGCCCGATGGACGCTTGCTTGTTGACGTGCTCGGTGGTGGCTACACGGAATTTTTCCTTGGCCATGTCGTGCTGGTCCACAAGGCAGACGGGAATTCGGCCGCCGGCGTGCTCGAGTTGCCTGCGAACTGGGATCAGCCCGGATTCGAATGGCCGCACGGGCCGCGCTCGATGGACGAATCCGTGCACGTCTACGTTGGCACGCACTCAGCGGAGGAGACTCAGAAGTTGGGCATCAAAGCCGGCGACTGGGTCACGATTCCGAAAGAGTATCGCCCGCTGCTGGGGACCCGGGCCAACGGGCGCAGCTTCGATGATCGCGTCGGCTGCGCCGCGCTAATAGAAGCCGCGAAGGCGCTCGGGCCCGATCTGCCGGGGCGCGATGTCACGTTTGTGTGGTCCACCGAAGAAGAAGTCGGCCTCAAAGGCGCGACGGCCTTCGCGGAACGGATAGCGAAAGAAGGTAACGTGCCTGACTTCGTTTTCGCCATCGATACGTTTGTCAGTTCGGACTCTCCGCTCGAATCCAAGCGCTTCGCCGACGCTGAAATCGGCAAAGGCTTCGTCATCCGCGCCGTGGACAATTCCAACATCACTCCGCGAGAATACGTCGACCGCGTTGTGAACCTCGCCCGGGTAAACAAAATCCCCGTGCAATACGGCGTAACTGGCGGTGGCAACGATGGCTCTGTTTTCCCGCGTTACGGCACAGTCGACATTCCGCTCGGCTGGCCCCTGCGATATTCGCATTCACCCGGCGAGGTCATTGATACGCGCGATCTCGACGCACTAGCGAAAATTGTCGCCGTGCTCGCAAAGAGCTGGTAGCCGCCGCGGTTCAGGCCGGCTTGCGCATGGCTTCAGCGTAGCGCGCCGCAATGGCCTTCCAGGAAAAGTATTTTTCGTGCGCGCACCGGCTGCGTTCGGCAAGAGAAGCGCGATACTCCGGATCTGACAGTATTCTTAGCAGAGTCTTCCCGACGGCGCTCTGCCGCTTCGGATCGGCAAATATCACTCCCGCATCCGTAATCGGCGGCGCCGTCTCCGGCCCTTCAAACGCGACGACCGGCAATCCGCAGGCGATCCCGGCAATTGCGCTTCCGCGCCGCGTGGAGAGGGAGCCGCGAACGAAAAGCAAGACGTCCGAATCCGCAAAGTTCCGCACTATCTCTTCGGCGGGCAAAAGCCCCAGCGCCCTGATTTCAATCGGCAGATTCTCCGTCACAGTGCGCAGCGTTTTCTCCGCCGAATCCGAATGGCGCCCCATCAAGATTAGCCGGAGCCTCCCCAATCGTTCCGCGGCATACCGCATGGCATCGGAAATACTGGCTATCTCCCAGATACCTGCTTCGCCTCCGGTAATTCCAAAAACCGCGATCGTTGGGAGCCGATTTGTTTCCCCACTTCGTCTTTCCCAGGCTTTTTCCGGCGTGGGAAGATTCGCACCCGCAGGAATGAACACAGCTTTTGCCGGGCTCGGCCCGATCCACGGAAGGTTCTCCATCGGCACGGTAAAAATTGCGAGATCGCAGGCGCTCAGCGCTTCGCTCATTACATGCAGCTGCGCTCGCCGGCGCAGTTTATCGATGGTGCGGTTTCCTTCGTACGGCAGCACGTCATGGTAGACCATGGCTACGCGCGCCCCCGCTTGCCGCAGAGCGCGCAGGACGCGTGAAAATCTCAGCGGAAATCCGCGCTCCGACCACGCGAGCGCAGTGTACTGCACGAGCGCCCAGGAACCGCGCCACCCCGCCGCTTGTCTCTCGAGTTCGCGCAGCGCTTTGGGCCAGCCTTTGTCCAGCCACGCGACGCGCACGGGTTGCAGATCAAATTCATGCGCCTGCAGTGACTCTCCCAGGTAGCGGCAGTACTCTTCGACGGCATCGGTAGGCTCGTCGCGCCGCCCGAGCAGGGCGATACACTGTTGCGTCATTGGGGCAGTGCCAGGACGTGGTTTTCGCCGCAGCCTCTGCAGGTGTAACCGAGTCGCACGAACTCACTGAGGAGGACTCGTCGGTTTTCCTCGCTGTGCATTTCGCAGATAATTCCGGGACGCTTTTCTTTCAACATCCGCGTCGCGCCGCGAAACACTTCCACTTCAGCGCCCTCGGCGTCGCATTTCAGAAAGTCAGGAGATGACTCTGTCCACGTGTAATCATCAAGAGATACTGCATCGACTTGAATGGTGTCACTTGTGTTGCTTGAAACCACGTGCCCCAGACCTCGATCCGGAGATGTTGCTGGATCGATTCGCTCAAAATTAACCGTTCGCGGCTCCGACCACACGGCGTTTTGTTCGACCTTTATCCAGTTAAGCGCGTTTCGCGCCACATGTTCGCGAAGCCGGCCTGCAACTTCCGGATCGGCCTCGAAAGCCACAACCCGGCCTCGCTCTCCAACGAGCCGCGCCGCAAGCAACGAAAAAAACCCGATGTTCGCGCCGATATCGTAAAAAGTCATGCCTGGCAGGAGATGTTTCTGCAACGCCTCTTGCACTTCCGCCTCGCCTCCGCCGTCGAAATAATTTCTTCCGGTCCGGGGATTTAGCCGCAGCCACAGGCCCTGCGCCGGGCCCCGCCGCACTTGCACCCAGGCCAGCGAATCGCGCGGCACCAGTTTCCTGCTGGCCCAGCTCACCCACGAACCTACAACGGGTAGCCGCCGCAATCCCGAAAGCGGCAAAGCGTATCGCAGAAAAAGCTGCGCGAGCCGGCCTTGCGATTCGTTCACGTCATTTCTCCACGAGGAAGCTGCCGATAACCAGCGCATCCATCCCCGAGCTGAAAAACGTGCGGATCGCGTCCGTCGGCGTGTGCACGATCGCTTCGCCGCGCAGGTTGAAGGAAGTATTCATGAGGACGGGCACTGCTGTGCGTTTACCGAATTCGTCTATCAGCCGCCAGTACAGCGGGTTGATCTCTTTTTCCACTGTCTGCGGCCTTGCGCTTCCGTCGACGTGCGTGACGGATGGGATCACCCTGTGTTTCTCCGGCCGCACCTGCGCGGTAACAATCATGAACGGCGAATCCGTGGCGCTCTCGAGATATTCCCCCGCCGCTTCCTTCTTGAAGGAAGGAGCGAACGGCCGCCACCATTCGCGGAATTTCACTGCGTTGTTGACCCTGGCGTTCATTTGCGGATCCCGCGGGTCCGCCAGTATCGACCGGCTCCCAAGGGCTCGCGGGCCAAACTCCATCCGCCCTTGAAACCACCCGAGGATTTTCCCCTTCGAAATCAACTCTGCCGCGGCCCCCGCCGCATCCCCCAGCCGCGTGTATTTCAATTTATAAGTCCGCAAGGCGCCCTCGATCGCATCATCGTCAAACGCCGGACCGAGGTATGCGTGCCGCATCGGCTTCATCGGCAAACGCCCGCCGTCCTGGAGATACGGCGCGAGCGCCGCGCCCAGCGCCACGCCATCATCCGAGGCCGCCGGCTGCACAAAAATTCTTTCCACGAGTCCCGACGCAGCGATCTTGCCGTTGGCTTTCGAATTCAGCGCCACGCCGCCCGCCAGGCAAACAGTGCGGCACTTGGTTTTCTCGATCGCCAGCCGCACGACGCTCATCATCGCGATTTCACAGGCGTCCTGCACCGCATAGGCGATATTCTTGTGCCGCTCAGCAATTTCGCTTTCCGGAACCCGCGCCGCCCCAAGCAGGCGCACCATATCTGAAAACGGTGTCGCCCCATTCTCCACCAGCCGTTTTGTGTGCACGCGGTAAGGCGAGGCTTCCGGCTCGATGAACGCGCGCAAATCCACACCTGGCTTCCCGTAAGGCGCCAGGCCCATCACTTTCCACTCATCGCTGTTCCGGTGAAATCCGAGGTACTCCGTGAACTCGCTGTAAAAAAGCCCCACCGAATCCGGAAACGGAATCGTCAAAACATGCTCAAGCTGTCCGTCGTGCCCGTGCCAGACCGAGGTCGCCTCCCACGCGCCGCGCCCGTCCATGACCACGACCGCGGCATCGTCAAATCCGGAATAAGAATACGCGCTGATTGCATGCGCCAGATGATGTCCCACAAACCGCATTCGCGCTTTGGTCTCGCCGAAATTCTGCGCAAACCGTTTTGCCCCGCCGCCCTGGTGCCACATGCTCAGAAAATGCAGCGTCGAATTCAGCCCGTTCAGGTAAGTCGCTGGCATTTTCCCGGTGGCGTAGCATTTCAAATCGTGACGAAACACCTCTCCCGGAACCTGCCACCCAAAGCACACTTCATCCAATTTATTCGCCTTGATGCCGCCAAAATCCAGGCACGCCTGAATCGCGTTGCGCGGAAACCCCGCGTCGTGCTTCACGCGGCTGATGCGCTCCTCCGCCACTGCAAATAGCAGTTCGCCGTCGCGCACCAGGCACGCCGACGAATCATGCATCTGCGAATAGTTGATGCCCAGGCTGATCATGCGGGCTATCGCCCCTCTGCGGCGAGGACACGCTGAAAAAGCGCTTCGAGCAAGCGCGCCGAGCGCTCCCACGTATAGCGTTTCATGGTTTCGCGGGCAGCCGCACCAAGCTTCTGCCGCAACTCCAAAGAATTCGCAAAATACAAAACAGCCTCTTCAATGGCCGCCGAACTCCCCGGCGGAATGAGCCGCCCGTTCACTTCATTCTCCACGACATCCGGCATCCCGCAAGTCTCCGTAGTGATCACCGGCATCCCCGTCGCCATCGCCTCCAGCAGCACTGACGGCAATCCTTCCATCAACGAAGGAAAAACAAATACTTCATGCTCGGCATATAATTCCGGCATGCGCTCCCACGGAATGACCGGACGAACCATGATCTTGGGGGCCAGCTCTTCTCCAAAGAACTTCAGGATCTCGCCCGGCGGAACAGCACCTCCTGCGATTGTCATCGTCAATCCTGGAATTCGTGGCGCGAGATTGCGCAGGGCATTTCGAAGATAAAAAATGCCGCGTTGATCTAGCCACGTTCCCGCGTACAGCAGCCGCAGCCCATTTCCAGCGCAATACTCCCGGGGAATAAAAAACCGATCCTCGACTCCGTTCGGGATGTACGCGACGCGATCTGAATCCAGATTGTACTTGAGCTGCAGCATGGTCCATACGTCCCGGCTGTAGGTGTGCGCGCCGTCTGCCGTGAGAATGGACCAGCGGAACCTTGGCCGATGATACAGCCGGTGCCACAGCCGGTTCCGCCAGGAATAATTCCACGCCTGGCCCTTCTTCACCTCACGGCTCATCACGTGGATGCGTCTCTCCTCGAGCCCGTGAAGGGTCATGACGTAGGGCGGGTAGTGCGCGGAGCGGCGCAATTTGCGCCGCATTCCGTAAGGAAATCCGATGGGAGCATGCAAATTCACGATCGAGAAATTCCTTCGATTGTCCGCAATATAGCGCTCCAGTCGAAGTGAAAAAACCAGCTCGGCAAATCGCGGCGAAACTCTTCCGGGGGCGGCCAAGTCCTCTTGAAAAACATAACTGACCCGATGGCCCAGCCGCTCGAGTTCCCGCCCGAGGTTATAGATGATCGCCGCCACTCCGCCCTCGCGGCGCTTCGGAACTCCTGAAGCCATCAGAACATTCAAAGATTCTTCCTGAGCATTCTTCGGCTCCATTCGTCAGAGCCTCGTCGTCCGGTAGCGATCCACGTGCGCCGGCTGAAAAATCGGGAGCCACTTTTCTCTCGCTCTACGATAGACGGCATTCTCCGCAAACCTCTGCCGCAGCGAGTAGTACCGCCGTGAGGGCAGCGTGCAGGCGGGAAGCAGCGCAAAACATTTGAGCAGCCAGCGCGCCATCGACGCGCCTTCCTGCATGATCCGGTAATTTCGCAGTTCTGTCCGCACCGTTTCCCACGGCCAGCCATTCTCTATGGTCAGGCGAATCAACTCCGCTTCCGTCTGCACCGATTCCACGACGATTCGCGATATTTCTTCGGGGATTTGTTGTTCACTCAGTTTTGCCTGCAGGGACTCGGCGAGAGCCGCCAACACCTTATGTTTTCGTCCAAGCAACTCTCTGTTCCCATCCGATATCTGAAAGGCGTTCGTCTCATGCAAACGGTAAAACGTCAGCGGCTCGCGGAGGATTAGAACGTCAGAAATTGCCGCTCCCAGCGTGAACAGATACTCGTCCGCTTCTATCCGCAGCGCTTCCGGCACGGATCCAATCTGGCGAAGCACCCCCGCCCGAATAGTCATCCGGCTGGTGCCCAGAAAGCTCTTTCGAAGACGAAATGCCCTCGCGCCGGCTTCGGAGTTGATTCGAACGCGCGGAATTTCGCGTAGCAACTCCGTGTGTTGCCTGCCGTCCGAATATATTTCCGTAATACCGTGGCCCACTAAGCCGAGAGCGGCGTCCTCCGCAAGCGCTCGAGAAACCGCTTGCAGCTTCCCCGGCGCCCACCAATCATCGCCATCGAGGAACGCTACGATCTCTCCGCGGCATTCGGGAATGCCTGCGTTAAACGCCGAGGCCTGCCCGCCGTTCTCCTTCCTAAGCGCGCGCACTTTCGGTTGAAATTGTCGGATGACTTCTGCAGTCCCATCGGCCGATCCGTCATCCACCACGATGATTTCCCTCTCCGAAGCGGGAAAATCCTGCTCCAGCACGCTCACAATCGCTTGTTCGATGAAGCGCTCGTGGTTGTACGTATCGATCAAAACGCTGACGAACGGTCTCGCCATCTGCTATCGCGCGGCCGCCGGCCAAACTTTAGCTGCGACGCGGAAGTTCTACAACCCGTGGACGCGCTGATGTCCCCTCTTTAAGTCTACGATATCTTTAGAATCCGGCGTTGCCGTCTTCATGAGGAAGACGCCCAGCGCCCTTACCAAGCGCCGCTCGTGGAATATCGTTGCTGGTTTATTTTGCTGCCGTCTGCCCGTGCTGCGTGCGCTGAGAAACAATAATCTCTTCCAGGATCGCATCCAGGCCGCGCGTGATTTTCCAATTCGGGTAATGGCTCTTGAATTTCCCCAGGTTCGAGATGTAGCAGATGTGGTCGCCCTTGCGCGCCTCTTCTACGTAGCGCCAGTCCAGCTTTCGCCCCGTCATCCGTTCGACTCGGTCGATAGCTTCGAGCATCGAGATGCTGTTCTCGCGGCCTCCACCCAGGTTGTATACCTCGCCGGGGCGGGGATTTGCCGCGAATTCCTCGATCGCGCGGACTACGTCGTGGCTATGAATGTTGTCGCGAACCTGTTTGCCCTTATACCCGAAGATGCTGTAGCTCCCGCCGCTTACCGTGACTTTCACCAGATAGGACAGAAAACCGTGCAGCTCCACGCCCGAATGCGATGGTCCCGTGAGGCAGCCGCCGCGAAAAATCCCGACCTTCATCTGGAAATAACGGCCATACTCCTGAGCCACGATATCTGCCGCTGCTTTGGATGCCCCGAAGAGTGAGTGCAGCGTGCGATCGATCCGGCAAGTCTCGTCAATTCCGTCGTGGTCTTCCGCTCGCGCATAGTCGTACCGCGTTTCCAGCTCCTTCAGTGGCATCTCATTGGGCGCGTCGCCATATACCTTGTTCGTGCTTAGAAAAACGAAGACCGCCTCGGGGCAGTGCTGCCGCGTTGCTTCGAGGAGATTTACCGTGCCGAGCGCATTCACCTCAAAATCGAGGATTGGAATATCGCGCGCCTTGTCGTGCGAAGGCTGCGCTGCACAATGTACGATCAATTGAAATCGCCGCGTCCGAAACAGTTCTTCGATCGCTGCGCGGTCCCGGATGTCCAGCGCTGTGTGCGCAAACCGCGTTGTCGCCCTCTTCAATCGCTCCAAGTTCCAGAGTGTGTCGCCGGCGGGGCCGAAAAACACGCGGCGCATGTTGTTGTCCACTCCGGTGACTTCGTGCCCCTGCCCGTCGAAATATTCGACGGCCTCGGAACCAATCAATCCGCTGCTGCCCGTGACCAGAATCTTCATTCCCTCAATCCTCTTTCACTTCTCCTTCTCCCACGCGAACGGATCCCGCTTCTTGGCTCCTTGAACAGTGTCCCTCAACGGTTTGCCGGGATAGGCGGAAGATCCATTCTCCCTGCAAGAATAGCAGCACTCTTTGTTTGTAATCCTGGGAAAAGCAGCTGAAATTGCGAAAACGTGGAACGGCGTTAGCTCATGAAAGTGCCCCGCCATTGGACCGCTCGGGCAGCCCCCTCAGCAGGCGCTGAAACTCTTCCAGACGCTCTTCCGGCAGCGCGACAAGGTTAGCGTTGTACGCCTCCAGGTTGCAGCTCACCGGCTGCAACATGCTGTCCGCAGTCAAAGCGAACCATCGGTAGTTCTTTCGCAGGAGAAATTCGATGATCTCGCGCGCCGCATAACCCCACGGCAGAGTCCTGACGTCTTGCACTTCCGCCAAAATAGCCGGACGACACACGCCCTGCAGCAACCGCGGCGCGCCCTGCAAAAAATCCAGTTCTCCCCCTTCGATGTCCAGTTTGATGAAGTCCACTCGAGGAATACCAAGCTCCGAAAGCACATCGTCGATCCGGCGCACTTGCACACGAACCTGGCGCGTGGCTCCTGCCACCGCAGGTAGCCGCAGACTGTTGCCCCAATCATGGAAGCCATCCACGACAAAAAGATCTGCTTCGCATGACTCGCTTCCCAGGGCGCAGGCCTGAAGCTCCACGTTCTTGCGATGATTGACTCGCAAATGCTTTTCGAGCCGGCGGCGCTCTCTCGGGGAAGGCTCGAATGCGATCACCTTACCCGTGCTTCCCACGCACTTCGAAGTCAGCAGTGTGTACAAACCATGATGCGCGCCGGCATCGAGCACGGTCATTCCCCGCCGGAGAAGTTTTTCGACGAAGCACATTTCGGTTCCTTCGAAGCTGTTGTAAATCAACTCGTGGTCGAGTTCGCCTTTTTCCGCCAGCCACCACGCCCCAAACGGCAGCCGCAAGGGGATCGGCATCTCCGGAAAAATCTGCCGCGCCCGCAGCGCCAGCGTGATGTACTTCGCGCGATTCGAGCTCGCCAAAAATCTGGCGGTACGCCGGGGCAGCGAAGCTCGCGCGCCCTGATTCTTGGCCCACGGATCTTGGTTTTCTCGAGGCTCCGGGCACAGCCGGAATCCCGCCACATCGACCGGGATTGTGGAAGCTAGGAGCACCGTGCGCCTGCGCGCGTGCCCGGCGGTATCTTGGAAATCGTCGTGGTCCGGCAGGGGAATGACCCGGTAGACGGCGTTAAATCCTGCGCGGTACAGCATTTTCACCAGGAAACTCTCGCTGGGATAGCACGCGATGTCGCTGAGGCTCTGGTCATCCTCGCGGGGTTCCTCGCGAAGCAGCATGGAAGGTCTCTCCTCCGGAAAACACATGCTCTCCACGAGGAGACACTTGTCCGTCAGGGCGCGGAGATGGCGAATCGCGAGAAGAGGATTTTCGAGGTGATAGAGCAAGCCGAAGCACAACACGAAATCGAAGCGCCCGAGTTCGCAAATTGCGGGATCTTCGATGTCCGCGCGTTCAAAAGGAATGCCGGGAAAACGGTTGCGGGCCTCGGCGACGTTCTCGGCGCGGCCGTCAAAGCCGCACACGCTGAGGCCGCACTCCTCCAAGGTCTGGGAAAAGAAGCCGACGCCACAGCCGGCATCGAGCGCGGTCGCCAGACGGAACACTGAGTGAAGCTTTCCCACGACGCGCCGAATAGTTTCGCCGCGCGCTTCGATGAGCTGGAGGTAGTGCCGCTGATCGAAGGGCGTGAGCTTGATGGTGATCTCGCCCGCGAGCCGAGCGGCTTGCACTTCGTTGAGTGACGGCGAGGATCCCTTCGTGGCGCTCGTGGGACTGGCCTCCATGGCGGCGTTCTTCCCGCGCCAGGTGGAACCGTAATCTGGTCTATTGGTGCTACCGTACGTGGGAAGTAGAAGAATGGTAATTACGGAGACCTATAAAAGCAAGCGTAATTATTTGACAGTAACACATGGAGTTGTTTCTGAGTTGGTAGAACCCGAACCAGCCTTCCCACGCACTTTTCGCCTTTAATCGGGAAGACAAGGCGCTTTTACCGCCAGTTTCAGTCTGCTAGGCCTTTTTGCGGGATGGTTCCATTATCTCCGCGCGGAGTCCGAGACGCTTGCGGAGAGGCCTCGTGACATTCAACAAGGTAAACCAGGCAGGAACGAACTTGGGCCGCAATGCACGCCAATAGGGGGCCCAGAAGCGGCCCGCATTAGACCGTTCGCCATCAGCGCCAAGAATATGAGTCGCATCATCGATCGTCAGGAGATGCCAGCGACCGCCGGCGAGGTCGTAGTTCTCTCGAGCCAGCTCGTCGTTCCAAACGCCCTTCGCGCCTTCCGGATGGTATCCGTAGTTGTGATTTTGATGGATGGCAGTCACCACGTTCGAAACATCGACAACCGCGGCTCGTTCCTGACGGGCCTTCCAAACCAGCCAGTGATCCCACCACACCCGGCCGACAACGAGGCCGGGCATTTCGGCATACAGTCTTCGCGGAAAAGCAAAATAGTCGATGGACCAGCCGGGCTGTTGAACGCCATGCCCTCGCGCGAAAGCTTCCGCGCTCTTCGCCCATCCGGGAGCGCAAAAATCGAGCGGTTCGATTATGTCCGTGTCCCACCGGCGTCCGACCATCAGGAAACTCTCGTGCAAGCAGCGGACGCGCTCGATAGCCACACAAAACTGCGGCAACAGTATGATGTCGCAGTTGATGTAACAAAGCAGATCGTGGCGGGCAATCGATTGCGCGCGCTGAAACATATAGTCGAGCCGCTTGGTCCCAAACTTTTTGCGCTCCACGTGCGGCTCGTGCCGCAAGCCAAGCTCGCGGGAAACATCCGCTGCGCCGGGTTCATCGCCAAACAGAATCACTTCCACGCTGGGATGCAATAGCGTCCAGCTCTTCAGGGCATTGCGCTGAATAATCCCGTTATGGCCTTCGAAGGGCTTGGCGGTTGTGAAAAAAGTCAGCATTCCCGTTTCCACGCTATCTGTGGCACAGCCATTCCTGGCTGTGCCCGTTTTCCTTCATTTCCCTCTCTCTTTTCTCCGTGTTCTCTACGCGCTCAGTGTGCTCTGCGTTAAGCTCTTTATTTTCCTCGTAGCACAGTCACTCCTGACTGTGCGCTTTTTCCTAATCGCGCCGCTTCTGCCTCGGCTTCCACGTTTCTCCTCTCATCCCTGCCGCTATTTCCGAAATACCCACCGCGTCCCGTCATCCACAATCACCGGTGGCCAATCCCGCCCGCGTCGATTATACAAGCTCCTGATCGCAAGCATGTACCACAGGCCGCGGATTTTCGGGATGGGCTGCACGGCGCGGCTGATCCAGCGAAAAAGTTTCAGCGCCTTGTGCCCCGGAAGCGAGGCCACCTCACGCGCGGCGATTTCGTCGCAGTTCTGATTGTAACGGTCCATGTTGCTGGAACTGAGCGCAGCTTCATGAACGCGGTACCCGCCGATTAACGCATCCACGGAGTAGAGACGCGCATGCTGAAAAAACCGCACCCACAATTCGAAGTCTCCCTCCGCGCGGTATGTTGTATCCATCCGCCCGCCCGCTGCCTCCCACAAACTCCTTCGCCAAAACGTCGATTCCTGCTGAATATATTTGTTCGCCCCGGCAAGAAATCGCATCCGCGTCCACCGAGGCACGTCTCCAACCTTGACCGTCATTCCGCTGGGGTTAAAACCTGTGGGCCTGCCGGTGACCCACTCCACGTCCGGAAAAGCCGCGAACACGCTCCCCACCACAAAAAGCCCGTTCACCTGCAGCATGTCGCTCGCATTCAACCAGCCCATGATCTCGCCGCTCGACCTCGCGAAACCGGCATTCAGCGCCGCGTACAGCCCCGTGTTCTCCTGGCTGAACCAGCACGCCAGGTGCTGTTCGTATCTCCGTATTATCTCCACCGTCCCGTCCGACGAGCCATCGTCCACGATGATGTATTCCAGGTTCGGATACCCCTGGTTCACGATCGACCGAATGGTGTCTTCGAGATAGTTTTCACCGTTGTAGACGGCGGTTACCAGGGTTATTTTCGGCCAAGCTGAGGCCCCTACGTCCTTATGAAATCCGGGAATAGTCATCTCGGTTGTGGGATTTGTAGTCGGCATTCGCTAGATTTTCGGTGGTCCGTTCGTCGCCAGATCACGCGAGCCAAACAAACGAAGCAATTCTCTTTCGCGCTCTTCGGGACAGGCCACAAAATTACCGTCAAAATTACTGGCGTTCGTATCTAATGCGCACAGGGAATTATCCTTCGCGATCTCTTCGGATGTCCTGCACCTCCGCAAGAATGACAGGTCGGGGCCGGCGTTCCAATAACTGCTGCGCGCCCCTCAGCACTTCTAGCTCGCCTCCCTCGACGTCCAGCTTGATGAAGTCCAGCCGATCGATCTTCTGCTTCTGCAGCCAGTCATCCAGACGCGTCACATTGATGCGCACCGGTGAAGTCCCGCCCATGACCATCGGCGGCCGTAGGCTGTTGCAGCCCGTGCATTTATCTTCCGCGAGGTACAGCAAGGTCTCTTTCTCCTCGTTACCGAGCGCCACATCTTGAACTAAGACGTTCTTACAGTCATTCAGCTTTAGGTGCCGTACTAGCGCGTCTCGTTCCCGCGGCGATGGCTCGAAGCAAATGACACGCCCTTCCGGGCCTACCCGCCCCGAAGCCAGCAACGTATAGAAACCGTGGTGGGCGCCGATATCCAGCACCGCCATCCCGCGCTGTAGAACCCGCTCGACGAACGCACACTCCTTGTTCTCAAACCCGCTCTCGCGGATTGATTGGCTCACATGGTCATCACGCATCAACCAGCGCGCACCGAACGGAAGACGGGCTATCGCAGGACGTCTGTTTTGGTGAGAGCGGAACTTCTCTGCTATAGCCGCGAGTTTCTGGCGTATGGGCTTCGCCACAAAGCGGCGAATCCGGTGTTCCAGCTTGCGTGAGTTCGCGGGGATTTTATCCCAGGGATCAGCAATTTCGGGGGGCTCTGTAAGAAGCCTAAAACCAGGAGACTTAAATGCGCCCCTCACTGCCAGCAGTACAGTGCGGCGGCGGCGATGTTCCTCCGTATCGCGGAACTGCTCGTGATCGGGCATCGGGTGAACACGGAGTACGTTCGAAAATCCAGCCCGGTAGCACATCTTCACGATGCAGCCTTCACTCGGGTAGAACGCAAGGTCCGTAAGGCTCTGGTCCTCGGACGGGGGTTCCTCGCGCAATAACACAAATGGATCGGCGTCTGGAAAACACATACTTTCGAGAAGGAGAACTTTGCCAGTCAGAGCGCGCAGATGGCGAATCGCGCGCAACGGGCTTTCTAGGTGGTACAACAAACCGAAACAAAGAACTAGGTCGAATGACCCCAGTCGCAGAATCGATGAATCCTCTACGTCTCCCTGTTCGAAGGGAATATCTGGATAGCGACGCCGTGCCTCCCGGACGTTCTCATCGCGACCGTCAAAACCACGCACGCCCAAGCCACATTCCTCTAAAATCTTGGCAAAAAAGCCCACTCCGCACCCGGCATCGAGTGCCGTGTTCAGTGCCAAGTCCGCTCTCAGACTGTTGACGACACGCCGAATGGTGTCCCCGCGTGCCTCGGTCAATTGGACGTAGTGGTCTTGGTCAAAAACTAGTTGTCGTTGTTCGATGGCTTTCACGCTCGCTCTCCAGTGAAAACTCGGAGGGGAGGTTCAGCACTCCGTTCCACTCGTCCATGTAATGCTGGTGGACTTCGGTGGCGATGACCATCTCCGGCGTGCAGTCCCAAAGATCGAGCATTTCGCCTTCGTCCCACAGGCTAACTTGCCACTGATAGGCGCCAGGGCGCAACGGCAGCGAAGGAAAGGAGTGCGAAAAGACGTGAACGCCCGGCGTGAGGGTCAGATTCTGGGCCGCGCGCGCCCACATCAGTTGCCGCTCGGAATTGAAAAGCGCGACGCCATGCTCGCCATTCGTGACCGTCTGGGCCAGCTCAACGACGAAACTGACGGTGACAGGCCCGAGAGTTGAGAGGACGTGAGGCTGACCCGTTCGCGGCTCCGCGATTTCCCAG
>WNFF01013143.1_pt1 | contig 20039 bp, 18 predicted proteins | sample 5400441 | NCBI WGS metagenome assembly WNFF01 (sample SAMN13153345, study PRJNA577476) | soil metagenome | isolation source: 120 cm saprolite under Douglas fir tree site 2 hole 3 replicate 1 | place: USA:California | collected 2015-04-18 | reverse complement strand
ACCATCACATCTACCGAGAGGGCCGATAAATCGGCTTGCGGCCCAGGGTCCTGTAGGGACAAGGGGCGGGGTGGGGTGGATGAGGGGGCCTTGTGCTTGTCCTGGTTGGGGTGCGACCTTTGTGCTCCACGCAGTCCCCCATGGATCGCGTTGCCACCAGGACAAGCACAAGGCCCCCACCCTGCCCCACATCCGCCCCTTGTCCCTACAGGACGGGTAACGCACATTACCCCATTCGGTCGTCAACATTCATTAGGCACAGATGCTTCGGGAATAAGAGCTATCCCCTTAAAAACTCCTCCCTTTCATGCAGCGGGTACCAAAGCCCTACAACTGCTGCAGCCGCTACAAACCTGGTTGGTACATTGGCCCGCATTACCTGGCATCTATCTTCCATATGCTCAAAAAGAATGTAAAAGAGACCAAAGTTGTCACAAGAACGTTTAATAAATATAGAACAAAGTTTCTAATGAAAAGGGTACTCGAAGGTGCTAACCATACATACACAACAAGGTAGAAGCATAGAAATCGTTTTACAGTCTGAGCTGTGTGATCCTTTGAATCTGGGAGAATATGTGCGGGCGTATTGTCATATTCACGGCAGCGATCACCAGCGCTCCCTGTCAATCAATAAGACAACAGGGTGGGGCCATTGCTTCAACGCGGCCTGCAATGCAACGGTGCTTGTCGCCGAATGGAATCCCACCGTGGCAAAACGCCTGATACAACTCTACTACCGGGGATTCTCTTCAGTACCCTCGCCCTCATATCGATCCCAGAGGAAGCAGAGCACAGTACTCGTGTCCCAACCGGTATTGCTCCACCTCCCGAAATCTACGCCGAAGTGGCAGCAGGACGAACTGGCCGCGCTCCTGTCGCTGGACGAGCAAATGCGCAAGGCGCTGATCCACTCCCAACGAGCGCAGGCGTACCTGAACGAACGCGGCATACCCCTGGACGTTGCGTTGGCTTCAGGCGTTCGCTACCTGCCACCGGCCATGGTCAACAACCTGGAGGCGCAAAAGCAGCGCGAGCCAAGAAGACCCAGGCGTTGGATCAAGACCAATCCCGCGGGCTGGTTCGGAGTTGATTCCGACCAGCTTTCCAGCTCGATCATCCTGGTCGAGGGAGCATTTGACCGGCTGACACTTCTGATGGCAGGCTTTGACGCACCAGGTGTAGTCGCCCTGGTCGGCACGGCTGCACCGATCGACTGGTTTCCTCCCCACATAAAATCAGTGGTGCTCGCATTTGATGGCGACCTGGGCGGCCAGGAGGCAACAAGCAGAATCGAGGAGCAGCTAGTCCAGGCAGGCATCCACGTCAGGTTATGCTTACCACCACAAGACAGGTGGGGCAAAGACTGGAACGAGCGCTGGCGGCGGCTGGGACCCGAGAGTCTACGCCCGGCCCTGGAGGCCTACGCCGATTTGCGCAAGCTAGTCTGCTCGTAAGCTCAAGATCTGTGAAGACGAAATTTGTCAGCCAACCAGATACTCAACCTTGACACTTCCCTCCTTCTTGCTGGTAGAATAAGAAGAGAAGTGCAACACTTCCAGCTTTTTCATAGATAAGGACGTATTAACATGGTTGGTCTCGTCTTTTACTGTTCAAATCCTCTTTGTTCCCCACCTCCCGTCGCCACCCGTTAGGGCAGGTAGAACGGTTTCATTCTCTCTCTAACGCGCACACTCTGTAATGGTGTGTGCCCTTTGCTCATGCGCTCGTCCTGCCCTCTCTGCATGGTTTCTTTGTTTCTCCATTTGCATCTGAGGAAGGGATACTTCATGTTCTCTCAACACACATCTCGTCGTGACTTCTTGCTCATCGTCTGTGCTTCCGTTTCCTGGGGCACGATCGGCATTGCAAACCAGGCCCTGTATGCGTACGGTGCAACAAATGCTCTGTCATTGACGTTCTTACGTCTGGCTATTGCAACCCCTCTGTTTTTTCTCGCCAGTTGGACGCGTCTTGGCCGCCGCCTCTTTCACATCAAGCATCGTGACCTCGCCGTGATGATGGGTATGGGAAGTATGATGGCACTCTCCCAGACCTGTTACGTTGCGGCTATTCCCTCTGTTGGCGTGAGCGTCTCTACCCTCATCGCCATTTGCGCCGTTCCAGTGATGATCGCCCTCGTCTCTGCCCTCATGACACGAGAGCGCTTTACTCCGCTGACACTCTTCGCTTTAGTAGGCGCTGTGAGTGGTACAGCCCTCCTGGTAATTGCTCGTCCTCATCTGAACGCAGGAAGCATATCCTTCCTGGGAGTGTTTTTCGCGTTTCTCTCGGCCTGCACCTATGCTGGATTTATCCTCTGCGGACGACTGCTCACCGTCAGCTATCATCCGCTACAGATCAATTTCGTGGCGTTCGGGACAGGAGCGCTGCTTCTGCTCTTCTGTGCTTCATCAACCAGATTGATGATAGTATATCCCGTCCGGGGATGGCTACTATTGCTCTATCTGGGATGTGTTCCTAGTGCTCTTGGGTATGCCCTCTTTCAGACTGGCATGCGTTCACTGTCCGCGACCGTGGCAAGTATCGTGACCATGTGTGAACCTTTAACGGCAGCCGTACTTGCATGGATACTCTTTCGTGAGGAACTTGGTCCTTTCGGTCTCCTTGGTGCGGGATTCTTACTGGGAGCGATGGCAGTGCTCTTGCTTGTCCCGAGGAAGTATTTCGAGAAGGGAAAGTGAATCCTGTAAAACTATGCACATCGAGCGTCCATATGGAAAACAGAGCATGCATGAAAATCTCACGAGAGGGGAGTGATAATAAATGATCTACTATCGTGTCGCATTACAGGCGAATCGATCAGATACATGGCGGTGGAGATCAACCGTGTTGACATCTCTTAACGCGCTGTTTGGGTTCCTCAAGCTCTATAGTATGGTGCCCAGGGACCTCATCCGCGTTTTCTTCTCTTCATCGCCCGAATACATGGACGAAATGCTGGCCCGTGCGAACAAAGGGCTGGCATCCAGCTCCGTAACCGCTGAGCAATTCTTGAAAGTGAAGAGATGCATAAATTCACAGGAGATCGCTCGTTTGGAGGCAGAAGTCGGCATACAAGAGACCTGTGCGCTGGTCTCAACCCCCGTCGTTGCAGAACAGCCTTCGAATGAGAAAAGTGTAACTCTACTGGAGATTCGCAGATTAGAGCTAGAGCTAGGGACAAGCGGGGACCACGATACACCCTACACCTTCGCATTACCCGCCTTCATGCCACAGCTCCTTGCCTGGACGAAGTTGCTTGTAAAGGTACGGGCGGGTGAACTACAGCCATAGTTCGTAACCCTTTTGACACGTTTTCCTGCTACACTACAAACAGATAGAGAACTCTTCTGTAGTGCAGGAGCTTCCTGCAAGGAGATGATGAAAGATGTCTACCACTCAAAACGGGACTACTCCCGCAGTCCTGATTACGGGCGCATCAAGCGGCATAGGAGCAGCATGTGCTCTGCACCTCGATCAGCTCGGATGGCACGTCTTTGCTAGTGTGCGCACCGAGCAGGACGCTGACGCACTCCAGCACAAAGCCTCCGACCGGTTGACTCCGCTTTTCCTGGACGTGACTGATGCAGGCTCCATTACGGCAGCGGTCGAGACCATTACGGCAGCGGTAGGTGCGGCCGGGCTGGCTGGACTGGTCAATAACGCAGGAGTCGTCGTGGCCGGACCACTTGAATGTCTGCCCGCAAATGAACTACAAGCACAATTCGCGGTGAATGTTCTAGGACTCGTAGCCATCACTCAGGCGTTTCTCCCACTACTGCGCCAGGGCCAAGGGCGGATTGTGAATATGGGGTCGCTGGCGGGAAAGGTCGCTTTTCCGTTGTGGGGGCCTTACGCTGCGTCAAAATTTGCCGTCGAGGCACTCACCGATGCGCTGCGTATGGAGCTGCTCCCCTGGCATCTGATGGTCTCACTGGTAGAGCCGTTTGTCATTGCCACCCCGCTCTGGAAGAAGATCGCACCGCGGCTGAGTGAGAACAGCACGCAAGACGCGCAGCGGCTCTATGGTCCTCTGTTGAGTTATGTCGATGACAGTATGCCTCGCACTGGGCAGAGTGGACTTCCTGCGGACAACGTGGCCAAGGCGGTAGTTCACGCACTCACCGCCAAGACGCCCAAAACGCGCTATGTGGTGACGAAGCCTGGCTTATCCCTCATGATCCGCCTGCTCAGGCTCTTGCCCGATAGAATTCGTGATAGACTGCTCAGGCAGAGCCTCCCAAAATATCCTTAAAGGATCGAGCCAGGAAGATACAACTGCGCTCTCGGATGGTGGAGGCGAGAGTGTGATGAGGTTGCGGCCACCTGAACAAGACAGAAAACATCGCGCCTCTTGGAGAGCCTCTATTCCTGTTTCCTTTGAGGACAGATGAGAGATGAAAGGGTTCATGGATCAGGCTCATTTCCAGTCTTTGCGTATGAAAGGCTACTACGATGATGGGAACCAAAGAGCGCCATTTTGCTCCGCTGATCCATGTTTCATTGGAAGAGTTAGTGTGTTTTCGAGACAGAAATGTAGTGACACCCCTTGCGGGTGTCAGGCCCCACCGCATCCCTTGCGGGTATCAGGCCCCACCGCACCCCTTGCGGGTGTCAGGCCCCACCGCAAAATGCAACCTGGACTGACCTCCAGGCTCATATGAACAAGAAATTTCAGCGATACATAGGCGTGTCGAGAAGTAAGAAAAAATGAACCAAAGGCTAGCTGATCAGCTAGCCTTTGGTTCATTGCGTGTGTACAGAACGTTTTTCTGGCCTGTTTCGCGCTACAGGTCCTCAGAAATTAGTAGCGTTCGCTCCGATAGCCGGTGTTTGAACGTCGCTCTCTTCCTTGGAACCCTCTGCTTCCTGTCGCTGGGCGCTCGCGTGCCTCGCTGACAGTAATGTTGCGATTTCCCAACAAGGTGCCGTTGAGCCGCTCAATGGCGGTCCGTGCTCCTTGATCGTCGCTCATCTCGACAAAGCCAAAGCCTTTGCTTCGCCCTGAGTCGCGATCAGTGATAACCGTGGCCTCGATAACCTGTCCTGCTTGTCCGAACAGATCGCGCAGATCTTGTTCGGTCGTGTCATAGGGAAGTCCCCCTACATACAGTCTCATGATAGTAGTATGCTCCTGTGCCGACATCTCTGAATGCATTGAGACGCTCGTAGAAACCGTTTCTCACAGAAGCGATACAATTACTTTTTGATGTCATACACCCATTATAACACATAATGAGAGCTGCTTATTCCCTTGTCTTCTCGGTGGCACAATACAGGCGTCAACCGAAGTGACCTCACACTGTCATCCTGAGCGCAGCGAAGGATCTGGCTCGATGGGGCAGCGAGATCCTTCGCGGAGTTTACCCTGAGCGAAGCGAATGGGCTCAGCATGACAGGGCTACACCTTTACTGTCACCCTTCGCTGCGCCCAGGGTCTGGCAAGGCGAGAGGATTCCCCCGATGGTCAGCCCTCGTCGCCCATCCCAAGCTCGTTCAGGGCTTAGCTTGATGCCTCTTGCCCGTCCATAGTAGTCGCCCTGGAAGTTAAGGTTACATGCTATACAAAAAGATGCCCATCGAGTAGAATAGAGTCACAGTCCGAAGCAGACCCGGCGTTAGAGAAGCATTAAAATATAAAATATAAAATTTCACGTTTTTGTAACGCTTTTCGTAACGTTTGGGAGACGATTACCTGGTACAATTACCCCTAGAGAAGAGGAAACATCTCGCAAGGATCGGCACTTATCCGTCTTGCCAACGCTGCTGCGCAGCTAGCACTGCGTGCTCAGGCAAGACGAAAGGAGCAGGTAGGAAACATGCGGGAAACTGCGAGATGCAAACGGTAATGGAGTTAGTTCCTATGGCTACACCACTGCAACGCTTGCGACTGACGCGCACCGGTCGCACCAGGCTTGAATCCCAGATGATTCAGATGCAGAGCGCGGATCGTGCGCACCAGCTGATGCCTGCACCTATCGATATTGTGCCCAACGACCCGATCGTCGCATATTTCCTCAGCGCCCCGGGCGCGGTTGAGGTCGACAAGCTGTACCTTGACTCGCCCGCATTGCACGCTTTGAAGGCTGCCGGCGTGAAGATAGCCGTACCGCTCGTAAGCCAGGGCGAGCTGGTCGGCCTGCTCAACCTCGGCCCACGGCTTAGCGAGCAAGATTACTCCACAGATGACCGGGGGCTTCTCAACACCCTCGCCACGCAGTCGGCACCTGCCGTACGGGTTGCCCAACTGGTGCGCGATCAACAGACCCAGGCCCGTGCAAATGAGCGCATCCAGCATGAACTGCGCGTCGCCCAGCTTATCCAGAAAACACTGCTGCCCAAAGATCTACCCGCGCTCCCAGGCTGGCAGGTAACCGCCTACTACCAGGCAGCGCGACAAGTCGGTGGCGACTTCTATGACTTTATCTACTTCGACGACGGCCGGCTGGGTCTCGTGATTGGAGATGTGACCGATAAAGGCGTACCGGCAGCCCTCTTGATGGCAACCACCCGCAGCGTTCTACGCGCTATAGCCCAGAGGTTGGTAGCGCCAGGGGAAGTGTTGGAACGGGTTAACGAGGTACTCTATCCAGACATCCCCCCTAAGATGTTTGTCACCTGCTTATATGCGCTCCTTGATCCCGACAGCGGGCAGCTCCAGTTCGCTAACGCGGGCCACGACCTGCCCTACCACCGGCATACTACCGGAGAAGTCACCGAACTGCGTGCCACCGGCATGCCCCTCGGCTTGATGCCAGGTATGCATTATGAGGAGAAACAAGTCTGGCTGGCTCCAGGTGAGGTTATTCTCTTCCACAGCGACGGCATCGTGGAGGCCCACAACGAGCATCGCGAGATGTTCGGCTTCCCACGCCTTATGCGGCTGGTCGGAGAGCACGAGGATGGCAAAACGTTGAAAGAATTTGTTTTAGACGACCTGGCAGCGTTCACCGGTGCTGATTGGGAACAGGAAGATGACATTACGATGGTAACACTGCAAAGGTCGGAAGGCTATGGAGTAACCGAGGTGGCTAGCAGATCTACAACCAGGTCAAATGAAGCAGATGGGAACAACGGCAACGATTGGCGGACGCTTGCCGAATTCACGTTGGCCAGCGAACCCGGCAACGAGCGCCAGGCATTAGCCCGCGTTGCCGAGGCCGTCCGCGTGCTCAATCTGCCCACCAAGCGCCTGGAACAACTCAAGACCGCTGTTGCAGAGGCCACGATGAACGCCATGGAACACGGAAACCATTACCAGCCCGAAAAGCCGGTTTCCATCCAGGTACTGGCCTCACACAAGGCACTTTCAGTACGTGTAACCGATCATGGAGGCACGCGGACGCTTTCTGCCTATCCTGACATCGAAGCACCGGACCTGGAAGCCAAGCTTGCCGAATTGCAGACGCCGCGTGGGTGGGGACTTTTCTTAATCAAAAATATGGTGGATGAGATGCATATCAGCAACGATGCAAGTCATCACACAGTCGAATTGATTGTGTACCTGGAAGGAGAGAGCCATGCCAGCGAAAAGTCTTGAGGCACATGTACGCCAACAGCCACGGGTTGCCATCGTTGACCTGGAGGGCGAAATCGACTCTTTCGCGGAGGATGCGCTAAACGCCGCCTATGCCGAGGCAGAGAGCCGGGACTCGCATGTCATTTTGCTCAATTTTAGTAAAGTCGATTACATCAACAGCACGGGCATAGCTCTGATCGTCGGCCTGCTGGCACGGGCGCGCAAATCAAAGCGTCGCCTGCTGGCATGTGGATTGAGCGACCACTACGTGGAGATTTTCCAAATCACGCGCCTGGTCGATTTCATGAGCGTATTCCCGGACGAAACGAGCGCCCTGGCAGATGGCGCTAAACCGCTTTCATAACCGGGGGAAACATCAACCGCTGCACGAAACCTGGTACACTTTGAAGTTAGAGAAACGCCGTGCACATTACACTATTGTCCGAGGGCACTATCCCGATCTAGCCCATATACGAAAACTTTTTTTGAAATTGTATAACTCAACAGCAAGGAGGAGGACCCCGCATGCCGCAAGCTAAAGTAGTAATGAACGTTCGTAAAGTAAGTCCCACAGCCAGTATCATCGATATCCAGGGCGAAGTCTCCGCTTTCGCAGAAGACACGCTGATGGAGGCCTCCGCGGAGGCCAGTACCCCAACCACGCGCGCAATCATTTTGAACTTCAGCGAGCTGGAGTATATGAACAGTAGCGGGATCGGCCTGCTCGTCACGCTGCTCATCCGTGTCAATCGCCAAAAACAGCATCTGATGGCCTTTGGGCTGAGCGATCATTACCGGCGCATCTTTGAACTCACACGGCTGAACGAGGCCATCGGCATCTATGACTCCGAAGCCGACGTTCTGGCCGCGCAAAAATAATTCCCGGAGTGGACTGACACACTTGATTATGCACATTGACAAATTAATCCGGACACTGTAGGGGCCTCAGCGAAGCGAAGCGGAGCGCGTATCACTCCTTCGCGCCCACCGCCGATTTATCGGCCTTTGCTGGCTGTTCCGATATCCAGATGAAAAAGTGAAAAAGCATAATGAACTGTGCCGGCCCACCAGGCCGGATCATACAGGAGGAAATGTACCATGACGACCTCTCCTACTCCATCAAATGAAGAACAAATCGCGCAGCCACGTGACGCGGCTTACTGGGCCAGCCAGGGCTCGACGTTCAAAGTAACAAACGTTCCCAGCGGAGCGCTGAATCTGAACGTGGAAGGACGCCTGGCCCTCAGCCCATTGCAGGGTTTCGGCCAGATGTGGCAGAAAACCTACCGTGTGCGCCTCAAAGGTGCTGATGTACAGCCCACCGAGGTCATCAAGCAGTGGAAAGAAAACTTTCCCAAATTCTGGCCCAGGGGCAACCGCTTTTATGTACCGCTCACCGGAATCGCCCCCGGCGAGGTGGCCGTGATAAACATGCTGATCCCTGGAACCCTGCCTGTCGGCCTGCCGCTCTCCACCGGCGTGCTCGTACTCTATGCCGACGACGAGTCCTTTACGCTGATGACGCCGCAAGGCCATACATTCGCGGGTTGGATCACCTTTAGCTCTTACAAAGAGGACGACTGCACTGTAGCCCAGGCGCAGGTGCTGCTGCGATCTTATGATCCAATCTATGAAATTGCCTTTCGTTTCGGGGCATCCAAAGCAGAGGATTCTTTCTGGAAGCGCACGCTCGCCTCGCTGGCAGCGCACTTTGGCGTAGACACGCCAGTAGAAGCGCAAAGGATCCTCGTGGATCCAAAAGTGCAGTGGTCGGAGGCAAAGAACGTCTGGCACAATTCAGCTATACGCACCGTGTTATATAAAGTGACTCTCCCGGTACGCCGGGTAGGTCGCTTGTTTCGAGCTACGCCTGAAAAGAAAAAGCAGAATGGTGAAGATGCGTGAGCCAGAAGCCGAAAAAAGTCACTGAAGAAGAGAAACGCGCGCGCAAGCGCAAAAAGAAGACGAAGCAGACGATCACGCGCGCAGTGACGCATATTCGCCTGATCGAAGCCAATCCAGGCAAGCTTGACGCCTTAGATCACCTTGTGGTGGCGTATTTGGCGCTTACTCAACAGTATGTGACCCTCTTCTGCGAGGCGGAAACATCCCCGGACAAATTTGCGGTTCCCGTCTTTGAAACCGAGCTGTCTGACCGCTGGCAGCGGGTCGCGATGCAGCAAGCAGCAGGGATCGCCAAGTCTTGGCGGACCAATCGGCAGAACGCCTATGAAGCCTACCTGGAAGACATGGCTGATTACCCCGAGGCGAAAGCCAAAGCGGAGGCGGAGAGTCGGCCTCTGGACCCTCAACGGAAGGAACCGCAATGGCGCGCATGGAACACCCCTATTCTCCACGTGCCCAGCATCCAGACCAATGCCAATGTGGTGGTGGTGGAGAAATCTGAAGACAGCATCTTCGACTATTGGTTGCGAATCAGCACCCTCGATAAAGGCAACCCATTGCGTGTCCCAGTCAAACTGGCTCCCTATCACAAACAGGCCCTCTCCGGCCACATGATCAACACCTCGACCGCCCTGCACCGCCGCCGTGGAGTCTGGTGGCTCACGCTCAGTTTTGACGAGGACGTTCCTCTTCAAACGGAGCCATCTGCGCCTCGCGTGGGCGTCGACGTGGGGATCTCGAATTTCATCACGACCTCGACAGGAAAGCACTACGGCAGCTTTTCTGGGAATCTGGCAAAGAAGCACAAGCGTGATCGCGAGAAGCGGCGGCGCAAGGCGAAGTTGCGAGCCTGCCTCGAAAAGAAGGGTGTGTCCAAGGAACAGCTCCTTTCGACCAGCAGTACGACCGGCCAACGCTTGGGTCGTCAGGTGAAGCAGGATATCAATCGAGCCGTCAATCAGATGCTCGCTGATCATCCTGGTGCCCGGATCATCTACGAAGACCTCAATGTGGCTTCGATGCGTTTCAAAGCACGTGCTATGAATAGTTACCTGTACGCTTCAAATCTCGGACATATCCCCGAACAACTCGCCTGGGCCACGGCCAAACGAGGGATGGCGGCCCACACGGTCAAAGCTGCATACTCCTCACAGGAGTGTTCTCGCTGCCATTATGTGGATCGCTCCAATCGGCCTGACCAGAAGACGTTTCAGTGTGTGATCTGCGGACATGAGGACCATGCCGATCACAACGCCTCTGTGAATCTGGCCGGTCGCTGGGAAGATCGGGAACTGGCAGCATGCCAAAACAAGGCCGAGGTCAAAGCGTTATTGCTCAAGCGACATGAAGCTTGGAAGATGAAAAATAGGGTATTTGTAGTAGGCCCTGCCGTCCAGCTCAGCATTTGGGACCAACCCAAAGACTGAGCGGACGTAGCTTAACGAAACCAGAACCAATGCAATATTTGGTTAAGGTGGAGGCAACTATGTCTGAGCACTACACGTACGATGCTATCGTAGTCGGCTCGGGACCGAACGGACTTGCAGCCGCGATCACCCTGGCGCAGGCAGGTCTATCGGTGGCCGTGTTCGAGGCCAAAGATACGCTTGGCGGCGGCACTCGCACGATGGAGTTGACGCTGCCGGGCTTCCTGCACGATGTCTGTTCGGCGATTCACCCATTTGCGCTTGGCTCACCGTTCTTCCGCGGCCTGCCGCTCGCGCGGTATGGCCTGGAAATGATTCAGCCACTGGCGCCACTGGCGCACCCTCAGGATGACGGTACAGCCGTCATCCTTGAGCGTTCCATAGAGGCAACTGCTGCAGAGCTTGGCAACGACGCAAAGGCATACCGTAAACTGATGACCCCGCTCGTTACCGACTGGCCCAAAATCGAGGGCGCTGTGCTTGGGCCTCTCCGCCCACAATATGTACTCCATCCTTTCGCGCGCGCCAATTTCGGGTTGAAAGCCCTTCGCTCGGCGCGGGGTCTCTGCGAGGGTTCGTTTCAAAGTGAGCCTGCCCGTGCCATTTTCGCAGGATTGTGCGCACACTCGATGCTCCCTCTCGAGCAGCCGCCAAGCGCCGGGTTCGGCCTGGTGGAAGGCATACTTGGGCATGTGGTTGGTTGGCCGATACCCCGTGGCGGCTCTCAGAAAATCGCCGATGCGCTGGCAGCCTACCTTCGCTCCCTGGGTGGTGAAATTACTACCGGCGTTGAAGTCAAATCGCTAGATGCACTGCCGCCCGCCCGCGTTATCCTGTGTGATGTAACCCCGCGCCAACTGCTGCGCATCGCGGGCGATCGCTTGCCAGGATCATACCAGCGCCAGCTGCAGCGCTACCGCTACGGGCCTGGCGTGTTCAAAATCGATCTTGCCCTTGACGGTCCCATCCCCTGGAAAGCCCAGGAATGCTTACGCGCTGGAACAGTGCACATTGGGGGCACTTTCTCCGAGATAGCCGCCTCCGAGCGTGCCGTATCGCGCGGAGAGCATCCTGAAAAACCGTTTGTACTGCTGGCACAGCAAAGCCTGTTTGACCCGACACGCGCACCGACGGGAAAGCATACCGTGTGGGCATACTGCCACGTCCCCAACGGCTCAACCTTCGACATGACGGAGCGTATTGAGTTGCAGATTGAACGATTCGCACCCGGCTTTCGCGACCGCATACTGGCACGCAGCACCATGAACTCGCTCGAAGTTGAGCGCTATAACGCTAATTATGTTGGCGGCGACATCAACGGCGGTCTCCAGGATTTATGGCAATTCTTCACACGGCCAACGGTCCGCCCCGTGCCATACACCACTCCTGCAAAGAATCTATAAAAGCCGCGTAGGGGCGGGAGTGGTGCGGACGGGTGGTGGGGATGCTTCTCCTTGCGTCTCACCTGACCCGCAGGGTAGCTGCGCAGCAGCGTTGGTGAGACGGATTGGTGCCAGCATCGCCCCTTTGCCGGTAACAAGTGGTAACTCTGATTGCATATTCTTATGGGAGGATTGAACCCGAATGCCAAGGAGTATCCAGTATGAACCTGCGTCATGCAACAGCACAGGCAAGCGCGAGTACTGAGCCTACAGAGACCCGGCATGCAACCAGCACGCGCTTGCATGGCCGCTATCTCTTCCTTGCGAGGGCAGTATGGCTCACGCTGACCGTCTTCACCCTGTGCATCTCCATCCTCAGCCTGCCCGATGCTTTCAGGTCTTTGCACACGGCTTGTACCGGTTTTGCATGCACTGCTGCCTCTGGACTGCTGACTACGGGCGATATGCAGGCACTCCAGAAGATTGGCCTTTCCCTCGACTCCTACGCCTCCTACTGGATGGCTCTCACTATTGGCATAGCTCTCGTGTGGCTTGTGGTCGGCGTTATTCTGGCGTGGCGCAAATCTGACGACTGGATGGCGCTGCTGGTCGCGCTGATGCTTATCACTGTGGGCGCAACCTCCATCACTGACTATCTACTGTTTGTTAGCTCATCTACCTGGTGGATTCCGGCTAATGTCCTGTATATGCTCATAAGCCTCGCCCTTCTGTACACTTTCGCCCTCTTCCCGAATGGACGGCCCGTACCACGCTGGACGGTCTGGGTACCACTCATCTATCCCGCCGCACTGCTGTTCTATTTTGTTTTATCGCTCATTTTACACCTGCCCGGCTGGTCCCTCTATCGCGGCACATTGCCAATTAATGCCATCGCCTGGTTCGGCTGCGAATGGGTCCTCATATTAGCCCAAATCTACCGCTACTTCCGGGTATCCAACCAGGTAGAGCGCCAACAGACCAAGTGGGTGACCTTCAGCCTCATTGTGGTATTGCTAGCAGACTTTGGCGGTGCAGCATTTGCAAATATCTCCTCTGTAGAGCGAGCTGGCTTCTTCTTTATAATCATTAACACTGTCGGCCAGAGCCTTTATCTCGCTCTACCGTTTGGTATCGCCATCGCCATGATGCGCTACCGGCTGTACGATATCGACGTGATCATCAACCGCGCTGCTGTCTACAGCTTGCTTACGGCTATGCTAGTTCTGGTTTACGTGGGCCTGGTCCTCTTGCTGGAATTCCTTTTACGCGGGATCATCAGCCAGACGAACAACATCGCCATTGTCGTTTCAACACTGGCAATCTACGTCTTGTTCCAGCCGCTGCGTCATCGTATCCAGCGCATCATCGACCGCCGCTTCTACCGCAGCAAGTATGATGCTGCACGCATCATAGCTAACTTCAGTGCGACCTTGCGTGGGGAGATTGATCTGAACCAGTTGAGCGAGCACTTAATAGCAGTTGTTCAGGAGACGATGCAACCGACGCATGTGTCGCTGTGGCTGCGCGCTCCCGAACGGCCTGAGAATTATAGGTGCACAAAAAGTCAGGTGTCTGCATAAAATGAAAATGGCGAGTATTATTTGATATACTAAACACTAGACAGTAAGCTAGCGGTATTCGGAGAAATAACACTTTACAATAGCGGAGGTATCAAGGAAATAGACACCCATCAGCGCGGGCCTCTATCCTCAATCACTATCTCTGATGCAGATTTCCCACCGGCGAATGCTTGAGCAAGCCGCTCACGTTCAGCCCTCTCCTCCTGACTCCAAGGTTGTCGTGTAGGAAGATTAAGCAATTCGCCTTCAAGGTATTGCTGTTCCATGAATTCGCGTGCTGTTAACGGACGTATTACAGGCCAGGTTCCTGAAGTTGATGTACCTAATGGCATATTGGGAATTGTTTGCTGTACCGTAGAAGGGACAGCTCGTATGGCTATCATACCTTCTGTGTATCCCGCCCTTGGAGGGACAACATAAGGAGGCATCTACTTGACCTCTCTTTCCTCACTTCTTTTGTAGGCACGATATCCTTTTGCTCTGTTTCACTCATAAATGCACGCTCTTTCTTCTCTAAGCTACATTTAGCTCTTCTACCCGCTCCGCATATCCTACTATAATCCATATCGGCAAAAACCGCAATCTTCCCTCATAGTGAATATGAGCGGGCACAGGCGAATTACAATAAGCCGTGCCAGGTCTACCACTCTACCAGCTTCCAGATCTCCGGCCTGTACGTGCCGGCCTCCACGCCAATCTCGGCATAAATACTGACAGACTGTTTGAGGTGGGACATCGCAGCTTCTGAATCGCCGGCAGCATGAAATAAATCCGCCAGGTTATTTTGCAGCGCGGCCTCGCGGTGGCGATCCCCCTGTGATACACACAGCGCCAGCGCCTCTTCGGTCAATTCTATAGCTCGCTCGATCGCGCCGCTCGACCTGCAGACCAGCGCCAGGTTATTGAGCGCGGCCACGCGCACACTCAGGTCGTCCAGCTCTCCAGCAAGCGCAAGGCTCCGTTCCAGGTGATGCTGCGCTTCCTCCGGCTTTTGCTGCTTGCTTGCGAGGATGCCCAGTATGTTGTGCGCCTGGGCCAACGCGTGTATATCGTGAACGGCTTCAGCCTGGGCCAGCGTTTGCTGGGCCAGGTCCATCGCCTGATCGATCCGGCCCCGGTGATACGCTGCCAGGCTCCAATCAGCGTAGACCCTTGCCCGTTCACCCGCCGGACTCCCGATTGCAGCAAGCGCCGCCTCCAGATGACTCTCAGCCTGGTCCCACTCCCCCCGCCGCTCATACACGTTTCCTATCTTGTGCTCTACGCCGGCCAAAGCAGGCGGAGCGCAGAGAGCAGCAGCCGTCTCATAGCTCTTTAAAGCGTTTCCGTACTCCCCCAACAAGGTATACAGATCTCCTATGCTCTCGTGGAGCGCAGCGGCATCGGGATGGCCCAGCGCCAGCGCCATGCGCAAATGGGTCAGCGCTTCCGCGTTGGCATAAAGGGATCGCGCACGCTCCCCGGCCTGTTTGTAGTATTCCGCCGCGACTGCTTCGCTCCCCGCCATCTGGTAATGATACGCGATTTGACCGGCCAGCACAGCGTTCGAGCGATTCTCTCGCATGTGGCCAACCAGTGTTTCCGCGACACGGCGATGCAGCAGCCGCCTGCGGGCAAGGCTTGTCTCCTCATTGACCAGAGCGCGCAGTCTCTCGTGGCTGAAATCGTAGTTCAAGGACTGTTCACCTGCGCCACCGCGCATCTCTTCGACCAGTCCCTGGGCTATCAGCTCTTCAAGCGCGGTCACCGTCTCCTCTTCGCTGCGGCCGCTGACCTCGCGCAGCGTGTCAAAATCGAATGACCGCCCGATCACAGCAGCCGTACTGAGCAGTTGCCTTCCGGTTTCGCTCGCTGTATCCAGGCGCGAAGCGATCAGGTCACGCACCCCGCCGGGCGGGGACCAATCCTCGCTTTCCGCGGACAGCACCCCCGACGTAATCGCCTTGAGGTATTCAACGAGGAAGAAAGGCAAGCCCTCAGTCTCTTGATACAGGCGCTCAACCAGGTCCCTGGATAGAGCGGGTGTGATCGCCTGCACCAGTTCCCTGACATCGGATAAACTTAAGCGGGATAACGAGATGACGGTCGCCTTGCCTGCTCTCAGAGCCTCGTTCTGGAGTTGACTCAAACGCGGGTCATTCGAAACCCGTTTGCTGCGCCAGGTGACGAGCAGGCACACCGGTTGATCGCGCAGCCGCCGCACCAGGTAGCTCAATAAGTCAAGCGTGGCTCCATCAGCCCAGTGTACGTCGTCAAAGAAAATGAGCCCCGGCTGCGTATCTTTACAGACTGCAAAAAGCACCTGCCTGAGACCCTCGAAGAAACGGCTTTGAGCGCCCGGGCTGTCAAGCGGCAGAGGCGATGGCAAACCCCGGCGCAGCGTAAGGAGTTCCGGAAGTAAGCGGGAAGCTTCGCTCAGCCAGGGCGCCGGAATATCCTCCAACCAGCGCCCGCTGCCTTTGCGCGCAATGGCGGCACGCAATCCGGCAACAACCGGGCCAAACGCGAGATGGGTTTCTCCCTCATAACACTGGGCCACGATGATGTTTGCACCTCTGGCATAAGCCAGAAATTCCTCCGCCAGGCGCGTCTTGCCGATGCCTGCTTCTCCCTCCAGTATGATCATGTGACCATCGGCACTTATGCCATTATATACATCCATCAAAGTTGACCATTCGGCTGAACGGTCCACCAGGGGATAGTTGACACCGGAGGAGAAAGCCTGGGAATCGGGGGCAGTATCAAGCAGAGCACTGGCAGTTGCCAACGGCACGGCTTCCACGGCCACGCTTGCTCCAGGTACGACCGCAGTTGGAGCGCGCAGCGGCCCAGGAAGCGGAATTTCCTGCCGTTCTTTGATCGCCTGGTAGAGCCTGGTTGTCGCTTCAAGGGGAGCTACGCCCAATTCGCGTTCAAGTACCTCGACACATTCCCGGTATTGATGCAGAGCAGCCCCGCGCTGACCACTCCATACATACAACTGCATCAGCAGGCGATGTGCCGCCTCGTGCAAGCGATCCAGCATCAACCAGCGCCGGGCATAGGCAATAGCCGATTCAAAATCACCGGTGGCGCTATAACACTGCACAAGCCGCTCAAGCGCACCGGCAAGATCACGGCGCAGGCTGTCGGCTTGAAAGAACTGCCAATCGTCAAAGCTCGGACTATCGCGCAGGCCGAAACCCGCCAAAAAATCATCATCATACAGCGCCACCGCCTCGCTGAGAGGTTGCAGGCAGGCAGAACACGTCTCGGTTGGTAGGTGATTATGTAACCTGCACGCTGCCAGGTAGCTACGGAACTCGTGTACATCCACCCAGATGTCAGCATTAAAATTCAGGCCGGCATGCTCCCGGTCAATTTCCAGCCACGGCCCGGTGAGGGCCTTATTCAGTGTCGAAAGGGTGCGGCGCAAGGTGGCACGGGCGTGGACCTGGTCATACTCCGGCCAGAGCAGGGCCGCAAGCGCATCGCGGCTATGGCGCTGGCGGGTGACAGCGAGGTACGTCACGAGCGCAGTTGCCTTGCGTGTATCAAGGTCGACGATCTCACTGTTACACTCTATGCGTGGTGGGCCAAGCAAATATAATGCCAATCGGGACACGTAACACCTCCACTCACCCTCGATTATATGCTACGTAACCCCAAAACGCAACGATACGTGTGTATTATAACTTTTCGTAACGCTCTAATGCTGATGTGCGACCAGTCATCTAAGAGCCGCGTAGGGGCGGGAGCGGTGTGGAGCGGGGAGGGGATGCTTCTCCTTGCGTCTCACCTGAGTGCGAAGCACTAGCTGCGCAGCAGCGTTGGTGAGACGGATTGGTGCCAGCATCGCCCCGGGTGACGAATCAATGAACCCCTTGTTGTTGATAGAACCGTGAATCAGTTGGTAATAACATATGAGAGCCTCCTATGCTATACTCTCCCTGAAGAAAGTAATCAAAGGTCCCTGATCATCAAAGGAGAAAAAACGACGACCCTGCGCTGGACCTCACGCGATTTAGAACTATTACCGGACGATGGTAGTCGATACGAAATTATTGATGGAGAATTGTACGTATCGAAGCAACCACATTATCATCACCAGCTTGTTTGCACCAGGTTGGTCGCATTTCTTGACGCCTGGAGTCGTCAAACGAAAGCTGGGGAAGCAAATTTTGTGCCGGGGCTGATCTTTGCAGATGATGACGATGTTGCGCCCGATGTCATCTGGATTAGCCGAGAGCGCCTGGCTATGGCGCTCAAGCCAGATGGCAAATTGCATAACGCCCCTGAGCTTGTGGTTGAAGTATTATCACCGGGTGTGATAAATGAGCGCCGAGACCGTGAAGCCAAGCTCAAACTCTATTCACGACGCGGAGTCCAGGAATACTGGGTCGTGAACTGGCAAGAGCGATACCTTGAAATCTACCAGCGTGAGAAGGCTGTGCTCAAACTTGATCGGACGCTCTATGAAACCGACACGTTAGAGTCGCCGCTATTACCTGGCTTCTCCTGTCAAGTTAGCGAGATTTTTGCAGGCATCTAGTAGAGAGAGTAAGATCAAGCACGAAGCGCTCGCTGCGCGAGCAGGAAAAGTGAAAAAGGGAACCCGCGACACTCCCGAGAGGATGTTCGCACGCACCTGAAGAGAGACGTGTGATAGACACAAAAATCTCCAGCGATGAAGATACGAACAATTACCTCGTGGATCTACTGATGGACACGCCCGAAAGCACGAGATCCACCATCCGTTCAGGCAGCGTTTCATCGAGGGATTCTCCCAGCAAAAACAGGCGAACATAGAAGACTCCGATGAGCGTTTCGAAAAGCAGTGGAATGTCTGTCTGCGGCGAGAGCTCTCCTCGCGCAATAGCCCGCTCAAACAGTGGACGCAGGAGTGAGCTTCGACGTTGCCAGTAATCCTTGGAAAGGGCACTGATCGCAGGTACATTCCTGGCGGCGATCCCCGTCTGGATAAGAGCTTGCCCAACCGTAGACTGCAGAAAGGTGCGCAGCAACTGCAAAAGCTGAATCAGATCAGAACGCAACGCTCCCGTATCGGGGATGGGAATATCTTGTGCGACCTGACTGGCTACCGCATCGATAACCAACTGTTCCTTCGTTTTCCATCGCCGGTAGAGCGTGGTTTCATGGATGCCCGTTCGTTCACCAATGCTGGCAAAGCTCAAGGCTTCATAGCCCTGCTCCTGTAAGAACTGGATGGTGGCCTCAAAGACGGCGGCCTGGATGCGAGCGCTGCGCCCGCCAGTCCGGCGACGAGGACCATGCGAGGCTTCGGTAGTACTGGCAGAGTGCTGTGTGTTCATACGCCTAGTATAGCTCGATGGGCGGGCTAATGCAAGTGACCCTTGCATTAAGTCAGAAACGATGGTATGCTTAATGCAAGCTTTCTTTGCATTAAATCAGAGAGTCGTTCAGAGAGAAAGAACAAGCGAAAGGAACCATCGTATGTCCTCTCACCATTCAGATCCCTCCATGCCTGACCATGCACGTGTGCCTCAGCATCGGGAGGTGCCTTTTCAGCCTCCAGATCCCTCTCAGCCCTCCGGACAAAGTACCCTTCGCCGGTGGCACGAGGAACTGTTCATTTGGCTCATCACGGTTGATGCAACCGGGACGCCACACACGCTCCCTGTCGCATTTCTCTGGGATGAGGCGCAATCCACCTTCCTGATCTACAGTGCGTCAGAGGCTGATCGTGACCGCCTGGCGCATATCCAGCAGAACCCAAAGGTGGGACTGCATTTTAATTTTGATCTGAGTGGAAGAGACTCCTTCATCCTCACAGGCGAAGCGTCGGTCAGCACCAACGATCTCCCTTCCGATCAGATTCCCGCCTGGAGGGAAAAATACCAGACACTTTTCTCACAGATGGGGATGACCCTGCAACAGGCGGCAGCGCTCGCTCCGGTGGCCTTGCGCATCCGTCCCCTGACGATGATCGTCTCATCTTGACGACATGGGAGAGAGCAGTGCTGCACTCACTGTTCTCTCTCTGTGAGTGAGTACTGCATATTTTTTGTTCACTTACAATTCAGAAAGAGGTGCATGATGCTTGTTCAACCGGATATCGTTTCACTACTGTCATCTCCTTTTTGTGCGGCAGGCCGTTCCTGCCTAAAAGCAACCTGCAACTGCGTCCGCCGGCGAAGGATAGGCGACATGCACCTGCCCGAAGGCGAAATCGCCCGCTCGCATGACTGAGGCGTTCATCCCGGTT
>WNFF01008786.1_pt1 | contig 20066 bp, 15 predicted proteins | sample 5400441 | NCBI WGS metagenome assembly WNFF01 (sample SAMN13153345, study PRJNA577476) | soil metagenome | isolation source: 120 cm saprolite under Douglas fir tree site 2 hole 3 replicate 1 | place: USA:California | collected 2015-04-18 | reverse complement strand
CTCGATAGACAACGTCACAGCAGTCGAAGTACCCGATCAGAACTCTGTCCTGGTAGCGATCAACGTCACGCTACACAACAGCGGCAACCGAACCATCTGGATTCATACCATCAAGGCCACGCTCAAGACCGATGCCGGCGAGTTCTCCGACGACCCCGCATCAGTGGTGGATTTCGAGCGCTACTTCCAGGCCTTCCCTGCTCTCAAGGAGCACGCCCAGCCAGCGCTGCTGCCTGAAGTTAAGATTCCCTCCGGAGGCGAGGCGCATGGCACGGTCATCGTAAGCTTCCCGGTCACACAGGATGCATTCGAGAAGCGCAAGTCTCTCAGCGTCATCATCCAGCCGTATGATCAGCCAGTCCCGATTGTGCTAAGCAAGTGAGAAATCGCACAATGTTCCACGTGGAACATTGTCAATACAGGGATGTCTGTACGTTAAGGGGAAGGACTTGCCTGCAAAGGATTTAGTGCGGTGCCGAGATATCGGCGAAGGGCGAATTTCACCAGGAACATCCAACCTGGGCTGATTATTGTTGAACTGATACCGGAACCGGGGCGCTCTTTGGAGTGCTGAGGTAGCCACTTACTTTTTTCTTGTCGGCGGTCCAGACGACGAGTTCGTAGAGCAGGTGTTCGCGCCCGGTGTAGAACTGGATGGGCTCGTTCACGTTGCGATCTTTTTTCTCGATGGTGCGATCGTCGGCGGTGACGTTCATGGTGTACTTGCCTTTTTTCACATCGGCCTTTTTAAGTTGCAGGCTGACGGTGGAAACGGGCTGAGGCTTGGCGCCTTTCAGGAGAGTGAACTCGTAATAATTGCGGTCGCCGCGATGCTTCAGGACTTCAAGGTCGTCGCGGGTCCTGTTGGTGGCCTCGAGTTCCGATCTCGTAGAAGCCACGTCGGTCTTGACGCCGCCGACATCAGTCTTCACGCCCGCCACTTCCCCGGTCACCTGACTGAGCTGTTCTTTCTGCTGGGCTGCGAGACGAGCCTCTGCGGCCCGCGTCTGGCGCTGCAATTCGGCGGCGCGCGCCGCCAATTCTTTCTTGGTCATGCCGACCTGCTGAGCCAAAGTTTCGTCACTGGCCTCGCCGGCCTGCACGCGGCGGGTCAGGTCGGTGAGCTGCGCCTTGGTAGTTTGATCATCCTTGGTCAGGCTGCTTACCTGGCTGCGTAAATCAAAAAGGAGGTAAAGCGATCCGGCGACATAGATCACCGCCAGCGCCAACAAAAGCCATTTACCTGTATTGCTTTCACTCGCCGGTGGCACCACGGCGCCCTCATCTGACATGGCCCCTCCGCCAAAAGTTTTAGGTGAAGTCGTTAAAGTTATTGTTTAGCAGAATGCGGACAGTGTCAAATGGTGCCGAGTTCAGGAGACTGTTTCCCCATCCTTAGGGGATTTCACGCGTGCCCGTGCGAATCGCTACGCGCTCGCTCCGCGCTTCTTCAAAGGACCCACCCACCATTGTGGCTGGTCAACGTCCATTTCAAAGTCGAGCACCTTCTTGTATTTCTCGACCAGCGGCAAAGTGGCTTCGAGCAGGCTGTACTGAGTTGAAGACGGGATATCGCGAAAGAAAATCCACCTAGCCTCTTGCTCCTTCTCGCCGGCCTCGCGCATCAGCCTGACTTCCTTCTCTGCTAAGACCCGGACGGCCTCTGCCCCGCAAACAATTTCAGCGATTCGCTTAGAAACGATGTTGGCTTCTCTTTCCGTTGGAATGTCCGTTGCAATCGCGGCTGGCTCGAATGTCTTCAAGTTGTGGTAAAGCACCTGATTCGCAGCCAGCAGTCGTGGAGTGTTTACTTGCTGCATTAGGTGCTGCAACTCGTGGGCATAAGTTGTTACAACACCCGTCGTGTCTGCGCAAGTGCTGTGCCTGATGTAGATAAGATTGTCAAAGGCAATCGTATCCTCAAATTTCACATCTGTTGAAGAGTCGAACGGGTAGAAGAAGCAATGCACAAGATTTTGCGGAAGTGCTGTGCGGGCAGAGTACGGAACATGGAAACCACGAAAATGCGCACCGTGCCACTGTACTAAGTAGGGGTCATCAGAGTTAGCAAAGTAACGACAGAGGCGATTAGTTGGAAGTTGAAACTGCTCTTCTGCTTGCTGGCACAGCGACTTTAAAGTGGATGATTTCGCACTCAAAGACTGAAAAACCCAACTTGGAGCGCGAACTTTAGGAGTACTCGTTTCCATGGCCGGATGCTACCACAAGAAGGAAAGCGTGAGGGCGGGTGGCACGTCCTTGTTCACAGTCTGCATTTTCTTCCGAGGTCAGAGCGTGGGTGGGGCATCGGGAGGCTGGGTCACCCGCCCAGTGTTAGTCGTGGTGATGGCAGCCGGCCATGAGCGAAAGGGGAGACAGTCCCCCTTCCGAGTATAGTGAGACCCAGGTTAGCGTCCAAAAAGCGGACGCGAACCTGGGGCACCAGGCTGAATTCAGGAGAGCGTTTTCCCATCGGTTAGGGTCTTTCGCGCGTGCCCGCGCCCATCGCTACACGCTTCATCGCCGCCCACCCTTGCAAAACCCGCAACGGTGGGGCAGCCTTAGTCGTGGTGATCCAGCCGGCTATGAGTGAAAGGTGGGCCACCCGCCTTCAACTGAATCACTCCACTCAGGTGGTTTTACCCTGAAAAAGCACCAAGAGTACAGAGATTTCCGTATTGAATAGCCAAACTATTCATGGCAATTAAGCACACGAGTTTAAGGCTGAGAGTTAGCTCCACTAAGCGTACCCCAGGCAAATAATTCGGCCACGTCGTCTCCGGCCCCAGAGGACTTCCCTACCTTCAAAGGAGGCAGGTAGCCATGAGATGGAATCTATTGCTCGCCACCATGGCTATCCGGTTGACTTCTGTTGGCAGTCCGCCAATCTACACGCAAAAGGAGAGGAAAGATGAAACGGGGAATAGCTGTTTTTCTCATTAGCGGTGCCGTGCTGCTGATCTTTACGATTGCACAGCCTGCACAGGCCCAAACGACAAATACGATAAGTGCGGCCACGGTTCAGCTCAACGTTGGTTTGCTGAACCTCCTGCCCCCGGCGACAACGACCGATCCGCCGGGGAATTTTCACCACGTTCAACCTGCCGATTTCGACCCAGGGAAGACATATCTTGTCCAGGCGACGTGGCTCAGCGGAATCGGGTGCCCAACCAATGCTACCATCGCCATTCCGAACGCGAGTTTCACTGGCGTCGGCAGCTTCGGCACGTACACCGACCAAGCATGCACGACAGGTGATGCAAATGACCATCACAACGAGGGTCTCCTGCTGGTGAAGACCGGGCCAACTATCAACAACTTCGCCGCAGCGACCGCCGAACTCACCAATGTGAAAGGCATTACCCTAACGGAACTCGGCTACGACATCAGAAAGAAGGGTGACGAAACACACCTCGGTCCCCACGGATCACATTGCGGCGCGGGCGCGCCTCGGTTTGACATTGTCACCACGACCGATTTCTTCTTTCTAGGCTGTAGCTCACCTCCGCCCGACATGGAGTCGACTAACGGAGATGGATGGATTAGGCTCCGATGGGGCGGAAGCCTCCCGCTGATGGCGTTCAGCGCCACCACTTTCACCCTTGTGCCGGTTACTGGCACGGTCCAGAGGATCGTCATCGTGTTCGACGAAGGAACGGATGCCTTTGGCGGTCCAGACCAGTTTGGCGCTGCGATCCTGGACAACATCGACGTGAACGGGACCCTCGTCGGTGAGGGCTCGGTGACCGCTAACTAGTACGGCAGTTCGGCGGGTGGCCCACCCTTTCACCGATCAACCATAACTGAGGTTGCCCCACCCTTCGCATTCTGAAGGGTGGGTTTCCATAAACGGCGGAAGCTTTGCTCGTTCTCTCCGCGCAGCGATTTCCTTTGAAGACGTCGAGTTCCCGACACTCATCCAAAGGCAGTTCCTGCCGGTTAGGGCCGCGCTCGCGCGCTCGTGCAACAAAAAGGGGCACCAGGCACCCAAGGGAATTTACTGTTCACTTCTTCCGACATGGTCAAAGATGTAGGCCATGTGCCCGTCCGGGTTTATACTGCGCCGTCAGAAATGCGGTAGCTCCCTATGCAAACCTTGAATGTTGGCGCGGGTCGAACGGATAGCGAGTACAAGGCGGCTGAGGAGCAGCGGCGCGCCGATCTGCGCGACGACAGCCGAAGCGATGCGAACTACTTTTTCTGGGCTGCGGGTCTGGCTGCGCTTGGGACTGACCTGCTTCCGGTGCGGCTGAACATTTTTGTCAGCATCGGTGCGATTGACCTTCTGAGCTTTTATGGCAGGCCACTCGGTCAACTTTATCCTGTCGCGATGTACAGCGCGGCGGCGACGTGGCTGCTTGCTGTGGTGGCGCTGGGATTTGCCGGACGCAGCGGCCGTCGTTGGGCATTCCTGGCTGGCATGGTTCTGTATGGGGCTGACATGATCGCCCTCATTGCCATGTTTTCATTGTGGGCATTCGGGGTCCACGCTTTCTTCTTATGGGACTCCCCGAGGCGGCATATTCCCTGCTCGGTGCACTCCTTAGGTACTGCCGGAAGGACGCCACTTAGTCCACGGATTTTTCTAGTTCGGTCTGTGGTAGGAATTCCTCATGAGGCCAGTGCTGATGCTAGTTGACACGGGGTCCCCTTCGACTTCGCTCAGGGCAGGCTTTCGACTTCGCAGGGCGAATCGCTGGGCGCGACTCGCCCTGCTTCGCTCAGGATGACAAGTTTCTAGAGGTCGGCCTGCTTCGCTCAGGATGACAATCCTTTAGGGTTCGGATTTGACCGAGCGCGATCAAGAGGCAGGGGCAGGCAACGGTTGCACCTTTGCGCCCTTGATCACGAGCCACAGCATGATCGCCAGCTCTCCGAGGAGAAGGGGGAAGGCGCTGCGAAAGGCTACATCCTGATATTGCGGTAACAGTAAGCCCGTAAAGCTTAGGACCACATACGCGAAACCGTTGATGATCAGCCAGACGCCCAGGATACGGGGAAGGAAGCCCGATCTCATCACCAGCACGCCGAAGGGGAAGAGCCAGAGGCCCCAAAAGATCTCGTTGATCACATTTCCCTGGCCGTGCAGGCGGAGGAACAGCATGCCCAGGGCGTCCCGCTGGGGTTTTTCGAGTACCGCGAGGAAATCGGCGCCGCGGAAGAGGGAGAGGGCGGCGATCTCGTTTAGCACATTCATAAACCCGACGGCGGCGGAGACCAGGGCCAAGGCCACCATCAGCGAAGCATGCGTCTGGTTCACGCCGCTGAGCAAACGATAGAGAGCCAAAACCAGGAAGATGAAAATGACCGCGGTGATCAGGTCAGTGACGATGCCGAGACGGAAAAGGGTCTGGTGAGCCAGGATGTTGTTGGCAGTCGCGGTGGCGTTCCCGCGCACGAACAGAGTGCTGGGAATATAGATCAGACTGAAGGGGGCGGTGATTATCATTGATAGATATATCGCTCCGGCGACGCGTGCAGCTTTGTCGGTAGGGTGCATGCCTTCTGTCTCCTTATTTCGCCATGGACGAACGATACCTAAACATTGTCTCCGGTACGGCAACACCATCAATGACCTGGCGGCGCTTAGCGTAGATAAGATTCCCTTGTAACGCCAAGATACACGACTGGGATACGCCAACAACGCAGAATCTGTAGAGGGTGGGTGCCACGGAACATGGCGCGAGGTGCCAATACTTAGTGCGGTATCGAGCAGAATATCTAACGTGATTGTTGAAATGCATAAAGGGAGTCAATTGTGGTTACTGCAGATGGGAAAAAGAGGAAGGGGTGGCAACTACCTGGTTAGCGCGAGGGCTTCATTGATTGCAGGTTGAGGATTGCTGCGCAGTTGGGCGGTACCCTGTTGCCCTTAATTTCTAACCTGCCTGACTTAACATCCAACTGCTTCACAAGAAGAAGGCCGCCTGTGGTCCACGGGACCTCTTCGCAGGTTGTGAGACATTTGCCTTGCGGGTCGAATTCCAGCTTTCGTCCCGCGCACGGATGCTTGAGAGAGAGAAGCTTGCCTTCGTAGTTTCGCCTTAAATCGGTCTCAACCGGATTCCGCTCACCGGGGCGCGCCACGGCCGGATGCAAACCAGCGACTGAAAAACATAAAATTGCAAACCAAAACTTCATCCTAAGGTGTTCCCCGATTCTGCGCGGCGCCATCATATGAGCGGATTGACGATTGAGAAATCCAAATGCTCTCCGCGAGACAAATCTTTACGCCAGCTATCGCGTCTCATATTTACCGTAGCTGGCGCGTGTACCATACGTTGCCGGGGGTGAGCCAGTTGAAACCCTCACCCCAGGCTGTCTGGATATGCGATTGATTGTCGATGTCCATGTCGAAGTAGTCGCCAAACGGAAAGCGGAAGCCATCGGGGAAGATATAGCTGACACCACTCACGAAGGTCGACAGTACCGTTTCGGCCGACCAGTGGGAACCTCCGTCGGTGGAGGTGCGGTAGTAGACGTTCCAGTGCTGTGCATTGCGCTGATCCATCCACGCGATCCGTATGTCACCGGCAGCGCCCGCCGCGACCGAAGGGAATGCGTGACCGACACCTGTGGGGGCGAGCGAGACGTCGGCTCTCGCAGTCCACGTGTTGCCGTGATCAACCGAAGTCGAATAGAAGATCCGCTCCGGACCGCCATCAATCGTGCCTGAATTCCATAGCACATAGAGCTGCCCGGCGGTGTCAGAAGTCATTGCGATGCCCGGACCAAGAAACGCCCATCCGCAACTGAACGCAGAGCAATCAGGCGGCGAGCTGGAAACGTCAAGCAAAGTAGAAGTCCACGTCAGCCCGGCATCGGATGATTTCGTCACATAGAGGTTGACCGGGCCTTTGGCTTGGCCATTCTGCGCGTAACCGTCCCAGGAGAAGTAAACGTTGCCGGCAGGATCGACGGTGCCGCCGCCGGTGAGAGACCATCCGAATTGCGCGTTAGCATTCACCTTCACCGAGGTCCAAGTCTGACCCCCGTCATGTGAGGACGAGCACCACACTGTCTGCGCGTGATTGTAGGCGACATACACATCGTTGCCGCGTACGGCCAGGATATCTTTGTCGGTGCCAGCATTGGTCGAGTTGGCGATCTTCGTGGTCCAGGTTTGGCCGAAATCGGTTGATTTTGCGACTTCGATCAAGCTCTTGCTGTTCTGCAACCAGGACGCGTACACGGTTTGGCCGTCCACGGGATCGACTTTGATCTGGACGTCGATTTGTCCCGAACCGGGGTCAGCAATCTGCCGAGGCGCGGACCAAGTTTTGCCATTGTTGCTCGAAACCATAAGATATGCGATCGAGCTAGGACAGCCTTTGCAGCTAGGAGGGAAATCGGGGATCAGCGCGTAAACATGTCCGAAGCGATCGGCGGCAATGCTTGGTTCCCAAGTATCTCCGGGTAAACTCGCACCTAGACGGATCTGGGACTGAAAGGTTTGCGCGAAAACCATTGCTGTGCATGAAAGGACTACCAATTCGGTGATTAGCAACAAACTGCGAAGGGGTGCGCGAGTCATAGAAACCTCCTGGCGGCGCGGAAGCCCGGCTTACAGCGGGGTGGGAGTATACACCCGACGCAGTCTGGTGGCTCTTCAATTGTAGGAATCACCAAACGCAGAAGCTTGATTCAACTGGTTCGGTGGGGCAAACTCATAGCAGCGCCGACACTTAAGTAAATATTCCCAAAAAAGAAACCAAAACCTGTCGATCTTACAGTCTGTCGTTCGACGTTAAAGTAGAGGCGGCGTTCGGAAGACGTTCATACGGTTGAAACCATCCGGAAGCCCAGCTCTAAATCTCAAATCAAAGGGAGTCATTACGATGAGAGTCATGGTGATAGTGAAAGCCGACAAGAACTCAGAGGCAGGCATTATGCCGAGCCGGAAGATCCTTGAGGAAATGGGGAAGTTCAACGAAGAGTTGGTGAAAGCCGGCGTGATGCTCGCCGGCGAGGGCCTGCACCCGACTTCGAAGGGGAAGCGCCTCAAGTTCTCCGGACCGAAGCCGACCGTAACCGACGGCCCATTTACCGAGACCAAAGAACTGATCGCCGGTTTCTGGCTGTGGCAGGTAAGGTCGATGGACGAGGCGGTCGAATGGCTCAAGCGCAGTCCCTTCGGAGGCGGAGCCGAGATCGAGATCCGCCCGGTGTTCGAGGCGGAGGACTTCGGTGCTGAATTCACTCCGGAGCTCAGGGAGCAAGAGGAACGCTTGCGCAAGCAGGTGGCGGCGAAGAAGTAGTCGCGACGCGGTTTTGTTCGTTGCGTCAACTGGGATGACATCAGCGAGAGCTGCCAATGTTGGCGGGGTCGGATTTCTCCATCCGGCTTCGCCAACTTTCTTATTGACGCAATCCCATCGCCCATCCTCATCCTTTTCGCAAAGTTCGCAAAAAAAAGATGAGCGCTCTGTCGATGCTGGGACCCCTCGTTCGACGTGTAAGTAGAAACAACGGAAGAGTGGGAGGCCGGTATGACAAGACAGCACAGATCCTCTGAGAGTCTTAGATCAATCGCGGGAGGGATGCTCGTGGGGCTCGGGCTTCATATTCTGTTTGGGAACCTCGATAGGGCCGCAGTCCCATTGAGGCACGCCCTGGGCACCACCGCCGGAGAGGGGCTAGGGATAGTGCCTTCTGTCGTCCTAGCCACTTCGCAAGCTGCGCAGGCTTATGGCTTTCATCACCAGAGCCTTTTGCAGGGCGTCGTCCGGATGCTGGTGCCATTGTGGCCGCTGCTTCTTGTCATCGCCGGAACGATAATATTGTGGGACGTCTTCACGGATGAAATTGAAGCATTACCGACCCCCAGGAAATATTTCCAAACGAAAGATACCCGATGTCGATTTTGCTGCCCCTCGTTCGACGTGTAAGTAGAGCCTGGGTTCCGCCGGTCGAGACCGTCCGGAACTCGGCTCCCAACGCAAAACTAATAAGGAGATGACCATGCGATTCATGATGATAGTCAAGCACGCCGAGAAACAGGGCCCTCCGCCCAAGGCACTTATGGATGCCATGGCTAAGCTCGCCGAAGAGGCGAACAAAGCCGGCACGATGCTCGGGAGCGGAGGGCTCGGGCCAACTGCGCTGGGCGCCCGCGTGCGGCTTTCCGGGGGGAAGGTCACCGTGACCGACGGACCTTTCAGCGAGGCCAAAGAAATTGTGGGCGGCTATGCGCAGTTTGAATTGAAATCGAAGGAAGAAGCGGTTGAATCGGCGGTGCGCTTCATGGAACTTCACAAGCAACACTGGCCGGGCTGGGAAGGCGAGACCGAGGTTCGCCAGATGTTTGGGCCGGAAGACTTCCCTCCTAAGGCGTAGGAGAGTCGCGTGCAGCGGGTAAAAGCGCATCCACGGAATCGAACGTGGATCCTTCGCCTTCGCTCAGGATTTCGGCAGCGGGCTCCCGCTTCGCTCACGCCCGCTAGGCACCTCAACTTGCGCTGACGGATTAAAGATGGTGTGATCGGTAGCGTGACGGCCACCGATACACATCGCGCCATCGACGCAGTCTGGAGAATCGAGTCGCCGAGGCTCGTTGCCGGTCTCGCGCGGATCGTGGGCGACATCGGTGCTGCCGAGGATCTCGCACAGGATGCTCTCGTCGCTGCTCTCGAGCAGTGGCCGGAGGCGGGCGTCCCAGACAATCCAGGCGCCTGGCTTATGGCCACTGCCAAGCATCGTGCCATCGATCACTTCCGCCGAAACACGCGGCTCGAGCGCAAGCACGAGGAACTCGGTCGCGAGCTTGAGGCTAAGGAAAAGGCCGTGCCGGATTTCGACGCAGCAATCGACGACGATGTCGGCGACGATCTCCTGCGCCTAATTTTCACCGCGTGTCGCCCGGTTCTCTCTTCGGAGGCGCGCGTCGCGCTCACGCTCCGTTTGCTCGGAGGTCTGACCACCGATGAGATCGCCCGTGCCTTCCTCGTCCCAGAGCCGACCGTCGCCCAGCGCATCGTGCGGGCCAAACGTACCCTTACCAAAGAGCGAGTCCCATTCGAAGTCCCGCGTGGCACCGAGCTTGCGGCCCGACTGGCGTCCGTGCTCGAGGTCATCTACCTAGTCTTCAACGAGGGCTACACGGCAACTGCCGGTGGCGCCTGGATGCGACCCACGCTATGCGAGGAGGCGCAGCGCCTCGGGCGCATCCTGGCCGAGCTCGCCCCGAAGGAGCCGGAGGTGCACGGCCTGGTCGCGCTGATGGAAATCCAGGCATCGCGCTCGCGGGCACGAGTGGGCCCATCGGGAGAGCCTATCCTGCTGCTCGATCAGAACCGCGCTCTCTGGGATCAACTCCTCATTCATCGTGGTCTCGCCGCGCTCGATCGGGCTGAGAAACTCGGGGGCGGGCGCGGCCCGTACACGCTGCAAGCGGCAATCGCCGCCTGTCACGCGCGAGCGCATACCCCGTCGGAAACGGACTGGCCGCGCATCGCGGCGATCTACGAGGCACTCGCTCAGATCGCGCCCTCCCCCGTCGTCGAGCTAAATCGCGCGGTCGCGATCGCTATGGCGTTCGGTCCACAAGCGGGCCTCGAACTCATTGACGCGCTGACTTCCGAGACCTCACTTGAGAACTACCACCTGTTGCCCAGTGTGCGTGGCGACCTTCTTGCCAAGCTCGGCCGCTTCGATGAGGCCCGCCCAGAGTTCGAGCGTGCGGCATCGCTTACGCGCAACGCACGCGAGCGTGAGTTGCTTCTTGAGCGCGCCCGAGGGTGCGTGGGCGGGTCAACGCCACCCGAGCAACGCTGACGAAAGGCGGCGTGTCTTGCTGTTTGTGTTTGCTTCTGAAACTCATACTCTTAAGTACTGGGTTTCTGGCGACATTACTTCGCAGCACCGGTACTAATGAGAGACTCGGGCAGCAGGATCGAGAATTTTCAGGCGATCCAAATTCGTCAATTGCCTAGCGTGGGCGCTGATGTAAGCTCAAAGCCAACCGCCAGTCTNNTCGAGACGAGAAGGTCATGAGAAAAAATGTTTCTGCTGCTCTAGGCTTTGCGCTTCTTATCGCTGGAGTCTTCGCTCGGTCTCAAACGGATGGCCCGGTTGGCACGTTACAAATTGCTTTTCCCGGCAAAGTCTGGCGTCTGGAGATCAATTCCCCAGGTTTCACAGTTCAGGCCGAGGCAACGAAACCGGACGGACGACAGTATCTTCTAGCCAAGAACGATCAGACCGGAATCGTACTATCCATCACCCTTGAGAAGGATCCGAAGGGAGCCGATAGCAAGACTTGCCCAAATTATCTCCGCAAGCAATTGCAGAGCTATTCATCACTGGGACTAAAAGATGTGCAGTATTCAACAATCGGAACGATGGACGTCGCCGAATATCTCATCCCCAAGTACCAGAGCATTGAAATGAAGCAGAAGAACTTTGTTGGGTGCACCGCGAAGGAAGACATCTATGCGGACATTCACCTTTCCAAAGTTCAGTTCAAGGAGAAGGATAAGGCACTCTTCACATCCATTCTGAAAACGGTTCGATTCGTCGTATCCTTGACGCCGCAGGGGGCCAATGCTAAAGACCCTTCCTCGGGCGATGCGGACTCCAGCAGCCGCTACTACATGAATGAAGGAAGTCGTTACTATCTAGCGCACCAGTACCAGGAAGCGATCGAACCTTATCAGAAGGCTCTAGAACTTGAAAAACACGAAGCTAAGCTGGACAAGAACCTTTGGCGGGTGCTAGTGGACAACCTTGGGATTGCATATGGAGTGACCGGTGATCTAGATAAGGCGAGCATAAGGCGGACCGGATTCCAGGAGAGAATATGCCGGACCCACGAAAAGATGGCTCCTTTACGCGATTCCTGAACAACAAACGATTCCGCTCACTGGTCGATTCGCAGGCCGATTCCAACAAGTAAGTCTCACTCCAGTATTGCGGCGGTCGAATGTGCGAACTCATCGCAGGCCGACCATCCCGCGTACCGCTTCCTGTAACTTTGCTGGGTCGTATCCGACTCCATCTTTGAAAACGGTTTCGACTTTTTCGATGTCAGCAATATTTGTCGAAGGGTCGCCCTTGATGACCACAATGTCCGCCTGTTTTCCAGGCTCAATGGTTCCGATGCGGTCGGATTGACCGAGGAACGCGGCGTTGCCTGCGGTCGCGATGTGTATGGCTTCTAGTGGAGTGAAACCCGCTTCCACCAGGAGTTCTAACTCACGCTGAAAACCGTAGCCTGCCAGGTCGCCGCCCACGACGTAGCCGACAGCGGTGGGGTCGCTGCCTGCGAGGAGAGTTCCTCCAGCTTTGTAGAATGCCCGCTCCCACTGCATTTCCTTCTGAAAACGCACGAGCCAATGCGGATCTTTGCCGGCATTATTTCGCAGGGTCAGGTAGCTGATGAGGGATTCGGGCAACATGGCGTCAACAACTTCTTTGCGTAATGGCAGGTGACTGGGAATGTCGAGTTCGTAAACCGGCAATGTCGAAGTCACGGCTACGTGGTGTTGGATCAGATCTCGCATGATCTGCTTCACGACCAGACCGTTTACATCGGGCTTGGCTGGCGCGGCCAGCAAGTCGGGGAATGGGGGGCATTTGTCGGGAGTCTTGTTCGGCACTAGTTCCGTATCAACGACCAATGGGCCGTATTCAAGATTATCTATGCCAAGGTCCGCCGCCTCGCGTGATGTCACCGAGCAGAGATGGCCGGTGACCTTCAAATTGCGGCGGTGCGCTTCGTCAATAGCGGCCTTGAGCTGGGCCCGCGTAATGTTCATGTAAGCCTTGAAGGATGTAACACCTTCGTCGGCCCAGTAAGCGACTGTCTTACGCGCGTCTTCAGGGCTGGTGAGCTCGTGCAGTTGGGGGAACATCGTGCCCGGGCCTTCGAGGTAGGGACTAGTCACGTCCATCTTGGGACCAGGAATCATTCCGTGGTCAATCCACTTCTTGAGGTTCAAGTCAGTGTAGGGTTCGATGCTGCCCGTAGTGCGCACCGCAGTTACTCCGGCAGCCAGGTAGAGTCGGGGATAGCTATAAACCATTTCGTTGAGCGTTATGCCGCCAGCGGCCAACTTGCCGTCCTTAGTGAAGACATTCCCCGCGGTGTAGAACATGTGACCGTGCATGTCGATCAGGCCGGGAATGATTGTGCGGCCGGTCATGTTGAGGACTGCTGCGTCGGGCGGGAGCGGCGCATCACCATCACGACCAACAGCTAGGACCTTTCCCTCACGTATGACGACGGTTTGCTGGTCACGGGCTGGCGATCCCGTACCGTCGACCAGGCGCGCATGGACTAGGGCCACTACAGGCGCATCCACCTTCACGTATTCACGAACTTCGGGCGATAGGGTGCTCGCGCTCTGCGCACCTGCGGCGCAGTTGAACAGAGTGAAGCCGATGACGCAGATGACAGTTCGCATGTCTTGTTCCCTCAATGTGAGTAACAGGTTGGCGGGCACTCTAAATCGCGGGTCGAGGACTGTCAACCGGGTTCGACGGCACGCCGTCTTTTACAATGCTCTTGTGAAGAGCTACGACGTCATCATCATCGGCGGTGGCATTATCGGGCTATCGCTGGCGATTGCACTGCGGAAACGTGGCGTGCATATATTGGTGGTTGAAAAAGGAGAACCCGGGCGCGAGGCATCGCATGCCGCGGCCGGCATGCTGGTTGAGTGCGCCACGGAGACTCCGGCTGTGTTGCAGCCGCTGGCTACCGCGAGCGCTCGGATGTATCCAGAATTCGTTCATGAACTTGAAGATGAGTCGGGCGTGCGTGTGGACTTGCGATCGGAAGGCACGGTTTTGCTTTCGTTGGAGGAGCATCTGCACGAGCCGCCGGGATTTCCGAGTCAACGCCTATCGCCCGGATCACTGATAGAACTCGAACCTACCGTAGCAGACGGCGATTCAGCAGCGAGTCGTCTTTCGGCGACTTATCTCCAAGAACGCAGTGTCGATCCGCGGGCGCTGGTGAAGGCTGCGCTCAAGACGGCCAAGCATCGTGAGGTTGATTTCTCCTCGGGTGATTCGGTCACGTCGGTTGATGTCGCGGACGGACGAGTGACTGGGGTGAGCGCAGCCAAAACTTCTTTCAGCGCGCCGATTGTGGTGAATTGTGCGGGCGCGTGGTCTGGCCAGCTTGGGCCCTGTCGTTTCCCCACACGTCCAGTAAGAGGACAGATGCTCGCCGTGGCCGCGCCGTCCCGTACGCTGTTGGGCCATGTCGTGCGCGCACCTGAAGTTTACCTGGTGCCCCGGAGCGATGGACGCATTCTTATTGGCTCGACGATCGAAGAGGCCGGATTCGACAAACGAACTGACCCGGACACGATTCATCGGCTGCATCGAGCAGCTATCAATTTGATTCCAGAGTTGGCGGGAGCACGAATACTCGAAGATTGGGCAGGGTTGCGGCCAGGAACGCCGGATGACCTGCCGATTCTCGGTGCTACGTCGGTGGCTGGCTATTACGTCGCTACTGGCCACTTTCGCGATGGGATTTTGCTGGCTCCCGTGACAGCGCACATTATGGCTCAAGTCATTACGGGCGGGAAAATTGACCACGACATTTCGGCGTTCTCCGCCGCGCGCTTCGCAACTCGAGTGGCATAATAAAACCGCGGTAGTAAAGATAAACTCCACTTCGTTAGAGTGAGCCTTTTTTCCTTGCATGACTCGCGCAGAAAATTGGCTCTCCGCGCGCCATTGGACGCCCGTTCATCGCCAGCGCATTCAGGTATACTAAATCGATTTCATATAGTTGACTTCAGGTCATGAAAGCGCGCTCCGTCCGCGAGAAAAGGAGACGAATATGGCTTCCCTCGCAGTCAATTATGCCCGCGACAACCAGCAGCGATTTCTTAGCGAACTGAAAACTTTCTTACGCATTCCAAGTATCAGTACCCTGCAGGAACACAAATCGGATGTGCAAAAAGCAGCGGAATACGTTGCCAATGAGTTGCGGCGGATTGGACTCGAAAACGCGCAGATTGTACCCACCAAAGGGCATCCGCTGGTGTACGCCGATTGGCTACATGCACCGGGCAAGCCAACCGTTCTCTGCTACGCGCATTACGACGTGCAGCCACCCGACCCGCTGGATGAATGGATATCTCCGCCATTTGAGCCCACCGAACGAAATAACAACATCTATGCCCGGGGCGCGGTCGATGATAAAGGCCAACTCTGGATGCAGGTCAAAGCTTTTGAAGCGCTGATGAAGGCACATCACGGCAAGCTGCCCCTGAATGTGAAAGTGATCATCGAGGGCGAAGAAGAAGTGGGCGGCGAATCGATTGCCGAATACGTTCGTAAAGAGAAGACAAAGCTGAAGGCCGATTTCGCTCTGGTCTGTGATACTGAGCTCTTCGCGCCGGACCTTCCCACTCTGTGCGTTGGCTTGCGAGGCTTGGTGTACACGGAACTCGAGGCAACCGGCCCGAAAACCGATCTGCACTCTGGAATGTACGGTGGAGCGGCGCCGAATCCATTTTTTGGATTAATCGAGGTTATCAGTAAGCTGAAGGATTCGAAGGGGCGCATTCTGATTCCCGGTTTTTACAAAGATGTGAAAGCGCCGACCAAAGACGAACTCAAAGCGTGGAAGCGCTTGCCTTTCAAAGATGAGGCTTTCCGCAAAGCCGAAGTTGGTTCTACTAGGCTCATTGGAGAGTGCCAGTATCCAACCCTCTACCGCCTGTGGGCGCGTCCCACGCTGGAGGTGCACGGCATGCCGGGCGGCTTCACGGCTCCCGGAGCTAAGACGGTAATTCCGGCGCGCGCGGCAGCGAAGGTCTCTATGCGGCTCGTGCCCAAGCAAGATCCTGATGACATTCTCAAGAAATATACGAATTACATCAAGAAGATCACTCCCAAGGGCATCGAAGTAAAGGTTAAGGTGTGGAGCAAAGGCCCGGCGTGCGTTGTGGGAACCGACAACAAATACATCAAGGCGGCGACTGAGGCGCTGCATGATGTGTTCAAGAAGGAAACGGTTTTCATCCGGTCGGGTGGATCAATTCCCATCGTGACTGATTTCCAGGACGTGCTCAAAATTCCCAGCGTCATGATGGGCTTCGGATTGCCAGATGACAATCTGCATGCACCCAACGAGAAGTTTCACATTCCTAATTTTTATCGCGGGATCGAGACCATCTGTACGTTCTTCGAGAGGGTCGGCGGCGCGGCGTAGCGTCACTAAATCCGAGTCAAAATGTGGGTGTGACTCCCTTGGGCTCGCATCCTTATTTCTTTGATCGAGACCACCACTCACACTTCCGTTTTTCTAGCTTTGTTGATTGATTCGCGTCAGGCCTTGAGCTAAAGTAGTTGCGCTCTCGCGACTCTCCTTTCCTCCTTGTGTCTCATCCAAATGAATACCAGTGTTTCGTGACTTGGTTGCATTGTCTGTGCAATACCGTGCGCTAATTCTAATGGTCACACCATATGTAGTGTTTTCGTGCTTGACCCAGGGGCGATTTCAGCTTTACAGTAGCTGCAATCCGTGCGTCCTACTGGAAACCAGGAGGGCTGTGCTTGGACCGGGCGATTAGATGATCAGGTGCAATCTGGGATTATCGGGAGCGAAGGAATCTTGTTAGTTACTGCGCAGAGCGCCTGGCCAGCGCAAGGAGTCGTAAGTTGCTCAAACTGAAAAAGCTTCAAATTCTCGGGTTCAAATCGTTCTGTGACCGCACCGAATTGAAGTTTCACGGCGACGGTGTGGCAGCCATCATCGGACCGAACGGCTGTGGCAAGTCCAACATCGCGGACGCCATCTCGTGGGTGTTGGGAGAGCAATCCGCCAAATCGCTTCGCGGTGCGCGCATGGAAGATGTGATCTTCGCTGGTACTCGCGACCGCCAACCTACCGGCATGGCCGAAGTGTCGCTGACGCTGCTCGATCCCGAAGTCTATCAAGGGCCGGACGCCACCGAGCCCACCGAAATCGAAATTCAGGATGACATGCCCGGATCTGCTGAGCACTGGGACGAGGCTGAAGTGCGAGCCAAGGCGGCGCACGAAACGGAGCGACTGGTTGAAGAGGCACAGCCTGGAGTAGTTGAAGAAGGAATTGCTGAGGACATAGAGGGAGCGGCGGCGGACGAAGACAGTGTTCCTGAAGATGCCGGCCCAAGGGCTGTCGACGGGGCGGGCACCGTTGTGAGTCCGCAAGTCGTTCTCAAAATCCGGCGGCGAAAATTCAATCAGCAGCAGTTTCGCGCGGGAGAAATTGTGGTCACGCGCCGGCTGTTTCGATCGGGAGACAGCGAATATCTCTTAAATGGAAAGCTGTGCCGCCTGCGCGACATTCAAGAACTGTTCATGGGCACTGGCCTGGGGCCGGAGTCCTATGCATTGATCGAGCAGGGACGCATTGGACAAATTCTGAGCAGCCGCCCTACGGATCGCCGCGCCATTATTGAAGAAGCCGCAGGGGTCACGAAATTCAAGACCAAGAAACGGCTGGCCGAAGCGCGGTTAGAGGATGCCAAGCTGAACCTCGCGCGCGTGAACGATATCTTCGAAGAAGTCACGCGACAGATGAATTCGCTGAAGCGCCAGGCCTCAAAGGCCGAACGTTACGGCAGGTTGCGCGATGAAATGCGCGCCAAACTTCGCATCGTGCTGGCGAGCAAGTTCGTGCAACTTGATGAGGAAAGTGCTGAGCTGGACGCCCAGCTCAATCGCATCTCCGACGAGATTCGGCAGCAGACAGAAAATGTGCAGCAACTCGAGGCCGAACACGGTGAGCGGACGCAGCGAGGATACGAGATTGAAACCGAGCTGCGTCAAAACCGCGAACGCCTGAACCAGATTGCCATCGAGAGCGATCGCGCACAGGCCCGGCGGCGCACGAATGAAGAGCGCTGTACAGAACTTGTGCTGCGCTCAGGCGCTTCGACTGCCGAATTGTCCCAAGGCGAGCACCGTCTGAGTGCGCTACAGGAAGAACTGGATTCTAATCGCCAGATACTGGAATCGGCTGCTGCCGATCTCTCTGCCGCACAAAACGAAATGTCTCTCTGCCAGCAGGAAGCCACCAACGCTGCTAATGAACTGTCGGCTCTGGAGCGCGAGCAGGAGGAATGCCGTGCGGCGGTGATGCAAGCGGTTGCGTCTGCGTCTGATCTTCGCAATCAGCTCACACAAGCGGATGAGCGGCTGGCAGCGGTGGATCGCGAGGCACAACGTCTACAGAATGAAATTGGCGAGGCCAACTCCCAAGTCGAGGCATTTGGCGGACAACGCGGACAGCTTGCGCTCGAATTTGAAACGGTATCGCAGCGCGTCACTGGATTAAGCGACGAAATCGTTCAAGTGCGGCAGTTGTTGGAAACGAAGCGGCAGGAGGAAACTGAAGCCAAAAATCGCCTCGACAGTTTGCGCGCCGAGTACGCCTCGGCACTGGGAAAAAAGGGATCGCTCGAAGCGGTCATTGCCGAGCATGGCTACTCCACCGAATCCGTTCGCCGGCTCTTCCAGTCAGGATGCATGCAAGGTGGTCACGCTCCAGCCGGCGTGCTCGCAGACTTTCTGGAGGTCGAGCCGCGGTACGAGCGAGTGGTTGAGGATTTTCTGCGCGATGAATTGAACTACATTGTGGTGAAATCCTGGGATGCCGCAGACGAAGGCTTGCGCCTGTTGCGCACGGATGTGGATGGCCGCGCGACCTTCCTGGTGCATCCTGAAGATTCCCAGGCAAAGTTCTCTTTTGTGGTGGATGAGAGCACACAAGCGGCCCCTCCGTCGGAATCTATTCTTCCCTTGAAGCACACGATTCGGGTGTTGAACGGTTTCGGCAAGTCCTTGGAAGTAATTCTGCCCAAACTTCGGGATGGATACATCGTCGCCGATCAGGGTTTCGCGCGTGAGCTGGCGCTCATGAATCCTGATGCATTCTTTCTTTCCCATTCCGGAGAATGCTTCCACAATGTCACCGTAACCGGCGGCAAGCAACGAGCTGAAGGTCCACTTTCCATGAAGCGCGAATTGCGCGAAATCATGCGAGTCCTTGAGGAAATGGAGCGTGCCTTGCGCGACGAGGGCACTCGTGCCTTGACGCTAGGACGCGAAATCAAGGAACTCTCTTCCCTGCTCGAGCGCCTGGAGGGCGAGAAGCTCATCGCCGAGAAACGGGCGATGACGTCGGGTCACATGTTGCAACAACTCGATGCCGAGATGGGCAGGGTAAGCGAGCGCCTGCGCACTAGCCAGCAGGAATTGCAACGGCTGGCTTCCGAACGCGCCGACCAGCAAGAACTAATTAATGCTCGCCGGGCAGACATCTCTGGTCTAGAGCAGGGCAGGAACGAACTTGAAGCGCAGATGACCGACAGTCACGCACGCTTGGCAGAACTAAAAGGACGCCGAGATAAGGCAGCACAGAATTCATCGCAACACGTAGCGCACGTGGCGGCTCTCGAAGAACGCCACCGCTCGGCGGCCGCCGTGATGGAGAGAATCGAAGCCATCGTTTCCGAAATGTGTGAGCGCGTGAGCACGTTGCGCACACAGATTGATTCCGCCGCCGCTGAAAAGCTCCAGCGCGAGACGGAAAATCAGGAACTCGCCAGCCAGTTGCTGGATTTGGAAGCTGAGCGTAATGCGGGAGCGGCACGCGACGGATTGTTGCAATTCGAGTCAGAACAGCTCCGGGCGCGGCTGGCGGAAATCGATGAAATGCTGCGCAGCGCTCGGCAGTTGCTGGATCAAGCCCGCGATCGTCGGGGAGAACTGTCAGCGAGCGCCGCCAAATTGCAATCGGACGCACAGTATATGGCGGAAAGCTGTTTGAACGACCTCGGAGTGCAGCGGCATGAACTCATGGCCGATAGCACGATAGCGATTGCGAGTGGAGAACAACTGGCCGTCGAAGATCAGATTTACCGTGAGATGCGCATCCGTCTGGATGCGATGGGCCCGGTCAACATGATGGCCCTCGAAGAGTATAAGGAGACAACTGAGCGCCACCAGTTCCTGGAAACGCAGCGCAAGGATCTACTCGAGTCCATTGAGAATACACAGGCTACGATCAAGGAAATCGACACTTTCTCGCGCCAGAAATTCGAGGAAGCATT
>WNFF01001968.1_pt1 | contig 20087 bp, 24 predicted proteins | sample 5400441 | NCBI WGS metagenome assembly WNFF01 (sample SAMN13153345, study PRJNA577476) | soil metagenome | isolation source: 120 cm saprolite under Douglas fir tree site 2 hole 3 replicate 1 | place: USA:California | collected 2015-04-18 | reverse complement strand
TCGAAATCGGCCTCCTACTTCTCAGCAGCTGGCCACGGCCGAGAGGCGAAGAATGGATTGCATCGATTGTCACAATCGTCCCGCGCACGTTTACCTGCCGCCGGACGTGGCCGTCGATCAGGGTTTCGTCGCCGGCCGATTGGATCCTTCGATCCCGTATCTCAAGCGTCAGGCGGTTGAAGTTCTGAGCGCCCGATACGACACAACCCCTCAAGCCCTCAGTTCAATTGATAAGGGCCTGAACGAGTACTATCAAACGAACTACAAAGACGTGTACTCAGAAAAGCAGGCCGCCATCAAGGGCGCCGTCACGGAAGTTCAGCGCATCTTTCAGACTTACTTTTTTCCCGAGATGAAGACCGACTGGCAGACTCACCCAAACAACATCGGTCATCTTTATTTCTCGGGCTGCTTCCGCTGTCACGACGGCGAGCACGTCAGCAACACCGGCCAAGTTATCAACAACAACTGCAACCTCTGCCACACGGTAATCTACGACTCGCTTAATCCGGCCGCGTCGGTAAAGACCGGACCATTCCAACACCCGGTTGATCTCGGCTCGCTGGCCGACCGCAAATGCGAGTCTTGCCACAAAGCTAACAAGCCATTCCAACATCCGATTAATCTTGGTGATATCTCGATGTTCCAGTGTGTTGAGTGCCATTCGCTAAAGAAATGAAGCCGGCGCGTCTACTGAAGCAAATGCGCGAAAAACTCTCGCAGCCTGCGCAAAAACCCGCAGATGCTGGGCTTAGGGCCTGCTCTAAGGCCGCTTTGCGCGGGCGAACTTCACGCTTGATGCAATGGCTGGATGCGTCGATGGTAACGCTGATCGTGGGCCGTCTGAAGATTGATCCAAAACTCGGGTGCGCTGCGGCGCCCTTCACAAAAGTCAGGACTGCATCCCAGGTTGGTGAGCGACCTGAGCTGTCTGTCTCATTCCTGATAATGGTCGATCAGCCTGCTCTGTAACGCGGAAGGAACGGTTTTCCAGTTGGACATGGACAGTTCTCGAGGTGAAAAGTCGGCCGCGTGCACGCGGGCGCCGCGCCATTGTTCGAGCCGTTTCTCATAACGCCAACGGTAGTACGGACCGTCCGCACGCCGGCTATAAAATACGCGATCGCCGCTGGTGGCCTCCAGGGCTGTGTCGTTAATATAGATTCGCAAACCGTTGACCATAACGTAACTCGTCTCATCACTACTCATTCTGCGTTCCCTTCTTCCGGACTCTGAGTACTGAAGTGCACCAGGCCCCGCTTTATTTCTTCGAGCGCGACGCTCGTGTTTTTGCGTGTCAAAGGATTGGGTGCGATCCTCGCCGCCGCGCCGTGCAAAAGCTGCTTGGTTCTTAGGGCAGCCACGATGACCAAACGAAAGTCCGAATCCATTCCGGATCGTTGCGGGTCAGCTTTAGTCGCGCCGAACCTCTTGCTGGTGCTGTTTTGTGTTGCCGGCATAAGAGCGGTCTCCTGAACCCTTCTAAAGAAATCTAAGCATCAATAAGAGCGCGGGCAGGGCGAATGCTGCGACTACGATCACATGCAGCCAACTCAGCGCCAGCCGATGACAATTGGGGCACTTCATCTTCCATAGCGGCAGGACCGTGCCGCAGCCGTGACAGGACCAGATTATCTTAGTCATTCGTTTTTCCCCTACGCCAGGATTGAACGAGACGTATCTTCACGTGAGCCTTCTTCCCTTTCCGCCATTGACGTGACTTTCTTAAGCTCTGTTTTTCGAAACCCAAAAAAGGTGGCCATCTGGACGATCTGGCTCGGACTCACGAAGTCTTTCGGGTCGGCGCAAAATTTCTCAAGCCCTGGGCCAAATTCACGACAGCTCATCGCTTTGGGTATCTTAAGACCCAACATGCACTCGCCGGCGGACGTATAATTCAAACAGAATTCACAAACTATCATTTGCCCTCAGTCTTAGTGAAAGGGGTGTTAGATCAGGTCGCGACTGAGCACGGCAAGCTCCAGGTGACTCAAAGCAACGCCGCGCTTCATACTTGTGGAAGCCTTCTCGACCAGCCAGAAATATGAGGGACGTTCACCGTCTGTGGGCTCAAGATCCTTGAGCGCGCGCTCGTCGAGAAGCACCGGCTTGAAAACTAACATCTCTACGTTGAAGGCCCGCGCCTGCATTGCTTCGCGGTTGCTGGAAAAGACGGGCACGCGAAAACTCCCGCGCTCTTTCAGCGCGAACCAGTCGCCGTTGGCACGTTGCATGGCGTATATGTCGCTCATCGCGTTAATGGTCTTTCAGAGAGCTCGCGTTTTGGATGTTCCTGCTCGGGCCAGGAACTGTTTCCGCTGCGGCCAGGGCGTCGCCCGCGAAGCTATCGACGGCCTGGGATTCAGTCTCGTAAACGTCGAAGACGGTTTGCAGTTTTGTGGTCATCATCAGCTCGCGCAGCATTTGTGTAAGATTAAGCAGCTTGAACTGCCCGCCGCTCCTGGTCACCACCATGTAGGTCGAGACCAACTCGCCCAGTCCTCGTGCGTCAATTGAGGCAACACCCTCAAGATTCAGAAGGATGTGGTGTTGCCCTTGTTCCAGCAAAGAGTCGACGGCGCTCGGCAATGAGACACTGCTCCCCCCGAATCTCAAACCGATTCTTATCTCACCATCTGCACTTAGAATGGTGACGTTTCCGACTCGCCGCTCTTTGATACCAATATTACTCACTGCGCTGCTTCGATCTTTGTCAGACAGGGAAAGTTCATAAGAGCAGTGGTTTGTTTGCCGGCGAGGTGTCGCATTGACGGCAAACTTGCATGAACGACACCCCTCGCGGTAAAGGCCGCTGCTGGAACACTTCGATCCCCGAGTTATTAGCTGACAACTTCAGATGATCTGGGTGATTCCAGAGGAGCTGAGAACGGAGTTAGCTGGACTCAATCTGGAAACAAAGTTATACTACGGCACGGTATATGTCAAGAATGCAATATATTCTGTGGACACATGATGGGCATCTGTGATAAATAGCACGCACGCTAAACGAAGACCGAGCCAGGCTAAAGAGGATCGAGTATTAATGATCAAAATCCGAATCAATGAGCTGCTGAAAGAGCAGGAGCGGTCTTTCTATTGGCTGGCCAAAGAGACTGGCATCAGTCATACGACGCTGTGGCGCTTGAAAAAGGGTAAAGCCCAGGGAATGACTTTCGATACGCTGGAAAAAATTTCCATGACGCTAAAGTGTCAACCCGGCGACGTCCTGAAGCTCGGGCGAAATAACCAGGCAAACAAAAACCACGCAAACAAGAAACGCAGGTAGCATTTGCGACGAAGGATGTAAGCGAAGCGCCGTAGTTATTGCTGTGGTCTAAAGGAGTAGTGATGAAGGTTCTGCTGATTAATCACCGCTCGGCTTGTTGACCGTGTCGGCTTTGCTGCCAGATAGCTGGGAGCGGCGCCTGATTGATCTCAACGTGCGGCGACTTAAGACTTCGGACATTGAGTGGGCCGACATGGTGTTCGCCACGGCGATGCTGGTGCAAAAGGATTCGCTGAAAGAAGTAGTTCAACGAGCCAAAGCAATGGGCAAGCGCGTGGTCATCGGCGGCCCGTACATTACGACCACGATTGAAGACTTGCCTGAGGCCGACCACATCTTCCTGGGCGAAGCGGAAACTACGCTGCCTCAGTTCGTTGAAGACCTGGCCCGCGGCGAGGCCAAGCGGACGTATCAGGCTGCGGAGCGGCCACCGCTCTCGGCGACTCCGCTGGCCCACTTTCATCTGGCTGAACTCAAACGCTACAGCGCGATGTCGGTGCAGTACTCTCGCGGCTGCCCATTCTCGTGCGAGTTTTGCGACATCATCGAAATCTACGGGCGCGTGCCGCGCACCAAGAGCAATCAGCAGATGATCGCCGAATTCGACGCGCTCAAGGCCCTGGGCTGGCGCGGTACCGTTTTTATCGTTGACGACAATTTCATCGGCAACAAAAAGAACGTGCGCCAACTGTTGCCGGAACTCGCCGCGTGGCAGGAACGCAATGGCTATCCTTTTTCGTTGCTGACTGAGTCAAGCGTGAATCTCGCGGACGACGTACCGCTCCTCGAGAGCATGCGGCACGCCGGCTTCCGGCGCGTCTTTCTGGGCATTGAAACTCCGGTCGAAGAGAGTCTCAAAGAAGCGCAGAAGTCGCAGAACCGCGGCAACCTGCTCGAATCGGTGGAAAAGATTCAAAGCTACGGGATGGAAGTAATGGCCGGCTTCATCGTCGGCTTTGATAACGATCCCGCAGATATTTTTGAGCGGCAGATCGATTTCATCCGCAAGAGCGCGATCCCCCTCGCGATGGTGGGGCTGCTGAATGCGCTGCCGGACACCCAACTGTGGAGGCGACTCGAGCGCGAAGGACGGCTTCTAGGCGAAGCTTCGGGAAACAATACCGTCTGCACCTTCAACTTCAAGACCGTAATGGATCCCGCCCTGCTGATTCAGGGCTACCAAACCATCATGCGCACCATCTACAGCCCCCGCGAGTACTATCAACGGGCGCTTGATTCAATGAGGCGGACCGCGCAGGAAATTTCCGAGCCGCAGCACTACGACCTGATGAATGGCGTTGCGTCATTCATGCGCATCATGGTTAGGCTGGGAGTGCTTGATAGTGAGCGCAAAGAGTTTTGGCGCTTCCTCGGCCAGGCCCTCGCAAAACATCGCGATAAGTTCGCTGAAACGCTGCGACTGGCCGCGATGGGCTATCACTTTCGTCGTTTGAATGAGGCGTATAGCGAGGGTTAAGCGCGCACACAGCTCCTCTGTGACTCGCTGATAACGGTAGTCTTTGGCCGGCGATTATCTCAACGTGAGCCGCCCTTCGCCAGGACCTTCCCTGAAGTCGCGAGCCGTTCAAATCCTGGGTGGAGAAAGACAACACGTCCGGCAACGATAGTAGCTACCGCGGCGCCCGTCATTACCCGTCCATCAAACGGAGTATTGCGGCTCTTGGATTTTGAGCGCGACGCGTCGACCGTCCACTGAAACGAAGGGTCGAGAATCGTCACATCGGCGTAAGCATCTGCGCCCAGCGTTCCGCGATTCTCCAAGCCAAGGATCCGCGCGGGATTTGTAGCGAGAACTTCCACCAGTCGCTCAATATCGATCACACCTTGATTTACCAAATCAAACGCTAAGCCAACTGCAGTTTCCAACCCGGTGATTCCAGACGGGGCTTGATCGTATTCCAGGGCCTTTTCATCCGCGTGATGCGGTGCGTGATCACTGGCAATCGCATCGATCGTGCCGTCACGCAAGCCCGCGAGGATGGCTTCGATATGATCCCAGCTGCGCAACGGCGGGCTCATCTTCGTGTTCGTGTCATAGTCAGCCACGGCTTCATCCGTCAGGGTCCAATGATGCGGCGCGACTTCGCAGGTTACCCGCAAGCCTTTTTCTTTCGCGCGGCGAACGGCTTCAATCGCTCCGCGCGTCGAGACGTGCGCGAGGTGCAGGCGCGCGCCCGTCAATTCTGCCAGCGCGCAATCGCGCAACGCGTCCACTTCTTCAGCAGCGGCCGGCATGCCGCGCAAACCAAGCACCAACGACCAATGACCTTCGTGCATGACGCCGCCGCGGGCCAGCGATTTGTCTTCGCAGTGATCGATCACGGGCAAGTCAAAACCGCGCGCGTATTCCATTGCGCGCCGCATCATTCCCGGCGACGGGACGGAACGACCGTCGTCAGAAACCGCGACGATGCCGGCGTCTTTCATCTCGCCCATTTCGGCCAGTTCAGTCCCCGCGGAATTCTTCGTGAGGGCGCCAATCGGAAAGACATTCGCCAAACGTGCGTTCTCGGCTTGCTCGATGATGAACCGCGTCACCGCGGCACTATCGTTAACCGGATCGGTATTCGGCATCGCGCAGACGGTCGCAAAGCCGCCGGCAACTGCTGACGCCGCGCCGCTGGCAATCGTCTCCTTGTATTCGTGGCCTGGTTCGCGCAGATGCGTGTGCATGTCGATAAAGCCCGGCGCAACGATCAGCCCGACCGCGTCGATCACTTCGCAGCCTTCGGGTACGTCATCGCTGTGGCTCAACAGCCCCACCACGCGGCCATCTTCGATGAAGACACTCTTGCCGGTATTAATTCCCTGCGCAGGATCTATGACGTAGCCGTTAGCAATTAGTAAGCGCATTCTTAGTTTCGAGTTTCGGGTTTCGAGTTTCGCGTTCGTTTTGCAGCCGAGCCCTCCCTATCGACCACCCCACGCGGGCTGCCCGCGTGGGGACCCCGGTTAGTCGGGCTACTGCCCCGCGTTGCGTTCTTGCCGTTCCTTTTAGTTCCGTTCTCACTCTTGCCCGCGCCGGCGAGCAGGTAAAGCACCGCCATGCGCACGGCGACGCCGTTAGTCACCTGCTCGAGAATCAGCGAACGTCCGCCGTCGGCGATCTCGGAAGAAATCTCGATGCCGCGATTCATCGGGCCGGGATGCATCGCGATCGCATCGGGCGCGGCCAGGTTCAGATGACGCAATTGCAACCCGTAGTGCACGGCGTACTCGCGCATCGAGGGAACAAAAGCGTCCGTCTGGCGTTCGCGCTGAACGCGCAGAATCATCACCACATCGGCGTCCACCAGCGCGTCTTCGATCCTTCGCTCGACGCGCACGCCAGACTCGATTAATTCGGCAAACTCTGGCGGCACCAGCGTTCCCGGGCCGGCGACGCTGACGCTGGCGCCCAGCTTTGACAGCAGATAAATGTTCGAGCGCGCCACGCGCGAGTGCAGCACGTCGCCGATGATTGCTACTTTCAATCCGGCTATCCGGCCCTTGTGTTCGCGAATCGTCAGCGCGTCGAGCAAGGCCTGGGTTGGATGTTCGTGCGAGCCGTCGCCGGCGTTAACAATCGCCGCATTGGACGCTCGCGCGAGATGCTGTGGCGCGCCGGCTGATGAATGGCGAATGACGATGCAGTCGGGCGCCATCGCTTCAAGGTTCCGCGCCGTATCCAACAGCGTCTCGCCCTTCGAGACGCTGGAAGTTGAAACGCTGATATTGACTGCATCGGCCGACAAACGCTTGGCCGCAATCTCGAACGAAGTGCGCGTGCGCGTCGATGGTTCGAAGAAGAGATTGATGACGGTGCGCCCGCGCAGGGCCGGTACTTTCTTGATCTCGCGCTTCGAAACATCGCGGAACGTCTCAGCCGTGTCGAGCAAATACGTAATTTGAGCGACCGACAGCTCGCGGATTCCGAGCAGATGTTTCAAATTGAAGTTAGCGCTCAAAGTAGTTTCCGAACACAAAAAAGCGGCCTTTCGGGCCGCTTTAGCTTGCCGCTTCCGCTGTCGGCCGCTCCACGATGACGACCCCTTCGTCCTCGTCAAACTCGGTCAGCATCACTTTTATGATCTCACTCTTTTTGGTCGGCACCAGCTTGCCGATGTAATCCGCTTGAATCGGCAACTCGCGATGTTCGTTGCCGCGGTCGATCAGCACGGCCAGCTGCACACGTCTTGGTCTTCCGAAATCGATCAGTTGGTCGATCGCCGCGCGCACCGTGCGACCGGTGTAAAGCACGTCGTCGATTAAGACGATGTTGCGGCCTTCGATATCGCCGGGCAATTCAGTGCCGCTGACGACGGGCTTCGCTCCCACCGTCGATAAATCGTCGCGATATAAAGTTATGTCGAGAATGCCGACCGGCGGTCGCTTGCCTTCGAGATCAGCAACTTTGTCAGCGATCCGTTGGGCCAAAGGAACGCCGCGGCGGCGAATTCCTACCAGAATGAGGTCGTCAGAGCCGTGGTTTTCTTCGACAATCTCAGATGCCAGCCGCGCCAGCGCGCGATTGATGCGCGCGCCGTCCATGATCCGAGCCTTTTCAGTAAATTCCACCGGCGCGAAATAGTAACAAGAACAGTGACAAGTGACAAGTGACAAGTTAAACTCTGATTCCGGCTCGTCACTCGTCACTTGTCAATTTATTCTGCAATCGCGCGCCCGCTACTCTTTCGTCTGCCGCCAGAGACGGTGCACGAACTGGCGTTACATTCACTCACTCTTGTTTTGGGCTCGCGGACGGCCAGAAAATTAGTTGCCGGGCGTACCACGCTCTCGCCCTTTGGTAAGCTCGAGCGTTTTGGTTTGACGTTCGCGAATCCTCTGGGACTCGCGGCGGGTTTTGACAAGAATGGAACCGCCGCGCAGGCGCTGGCCGCCCTGGGCTTCGGCTTTATCGAAGTTGGTTCGGTCACGAGCGAGCCGCAGCCCGGTAATCCGAAGCCGCGATTGTTTCGTTTGCCGCGCGATCGCGCGTTGATCAATCGCGCCGGGTTCAATAATTGCGGGGCCAGGCAATTAGCAGAAAATATCAAACGGCATCGCCCGGACTGCGTACTGGGTGTGAACATCGGCAAATCTCGACGGACCGCGATTGAAGATGCGATTCCTGATTACCTTGAAAGCTTTGCCGCGGTTTATGACGTGGCCGACTACCTGGCGGTCAATGTCAGCTCACCGAACACGCCCAACCTGCGCGACCTGCAACGGCCGGAAATGCTGAGGAACCTGCTGGAGAGTTTGCAGCAGCGGAATGCAGAATTGGCCCGGCAAAACGCGTTTTCCAAACCAAAACCGCTCCTGTTGAAGATCGCGCCGGACTTGACTGAAGCCGAGATTGAATCGATCGTCGAGGTCGGAATGGGCGCCGTCATCTCCGGCATCATCGCCACGAACACGACCATCAGACGCGATGAGTTGCTGACGTCGAATGAATACGTTGCGGCCTGCGGCGAAGGCGGATTGAGCGGCGCGCCTCTGCGGCAACGCTCGAATCAGGTCGTCGCGCTGATTTATCGCCTGACGCGTGGCGCGCTGCCGATCATCGGTGTGGGCGGCGTATTTACGGCCGAAGATGCCTGGGAGAAAATTTGCGCGGGCGCAAGTTTGATTCAGCTTTATACTGGATTCATCTATGAAGGCCCGAATGTGGCGCGACGAATCAACCAGGGGCTCGGTGAGATTCTTAAGCGCGAAGGATTTCGTTCGCTTGACGACGCCGTCGGGTGTCGCGTGAAGTAACTTTGAAGACGGCAAAAGACAAACTAATTGTTGCGCTCGATGTAGAGACGGCCTCGCGCGCCCGCGAACTCTTCGCGGCGTTACGCGGAGTAGTAGGTATGTTCAAGATCGGGATGCAGCTCTTCACCGCTGTTGGTCCGTCAATCGTTCGCGAGATCATTAATGCAGGCGGACGTGTCTTTCTCGATCTCAAGTATCACGATATTCCCAATACGGTCGCAGCCGCGGGCGTGGAAGCCGCGCGCCACGGCATATCGATCTTTAATGTCCACACTTTCGGCGGAACGGAAATGATGCGGCGCACCGCTGATGCAGTCGGTGAAGTTGCTGAACGTGAGGGTCTGGTTCGTCCCAAAATCATTGGCGTCACGCTTTTGACCAGCGTTAACGACAGAATATTGACCGAAATCAGGGTCATAAACAGTCCGGAGCGCCAGGTGACCGCGCTCGCCCAATTAGCCGCCGCGAGCGGTCTGGACGGAGTGGTAGCCTCGCCCCTCGAGGTAGTCCCGGTCCGAGCGGCCGTTGCGAAAAAAGATTTTCTGGTTGTCACACCGGGTGTTAGACCCGCAGGCGCAGCTCCGCACGATCAAAGACGCCTGACGACCCCGGCTGAAGCGATTCGCGCGGGCTCAGATTATCTGGTGATCGGGCGGCCTGTAATCGATGCCGAAGATCCGGTCGCCGCCGCAAACTCGATCGTCGCAGAAATTGAAGACGGGTTACGAGCTGATCAAGGCATCGCTCCCCGATCCGCGGAACAAACCAGCGGCTGAAGCGTTCAGTTGGATTGAGTCGTTGCGCCGCGCGCGGCTTGCCATTATCATTCGAAGGTGCACGGACAACTGAAGTTCTCACTAAAAATCGCGCAATTAACGGCCCTGCTCATTTTGCTGACCTGTACGCTTCACGCCCAACAGAAGAGCGAAGCGTCTCAGTCACCTTTCAACGCCGCAGCCTATCGCGTGGGCGAACGGCTGACTTACAACGTTTCGTTCTCGCAGTTTGTCAGCGCTGCTCACGTCGAACTTCTGGTCGCCGGCCGGGGCACGTTTTTCAGTCGCGAAGGCATTCAACTGCGCGCGCACGCCGAGACCAGCGGCGTGGTGAACGTGGCCGTGTTTGCCATCAACAACGATTACACGACCTACGTGGATCCCACGACGGGATTGCCGTTCCGTGCGCAGCAGGTCGTGCGCGAAGCGGACCGCACGTCCGATAGCGCGAGCGATTACAACCAGCCTGCGGGCATCGCGGCGCTGCCTTCGCAAGCAGGCACGGGGGTGTTCCCCGGAACCTACGATCTGGTTTCCGCGCTCTATCGCGTCCGCGCTCTGCCGTTAGTTGACGGCGCTTCTTATTTGATCACCGTCCGAAACGCGGGCGACGAGTATCAAGCCGAAGTAAAGGTCACTGGTCATCAAGTCATCAAGACCGGCGTCGGTTCATTTAGCACGATCGTCACGCGGGTGAATGTGAAAGGGCGGCATGACGACAACACGCGGATCTATTTCAGCGATGACGAGCGCCACGTGCCGGTGATCGTTACGGCGAAACAGCAAGGCGGCGAGATTCGCGCGGAGTTAGTAGCCTCTGAGTTCGTCACCCCGCCAAGACCCAGCGAAGCGAAGGCCTCGCCGGCACCGACCCCGATCTCCGTCCCCGATCCGCGCATTCCCGTTACGCCGCGAACAACAGCCAGGAGCAATCAACCCTCGCGATCTGCGGCCGAGGCGAGCGACCCTCTTCCGCCGGATCTTCCGTTCAAAGTTGGCGAGCAGCTCAACTATCAGGTTTATCTTGCCAACGGCGCTCAACCTGCCGGCACAATCTCGTTTGCGGTGCGCGCGCGCGGCCGGTACTTTAATCTCAACGGTTTGTTCTTCTCAGCCTCAGCGCAAACCTCAGGCGCCCTGGCGCGAGCCTTTCCGGTCGGCGATCAGGTCAATTCATACGTCGACCCCGCGACGCTGCTTCCTTTTCGCACCGAGCTTAGTATGTCCGAGGGCAAGCATCGAACCAATCGGAGCTACAACCTCGATCAGAATCGTGGCGCGGCGGTGTCGGACAGCCGCGAACGCATCGATATTCCCGTCGGTACGCATGACTTAGTTTCGCTGGTTTACGCGATTCGCACGTTTAGCCTAACACCGCCAAAACGGAATGCCATCTCGATAATGGCAACGGCCCGGCCGCGCACATTGTTCATCACTTCGCTGCGCCGCGAGACGATCGAAGTCAGCGGCCAAAGCATTTCGGCGATTCAGTTGTCGCTCACCACCGACGATCCGCAAGCTGACAAGCTGCAAATGCGAATGTGGGTTGGCGACGACACGCGGCATCTGCCGTTGCGCTTCACCGCGGTGACTGAACTGGGCCCGGTGCGTGCCGACCTCGTGATTGTTCCAGCGCCACCGCAGTAATTTAGTCGGTCAAAGAGCCCGGCGTAAGCTCGACCTGGTGGGACGGTGCTAAGCGGCGCGGGCGCAACCACGAACCTCTCCCCCCACACGGTTGGGTCTCGGCATACGCCCACTTCGAAATTGACAATCATTTTCAATTTGGGCATACTGCTCAGCGGGCCACGGTCGGCCAGTCCGAGTTTACAGCCTAAAGGGTTTCATCAGTGCTTCAGTCATTCATCATCATTCTACGCGAAGGTTTCGAGTCCTTTCTGCTGGTCGCGGTGATTCTTTCTTACCTGCGCAAGTCGCGTCAGCGGCAACTGGCTCCGGCCGTCTATTGGGCGATCGGCGTCGCGCTCGCAATCAGCGGCGGGCTCGGTTACCTGCTCTTCAAAATGCAAACGGGCCAACCCGAGTTGATTGAGCGCTATCTTGGCGTTACGGTCGCCGGGTTTCTGGGCAATGAGTCGTTGCGCGAAGCCGTGCTCGGCGTGGTCGCGATCGTGATGGTCCTGTCGCTGGTAGTTTACATGTGGCGCGCGGGGCCAAACCTGAAACAGAGAATGGAAGGGCGGCTCGGCGAGGTCTCCGCGAAGCGGACTGGCTGGACTGCCTTCGCCGGGATCTTTCTCTTCACCGTGTTAACGATCAGCCGCGAAGGCATGGAGACGGCGCTGCTGCTTCTGCAAGTGCGGAGTCCCCGGCTGATCTGGGGAGCGCTTTTGGGACTCGGCGCGGCGATCGCTATGGCCTGGGCCTGGGCGCAGTTCGGCCACTTGATTAATGTGAAGCGCTTCTTTCAGGTGACAGGAATCTTCCTGATGCTTTTCATGGCCCAGGTCGCTATCTATACCCTACACGAATTCGCCGAAGCCGGTCTGCTGCCTAACAGCGAGGCGCTACATACCGCCACCGAAAAGTTTTCCGCGGACGGATTGTATGGCAAGTGGTTTTCGGTCGTGATGGTTGGGATTTGCGCAGTCTGGTTACTGGCAGCTTGGGTCATAGATCGTCTGAGAGTTGCGCACCAAAGCAGTGCGAGATTTGGCGAGGTATAAGCAAGCGGGTCACTGACTCTGATTTTGGTTTTGGTAAAAAAAAAGGGCGAAGCCTCATGGCCTCGCCCTTTTCGTCAATTCTAACCGCCTCCGGTGCAATTTGGATTACTTGCCAGTGTTGACGAACTGGATGCAATCGCCCTGGTTCTTAAAGGTGTGGGGCGTATTGAAGGTCTGCCAACCGCCGTTCTTGCACTGATCTTTATTCGTCGGTGGTCCTATCTGCGGCACTGGCGCACAGGAACTCGGACTGGTCAGGAATGGCTTGTACATAACAATGCTATCCGGATCCACGATTTTGTCCCCGGTGCCGCCTGGATTGCTTGCGATGGTCGGCCCAGTCGCGCTGCCCCACCAGTTTCCCTGGGCATTGAGAATTCCTGCGTAACTGAGGTGGTCCACAACCAATCCGGCCACCGCATTGCCGGCAATGTTGTTCGAATTGATCGTGATGTTAGAGTTAGGGCCAGCGCTAAATGCATCATCCATCCGAATTCCGCGACCAGCTCCATTCGTGATGTCGTTGCAGGTAATGGTCAAGCCGCTAACCGCGCCAAAGAGGCGTATGTCAGCAGTCGCAGAATCGGTGGAGTTGTGGATGTTGTTCTTCGTGATGCTGGAGGAAGCCACACTTATCCAGCCAATAGCGCGGCGGTTCCCAACAAACTCGTTGTTTGACACGGTAAGCGAATTCGATCCACCGGAAAAGTCGCCCATTCCGCTATTCATGTTTCCGGCAAACTTGTTGCTGTCGATGATGACGTTGTGGGCGCCAAAGTTGGTGTCGATCCCGGTTCCGCTGTCTGGACCGGGGGACACGTTATTGTTTTGGATCAAGTTTCGCTGCACCTTAGCTTGCAAGGCGCCGGTGTTGTCCATCTCAATTCCGATGATGTTGTTCTGGACGATGTTGTTCAGAATTTGGTATCCGCCAACGTCCGCATTATGGGAGCCGGGATTAGTATAGATTCCGGCGATGAAACACGGATCGAGCTGTGTCGATCCTTGAATTGTAAAACCATCAAGCACGACACTGTCGGCGAAGATCTGAACCGGACCGCATGAGCTGTTAATTATAGACTCGCTCGTCGGCACGCGGGTTCTGGCATCTACGCCGTGCTGAGCGCCGTTAAGAGTGAGCGTCCTGCTGATCGTCACCTGCTCGTTGTAAGTGCCCGCAGCGACGTTGATCGTTGTGCAACTGGGATCGTTGACTGCTCCCTGAATCGTTGAGTAATCACCGGGGACCGTGCAGACGGGGCCGGCTGCCCGTGTTCTGCGACCACCAAAAATCATCACTCCCAAGACAAGCGTTAAGGCCAAACCCGTTAGTACGGCTAGTTTCTTGTAATTCATAAATTTCTCCTTTTCATTCTTTCATTCATTAAGTGAGTGGTCGTCATAATAACCGACCGCCGGCGAAGATACTTCCGAGTCAGAAACGGGGATCGGGACGCATCCCGATCCCAGACGCGATCACTTTGCCCAAGCCCATTGCTATCTGTTAAAGGGTGAGTTAGCTGACGGACCGTTGCCAGCCGTACAAACGTTTTGCTCGTTTCCAGAGAATATGCTGGTCTTGGTTTGTCCCAGGCTTCCTCCGGCATTGAAAGCAAGCATTCCGCAAGCGACAAACGACGCCGGCGTATAGTTGTTATCGGAAATGGTGTTGTTCGTCACCTTCCCGTGCGCGCCAAACCCGATCTGGACGCCATTCTGCGCCGCATCACCCGAACCCACCGGGCCGCGGCCCGTCACCGTGTTGTTAGTTATGGTCACAGCAGTACCCGCCTCGTTAGCAGTGATGCCGTTCTTGCCGTACTTGTCGACAGTGTTGCCGTCTATGACGACGTTCGCATTGAGGTTCGGTCCCCCGTTTCCGCTTTGCACAAAGATCCCCAGGAAACCCTGACACCCAGGCATCGCGGGATTGAAGATGTTCGTCACATGGGTGTTCGAGATCGCGCCTGAACCGGCACGATAGAAGATGCCGACATACGTGGGCGCGCAACCGCTAGGCGCCGCCGTACTCCCGTCCACGGTCAGATCCTCCACCGTTATACCCGTAGCGCCATCGACCAGAACGATCGCGGCAATGGGCGCGCCGGAGAAAAGGCTGGAGCTATTCGCAGTAACGATGGACGGCTGGATGATGGTCGACCCTGCCCCCGCGCCCGTAATCGTCACATCGGATCTCGTCACGGTCACCTGTTCATTGTAGGTGCCGGCCGCCACGTTGATAGTAGAGCAAGCGACATCGTTGACTGCCGATTGAATCGTTGGATGGCTGACACTTGGGACAGAACAGCTGGCGAGAGCTGCTTTTGTGGTGCTTCCGCTCCGGTTGAAACTTACAAAACCTAAGACTAGAGCGAAGGTCACGGACGAAAGCACGGCAAGTTTTCTGAAATTCATAGATTTCTCCTTATTCGTTAAGTGGGTGGTCGTAATGAGAACCGACCGGTTTGCTGGCGAAGACACTTCAACGCCGAGCTTTAAGACTAAGATTTTTCCGCGGGTGTCTTTCGGGAAGCGGTAAGCGGGCAAGAGAAAACGACTTGGGGGCTTAGAGCTTCTAACACCACACGCACCGTCGAGTGTCCGCACCCAACCGCCGGTGGATACTACATTTACGAGAGCTTGTACTAGATCGTGCGTACTCTATCCAGTTAGGTTGACTCTGTCAACGCAGCAGCAGCGGCACCGCGACTGGACAAAAGCGATTCCCGCCGCGCTACTACTCTTAAGCCATGGGGAAGAGTCCGAATCACTCGGTGGCGTAAATCCTGGCGAGCTCTCGCTTGAGAAGTTTTCCGGTTGGGCCTTTGGGAATTTCAGCGACGATGCGAATTGACTTGGGGCACTTATAATCCGCCACGCGCTCGGTGCAATAGCTGATCAGTTCCGCTTCACTTACCTTCAATCCGTCTTTCAGCACGATAAACGCCGCGACCTCTTCGCCATATAGATCGTCAGGAACGCCGATCGTCGCCGCGGCCGCAACTGCCGGATGCTGATACAGCACTTCGTCGATCTCGCGCGGATAGATGTTCTCGCCGCCACGAATGATCATGTCGCTCTTGCGATCGACGATGTAGAAGAATCCATCCATGTCGCGATAACCGACGTCGCCGGTGTGAAACCAACCATTCCGGAATGCTGTCTCGGTCGCCTCCGGACTCTTGAAGTAACCTTTGAGAATGTTCTCGCCACGCAGAACTATTTCGCCCAGTTCGCCATCGGGAACATCGCGGTCATTGTCATCCACGACTTTCATTTCATTCCCAATCGGCAAGCCGCATGATCCGGGGCGCCGGCGTTCGTCGGGCGGATTGAAAGTTGAACGACAGGTTGACTCGGAAAGGCCGTAACCCTCGACAACGGGGCAGTTGAAAGTCTCTTCGAACCTCTTGATTATTTCGGCGGGCACCGGCGCTGACCCGCACATCGCAAAGCGAAGTTGGCCAGTCTGCAATCCTTCTGGCACACCGTCAGGGTAAGTGTTCAAGAGGATGGACAGCATGGTCGCCACTGAACCAAACGAAGTCACTTGATAATCAGAAATGAGCTTCCAGAACTGAGAAGCAGAAAACTTGGGACTGATCACCGTTGAGCCTCCGGCGTACAAAGCCGACATCGTTGTCACCGAAACCGCGTTCATGTGAAACAGCGGCATGATTGTGAGCAGCCGATCCTCCTCCGTGAAGCTTAGCCAGTTACTTATCTGGCGCGCGTTAGCGACTACGTTGCCATGCGTTAGCAAACAGCCTTTTGGTTTGCCGGTGGTTCCGGATGTGTAGATGATGATCGCGTCATCATCGGAACCAATCGGGATCAAAGGCGGTGGCTCAGCTCTGGGTTGAATAGGATAGCCGTCGCTTTCCTCGATTGTCCGAAAGCGTCGAGTCGCGTCCTTCTCATCATCGAAACGAATGATCGATTTAAGGTTTGGCAGATGGGAACGAATCGCATGAATTCTATGCTCAAATTCAGAATGAACCAGCATCGCTTTGGCTTCCGAATTATTAACGACGAAAGCGATCTCGTGCTCTTTCAGGAGTGAGTTCACTGGCCCGGCCAGTGCGCCCAGTATCCAACAAGCGAAGTAAGCGATGATGTATTCTGCGCTGTTAGGCATTAAGAGGCTGACTACATCCCCTTTGCGAACTCCATGCGAAACCAACAATTGGCCCGCAGCATGAACCGCATTGCTGAAACCGCCATAAGCGTACTCTCGCCCATCGACTTCAGAGAAAAGGAAGGGCTGACCCGGCGTCTCAAAAACCCGATAGTCCATCAACTCGCGCAGGTTGGTCGGCTCGGGAAGCGAATCGGTTTCGAGAATCATCTTGATATCTTCACACTGGGAACGTTTTCTCGCATCGATAAGCTACAACAAAGATGCAGGCTCGCTCAATCTCAGGGGGTTAATGTAGAATGCGCGCCCAATGTGTCTTGTCCGCTATGCCTTCGCGCTTGGCCAACCAAGGGCTTGGTGTCTTGTCTTGTTTATTCTCTTCCTCCCGGCTCTTTCCGTCCACGCTCAGAATAACTATGAGATCCAGGTCTACGGCTCGGAAACCGTCCCGCGCGGCGTCACCATGATCGAGTTGCACAATAACTTCACCGCGAAAGGGTCGAAGAAGACTGACGACCGCACGCTGCCCACGAATCACGCCTGGCACGAGACGATCGAGATCACGCACGGCTTCAACGATTGGTTTGAAACCGGATTCTACATCTTCACCAGCGCGCGCGTTGGCAGTGGCCTGGATTTCGTCGGCACGCATATTCGCCCGCGCTTTCGCGTCCCGCCCAAATGGCATTGGCCCATCGGGGTCAGTCTGTCGCAGGAGATTGGTTACGTGCGGCGCAAATTTTCCGAAGATACCTGGAGCTGGGAAATTCGTCCGATCATCGATAAGGAGTTCAAGCGTTGGTACCTCGCATTCAATCCGGCCCTTGAACGCTCTCTTAGGGGACCGGGCACGAAGAGAGGCTTTGAGTTCTCGCCTAATTTCAAAGTCGCCTACTCGATCACTAAAAAGGTCGACGCGGGCTTTGAGTATTACGGCGCGCTCGGCCCGCTCAGCGGCTTTGATCCCAAGCGCGATCAGCAGCATCAGATCTTCCCGGCAATCGACCTTAATGTGTCCCCAAAGTGGGAGTTTAATTTCGGCGTCGGGGTTGGCTTCACGCGCAGCACGGACCATCTCATCTTCAAGATGATCATCGGCCGCCGGCTTACGTTCGGTCACAAGCAACCCCGGCCCGCGAATCCCCCCGACTGACCTGATTCCGTGCTCCGTTCGTGATATATTGAGCAACCTTGACGAGCTTTCTATCTGAAACTACCAGAGGTTATTGATGGATACGTATCGAAATTTTATCGCCGGCAAGTGGACTGAGTCTTCATCGCCGAAGAGCGTTAACAACGTCAATCCGGCAAACACTGACGACATCATCGGCACTGTGCGGCAGGCAACGCGCGCAGAAGCCCGCACCGCAGTTGAGGCCGCCGCCGAAGCTTTTCACAGTTGGCGCGCAACGCCGGCGCCGGCGCGCGGCAAAATAGTCGCTAAGGCTGGTCGATTGATGGAAGAAGCGAAAGAAGAGCTGGCGCAAATTCTTACGCGCGAAGAAGGTAAGACTCTTGGCGAGTCGCGCGGCGAGGTGCAACGCTCGGTCAACGTCGCCGAGTTTTGCGCCGGCGAATCGCGCCGCATGAATGGCGAGACGATCTTTTCTGAGCTGCCATCGAACTTTGTCTATACGATTAAGCAACCGCTCGGCGTAGTTGCTTGCGTAACGCCCTGGAATTTTCCCGTGGCGATTCCGACGTGGAAGATCGCGCCGGCTCTGGTTGCCGGAAACACCGTGGTCTTCAAACCCGCTACGCTGACGCCGGCCACCGCCGTACGCATCGTTGAAATCTTTGAAGAGGCCGGTGTGCCACCGGGTGTTTTGAATCTTATTCTCGGATCAGGTTCGGATGCCGGCGACGAAATCATCAATCATCCGGCCATTAAAGCCGTCTCGTTCACCGGCTCGAATGCGGTGGGCATTCGCATGTACGAACAGGTGTCTCGCCGCGGCGCCAAGTGTCAGTGCGAAATGGGCGGCAAGAATCCGGTCGTGATTTTGGAAGACGCCGACATGGATTTGACGGTCGAATCGACGGCGCAAGGCGCATTTGGATCCTCGGGGCAGCGTTGCACAGCGACCAGCCGCGCGATCGTCGTAAACCAGGTCGCTGACGAATTCGTTGAGCGGATCGTGAAGCGCGCCCAATCAATGCGCATAGGCGATGGCAACGATCCGCAAACTGAACTGGGACCGAGCGTGGATGAAAGCCAGTTCAAAACCGTGCTGGAATACCTCAACGTCGGCCGCGAAGACGGCGCGACGCTTTTGTGCGGCGGCGAGCGCGCCACCGGCAATGGACTCGATAAGGGGTACTTTGTGCGCCCAACCGTTTTCGATCACGTCACGCCCGACATGCGCATCGCGCGCGAGGAGATCTTCGGGCCCGTGCTCGGCGTCATCCGCGTCAAGGATTTCGAAGAAGCGATGCAGGTCGCCAACGACACTGAGTATGGATTGTCGTCCGCAATCTTCACGAACGACGCCGCACGCATCTTCCGCTTCGTTGACGAGATCGAAACCGGCATGACGCACATCAACTCGCCGACGACCGGCGGCGAAGCGCACATTCCTTTCGGCGGCATCAAAGGCACCGGCATCGGCGACCGCGAGCAAGGCTCGACCGCGCTGGATTTCTATACTGAACTGAAAGTAGTTTATGTTGACTACACGGGCCGCAAACGCGAAGGGAATTTGTATTAGTAAGGAGGACAGACTATGAACGCAACCTATACAGCGGTAGTCAAGCAAGACAATGGTTGGTGGTTAGGTTGGATTGAGGAAGTCCCTGGCGTGAATTGTCAGGAGAAAACGCGCCAGGAATTAATTGAAACCTTGAAAGTGACATTACGAGAGGCGCTTGAATTCAATCGAAACGAGGCAAAGGACGCGGCGGGAATTGATTACGAGGAAGAATTGATCGCCGTATGAAGCGGAAGGAGCTGATTCGCTATCTTCGTGCAAAAGGTTGCGAATTTCTACGCGAAGGCGCTAATCATTCTTGGTGGCATAATCCAGTATTGAATAAGCGATCCGCGATTCCAAGACATAACGAGATCAGGGACCTGCTCGTCGAGAAAATTTGCAAGGATCTCGGCATTCCCAACGCAAAGGAGCGAAAATGAGCACTGCCGAAACGAAGGCTGCACCTTCCGAAACCGTCCGCAAACACAAAGAGTTTCTTTTCCCGGCAGTCGCCACTTATTACCAGGAGCCTCTGGCTTTGGTGCGCGGCGAAGGCTTTCACGTTTGGGACGATCAGGGCGACAAGTATCTCGATTGCTTCGGCGGCGTGCTGACGGTGAGCGTCGGCCACGCGAACCCGAAGGTCAACGAAGCGATCATCAATCAAGTCAAAACGATCACCCACACTTCGACGCTCTACTGCAATAAACCGCAATCAGATCTGGCGGAGAAGCTTCATCAGATCAC
>WNFF01003254.1_pt1 | contig 20089 bp, 13 predicted proteins | sample 5400441 | NCBI WGS metagenome assembly WNFF01 (sample SAMN13153345, study PRJNA577476) | soil metagenome | isolation source: 120 cm saprolite under Douglas fir tree site 2 hole 3 replicate 1 | place: USA:California | collected 2015-04-18 | reverse complement strand
CGCCTGCGGAAAGGAAGCCATTCAGCACAGTGTTGTTCCAAACGATCTCGGGAATATAGCTGAGCGCGGAGGCGCCTACGCTGTCGTTCGTGGCATTCCAGTAAGCGGTCGTGGTGGTGCTGTCAGGGTCTCCGGTAAACTCGCTTCCACCTACGCCAGTGACCTCAGGAATACTTGCGGGCACATCCACGGCAAGGCCCATCGTGGCCGAAGCCACTTTGCCATCGCAGTCGGCCGCTCCTTCGTCTCCCGCCGCCGCGACGATGGTCTGACCCAGGGAATTGGCCTGCTGCGCCCATTGCCGCACGGTGAGGGCATCGACGATCGGATTTGCCTCGCAAGCGCCATTATTGATGCTAATTACTGGTGCATAATTTTGTTCAATAGCGTATTGCAGTGCGTCGAACGCGTTAGAGGCCGGGTCGTTGCCGACGAACACGTAAATAATGGTTGCATTCCGGGCCACGGCTTGCGACCACTCAATTCCAATATCCGCGTCGGTAAGGTTCAGAGGAATTATGTCGGGATTCCCGCTGTTTGGCACCTGATGTTCCACGAAGTTGCTGGGGGTTGTGGCGGGAAGGCCCGCTGCGCTGCGGAACGCGTCGATATCAGAAACATGAACTTCGGTCTGCCCAAGCACCGCAATCGATTGGCCGGTGCCGTCGAGGTTCGCCTGGTAAAGCGGCTTCAGATCATAGATGGTGGCAAAGTCATCCGGCGCAATGGAATGAGCCCCGGCGCCGTTGTTGGTGTAGTGGGCCTTCGGACGAAGGCTGGTGAGATTGCGCACCGCCCGAACCGTGCCGGCAATGGCTGCAGGTACAGAAACTTCGGTCGCGTTCGAGAAGTGCATTTCGCCATCGATCAGGTAGTGATGAAGTTGCGTGTGAAATACGGCTTCAACCTGCGCGGCTGTTCCGGCAAAAGAAATCTGGGTACGGCTGCGGGCAACGTGTCCCGGCGTGAATCCTTCGGAGCGCAGCCATGCACTGACTTTCGCGATGTCCTGCGCGGTCATCCCAAAGCGGTCGGCGTATTGCTCCGGAGTCAGCCATTTGTGATAGTTGGGAGAGGAGCGGTCTTGCTGCTCCCGAAGCAACAACTCCAGCGCGGACTGCTGCGCCGGAGAAGGCTTGAACACGAGGGAGACACCATTCAGCGGCAGGGACCCCGCCACCCGGCCCATGTCGAGGTTGGCCTTGGCCAGGGGGCGGGCGGAACCTGGAACGATGACCGACTGGCTCCTGTCGATGGCTTGCGCAATGCGATTCGCCGGCCGGTCCTGGGCAAAACAAGAAAGCGTTGCCCCCACTGACAGAAGTAAGATAGCCGCGCTTTTGCTGGAAAAAGGCATGAAGGGCCTCCCCTTAAAATCTTGCGTAATCTTGCCGTCTGTACCGCGCGGGAATCTCGCGGGTATGAGTACTCAGGATGTTTAGGCCGATGCCTATTCTAATGACCATCCGGGGGTCCGCCCGATCGGCGCGGCGGACCAATAACAAAGGGGAGGAACCGCTTATGCTTCAACAGGAGAAGATACCGGTTTCGGCCAGGACGTAACCCACGCGGCAGGTACGAAAATTGCCTCAAAGTGCCTGATCGCTGAGGCAGGATTCACGCCTCTTCCCGTCGGTAGTGAAGCAAAAAGTTGTTTAATTATACACCCCGCCGCGGGCGTTAGCTCGATAGGCTTCCCTAGGCCCACAACAGCGTGTTCACCCAGCCAGTTTGCAGGCGGTCACTCCGCCAGTTCTGGAATACCGCGATCTAACGCTTATTCCTGCGAAGGCTAACGGAACCCAACTTTGGCATGAAGGCGCTCGTAGTCCCCACTGCGAAAGGTCTGCCGCGCAGGAAAGTTAATCCTCATCCCTGCCTTCTTATATTCCCCAATAGGGAACTCAGAAGGACAGTCATGGATTGCCCTTCTAGCCAGTCCTTTCAACGGCCACTTGTCCATCGCTCCGACTCGACCTGGCCATTGCCCTACTGGCATCTGGCAAGGGTTTCGACTTACCGAGACAATTGGTCCAAGAGAAAGCACCAAGCATTTTAATTCGCGAGGTTTATTGATGTTCCCCCACTTCGTAAATTATCTACGCCAGTACTGCCTCAGTAAAAGGGCTGGTCTGGCTCGTGAACGGCTGGTTTGGTTGTCCGCCGTCGTTTTGATTTCAGCCGCAGCGATTGCGCCAACCGCTTGCGCATTGACCATAACTGTTTCCGTCGCACCAATCACCGCAACAGTCGCTTCCGGCTCAAAACTTAAATTTACCGCGACCGTGATTAATGCCACCCAGCAGCAAGTAACCTGGTCGGCAAGTAAGGGAACAATCTCCAGTACTGGGCTCTTCATTGCGCCAACCGTTTCCGCTCAAACCAGCGCAACGGTTACGGCCACCAGCGTTGCCTTCCCGACCATTAAGGCGACCGTTACCGTGACAGTAACGCCGGTGTTGGCCCTCGGGACAAGTCCGATGTCACAAATCACGAAGGGGATTCCCTTCTCCGTGCCGTTGACGGCATCGGGGGGAGCGACACCTTACACGTGGACAATCAGCGCGGGCACTCTGCCAACTGGAATGACTCTCTCGACATCGGGTGTCGTTTCGGGGACTTCCACGCAAGCGGGCGTGTTCGGATTTACGGCGCAGGTCACAGACTCGTCTTCTCCCAGCAAACAGATCTCCACCGCAAGCCTGGTCGCTAATGTGCAAGCCGTTCCTTCGGCCTTGCTCGCAACCTTCTTCAATATGAGCATCAACCAGAGAACCAGTCCCTGGCCCACGAAAATGGGCGCCAAGCTGGCCGGAGTTCGGTTGATGACTGCCACCATGAAATGGTCGGACCTTAACATCGCCCAAGGCGTGTATGACTGGTCAAATTTCGACACGTGGATGTCTACCAGCCAAGCCAATGGGCAGGATGTGCTCTTCACCGTTTACAACACTCCTGCGTGGGCCTCGTCGAATCCGACTGCTCTGTGCGCGGCCACGGTGGGCGGCTGCTATCCTCCGCTGGATCTCAACGCGGACGGCACCGGCACTAACCAGCACTTCAAGGACTTTGTGACTGCTCTGATCAAGCATGCTGGCGCGGGCAAGATCAAGTACCTGGAAATATGGAACGAGCCCAACATTACGACCGAGTGGACAGGCACGTATGCCCAGCTCGTGCGCATGGCGAAGGACGCTTCCACGGTAGCCAAGGGGATTGATCCAAATATCCTTATTAGCGGCCCGCCTGAGACTGGCGACGGAAAGAACAGTCTCTATATGAATTGGTTGGGAAACTTCCTGGCGGCCGGCGGCGGGCAGTATGTCGACACTATAGATTTTCACGGTTATGCCTATCAGACCGCCGAAGATCTCGCCGTCCGCATCAACAACTTGCGCACCATCACAACCACGTACGGGCAGCAGAACAAGCCCGTTTTTGACACCGAAGGAAGTTGGGGCGTCTTCAGTAAGATGACGGACCCAGATCAGCAATCCGCGTTGTTGGCCCGCCAGTATCTGTTACAAGTCGCGAACCAGATCAATCGCTTTTACTTTTTTGGCTGGGACTATGGCAATACTGGCGACCTCTACAATACAAGTACCGGGAAACTCACGTCGGCAGGCGTCGCCTACCAGCAGATTTATCAGTGGACATTAGGCGCAACGCCCACTGCGCCTTGCAGCGCTGCTGGAACGGTATGGACGTGCAGCTTCACCCGGCCGAACGGATACCAGGCCATGGCAGTGTGGAACTCTTCTCAAACGTGCATAAACACTCTGTGCACCACGCAGGAATTTACGGTGCCGATCGCCTATCTACAGTACCGCGATATCAGCGGCACCCTCAAGACGGTTACCGGCAGTCAGATCCCGGTTGGGCTAAAACCCATCCTGCTGGAGAACAAGAGCGCATGGTAAGTTGAGGAACGGCGCACGAGCATTGCCGGGAATCCTGCGGGAAGAGTTGGTTCTTCCGAAACGAGGTTCAGGGATCCAAATGGACTTCATTTCCTCAGGGCGGGGCGTCAAATCCGATTGCGCTGGACCAAAGCGCGCCACACCCGCCCTGAGCAGCAGCTCCAACAACTGGGGATACGCGGAGTTCTACTGGCCGGTGCCGCTCAGATTCACAACCTGAGGACTGAAGCCGGCGTTGTAGGTCAGGGTTAGACCACCTGTGATCGTGCCTATCATCGTCGGACCGAACACAATACCAATATTGCATTGCGACCGCGCGGCGAGACCGCTTCCACATGGGTTCGTTGCAGCCGTCGTCGTTGAGTAGTCCCCACTAGTCGCAAAATTAATCGTAATCGGTGTGGTCTGGTTGTTCGTGACCGTGAGTGTTTGGGGGGCGCTGTTCGTGCCCACCGCTTGAGCTGCGAAAGACAGGCTGGCTGCGGACAGACTCAATGGCAATACGGCAGAACCAGTGAGATTCACAATCTGCGGGCTGACGGAGGAATCATCTGTGACCGCCGCGGACCCTGACACGGTCCCAGGGGACATGGGACTGAAAGTGACTGAGAACGTACAGGAAGCCCCGGCGGACACCGCACCGTTGCACGGCTTAGCGCCGGCCGGAGCCGCCGAAAATTCGCCGCTGGCAGTAATGCCGCTGATGGTAACTGTGCTCGCACTCACGTTAGTTGCGCTCACACTCTTAGCGACACTGGTGGCACCTACGATGGTGTTTGCGAAAGACAGGGTCGCTACAGAGAAAGAGAGCGGACTAGCGCTTCCATTCACTCCCACCCCGGTGAGCCCGATAAGAACCGGGCTGAAAGCGCCACTATAAGAGGCCTTAACGGAGCCCTTGATGGTTCCATTCATGCTGGGGGTAAATGTCACGCCAATCGTGCACTTTGCGTGCGCCGCCAGGCTGGTTCCGCACGGAGCAGTCCCATTTCCCACGGCAGCGTAATCGGCGCTGGCGGAGATTGCCAAGGTCATAGCCGTATTCGCATTATTCGTGAGCGTTACCGTTTTGATGCCATTGTTCGTTCCGACCGTAACATTCCCAAAGTTCAAATTCAGCGGCGAAAAGGTCATAGGAGAGACTGCGATTCCTGTGACGGGTATCAATTGCGGAGAATTGGCGGCGCTATCCGCCACCGTAATGTCGCCCGCGTAAGTGCCGGCGAGATTCGGCGTGAAACTCACATTGATGGTGCATTGACCCGCAGGTTGAACCGTGGCACCCAGACAGTTGTCAGACTCCGAAAATCCGCCGGTGGCGGAAATTGAATTAATCGACAAGGCGGCCGCACCGCTGTTGGTTAACGTAATCGTATTCACGGCGCTGGCCGTTCCCGCGGCCTGAGTTCCAAAAGCGAGGCTGGATGGGGAAAGGGTGACCGCAGTTGTGACGCCGGTTCCTGCAAGGCTTGCGGTCTGCGGACTGTCCGTGGCCGAGTCCGTTACAGTGATGGTTCCTGACCTTGCGCCCGTAGCCGTCGGCGTAAAAGTAACTGTGATGGCGCAAGTTGCGCCTGCCGCGACGCTCGATCCGCAATTGTTGGTCTGGGCGAAATCGCCAGAGGCTGAGATTCCGCTGATGTTCAAATCCGTCGTTTGATTGTTGCTGAGAGTGACCACTTGCGAGGAGCTCGTCGTGTTCACCATTTGGCTATTGAAGGTCAGGCTGCCCGGAGACAAGGTGACCAGCGGGATCGCATTCGAACAAGCGGGAAACTTGAATGATGCGACCCTTGTATGCCAGTTACGACTTCCACTCGCCGGTAAATACTCATTCGTGTACCAGAAGGTGCAGTCGTCGACCGGATCGACGCTCATGCTGCTGTAGTCGCCCCAGCGGTTTGCACCCACCTCCGCACCCCCACCCTGGAAAATCAGCGTTTCAGCTTCCATGGTTCCGAGAGGATCGGACGGAACCCTGCCGGTGTAATAAATCGCGGGGTTCATGCTGGCACTGGATTCGCTGTATCCCACGGCGATGTCGCCAATGTGATCCATTGCTATGCTGGGCATCCAGCGCCAGTTGCCATCGGGAGAAAATGTCCCTTGTTGGCTTACCAGCGCGGTTGCTCCAGGATTCTGTATTTCATACCACCGTATGCCGGCAGGGCTGCCTACGGAATGTGCTACCACAAGCGACTCGTGACCGTCCTGGAAGTGCCGGTAGGCAAGCCGGTACATGAGGCGGTCGCCAAGCGAGTCCAGGGTTTGCGTGGTGCCCACTTGGGGTACGCAGACTCCTCCACTACAAGCTTGCGAGAATGGCGAAACTGGAATACCGACGGGGCCGGCGAAAGTTGAATTGCCCGGCGTCACGAAATCAACATGAAATTTCCAAAGGTTGATTACATTGGCTCCAAGATTCAAAAGATAGTTTGGCGCTCCGGCAGGCGGGGGATTCGTGCCGTCTAAATCTGCCGGAAGCAAACTGGTGTAGGTGGTACTGGTGGAAACGCAGATAGAGGTAGCCGCAGCGCCATTCAGCATCGAATTGCGGTCCAAAGCGCATATTGCGCTTCCGCCGTTACCGAACGTGGCCGTTTGCAAATTGATCGTCAGGTAGTATGCATCCGGCCAGACACCAAGCTTCGGATAGTCGGGGAATAGGCTGGTCAGTTGGAACGCATAGCGGTAAAAGCTGCCGGTCGCATCGGGAGTGGTGGAAACGGCAACACACTGGAAGTAGGGTCCGCCGGGCGGTGTCGCGTGCTGAGTCATCACCCAACGGTTCGCCAATTTGTCGAACTGCGCCTGTACACGGCGTAGAACGTGTTCACCCATTGAACGTACTGGGTTGTTCCCACCGCGCCATTCGTATCAGGCACCGCCCAGCCCGAAAGCGCTGCAGACACGCCTTCGAAATTCAGCCCCGCAGAGGTTCCGACTGCCGCCAGGGTTTCCACTTGAACTATCGATGCCGATTGAACTGCACTCCGGTGACGGATAAGCTTATCTTCCTTTGCTTCCTCGACGCTGCCTGTTGCCTGGGCGGTGCCGTATTTCTCGGAAATCTTGGCCATTTCCTCCTCTTCCGTTTCGGCGGAAGGCGTGTCTACACCGGAAGTTGCGCCAGAGTGCTGCGTGCCAAACATCTCGCGCAGCACGGGGGAAACGTCGTGTTTCACATCTTGACGAACCTGTGGCATTGCTTCGTGGACAGCACTCTGCCTCGAGGTTTGCATGCGAAGTTCGAGGCGAACTTCGGTTTGGGCCCGTTGCGCCGACACTTCCGTTGCGCCGGCGCAAAACAGCAGCGCACAAACACTCATTAGCACTCTTGTCCAACAGGGTCGTTCAAACCGCATGCCATTCTCCGAAATCAAGGTCCCCCCCGGGAAAACTGCGCCGCCGTACTTACGGACGGCGGCGCCCGTCCTTTACTGTCCTGTACCGGTCAGATTAACCGTTTGCGGTCCCGTCGGATCTGGATCGCCGATCTTCATCGTCGCAGTCCTAGTCCCGATCGCCGCAGGAGTAAAGGTCACCGAGATGGTGCAGGTTCCTCCGGCTGGAATACTAGGCATGCAATTATTCGTCTGGGCAAACTCCCTGGGATCGGTGCCCGCGAAGGTAATGCTTGTAACGCTCAGGCTTGTGCTGCCCCCATTCTTTACTGTCACCGCTTTGGCGGTACTCGTAGTGCCAACCGTTTGTGCCGCAAACGTCAGTGATGTGGGCGTCACGGCCACAGCGGTACCTGTGCCTGCGATCAGGCTTGCTTGCTGCCCCTGGCCCGCCGTAAACGTACCGAAAATATTAAGCGCCGCTGTGAGTCCACCGGTTTGCAAAGGCGTGAAGGTTACGTTCATGGTACAGGTCTGTCCCGCGGGTAAACTCGTACCGCAGGTGCCGGCCTGAGAGTAGCTGGTCGCATTGATCCCATTGATCAAGATGCTGCTGATGGTGATGGTTACGCCGCTGAGATTCGTGAAGTTGACTGGAATTGGCTTGCTGGCGGTGTTCAGCAACTGCGGCTTGAATGTGAGAGTTCGCGGCGAGAGATTGATCGAGATAATCCCCGAGCCGGTCATCCCAAAACCCACCGAAGTTCCGTCGGTGAAACTTATGACGAACTGCCCGGTCTTGGGCCCCATTGAATCCGCCGTGAACGTAACCGAGAAGGTACAACTTGCGCCCGCCGCGACTGAGCTCCCGCAGTTATTCGTCTGCGCGAAATCTGCGGCGTTAGGCCCACCCATCAGCATGCTGCCGATGTTGAGAGCCGAGGTCCCCCCATTTTTCAAGGTCAAGGTCTTGGCCGCACTCACTATTCCCGCCTGCTGGTTCCCCCAGATAAGGAGCGTGGGCGATAGCGTGGTGGTGCCTTGAAGCAGAATGGAGATGGTGTTCGAAGTGGACCCGGGCACCGCTAGATCAAGCTTCCCGTCTCCAGTGAAGTCACCCACGGCGATCCATCCCGGACCACCATTTGTGGGATACAAATTGGGCGTCTTGAAAGTCCCGTCTCCGTTGCCCTGGAGCACGGAAAGGGAATTCTCCGCAAAGTTTGCTATCGCCAGGTCAAGCTTTCCATCAGCGTTCAAATCCGCCGCAATTATCCACTGCGAATTGAGGCCGCTGTTGTAATCAGTGTGAGTTCCGAAGGTTCCGTCGCCGTTTCCCAGCAGCACCGACACTTTGGTCGAAGCGCTGGAGGTGGCAACGTCAAGTTTTCCGTCTTTATTGAAGTCGCCCACCACTACGGAATTCGGCAATGCTGCGGTGGCAAAATCGCTGTGGCTGGCAAAAGTTCCGTTACCGTTACCCAGCAGCACCGAAACCGTGTTGTCGTTGTTGTTCGCAGTTACCAGATCCAGAATGCCGTCTCCATTGAGGTCGCCGACGGCAACGGTTTGCGGGCTCCCACCTGTTGCGTAATCCGCCTTATTCGCAAATGTTCCGTCACCATTCCCTAGCAACACCGAAACCGTGTTGTCGTTCGCGTTGGCGACGACGATGTCCAACTTGCCATCGCCATTGAAGTCACCAGCGTTCAGGCCCACGGGGTTATTCCCGACCACAAAATCCTGATGTGTCTGGAACGTGCCATCTCCGTTTCCTAGCAGAATGGAGACCTCACCCACGCGCTCCACGACTACGGCCAAATCCAATTTGCCATCATTATTGAAGTCACCCACCACGGCGGCTAACGGCCCCCCCGCCGCCGTGGCAACACTGGGAAGCGGCGTTTGAAACGTGCCATCCCCGTTGCCCAGGAAAATTGAAACTGTATTCGCGTTTCCATTCAGCACTGCCATGTCTTGCTTGCCGTCGCCGTTGAAATCGGCCACCACCACCGCTTGCGGGTTCTGACCTGTCGCGACAGTGCTTCGTGTCATCGCCAGCGGGGCGATGGGCTTGGTTACGCTAAAGAATGCGACGTTCGAGGTTCCACCGCCGGGCGCTGGATTCAAAACGGTGATCGAGGCGGTGCGCGCCGTGGCAATGTCCGTCGCCAAAATCGACGCCGTTAATTGTGAGCCGGTCAGGAAGGTCGTGGCTCGTGCGCTACCGTTCCACATCACAGCGGCGCCGGGTACAAATCCAGTCCCATTGACCGTCAGCACGAACGCCGCTCCGGCGGGTGCCGCGGAATTGGGGGTGGTCTGCATGATTGACGGCACGGGACTCTGTGCCCCGGCCAGGCCCGTTACTAAGACAACAATCAAAGCCAGCAAAGCCGGTTTGATCAGGGGGACACGCGCGCGTGCTGCTGCCATGTCTAAAGAGTTATTCGAGGATCGAATCGCGCTTACCTTCATAATTCATCTCCAGTGCGGATCGCCAGTTAATTGGCGGGTTTGATTTTTGTCGCTGCCTTCTTTACCTGGCCCATTGCCCGCCTTGGGGGAAGTACGGGGCTGCAAGCGCTTATGATCCGAACCTGGTTTCACAAGAGCTTTATCGAAAAATAAAACGCCACTCCCGACCCTAAACCGTGGGTCGCTTCAGAACATTCAAACTTTCGGTCTGCCCCCCTAAACTTCGGGCTCGAAAAAACTCATCTTGCACCATGTCAAAATCGTGGGATTTGCTACTCGAACATCCTTAGTCCCAGCAGTTCGAGAGAAACATGCCACGCGAATATCGGACCAAGTACCAGGTACCTGCGCCACAGCCGCCGCGGTTCCGTTCCCAGGCGAAACAGCCATTCCAATCCGTTCTCCCGCATCCACTTCGGGGCCTGCTTCAACTTCCCGATATTCAGATCGAACGCCGCTCCGATCCCGAACATGACTGGCGACAAGAGCATGTCTCGATGCTCATACATCCAGGTCTCCTGCTTGGGGGTGCTGAGTCCGACCCAGACGACGTCGGGCTTCGCCGCGTTGATGTGGCTCACCACGGCTTGATCTTCCCGCGCCGTCAGAGCCCGGAACGGCGGGCAGTAAGTCCCCGCCACCTCAATGCCATAACGCTGCTGCAACTGTCGCGCTAGTTCGTCCGCCACTCCCGGCGCCCCGCCATAGAAAAAATGGCGGTACTTAGCCCCAGTGGCCTGGCAGAAAGATTCCGTCAGTTCCGGACCGTACACGCGCCTTCGCATGTCGTGCCCGTGCCAGCGACCGAGCCATACCAGTGGCATGCCGTCGGCCACAACCAGGCCTGCCTCGCGGAGGATGGCGCGGAATCGTGCGTTCCTTCGCGACTCCGAAATCCCATGCATTCCGGTCACCGCAACATAGCGACTCGGCCCGCGCTCCTCGATCCAGCGCTCCACCTGCTCGATGACCTGCGGGATCTGGACAGCGTCCACGCGCACGCCCAACACTTTGTACGAACCGTTCGCAGCCTCAGGCGCTGTACCGGAGTCCGTACATCGATAGGTTGGCAATTCCAGTTCTGTTGACATGGCAAAATCTCTCGACCGTCCTTCAGTTAGTAAGAACTTCGGGGGAGGGCTAATTGTTTAACGCACCTGAGCCAGAACTGGCGAGGCCTCCGATGCATACTTCGGCGACTTGCGAACTTCCGACTCGATCCATCTGTAGGTGACCGCCAGGCCTTGCTCCAGCCGGATGGAAGGTTCCCACCCAAGCACGCGCCGCAACATTGAGTTGTCGCTGTTGCGGCCACGAACTCCCTGCGGCCCGCTCAGATTGTGGATTTTGTTCAAGCTCTTGTCCGCAATTTTTGAAATCATGTCGACCAAACCGTTGATGGTCACCAACTCGTCGGTGCCCAGGTTGAGCGCGTCGCGACAATCGGAAGCCATGATTCGGATCAGCCCTTCCACGCAATCGTCAACGTACATAAACGAACGTGTCTGCTCACCGTCGCCCCACACTTCAATCTCTCCGCCATCCTGAGCGGATGCCACCTTGCGCGAAATCGCGGCGGGAGCCTTTTCCTTGCCGCCGTCGTACGTGCCCAAGGGGCCATATACGTTGTGGAATCGCACAATCCGCGTCTCGAAGCCGTAATCCTTAAAGTAGTAGCGGCACAGCTCCTCGGCGAATAATTTCTCCCAGCCGTATCCTGGCTCGGGATCAGCCGGGAATGCATCCGCTTCGCACAGCGGGATCACTTCGGGACTTTTCTGCTTGCTCTGCGCGTACACGCAGGCGGACGAGGAGAACAGGAAGCGCTTCACCTCATTCTGACGGGCCGCCTCGAGCATTTGCGCATTGATCAGAATGTTGTTCCGGCTGATATCGGCGTGGAAGGCCGTGATATAGCCAATGCCGCCCATGTCCGCTGCCAGGTTGTAAACCTGGTCGATGCCGCCGCGAGTGGCGAGAAGACAGTTATCGGCCTTACGCAGGTCAAGAACCTCGAACTGGTCCGCGGCGCTGGTCTCGTATTCGGGATACTTGATGTCCACACCACGAACCCAGTGGCCGTCTGCTTTCAGCCGCCTCACAAGATGATGACCGATAAATCCACCGGCACCGGTTACCAATATCCGTTTAAGTTTGTTCATGTCCCTATTTCCTTTCCCCAAGTTTTCGACCGATTTGAACAGTTCCATGGGAGGGCTGGCCGGTCGTCCGTATTTCTCGTGCATCAAGAGGCCGCGAGCGCTCTGATCACCCCTTGCGGAATTGCCGCTTTTGACAGCACAAAATTTTCGATCACTAGAGCATCGATCCCGGAGCAAAAATAACTGCGCACCGCATCTTGTGGCCGCGCGACTAAGGGCTCGCCTGCCATGTTGAAGGAGGTGTTCAGCAACAACGGAGCAGGCGACTGTTCGCCGAAACGTTTCAGCAGCCTCCAGAAGATCGGGTTCTTCTTGCGTTCGACCACGTGCAGGCGAATGCGGTCGCCGGGCAAACAGAAGCTGCGGGGCACCGCATCGGCGTTGGGCCGAACCCACGCCAGCGAATTCATGGAGCGGCACAGGTCCGAACACTCGAAGTAACGTGCACAATCCTCTTCCGGCACCGAAACCGCAAATGGACGGAACCACTCCCGGTGCTTGATATAGTCGTTCAAATTCTCCTTCACATACGAAGCCCATGGCGATGCCAGCAGGCTGCGGTTGCCCAGCGCCCGTGGTCCGAATTCCGTTGCTCCCTGGAACCATCCCACGATCTTGCCCGCTTCCAGGAGCTGGATCGTGGTGTCTATCGTTCGGTCCGACGTGTTCGGTATTGCATATCGCGACTTCGAATTGTCGAGCACGTCTTTCACATCATGCCGGGCAAACGAAGGACCCCAGTAGCTTGCGGTGTCCGCTTCGCGCCGCGGCTGGCCTTGCACCTTATGCCACGCCAGTAACGCTGCCCCTACCGCGCACCCGGAATTTCCCGGAGCCGGCGGCACGAACACGTTTCCGATCCCAAGTTGTCTTTCTACCCCGGATACCAGGAGCGCATTTTGGAACAACCCTCCGCCCAGGCAGATTTGCTCTACCCCCTGCTGCCTGCAGTAGTGTCGGAGCAGATCCACCACGATCTCTGTGCACGCTTCTTGCAGGCTGCTGGCCAGGGCACGGCGCTGGTCGTTCGTAAGTTCTGTCGCGCCCTGCGATAAGCCCAAGTGACGGTAGAACTTGCCGGAGAGAGCGAACCGGCCGGTGACACCACAGTGCAGAAAACTGGAATTGATCCGCGGCAGCACACCGCGCGGAGTCCGCAGCATGTTCAGAAATACCTGTTTGAATTCCGGTTGTCCATCCAGGCTCAGCCATTGCGTCTTGTGCTCATCTTTTCGCGGAATGAAGCCCAGCAACTCGGTGACCTCCGAATATACCCAGGCCAGCGAATGCGGGAACGGAATCGTCTCCAGAACCCGTATCTGAGTTCCCTCTCCCATCGCGATCATCGCCGTCTGACCGTCGCCGTCTTCGTCCATGGTGAGGATGAGAGCACGGTCGAAGGACGACCCATAAAAGGCACTGGCTGCGTGGGCCAGGTGATGCTCGAAATTGAGATGCCGGGAGGGCGACGTGCCATTCTTGTGCCGCAAGATCCGCAAATTGCTTAAATCCCGCGCTAACCCGCCTAATTCGTTTGCTTCGTAATACGCGCCTGCGATCGGGGAAAACTTGGAACTCCCCGCCGCACCCCAGGAGCGCCGCGCCCAGCCCTTGAGCGGCCGCGTCGAGACCGCGATCGCATCCAGGTCGTGCCACGTGGCTCCGGCTTTTGCCAGGCAGAACTTGATGGCGTTCTCCGGCAATCCCCGCGTATGGGAGCGCGCCAATTTGGCTTCTTCCACTGCTGCGATGATGTTGCCATCTTCGAGCAGCGCTGCCGCACTGTCGTGCCGGAACGACGATAATCCTAGAATCCGCATAATATCCGTGACCTGAATACGGTATCGATAAAGCCGCGCAAGTTAATCGCCATCTCCTGCGTACGTCGGTATCGCTTGCATACCCGCGAGCAGCGGGCTGTTCCGCGACATGAATTCAATGTGCCCGCACTTATGGCACTCGAGCATTACCTGCGAGTGACCGACGCCGTAGGGCAGAAAACTTAGGCGCATAAACAGGTAGCCCAGGATTTCGGCGTTACAGCGAAGACAGGTTAATTTCATAACGCACCTCGATGAACTGGCTGGTTGCTGGTTCCAGTGCTTGACATCTCCACCGCTGGAATCGTTCTTAAGGGAAACGAATCTTGGGATGAACCGCTACTTGTTTTGACGACAGCGGCGGTCACAGATTTCTTGACCGGACCAGAAGGTGTGCCGTCCCGGTATCGCTTAACTTTGCGATAGCCTCTCAATAACCCTAAAGGCGCGTGACAATACAGGTGAAGCACGGCTTGATCGAAGGCACGCAAGGAACGGTATCGCAGCCGATCGAATCCGCGTTCAAGCCAGGATGCTGTTGGCAGGCTCCGCGAGTCCAGAACCGGAACCGCCGGCCAGGTTCCGCCATATTCTTCGCGCCAGAACCCAATGTAGCGCTCGATTTTGCTTTTGAGAGCCGGGGACAAAACCTCTTCTTTTTCGCGCGACGAATCGATCCTGGCGCCTTTCACCATCGCATGATGTTCGGCGGAGTAAATTGCGGAACGGTCCGCGTTAGTCAAAGAAGCCATCTTCGAATCGAACGCGATCCCCAGAAACCTGCAAACTCGCATCATCGCCGCACCAGGATCCTTAACCATCTCTTCGTATTGAATCTGGTGGAGAGCAACGCCGCGGGACGTCAGCATGTCGCATTGCTTTTTTAATTCGCGGCATCCCAGGATGGCGCGCAACGGCATGCCGGTCTTCCGGAACCAGGATGATTTCTTTCCCGCGCGGACGATACTGCGGACAATGTCCCGAGGATCCCTCCAGATGACGATGAATCGCGCTTTGGGAAACTTTTCGGCCAGCTCCGTCATGGAATCGTAGTAATTAGGCGACTTGCAGCCCCAAATCGCCAGGCCCGCATATTGCTTGTAAATCGCTTCCGTTGCCGATTGCATGTCGGTTACATTCTCGGGTATTGCGTTCACGTCAATATTGTGGCGGCGGGGCGCACCATTCCAGAAATCCCAGCGTTCCACCCAATCCAGTTTGGGTTTGCCATTCTTGAATAAGGGCCACAGCAGCGGCAAATCGCCTTCATACAACAGCGCAATCTGCGGGTTCTGATTTAACAGCGCATACAACAGCGACGTCCCGGAGCGCCAAATACCGACGACGAACAGCGGACCCGAATTTGACTCGTGCGTCATAACCTGTTTCAAACCGTTTCCTTCTAAATCTGCTCTCGCTACGGCTGCTTCCCCCCCGAATTGACGGTAACGGCGGCAGCCGCGGAATTGCTTCCAGACTGGCAAGCCGCGGAGTACGAATTCAGCCCACGCACCGTGGACGCGAGCTGTTGCGCAATCAATGCGTGTCCAGACGCTGTGGGATGGACATGATCCATGAACATCGTTTTTTGATTCTGTGACCGCATCACATCGATCATGTTCACGAGCGGAACATGGTTCGCCTGAGCAAATTCCACCATGGCCTTCTGATACGGATGCTCCGGCGAGGTTTCTTCTTTCGATCCCAGCAGGAGCAAAATCAGCGGGACATTTCGCGCGTCAGCGGCCGCCTTGGCTTCTTCCAGGCCTCGTGTGAAATGAGAGACATCGAGATCCGGCCGCTCTTTCGCCGTATTCCAGGTCCCCTGCATCAACAACTCACGGAGGCGGTAATATACGAGTCCTCGCAGCAGGTCCTCGATCAGGAAGTTGTAGATCGCGCTGCGGCGCGCTATCGATTTGAGCTCCACTCGCCGCAGGAATTTCTGCCGCTCAGCTCCCTGGAGTTCCGGCAGGCGCTCGAAACCGGTGTTGAAGCTGTAGGCCATGACCACCGCATCGGGCTGGTAATTATCTTCCAGCACTTTCTTCATGCGTTCCACGACGAGTGCGTTCGGATAAGCATTCACTCCCGCGGAGATCACCTGGAACTTCGGACCCGGACAACCCTGCGTGTTCAGCAGACTCTCGAGTGCACCGCTGTAGGTGGAATCGTCACCCACCCCCCAGCCCATCGTGACTGAGTCCCCGAATGCAAAGATGCGGTAAACGCCGGGATGGGCGAGCGCCAACAACTGGCGATAGCGAAATCCCTGCTCGCTGATGGTGATCGGCTGATGGTTGGTCTCAGTGACCTTGTGCGAACCAGCTCTTGGCACCCACAGCAACCGCTGGTCGGGCCGATAGATTACGTAAGAGCCATACCCAAAGGGACGCAATCCGACCTCGAACAGCAGAAAGATCGCCAGCAGCCACAGCACGGTCTTCCCTAGCCGCTTCAGCACTCCCTGCGGGGGGGCGACGGGCTCTGCTGGCGTCAACGTATCAGGCGCAAACACAGGCATTCATGACCCTTTCATAAATGTCGATTAGCATTTCGTAATTGCGCGCAGCCGTGTACCGTGTTTCGAACTCGCGGCGCGCAGCGCATCCCATTGCGTCGGTCTCCGGCGCATGATTCCATGCCCACTGGACTTTGGCGGCAAGGTCATCCGCATCCCCGGAGTTGAAATGCACTCCGGTCAAACCATCGGTCACGATCTCCTGCATAGAACCCAGGCGAGAACAGATCACCGGAAGGCCACAGGCGAACGCCTCGACAATGGTCATGGGAAAACCTTCGTACCATTCGCTCGGGAACAGGAGAAAGCGCGCATTTCTCATCGCATCCAGCGTGTCCTGCCGTGACAAGCGACCGCGATAAAGGATGTTGCTAAGCCCGTGCCGAGCTATTTCCGACTCCATCTGCTCACGGAACGGACCATCGCCGGCGATGACCAGCGGCACAGGTTCGGTGAGCCGCTGCCAAGCCGCCAGCATGGTGGGAATCCCCTTCAGATCGGCCAGGCGTCCGACAAACAAGGCATACTCACCACGCGTCGTGCGCCTGCCCGGATCTTTCAGCATGAAATTCGGCTTAACGGTAACCTTCTCAGCAGGCAAGCCGCCGGCGATCATCTTTTCGCGGGCAAATTCAGTCAGCGTAACGTAGCAATCCACCATTTCGGTCCAGGTGTTCCGGCTGCGATGGGTCTGAATCATCGCCGCGAGAGCGGCGGTGCCCAGGCGAGAGTCGCGGTAGCAGCCGTAGCGCACTCCCCGCCAGGGACTGCCATCCAGGCATTCCTCACAGACGTGACCGTCCCGGTAAAACGTGGCCGCCGGACAAATGAGGCGATAGTTGTGGAGTGTCTGCACCACCGGAACCTGAGCTTCCCGGCAGGCATAATAGAGCGAAGGAGAAATGGCGGGGAAGAAGTTGTGGACATGAACCACGTCCGGCTTCTCCTCCCGTAGTATTTCCTGAAATTGTGTGTGACTGCGTTTGGACCATATCGAGTTCAAAGCAACATCGAACTTCTGCCTCAGCCCTTGCGGATTGCTCGCCGGCTCGGCAATCATTCTCACCGTGCACCCATGATCGGTCAGCAGTTGCGCTTCGGCTTCGAAGACTTCGTCTTCTCCGCCGCGCTGCTGGTATCGATTATGGACGGCAACAATTTTCAGTGACATGCGCAGTTTCCCAAATTCACACTTACTGCCCAACTCCTACCGGCTCGAGGTAGACCTCCATGGAACGGCGAGGTTGCGGGGCCACAACTCCAGCTTTCATCCGGCGCCGCAACATCTCTGCATACCCGAGCACCACGAAAAACAGCAGTGGAGCATGCCAGATCAGCTCCACATTAAAAAACGAATGCAGCGTCAGAAGTCCCATCACGCCGAGGCCTTCGATCGCGTATTGCTTCTCATTCTTGGAAAATAAAGGGTTGCGCAAAGCGCGAATCAAAAACCACCAGGTTCCCACCAATGCGATGAGCACCGGCAACACTCCCCAGATTCCCGTGCCAACGATAATTTCCATCAAGTCGCTATGGATTGCGCCATTGTTCAGGCGCAGTTTGGCGAGCACGGCAAATTTTCCGCCTGCGTAAGCGCCCAGCCCGGTGAACGGATGCTGAAGAAACTGCTGCCAGGCGAATGCCCACCATTCCATACGTCCGGTCAGCGAAGTGAGTTCCCTCTCGCTCTGGTCGCGTTGCAGGTAGGTCCACACCGCCGGCCCCAGCCTGGTGAATACCAGAGCCAGAGTTCCGCCCAGAGTAAGCAACCCGGCGGTTACCCATCGCCGCATGAAAAACAGGACAACCATCATGCCAAGGAGGAGGCCGCCAATCGTATTACGGGTCTGGGAAAAGAAAAGCGAGACAGCGCCAAAAATAAACAGGACGCTATACCAGGATCGATCTTTGTTCCGGCCTGAGATTGTGAGAAGGCGGCAAAACCCCACCAGCGCCAGCAGGGCGCCCGTTTCGCCTACGGCATTGTAGGGAACAATCGGAAACACTCCCTCCAGACGGCCGTTCACCCAGGCATCGGAAGGCCAGACCATGGCGCTCAACCAGGCCGAAACCAATTCTGCGCCATACAGAAGCCACGTCCAGTCCAGCAACGTCGTATAGGATTCAACCGAATCGACGCTGGCCAGAATCGCAGCCAGCAACCCTACGTCAAAAAGAAACTCGATGGATTTATATGCGGTCCACGCCGCATAAACCGACCACATGGTTGTGGCTATGCAGATCAAAGAAAAAATCGCCATCCACTTGGGCAGCCCGGTGAATAAATCACGCAGCCAGTTGGGCTTTTTCAGAACCAGCCGCACCACCAGGACGAGCATGACAATGCCCTCTGGGCCAACACGCAACATAGCCCAGGCATCGAGCGGTGCGGATGCTACTTCGCTGGCATTCCGGGCAAAACGAAAAACCAGCGCGCTGCACGCGATCAAAGCCCACATCCAATGCCACCAAACCAACTGTTTCCCTAATACCATCAGCTTGCGGAGACCCTGAACCGTGCCCACAATTGTGAGCGCACCGGCCGGGACCGCGAGCAGCAGAATCAACGCCACGCCGGGGGCACCCAATTGCGGCACGCGGTCTGCAAGCGAGACAACGGCGATGCTGCTTAAAACACCGAAAACCACAAAGGCGAAAAGCAGCCATCCCCTTCGCTGTAACGATGGAGCGGCTGCCGCGCTTCCGTAACTTTCGGTGTTGTTCATTGATACCGACATTGGCTTCGACTTTGATCCGACCCGCTACACCTTATCGATAACGAAGTTTTCCAGCACCAGCGAATCCATTTCGCTCTTCGAGAATGTACTGAACGCATTCGCCGGAGTGTTTACGATCGGCTCGCCTTTCAGGTTGAAAGAGGTATTCAGCACTACGGGCACTCCGGTAGCCTCGCCGAAACGCTTGATCAGGTTGTAGTACCGGGGGCTCTGGTCTTTGAAGACCGTCTGCAAGCGCCCGGTTCCGTCCACGTGCGTAATGGCCGGCAGAACGTCGCGCTTGTTCTCCTTCACCGGCACTACATACAACATGTAGCGCGCCGGGGAATGCTTCGCTGCGTTGGGCAGGTCGAAGTATTCTTCCGCATGCTCCGCCAGTATCGAAGGAGCAAACGGACGATAAGGTTCGCGGAACTTGATCTTCGAGTTCACGATCTCTTTCATCAGCGGGTTGCGTGGATCGGCCAGGATGCTGCGGCTTCCCAGAGCGCGTGGGCCCCACTCGAATCTGTCTTGCGACCAGCCCACCACCTTCGCGCTGGTCAGGCGATGCACCACGGCATCCAGCAGTTTGTCTTCGTTGTCGTAGCGCTGGTAGGGAATGTTGTTTTGCGTGAGGAAATCCGCAATCTCGTGATCGGAGTTGGAGCGTCCCCAATAGGCGTGCTGCATGGTGAAATTGCGCGGTTTTCCAAGTAGCGAGTTCCATGCCCATAAAGCCGCTCCCAGAGCGCCGCCGCCGTCGCCAGCGGCCGGTTGCACGTACAACTCCTCAAACGGAGTTTCCTGCAGAATGCGCGTGTTGGCCACGCTATTCAAACCGACGCCGCCGGCAATGCACAACCGCTTCATCCCAGTCACGCGGTGAACATTGTTAGCCATGCCCACCAGCAACTCTTCAGTTACTTTCTGAATGCTGGCGGCAATGTCAGCGTAATGCTGATTCAGTTTGCACAATTCCTTGTAGTTCGAGGGCGGAGTTCCGAAATACGACGGGAATCCCGTGGCGTCGGTGAAAAACTGCAGATTGGTGGGACGAGGATCGCCAAAAAGCTGCGCGAATTTGCTGCTATAGGTTTTCTCCGTCGAGTAATGGAAGGAGAAAT
>WNFF01002317.1_pt1 | contig 20091 bp, 13 predicted proteins | sample 5400441 | NCBI WGS metagenome assembly WNFF01 (sample SAMN13153345, study PRJNA577476) | soil metagenome | isolation source: 120 cm saprolite under Douglas fir tree site 2 hole 3 replicate 1 | place: USA:California | collected 2015-04-18 | reverse complement strand
AAGCCGGGAGCCTCCTGGCCGTGATGCGGTGAAAAACGCAACTTCGTGGGCGCTAGTTCGTTTGTAACATTGAGCGATAGTGGGGTGGATGCATAGGATATAATTGATCTGTGTTATGTATGGCTAAGCTCTTCTAAATGTTTTCTAATGAGAGGGATTATTATGAGCTTGTGTGAATTTTGTGGCTCGGAGATACCTGAGGATGCCAGGTTTTGTGGCAAATGTGGACGGCTATCCAGGGGATCGCGGCAGGCGGCGAATGGCAATGCCGCAGTGAATCGAAGCATCCCCGGCCCCGCGAATGTGCCTGACTCCCAAAGACGCTCTATTCGCAGACCATACCAATATCAGCCTCCATCCCCTCAGCAGTATCAGAATTCACCAGGAGCAGCAGAGCCAACCGTGAAATATGCGCCCGTGGCTGCGCCGGAGCAGCAGGCGCCTAGGGTTGCACCACAGGGCGTTCAGTCGTACCCCAATGCTCAGCCGCAGGGGCCGATATATATAGGAGGACCTGGACCAAGTACGGCGCGACCAGTAAAGCCGCCGCGCCGCCCGGCGTATAAACGTAAGGGTTGTTTGATCAGCTTCGCGGTCGTGCTTTTGCTGCTGGTGGTGTTTTTTAGTATAGCCATTCCTACGGTACAAAAAGTACTGGCTTTCGGGTCCGCCATTTCCACGCAGTCGCCGCTAAGCTCGCAAACAGGCTACATGGGGGGTAGTGGCCGGGTGAACATACTGATGCTGGGCTATGGTGGCAGCGGCCACGATGGCGCGTACCTGACCGATTCGATGGTCATCATGAGTCTGATCCCCTCAAGCCACCATACGACCCTGATCTCTGTGCCGCGCGATCTGTGGGTGCAGAATCCAGCCAATTCGGGTAACTATACCAAGATCAATGCCGTTTACCCTACAGCAGCCGGGGCTGACAACACCGACCCGGTCGCCGGTGGTATTGCCACGGCGCAGAAGGTCTCGCTCGTCACCGGTTTGCAGGTCAACTACTGGATGACCATCAATTTCAGTGGATTCCGCGACTTTATCAATGCGATTGGCGGGGTTGACGTGGATGTGCCTGATTCGTTTACCGCCAATTACCCAATAAATGATGATCCCAGCATTAATGCGGGCTGGAAGGTTATACACTTTTCTAAGGGCTTACAGCACATGAATGGCGAGACGGCGATCGAGTATGCTCGCGCCCGTTATGTGACGGTCAACCTGGCGGAAGGAACCGATTTTGCGCGTTCGGTGCGCCAGCAGATTATCATGAAAGCTGCGCTGGCGAAGTTGAAGAATTGGCATACCTGGCCTAATCTGTTTAGCGCGATGGATGCATTGAAACGCACCATCTACACAAACCTGTCCCTGGCCGACCTTGGCATGTTCGCTCTGAAGATGGATTTGAATAACGCGCATCGTGTGGGATTGAGTTTTTCAAATGTCTTGACAGATGGAAATATAGGTGGCCAGAGCGTGGTGTTGCCGCAGAATGGTAACTGGCAATTAATAAAGGACTATATCAAGCAGCAACTGTACAATTGATGCTTGCTGCTTTAAGCGGCGATGAGGGGCCAGTCTATGCTAGAAGAAGCGCGAAGAAACCCTCGACTGATTGGCGGTGTCTATCAAGTGGGCCAGGTGATTACCACCGGCCCGATGCTTACCGTGTATAGCGCGTACAATCGCAACACAAGCGACGTGGTGGGGCTGCTGGTGCTGGAGTTGCCTCCAATGATCGATGCCGAGACTGCGCAGCGGCTGCTCGACCCCCTCGAGAGGCGGCGCCTGGTGAAGTCCTTGCATGTAATCCATGTTTATGACTGGGGTATTGATGGTTCTCGCGCTTACATCGCGACCGACCCCCCAAGGGGCGTTGCGCTGCGGCATGTGTTAGACAACGAGAATATCGATTTGCGGCGGGCGGTTGACTTTGCGCGGCAAATGGCGCGAGGGGTGGTGGCGTTGCAAGCGCAAGGGGTGGTGGATACCGATATGCGCCCCCAACTGATCACCGTGGATATGGTGGGGGTTACGGATCGCGTGCAACTCGATGATGTGGGCTTACGCCTGTTGCTCAGGCGAATGGGCTATGTGGATAGCCAGCGCGGTGATGATATCGGGTATCTTGATCCGCGTTATGTGCCGCCAGAATTAATTCAAAATGGACAGATAGGGCCCTGGAGCGATGTCTACCAGTTGGGGCTGCTGTTGTTTGAGCTGGTGACGGGTCGAGTTCCTTTTGTCGGGAGAAATCCTGCTGAGACGGGTATACTGCAAAGCACCGGCCCGGTCCCGCGTATGGTGCAGTTCAGGCATGATACTCCTCAAGTTTTGCAAGACCTGGTGGACCGCGCGCTGGCGAAGAACCCTGCCCAACGGTTCCCAAACGCTGCGGAGTTACTGAAAGCGCTGGAAACGCTGGCGATTCGTCCCAGGCATGTAAGTGATGAACTGCGTGTGGCAGGTGTTGCCCCGCAGACACCTCCTGCCAGCGCATTACCCGCTGTGAAAAGCGCCGGTTTGACAAAGGGAATGGAGTCGCTTCCTGGTAGGGATGCTCTCGCATTAGAGGGTACATTTGCCGGGGGTGAGTTGACGGTGAAACGCAATCCGGCAGTACCCGAGGAGGAGGGGGTGTACGCCTACCTGTATTATGAAAAGGAAGGCGAGGAGACGCGGCGGTTTGCGATTAAAGAGCACTATGTGATTGTGGGACGAGTAGATCCCAAGCGAGGATTGACTCCCGAGATCGATCTTACGCCGGTTGATCCACATATGACCGTTTCACGCCAGCATGCGCGCATCCATTTTGAAAAGACTTTCTTCTATATCGAAGATCTGAAGAGCCGCAACAAGACGCGCCTGGGCGAATTGACGCTCACTCCTTTGAAGGCGGAGTTGTTGCAGCACGGTGATGTGCTGCATTTCGGCTCTGTGCGCATGGTGTTCAGGGTGCCTGGGATGCGGGATATGCCTGTTTTAAAAGATAAGCGGGGTAACTGATGCTACAGGATACTGCTGGCGAAATCTTTCCGTCTCTTTGTAAGGGCGGCGGCCTCACCCTCTGCTCCCTCTCCACGCAGTGGAGAGGGAGCAGAGGGTGAGGCCGAAGCGGGGACCCTTGCGGTCGCCCTTTGGATTCGCCAGCAGTAATTCATGCGCTGGCGCGCACCAGCGCCCATGAAAATGATTTGCCCCACCCCTATTTTCATAGGAGTATCCTACAGCCAGGAGAGTTTGAAGCGTTCGAGTAAGCGCTTGACGGGTCCCTGGTTCCAGAATTCTTCGATGCCCAGCAGGCGCGTGACGCGGATGTAGATGAAAAGGCCAACGGCCAGTTCGATGAGCAGCTTAATAATGGCAGCGAGAGTGCCACCGAATCCCAGGGATTGAGCTTGTGTGGTCACCAGGATGTGATCGAGCACGAAACGGACAATCAGCAGACCAAGACCCATTGCCAGCGAAGCCAGCAGAACGCGCGCAGAAAAGAGGGCGAGATTACGAAGTTCAAGTCCTTCGATGCGTTCTTGCAGCAGCCACAGCAGGGCAAAGGCTTCGAGCAGTCCCGCTATGGAAGTGGAGAGGGCCAATCCGCCCAGGCCCCATTGTAAGCCCCAACCCGCCGCGTTGATCAGCAGGAGGCTCAGGGCAATCTTCAAGATGAACTGGCTTATGCTCACAGTCACAGGTGTTTTGCTATCCCGGAGGGCATAGAATGAGCGTGTGAGTATCTCCACCGAGGCCAGGCCCGTCAGGCCAACGGCGAAGAATGCAAGCGGAATCGCCGTACTTATAGCATTGTCCAGAGTGAATGCACCATGTTGGAGTAATACCTGTATGATGGGCAGGCCGAGTACGATTAGCCCCACACTGGAGGGTATGGACATGAAGAGGATACTGCGCAAGGTGTCCTGGATGATATTACGCACGCGGTCCATGCGCCCCCTGGTGACGTTTTCAGACATTGTCGGGAAGGCTGCGGTGGAGATGGCCATACCAAAGATGCCGAGCGGCAGCAGCACCAGTTGGAATGCCTGGTAGTACTGGGTGATGAGGCCGTTCACTGCCGCTTGACCAACTGCTCCAGCGAGGAGAAGAATAAGGCCGCGATCTACGAAAGTCGAGAAGAAGAGCATACTGGCGTTGATGACGCGCGGTACCATCTGGCGACCGATTTGGATGACGCCGGGGTGGTGCCGGTCGAGGGTAAATGAGTAGCGCAAACCAACTTTAATGACGCCGGGTATCTGAACGGCTACCTGCAAGATCGCTCCCACTACGACCCCGATAGTGGCGAAATAGATGGCGGTGGTTTCGGTTGTATGTGTGCGGTGTGCTACGAGAAAGAAGCCCGGGAGAAGCCCGATGATTAAGCCTACGTTATAGAGGACTGTGCCGACAGCGGGCAAGAGGAAATTCTGTTTAGCGTTGAGGATGGAGTTGATAATGACGCCCGCGCCAAGGATGATGGATTGCAGGAACATGATGCGGGAGAGCGAGATAATCAGGGCGAGTTCCTGTGGATTGTTCTGGCTCAGGCCGGGGTTGTAGAGCGGCACGATCCACGGGGCGAGGATAATGGCGAGCAGGGCCAGGCCGATCATGATGACAACGGCAAGGTTAAGCGCAGCGTTGGCAACATGCCAGGCGGTTTTTTCGTCTCGCTCACCTACCATGTAGTGCGTGAAGACGGGGATGAAGGCCGAACTGAGCGCTCCGCCAGCGACGATGGTGAAGATGAGGTCGGGTACAAGAAACGCCTGGTAATAGGCATCGGAGGTACTGGTTGCACCGAAAATGTAGGCGAACATCGTGGTGCGGAGCAGGCCGAGTACGCGGCTGGCGATGAATGCGCTTGAGAGAATGAGAGACGCCTGGCCGATACGCGCCTTTTGTAACATGCCTGTGTCACGGGCGGGTTCAGCGGCGGATTGCAGGTGCACCTTCGCTCCAATAAACGGGCCGGATGGACTGCGTTGAAAGATCGGGGGTACCCTGGATGGAGGTACAGGCGATGATTCAGCCGGTGCCGGTGTTCCAGGTGATAGTTGTGCCGGGACCTGGGGTTGTGATGTTCCCTGACCCCAGGGGGGCCTGGTGGTCGATGGAGGTAGAGCATCAGCGGATTGCCTTGCTAGTTTGCGTTGAATGAGGCTTGCAATACCTGACTTAGCTGGCTGCATACGCTGTTGTTGACGACGCATGCGCTCCTCGCGCAGTTGTTGCAGGCGTGCTTGTCGCAGCTGCGCCATAGGCTGGGAGGGTTGAGGCGCATTGTAGTACTGGTATTCCATGCCTTGCCCGTAGCCCAGTGAATTGCCCATATCCTGGACTGGCTGCTGGTACTGTGGGGGTAATTGTGGCCCTGGAGCCTGGTATTGTGGCATGGGAGGAGGTACAGGCTGCGGAGGTACAACGGGTGGTTGCTGTGCCACTGGACCGGGATGATCCTGGTCGTATTGCCAGCCATAGTATGGTTGTTGTGGTTGTCCTGCTGAACCCTGCTGGGGCAGGGGTGGTTGTTGCCCTTCTTTTCCCAATGTTTCGCTCAAAATGCCTGGTGCCCGCCAGGGGCGCCATATGAACCGGGCGACCATAAAGGCCCTCCCCTCCGCTCCTCACCACCCTCGCCCACGTGCTGGATAAATCCGCACTCTACAGAATACAAGTGACCAGACGAGTTCGCTGTGCCAGCACTGTGCCAGCACATCTATACGATTGACAAAGCATAGTTCCAAAAAGTATGGCGTTGTATAGACACCGCACTTCTTGTTGGATTTAGACGGTTATTGCTAACCGTAAGGGCTGAACTACATAGGCCGCTATTCCCTTTGCATCCACATGAGCAAACGCATCAGGCTTACATTTCCGTAAGATATTGTAAGAACCGTTCACATCAGCACAAATGATTTGTCCATCTTTTGTGCGATACAAACGGTTTCTCCGTCCAATCCGCTTCCCGCTAAACGTGTACTCCGTGTCATCATGCGGCTTGTAAGTCGGGATTGGGTCCAGATCAAGAAAGCTGGCTTTTGACGTGTAGCTCTCTTCTTGCACCTCAACCTGGATGCCTACTAACGCCGCTTTGTAGGTGAGCATGTCAATGAACTTTGCATGAGGAATGCTGACAAAGTTCTGATTGTTCCGCTTGCCCATGCCAGCCTCTTGCTTCCAGAGCGGATTCTTTCCAACAATGATCGTTCCTACCCCTTGCTTTATCAGAAAGTCAATCATGCGCTTGCTGGCAGCGTGCAGGTAGTGGTTCACTTGCCGGTTACGCGTGTTGGTAATCCGCTCCATCTGCCTGGTGACGCGCTCGCGCTCCGCTTTGGGAAGGCACAGCTTGAGTTCTTTCATGCGCTTGTTGTACCACTGGTTCATGGCTTTGAGCGTTCGACCGTTAACCAATCGAGGAATAAAGCCCTCTCGGTTTGCTGTTATCGCCGCTACATTCGTGACGCCAAGATCAATGGCAACGCAGAAAGCGGGGTCTACTTGTGCCTGGACGGGTGCTTTGCTGTAAATCACTTCTACCACGTAATGGCCGTTACGAGGGATGATGCGTACTTGATCGATCTGCTTTGGGTTTTGTTGGGTTTTCACCTCGATGGGCAACATCGAAGGTTTGATAATCCCGCGTTTCAAGCCCTTCTTGCCCCGGCTGATGGCCTGAATGGTGTACATAAGGATGTTACGCCCTTCCGTTTTGTGCTTGTACTTGGGCAGTCGTGGCCGTCCGGTGAACTTGGACGGGTCTTCTTCGTAGGCCGCCTTTGCCTCACGGAACGCTTTCCATGCTTCAGCCAATTGCTTGAGCACCTGCTGTGACACCTTCGCTGGAAGGGCTTTGTATGCCTCATGAGACTGCATGCGTTTATCCATCTCTTCGTAGGACAGAGAGATGCCGTGATGGATAAACGCTTGCCGCATCTCGTAGAGTGCCGCATTGTACAGGTTCTTGGACTTGAATGCCGCTTCATCGATGATCACATAGCGCGGATCACTCTTCCTGATGCAATGTTGCTCAACGAGCTGCACGGTGTTCACCTCATCAGGGGAAACAGGTGAATGAAGACCTGTTCCCCGCTTCTACGAATAACTTCTTTTACGCCTCTTGCAAAACGGCAACACGTCTGACTTGCGGCGCGCGATGCTGGTGTGATTGTTCCTGTCACGTAGTTATGCACACAATACCATAGAGAAATAGAGATGACAAGCCCTGTAGGACGAGTTTCTTCATGAGGAGAAAACTATATTACCGCCTCTGCCGCTACGCGAGAGGGGATCACTACTAGCCTGAGATTCTGGGTGGAGCGACAGAACTCCTACTTTAGGAAATATGATTATGTGTTGTGCTATACTAGGGTCGCTTTAACAGGGACAAGGGGAATTCTCTGAATCAGAACGAGCGAGGTGAAGGTATGTCACTTCAAGGACAGCAACTTGGTAGCTATCGCCTCCTACGATTGATTGGTAGTGGGGGGATGGGCGAAGTCTACCTTGCAGAAGACACGAGCGTTAACCGGCAGGTGGCAATCAAGGTGGTGCGAACCGAGTTAACAACGTATGAGAGCTCAAAGGAGGCCATGCACCTGTTTCAAAGCGAAGCCAAAGCGATTGCACTGCTCGATCATCCAGGTATTTTACCCCTCTATGACTATGGTGAGCAGAGTGTAAATGGGGCAATGCTGACGTACCTGGTTATGCCGTATCGGGAGGAAGGCTCCCTGGCTAACTGGCTGCAAAAGGTCGGCGTTGCCAGCCTCTCACTACAAGGTGTTGAGCAGATAGTGCAGCAGGCGGCGGCAGCGCTCCACTATGCGCATGACCACCAGGTTGTGCACCAGGATGTTAAACCTTCCAATTTCCTGATACGCATCAGAAGGGACAATCCGAAGCGATTTGATTTGTTGCTGGCAGATTTTGGCATTGCAAAACTCAGCATGTTTATTTCCAGCACAAGCCTGAGCATTCGCGGCACTCCAACCTATATGGCTCCTGAGCAATGGGAGGGACATCCTGTTCCTGCAACCGATCAATACGCGCTGGCAGTGATGGTTTACGGGCTACTAACAGGTCGTCCTCCTTTTCAGGGAAGTCCTATGCAATTGATGTATGCGCACGTCAATACACTGCCACTGGCACCCAGCCTCTTGAACCGGCATCTCTCGGCTTCGATTGATGCTGTGATTTTGCGGGGGCTGGCAAAGAGATCCGAGGGACGGTTTCCCTCTATCCTTGCTTTTGCCTTTGCCTTTCGACAGGCGCTGCGCAGTGTTGATCCCTCAATCGCTGTGGGCATTTCGAGTCCCGATCTATCAAGATTGGTTAAAGCAACAAGCACAACCGGCGGTGGTGTCTCCTACGGTAGACTGGTTATCAACGAGGAAGAGGCACGAACAGGTACAAGTCGCACGTTGAGACTTCCAAGTGGAAGACAGGTGCGTATCAGGATACCTGCAGGTGTGCGCGAGGGGCAGATTGTCAGCGTAAAGGATCAGAGCGAAGCAAGCACCGGCGCTTCGGCAGGCAGGGTACATTTGACCCTGTCAATCGCGCGCGCGGCAACTGGCCCTGCACCAGTTGCGAGTAGCGAGGGAGCGATTGCGCAGGGCGATTCTACGGCCATGACTACAGGTGAAAAAGCCAATAAGGATAGAATTTTCGTGCGTGATGATGCGCTGATAGCTGCTAACCCTGATGGAAGCAAGCCAGCCGGTGCTTCCCCGCTTGCAGCCGGGCCTGCAACCAGTGAAGCTGGGAGGATGGGAGATCGTGGTGTACTAACAGTTACTGATCAATTCCGAACATTTCAATTCCGAGAATTTCAATTCCGAACATTGTCCGGTGTCATATTGTTGGCAGCGCTGGTATTGCTGATAGTGGCCGGCAGCGCTGGTTTGTTCTATTTTGCCGGTGGGCGTCACGCCGCTCCAGGATCGGAAGCTAACCTAACAGCCACCGCTGAGGCCAATGTATTGCATACAGCTACAGCCCAGGCTCGTAATGGTGCCACTGCGACAGCCAGGGCCAGTGCTACGGCGAGAGTGATTACTCCAAACTCAAATCCTTACCCTCCCTATACCGGGTCGCTGGCGCTGAATGACCAGTTGAACGGTGACAGCAGTGGACACCAATGGCAGATGTTTAATGGCGGCACAACCGGGGTGTCCTGCCTGTTCGTAAACGGTACATATCACGTGATTGACGCGCTGCATAGTAAAGGTGCATGTTATGCCGCTGCCACTGATTTCAGCAATTTCACATACCAGGTGCAAATGATGTTCGTGAGAGCAGGCCAGAATTATGACGGGGGAGGCCTGGTTATCAGGAGTAGTGGGAATAATTACTACTACTTTGAGATTTTTGAAAGTGGCAGGTATGAGTTTAATGCGTGTGCGGGTAATGACTGTACCCACACTTTAGCACAAGGTTTGCAGGGTGTACCGGGGTTTCATGTTGGCCTGAATCAGGCTAATACGATTGCGATTGTGGCTGGCGGCAACAGCTTTGATCTCTATGTAAATGACCAGCATGTTGCAGGCCCGGTCAGCGATAGCAACTCTACCTCAAGTCATGGAATGATAGGGGTATATGGAGAGGGCAGCGATGCGACGACCGAGGTGGCGTATAGCAATGCAAAGGTGTGGGCGTAGGATAAGAGCATTTGACACCACGGGTCAACCCCGCTACAATCCATGCAGATATTTGGAGATACTGCCTGTCACCCTGAGCCCAGCGAAGGGGCTGGCTCGCCGGACACAGAGATCCTTCGCTGCGCTCAGGATGACAGCTAAGAGATATGTTTTGAAAGGCAGTTGATGTAGGTATGGATCATTTCAACGCGGTTATCCTGGCGGGTGGGAGTGGCACACGGTTGTGGCCGCTCAGCACGACGAGTTTCCCAAAGCAATTTTTGCCGCTGCCTAATGGAAGGAGTTTGATCCAGGAGTCCCTGGCGCGAATTGAGACGCTGTATGCGCCCGAACGGACGTGGGTGGTAACAGGCCGCGTTATGGCTGAACTGGTACATGAACATGTGCCTTCGGTGCCTGTGCAACATATTCTTGGTGAGCCGGTGGGGCGCAATACGTCAGCGGCGGTCGGCTGGGCTGCTGCAAGCATCGCGCGGCAGGACCCGCAGGCGGTCATGGCGGTGTTGACTGCTGACCATGTGATTACCAGGATTGATGCATTCAACCAGGCGCTCCGGCTGGCCGGCAAGTTGGCCGAACAGGGATATCTTGTGACGCTGGGCATCAAGCCTACTGCTCCTGAGACCGGGTACGGGTATATACGCTACGCTGCTCCGCTCACAGAGGGGTTTGATCACCAGGCATATTATGGCGAGCGATTTGTGGAGAAACCGGATGTTGCGACGGCGCAGGCTTACTTACAGGATGGTCACTATGTATGGAATAGCGGTATGTTCATCTGGAAGGTAGAGACGATTCTGGCTGAACTGCGCATGCACCTGCCCGAATTGGCACGAAAAATAGAGATGATTGTCGATGCTATGGGGACAGCACGAGAACGCGCAATGCTCGATGAACTGTGGCCGACGCTGCCAACTATCTCTATTGATTATGGTGTGCTTGAAAAGACAAAAAATCTCGTTGTGATTCCGGTTGATATTGGCTGGAATGACGTGGGCAACTGGGAGCAGTATGGATCGCTTTTCCCTGCCGATGAGCAAATGGTACGCTATGTCGGACACCACCAGGGATTGGGAAGTCAGAATATCTTTGTGTACAATAATACGTCGCGACAGGTTTTCACGATTGGTATAGAGGATATGGTGGTGGTTGAGATGGACGATAAGACGGTTATCTGCCACAAAGATTCCGTGCAGCGGGTGAAGGAACTGGCGGAGAGTTTAGAGAAGAAGGGGTAGGGTCTCACGCCTTCTTTTTTCGTGTTATAATATCCGTAATGCGCAACTGATAATGCTTTTTCATCAGGATCTGGGAACATCCACCAAGGGCCGATAATGAGTTTTAACAAATTAATGGGGGTACGTGGTGGGTTTGCCGTTGGGCCGATAAATCGGCGGTGTGCGCGATAAATCGGCACCTACAGGTGTACCGTCACCGTTTAAGATACCCTGGCTAATTTGTCAATGTGCATAATCGGCCCCTACGGATGGCTGGATGAATTCATCAAAGTGCATAATCGTTGGTGCCCCTGATAAGGAAACGGAGTTTCCCGCTATGCTCTCCGAACAGCCTGTTTTTGCTTCCCGTGGTATGGTTGCCTGCGCGCACTATCTTGCTACCCAGGCGGGTGTACATATTCTCAGGCAGGGTGGAAATGCGATAGATGCGGCTATTGCCGCGAATGCTACTATGACCGTGGTGTACCCATCCACCTGTTCGGCAGGCGGGGATGTGTTCATGCTGATCTGGGATGCGAAGACGCAAAGGCTGTATGCGCTGAATGGCAGTGGTCGCGCTCCCCAGGGTATGACGCCTGAGTTATTTGCTGCGCAAGGCCTGGAGCGGATACCAGAACGAGGCCCGCTTACGATTACTGTGCCTGGAGCGGTCGATGGCTGGTTTGAGGCACTGGAGCGCTTTGGGACACTGGCTGCGGAGTCGATTTTTGCTCCGGCTATCGGGTATGCCGAGGAGGGTATGCCGGTCACGAGCAAATTGAGTGGCTGGCTGAGCCAGGCGGCTGAACCGGTATTGAAACGATGGGAAAGTAGCGCTGGCGTCTACCTACCAGACGATCGAGCGCCACGCACGGGAGAGGTTTTACGCCAACCTCACCTGGCACGTACTTACCGGCAGCTGGCGAGGGAAGGGCGCGATGCATTTTACCGCGGCCCGATAGCTCGCACGATCACGGATTACGTGCAACGGGTTGGTGGCGTGCTCAGCCTGGAGGACATGCAGCGGCACCACTCCGATTGGGTAGAGCCTATCTCGACAAACTACCGTGGATACGATGTTTACGAATTTCCTCCTAACTCGCAGGGCGTTGCGGCCCTGGAGATGTTGAATATCATCGAGGGATACGATCTGAAGTCGCTGGGCTATCAGTCTGCCGAATGCCTGCACATCTTGCTTGAAGCGAAGAAACTGGCTTTTGCCGATAGGGATCGTTACGTTTCTGATCCCGATTTTGTTGATGTGCCGTTGGAGCAGCTTCTCAGTAAGGAATATGCCGTGCAGCAACGCGCAAGGATAAACCTCCAGAAGGCGGCAAGGGGCGTTGCGGCAGGGCTTGAGAAAGACGGCGATACCATGTATTTGTGTGTGGCAGATGGAGAGGGTAATGTCGTCTCACTGATCCAAAGTCTCTACTTTGGCTTCGGAAGCGGCGTTGTTGGAGGGGACACCGGAATGATGCTGCAGAACCGGGGGGCGTACTTCTCGCTTGACCCGCGCCATGTGAACTACTTGCAGCCAGGCAAACGTACCATGCATACGCTGACTCCGGCGATGGTCTTGCGCGAGGGTGCGCCCTACATGGCATTGGGATCGATGGGTGGAGATGCACAGCCGCAGATTCACGTGCAACTGCTCACGGCGATGCTCGATTTTGGCATGAATGCGCAGCAGGCGATTGCTGCACCACGCTGGCGCAGCGGGCTTGTGCGCGTAAATCCAGTGCGAGGCAGGCAGGAGATCATGCAGGGGCAGCGGGGTGTGGATGGGCACCTGGACCGCGATCTTGAGGAGTTGGTGATGCTGGAGAGGCGTTTTCCCAGCGGTGTGCCTTTGCTGCTTGATATATTAGGGCACCGTACGAACGTGGTCGGGCCGTGGGATGATGGGATGGGCCACGCGCAAGCAATTGTTATCGATCCTTCCAGCTATATTTTTGAGGGAGCTGCCGACCCTCGTTGTGATGGACTGGCGATGGGTTGGTAGCAAAGCAATTAAGTGTAGAATATCGAAAAGAAGGATAAGAAAATGACTATACAACCTTCGCGCCCCGGAATCCCCGCAGATATACTGGCGCTCTCACATGAGCGTGACGAGCTACGAAGAAAAGGTAAATATGATCGAGCCGACGCTCTGAAGCGGCAAATTGAGGAGGCTGGTTATGGTATTAAAGATAATCCGCGTGGTGCACACCTGATCATTCTGCCGAGTGTCGAGGTTGATGGTATAGTCTATCGCACGGCCCGCCAGGTGCCTTCATTGTTGGAGGAAGCGGACCGCTGCGAGTTTTCTGTCAATATCCTGGCAAATACAAGCTCCGAGGAGGCGAATCGCTGCCTTGAGAGCGTTTTGCGTTTCGGTGAGAGCAGCGATATCGAGGTCATAGTAGTTGAAAATAGATCGCTGGATGGGGAGCTACAACGTAAGGATCCGCGCCTGCATGTGTTGCGTACGTCGCGCCCGCTGGGCGTAGCGGAGGCGCGCAATACCGGCTTAAGGCGAAGTAGGGGAAGATATGTACTGCTGCTCGATGGCAGTGTCGAGCTGACAGGCGACGTGTTCACGCCGCTGGCGCAGGTTCTCGCGAATCGCAGCGTGGGTATTACCGGCGTCCGGGGATTGCTCACGGAAGACCTGCGACATTTTGATGAGTGTACGACCCTGGAAGTCGAGGTTGTGGACGGATTGTGTATGGCTTTCAGGCGCGGGTTATTGAAAAAGGTTGGTTTGTTTGATGAGCGCTATCGCTTCCCGTCCTACATGGATATCGATTTTAGCTTTGCAGTACGCGATAGCGGCGCTCAAGCGGTGCTTACACCCAATTTGCCATTGATAAGCCATCCTCTGATGCAAGATGCAAATCTCTCTGATGCTGAGCGAACGCGGTTGACGAAAAGAAATTTCTACCGCTTTCTGGGGAAGTGGGGGCATAGGGATGATTTGCTGCTTGACAAGCAAGGGCATTAACACATTGAGGAAAGCTAACCCGTACCATATAGTCCCTGGTTCGTTACATTCTTTGAAAGGCAGACCACTCAATTGCAGACATTGATGAAGCGCGGCGATATACCGCATGAATATACATGGGACCTGGAGAGTATATTTCCAGGTGATGGAGACTGGGAAGACAGTCACAAGACACTCCAGCATCGTTTGCCGGAACTGGAGGCACTGAAGGGGACGCTTGCTCAAAGTGGGCAGGCGTTACTGGAGGTTTTACAGAAGCGTGACGAATTGTTTGAGAAGCTAGAAAGCCTTTTTGTCTATGCTTCTATGCGCAAGGACGAGGATACCACAAACAGTAAATACCAGGGGATGTACGACCGTGCGATGCAACTGGTTGTTTATGCTTCAACTGTAGCTTCTTACATCGAGCCAGAAATCCTGGCATTACCGGAAACCACGCTTGACAGGTTTGTGCAAGAGACTACTGGACTGGATCTCTATAGGCAACAGTTGCATGATTTGAATCGCAAACGACCGCATGTGCGTTCTGCCGAGGTGGAGGCGGTACTGGCTGCAGCGGAAGAGATTGCCGGCGTGCCGGATGCCATTTTCTCGATGATTGAGAACGCCGACCTGAAGCTTCCTTTGATTAACAATGAGGAGGGCGAAGAGGTTCTCCTGACGAAAGGCAACTACCTGGTCTATACTCGCAGCACCGATCGCCGCGTGCGTAAAGAAGCTTTTGAGGGTATGCACACGGCGTTCCTCAAGCAGCGCAACACGATTGCAGCGACACTCGCTGCCCAGGTGAAGGGGAATATCTTTTACACGAGGCAACGTGGATATGCTTCTAGCCGCGAACGGGCGCTTGCGCAGTACAATATCCCGGTCAGCGTCTATGACAACCTGGTTGAGACGGTCGGTGAGCATATTTACCTGCTCAATCGTTATATGAAGTTGCGCAAGCGCCTGCTGCAACTCGATGAGCTGCATATGTACGATCTTTATGTGCCGATTGTGAAAGAGACGGCTGATGACATAGGTTACGAGGATGCGCGTGAGATCATACTGGCTGCGCTTGCGCCTTTGGGTAAGAACTATGGTGAAGTCCTCAGTCGGGCGTTTAAAGAGCGATGGATCGATGTTTACGAGACGCCTGGGAAACGTGGTGGAGCATATAGCGGGGGTGGATATGCGACGCGTCCATTTATCCTGCTGAACTATCAGAACAAGCGAGACAGCATGTACACCCTGGCGCACGAGCTGGGGCATTCAATGCACTCTTACTTTACTCGTAGCCACCAGCCATTTCAGTACGGTGACTATACCATCTTTGTGGCCGAGGTTGCTTCGACGTTGAACGAGGGCCTGCTGACTGAATACCTGTTGAGGACGAATGCTGATCCCGCCGTGCGCCTGGCGATTCTCAATCATTCGTTGGAAGACCTGCGGGGCACACTTTTCCGGCAGACGATGTTTGCGGAGTTTGAGCAGCTGGTGCATGGCCAGGCCGAGCAGGGCGAGCCGCTGACTGCTGATAGGCTGATCTTGACGAGCTGATCGATATCGAGTGGGCGCGTGTTCCTCATTTTTACTACAACTTCTATGTATACCAGTATGCTACGGGTATCTCTGCTTCATCAGCGCTGGTGCAGCAAATATTGCGAGAGGGGAAGCCTGCGGTCAAGCGCTACTTGAAGTTCCTTAGCTCGGGCTCGTCTGAGTATAGCATCGAACTGCTCAAAAAAGCCGGGGTGGATATGACTTCGCCGGAGCCAGTCCGCCAGGCGTTGCAGCTGTTCGATAGGCACCTGGCGGAGATGGAGGAACTGATAGGGTAGCGCTACCAGAAGGATGGCATGAAGTCTGAGAGCCCTGGTACCTGACCGGTGCTTTGGCGCAATGATTTCCTCAGAAGAGTTGCACCAAAGCGGAACAATGCCAGTGTAGGTGAGAAAGCAGAACGATGAGCGGTATCAAGAAATATATGCCTGTGGCTGCTGTTTTTCTTTTCGCACTCCTTGTGCGCATCATCTATAACATTACAGTTGCACATGGCTACATTCCAGAATATGATGCTCACCAGTATAACGATATTGCATTGAACCTGATCAAAGAGCATTGTTACTGCCTGAAGCCGCATATCCAGTCAGTGGATCGCCCGCCGCTCTGGCCGTATATCATCGCGGCTATCTATAGCATTATGGGGCCCGAGAACTTCTATCCACGTCTCTTTTTCTGCTTCACCGGTGCGGCTACCTGCGTTATCGTCTATCTGTTCGCGAGGGATATTTTTAACAAGCGCGTGGCTCTCCTGGCGGGAATCATTGCCATAGTGTACCCTGGATTATTCATCTATGACGGTTGGCTGTACACCGAGTCCCTTTTCACTTTCTGCCTCACGGCCTTCTGTTACAGCCTCTACAGGCTGCAGCGCACCGCTCAGGCGGGCTGGATAGTGGTGAGTGGCGTGGCTCTCGTATGTGTGTCGCTGACGCGTCCAAATGGTTCATTGGTTCTTCTCCTGGTGGTCGCCTGGGCTGTTATCATAGCACGCGCGAAAATCTTCTCCTGGCGACAGGCAACCACGAGCGTTCTCGTCATCATGCTTCTTACCTTCGGCTTGATCGCTCCCTGGACACTACGGAACTACCGTATATCTCACCAGTTCATCTTTGTATCCACTGATAGCGGCATCCTCCTCACCGGCGCTTACAACGATACCGCGCTGTTCAGCGCTCCAGACCGGGGGCTGTGGGTTGGGCCTGCCAGGGTCGAGCCGCTGGAGGCACGCAACATTTCCTATACTCCCACCTGGATACGCGGGCACCTGTCATCCATGCCCTACCTGATTGGCCTGCATTTCATCAATATGTGGCGACCGTACACCTCGGAGGAGGGCCTCCCCGTTCGCGAATTCCCCGATCGGCCAGCATCACAGGTCGTCTGGACGATGATGCAAATCACTCCCATCCCTCTCTTTCTATTTGCGGCCATCGGCATCATCGTCACGAGGAAACAATGGCAGCATCTCCTGCTCCCCTATCTCAGCATCCTGCTCACGATCATCCAGTGCCTGGTCTTTTATGGCAGTTCGCGCCTGCGGGCTCCCATCGAGCCTATGCTCGTCCTGCTGGCCGCGGGCGCAATCTGGTGGCTTACCCAGAATGAGCCGGGCACGCTACGCTGGAAGAGAACACGTCTCATCAAAAAATCAAGGGATGAACAGCTCGAGACAAGCTGAGACGCTCCTAACTATGTTTCAGTATGTGATCGTGAACAAGCTTACAAACTGACTCTTGCTTTTCGATGTGAGGCGAGTGGCCGCAATCGGACAGGACCACTTCATGATATTGGCCACCGTTTGCCTTGTATTTTTCGAGGACGGCGCGAAGCTGCGTCTTCATGGGCTGCGGTGGGTATACCTCTGCCCCGGGCCAACCAGGGACGGCACCGAGCTGTCCCAGGAAGCCGAAGTCGAGCAGCGAGGTGTCGGAGACAATTTGATCGTCAGCGCCGTGTATCCATAACACGGGCGGTTTGTGGCTGATGCTGGCGAAGTTGCCCTGGTTCAAGTACCTGGGGGAGAAGGTATTATTAACCCCATGTGTACCGGGCGCGACATTGGGCCAGTTATTCGAGGGGGTCATGTCGCCAGGATAGTTGCCTGGAGACACCTTCGTTGAGAGTAACGATGAGAGATACATCTCTTCGCGGTCAGGAGCCGGTTTGAAGGTGGGCTTAAAATAGAGGGAATCCATGGTGGTGCGAGGCGAAAACTGACTGTTTCCTCGATCACCCTCGGCGAGGAGCCGCACAAACTCGGGGTTGGCTGTTCCTCCTCCACTGCCAGCGAAGTCGGGCCAGTTTGGAGTTCCCTCTGCATCCTTTGTGCCACCAAAGCCGAAAGGTGAGCTTGCTGCTTGCAGGGTGAGAGAACGTAATGTACCCGGATAATCGATGGCGTACTGCATCGCGATATTGCCGCCGAGCGACCAGCCCAGCAGATGGAGCGAGGTCAGACTAAGTGCGCGTGCGAATGAGGCCAGGTCGTCGGAGAAGTCGCGTACGCCGCGCGTCGCATCGACGGGCAACACCTCGCTATCCCCGTAGCCCCGCATATCGGTCGCGTAGACTGTGTAGGGGCCTGTAGCCGCTAATGCGAGCATGAAATCCTGGAAAAAGTGGGATGAGGAGCAATTGCCGTGAACGAGCACGATGGGGGTGCTGCCTGTTCCTGCCTCGAGGTATGCTATCTCCAGGCGGTCAGTTCTGACCTTATGCTGGGTGATGCCGGGTAAGAGTGGTATGCTGCTCATTGTTGAGATTGTCCTCCTGAGTTTTAGGTTATTGTATCATTTTTGTAAGGATACTCATCGATTGATGGGTATCTTTTCATTAGGTTCCACCACCAATCGGGGGCTGAGGGTGAGCTACCACCGGGGCGATGCTGGCACCAATCCGTCTCACCAACGCTGCTGCGCAGCTACCGCTTCGCGGTCAGGTGAGACGCAAGGAGAAGCATCCCCACTCCACCCCATCCCACTCCCGCCCCTACGCGGGGGCACTCCCACTCACCCCTGATTTTTGGCAGAACGCCTTCACTAGATTTGATTGACGAAGGAATTTACGGGTTATCCCAGGTGCGTCCATCGTTCTCGATGAGGGCGTCGGCTTCCGGCGGACCCCAGGTTCCAGCAGGATAGGGATAGAGGGTGTCGGCGGGCATATTTTTCCAGGCATTGATGATGCAGTCCACGATGCGCCAGGAGGCCTCAACTTCATCACGGCGGATGAAGAGGGTGGAGTCGCCGAGCATACAGTCGGCAATCAAGCGCTCATATGCCTCTGGTGGTTGAATGCCAAAGGCGCTGGCGTACGAGAAATCCATGTCAACTGAACTGAGATGTCGCGCTGCTCCGGGCACCTTTGCGGCGAATTTCAGCGTGATGCCTTCATTAGGCTGAATCCTGATGGTCAGGCGGTTCGGCACCAGGCCCGTGGTCTCTGATGGCTTATAGAGCTGATGTGGGACGCGCTTGAATTGAATGGTTACTTCAGTGCAGCGTTTGGGTAAGCGTTTACCGGTGCGAATGTAGAAAGGAACATCGGCCCAGCGCCAGTTCTCGATGAAGAGTTTGAGGGCGACATAGGTTTCGGTCGTCGAGTTGGGCGCAACACCTGGCTCCTCTCTATAGCCGACAACGGGTTCTCCCTCGACCACGCCGGCTGTGTATTGCCCGCGCACGGTGTTTTTTGCTATCTGTTCAGGGGTGAACAGGGGGATAGCACGCATGACTTTGACTTTTTCATCGCGGATGGCGTCGGCGTCGAATGCGACGGGGGGTTCCATGGCGGTAAGGCAGAGCACCTGCATGATGTGGTTCTGCACCATGTCGCGAATCGCGCCGGATTCCTCGTAGTATTCGGCGCGCGTGCCGATGCCTAAGCTCTCTGCGACCACAACCTGCACGTGATCGATGTATTTCTGGTTCCAGAGCGGCTCGAAGATACCGTTGGCGAAGCGGAAAGCCAACAGGTTCTGCACCGTTTCTTTGCCCATATAGTGATCGATGCGGTATATTTGATTCTCGCGGAAGACGCGGGCAAGTTCGCGGTTGAGCTTCTGGGCTGAGGCGAGATCGCGGCCAAAGGGTTTTTCAATGACGAGGCGTGTCCAGGATTCTTCATTGCCATTGCTCTGCTGCGGGCGTGCCAGGCCTGCCCCGCCGAGTTGATGAATGATTTCGGAGTAGGTCGTGGGCGGCGTTGCCAGGTAGAATATGCGGTTGCCCTGGGTACCTTTCTCCTCGTCGAGCAGATCGAGCAAATTGGCGAGTTTCTGGTAGCCTTCGCGGTCATTGAAGTCGGATTGACAGTAATACAGGTGTTGAACAAACTCGTGTTGTGCCTTACTGTCTAATTTATCGTCTTCCGGCATATATTTGTTGATCGAGTCCAGGGCCATGCCGCGCCACTGTTCATTGTTCATGGGCCGGCGCGCGAAGGCTACTATGGAAAAGGGCTGGGGAACTGGATGGTCATGGAAGAGGTGTGCCAGGGTCGGCAATAGTTTACGTTGGGTCAGGTCTCCGGTGGCGCCGAAGATGACGAAGACACAGGGATCGGGTATCTGGCCATTTTGCCAGATAGAATGCTGCTTGAGTTCGACTTTGGGATGAACTTCTTGTGCCATTAAGCGCTCCTCACTGTTCATATTTTGATGTTGATATTAAAGAGTATAACG
>WNFF01001300.1_pt1 | contig 20107 bp, 21 predicted proteins | sample 5400441 | NCBI WGS metagenome assembly WNFF01 (sample SAMN13153345, study PRJNA577476) | soil metagenome | isolation source: 120 cm saprolite under Douglas fir tree site 2 hole 3 replicate 1 | place: USA:California | collected 2015-04-18 | reverse complement strand
CACGCCGCCTATCTTGCCCGCCACGACGATTGCGTGGCCGCCGGGCCCGCCACGTCCAGCGCCCTCCCCGCAGCCGCGTGACCACTATGAAACCCGGCGCGCGAACCCCTCAAAAACTTACGCGGGCCTGCACTAGCTCCTGATCCGTTCACGCGCAGTTCGCGATAGAAACGTTCGGCAACGTTTTCTCGCATGTAACCTCGGCCACCAAAGACCTGCACGGCCCGGTCGGCGGCCCGCCCCGGCCATCTCCGAGCTGTACAGCCCGGATCTGGTGCTGCCAGCGATTGTCCAGCGTCTTGACTGACTGTTCAGTCTAGGCCAGAATCGGGCTCGTGCCCAAGCCCTCCGCTGGCCCCGCGGCTACCGCCGACGTCGTGGTCGTGGGCGGCGGCACGGTGGGTGCCTGGTGCGCCTACTTCCTGCGCCGGGCCGGCCTGCGCGTCGTTCTGCTTGAGGCGGGCATCCTCGGCCAGGGGGCGAGCAGCCGGGCGGCCGGGGTCGTCCGAACCCAGGGCGGCACCCCCGAGGCGGTGCGCCTGGGCCGGTGGTCGCGCGACTTCTATTTGAGCCAGCGCGCCGAGCTCGGCATCGACTCGGGTTTCGTGGCCCAGGGTTATCTGCTGCCGTGCTTCACCGAAGCCGAGGTCGCCGCCGCACGGGTGCGGATGGCCATGCAGACGGGGCTGGGCGTGCCGGTGCGCTGGCTGGGGCCGGCCGAGGTTGACTTGCTCAACCCGACCCTGGCACCGGGGCTGACCCTCGGTGGCACGTTCTGCGCGGACGACGGATATATCACCCCGCCGCGCAATGTCACGGCCTACGCCGTGGCCCTCGCGGTCAGCGGGGTCGAGGTGCGCGAGCACGTCGCGTTCCGCGGCCTGCTGCGGGCCGGCGGCCAGGTCACGGGGGTCGAGACGAGCGCGGGGCCGATCGCCGCCGGGCAGGTTGTGCTGACCGGCGGCCCGAAGCTCGCCGAGGTGGGGCGGCTGGCTGGGCTGCGCATCCCGGTGGGGGGGTCCCGGCACCAGGTCGCCGTGACCGAGCCGCACCCGGATCTGCATCCCTCCCGGGTGCCGATGGTCTTCGACGTGCAGGCCGGGCTGTACTGGCGCCCCGAGGAGGGCGGGCTCCTGTTCGGGATGAGCAACCCCGAGGAACCGCCCGGTGAGGCGGGCCGCATCGACGAGGACTATCTCGCCCTGATGCGCACGCGGCTGCACCGGCTGGTGCCAGTCGTGGCCGGGCTCGGGCTGCGCAGGCTCTGGGCGGCCACCATCGACTACACCCCCGACCACCTGCCGATCATCGGGCCCGCGCTCGGCCCCGCGGGCCCGGTGCCCGGCGTCACCGTCGCATGTGCGGGTGGGGCCGGCATGATGTGGGGCCCGGCGGTCGCCAGGGTCGCGGCCGACATGGCGCTGGGTGGCCGCTCCGACGTGCTGGACGCCTCCCATCTCGGCCTCGGCCGGTTCGACGACCACGGTCGCAGCCGGCTGACCCCCGACCCGATCGCCCTGCCTTTCCCTGAGACAGCACGGGCCTTCCCGGAGATGGCGCCCGACCAGGTGCCGGGCGGGCTGACCACCTCATAAGGAAAGGCACAGACGTGACCGGTGCAACCCCACCCGCTGCGTTCCTGGCTGCTGCCGCGCATGCCGGCGAACTGGAGGACTGGGGCCCGCTCGCCGAGGCGACCGGCGATCCGATGCAGACGTCGGGGATCACGCTGTGGGCCGACGGCGAGCAGGAGGTCGGGGTCTGGGAGTGCACCGCCGGACCGTCCTACTGGAAGCTGGCGACCCACGAGGCGGTGCACATCCTGTCCGGCCGGATGACCGTCACCCCAGACGGGGGAGAGCCGCGGGATGTCGGCCCGGGCGACAGCGCGGTGTTCCCGCGCGGCTGGGCCGGCACCTGGCAGATCCACGAGACGATCCGCAAGCTCTACGTCCTGGTTTAAGTACATGCCGCGCTGACGTGCGATTACGTTCGGCCTGCTATTCGGTAGCCTTCGGGTGACCCGCTGCCGCGTGCACCACCCACACCGTGTGCTTGTCGTCGTCGACGAGGTACCAGATCCGGGCTCCGCCGGTTACCTCGATCTGCCACTGCTCAAGGTCCCGGCCGTCGAAAGTCCTGGTGCTGAGGCTGCCGCGGAGCCTCATGTGTCGGCTATCTTCTAACGGACGGGGTTCGGAACGCATCTGCTCGTATGCGATCCGGGTGTTACCCGTGGCTCGCTGGCACAGGTCGTCCCAGCCTTTCGCAGCCGCGGTCTCGCCAAACCGAACATCCCATTCGTCCGCAACGGCTGGGGGCGCGACGCGGTCCTTGCGCTTAGGGCTCAACCTGCGGAGGCTTCCGGGACGGGGCCGTAGTCCGTGCCGTCAAGCGGTGTACTGAGTGCCTCATGCAATTCTGGGTCTACGTATATCTCGGCTGTAGCGCGCCACGCATCGATGACCGGCTTAAGAGGTGCCATGTTTCCCAATTCGGCGCATGCCTGGGCCGTTCCAGTGAACTCGTTCACAAACTCGCGAACATCGTCCGGCGGCAGGAACCGCACCCACGGAAACACGGCCGGGAAAGCGGCGAGCAGCACACTGTGGGCCTCGGCGTTGCTCAACAGCGCGGCGAACAGGCGGGTGGTGATAATGACAGCGGCGGCGTCCGCCTCCGCCCTTTCGGCGGCTTGGAGGATCAGGTCCCCACCGTCACGGCGCTCGAGCCGCAAACGGCGGCGGGGGTTTGCCTCAAGCTTGGCCACAGTGGCCCGCGGGTGCTGGACGAGCTGGGAGAAAGGGACCTCGGTGGTCGTCATGGCCCCATGGTAGGCGAACCTTTGAACTACCTCAAATGTGTTTGCTGACCTCGGTTCCGAACACGCCGTGGTGAGGGGCTCCGCTACTGGGCCGGATCGGTGCTGGGCGGCTCGGCGAGCACGCGGTGCCTGGCCGCGCCGATGCACAGGACTGAGCCGCCCTGGTCGGACACGTGGCCATCCCGGTCCGGGGGCAGTCCGCGCAGCGCGGCCAGAGCGTTCTCGTCGAGCAGCACATACCCGTCCCCGAGATCTGTGATCAGGCCGCTGACGCCCGGCCCGTAAAACCCCGCCACGCTGAGCGGCCCGCGCGCCGCGTCAGCCAGCCACCGGGCTTCGGCCCGGCCGACATCTGCCATGTAAGCTGCCATCCTGCCCCTCCCCAAGGTGATCTCACACGGTGGTGAAGCGCGTTTCACGGCCTCGCCGTTACACCGCCGGGCGGCGGTGGGGCCGCGCGGCGGGGCGAGGGAGTACGGCGAGGCTTTCGTTCGGGGGCGATGCCTTGGATTGTGACCTCCGGCTGAGGCGGCGAAGCTGACCGGACCGGCGCGCCGACTTGGCATCGGCGATCGCTGCCCTGGCCGCCTGCCAGCCGGGGATGCCGCACACCCCGCCGCCCGCGTGAGTGGCCGAACTCGCGTAGTACAGGCCGGCGATGGGGGTCCGGTAGTCGGCGTAGCCGGGCGCGGGGCGCATATGGAACAGCTGCTCAAGCGACAGCTCGCCGTGGAAGATGTTCCCGCCAATCAGCCCGTGGTCGTGTTCCATGTCATAGGGGCCCGTTTCCGATGGGTTTGACTGAATGTTCAGTCTAGAAAGCTGATACCTTGGCCACAAGGGCGCGCGCCAGATCGAGTAGACCGGGCAGATCCGATGTCCGGCGCCGTGAGCCCGGACGCGAGGACGATTCAGTCCGGGCGTCAGATCGGCCGAGGCAGGTGCTCAGGTCACTGCGGTCCGCGAGGATGTGCGCATGAGGGAGCAGGCTGGGGACGTCGGCACGGCCGACCAGCGTCGCGAGCAAATGCTGCGCGCCGCGCTGCAGGTGATCCAGGACCGGGGCTTCCCTGAGACCCGGATCGCGGACGTCGCGGAGCGCGCGGGAACCAGCCCGGCGCTGGTCATCTACTACTTCAAGACCAAGGATCAGTTGCTCACGGAGGCGATCAGGTTCTCCGAGGACACGTGGTACGCGGCCGGGAAGCGCCGCGTGGCGACGATCCCGACGGCAGCCGGGCAGCTCGAAGAGCTTGTCGCCATGAGCTGCCTGCCGGAAGCGGACGCGGAGCCGCCGACCTCATGGGTGCTCTGGCTTGACCTGTGGGCCCAGGCCGTCCGGCACGCCGAGGTCGCCAGCGTCCGGCAGAAGTCCGACGAGCGCTGGCGGGAGACGATCTGCTCGCTGGTCCTGGCCGGCCAGGAGGCCGGGGAGTTCGGCCAGGTGAACGTCGGTGATTTCGTCGACTCACTGTGCGCGCTGCTGCACGGGCTCGCCATCCAGATCGCGCTCGATGACCCGTCGGTGGACGCGGGCCGGGCCTTCGAGCTGAGCATGCGCTTCGTGTCCGGGCAGCTGGGGTTTGGCTGGACCCCGCGCTCTCGGTCGTAGCAGCGGCGGGCAGCCACCAGGTGCCTGGCTCTCAGCCGCCGTCGGCGGCCAGGCGGTATCCGGCGCCGCGCACCGTCTGGAGTGCCCGGCGGCCGAACGGGGTGTCGACCTTGCGCCGGAGGTAGCCCGCGTACACCTCGACCACGTTGAGGTCGACGCTGTCGTAGGCGTCCCACACGTGCTCGAGCAGCTGGGACTTGGACACCACCTGGCCGGCCCGCCGGATCAGGTACTCCAGCAGGGCGAACTCGCGCGCGGTCAGCACGATCTCGGTTTCGCCGCGGTGCACGCGCTTGCTCGCAGGGTCCAGCGACAGGTCACCGGCCTGCAGTTCGGCAGGCCGGGGGACTGCCCCGCGGCGGAGCAGGGCGCGGAGCCTGGCGGCCAGCACGACATAGGAGAATGGCTTGGTGAGGTAGTCGTCCGCGCCGAGGTCCAGCCCGTCGGCCTGGTCGTATTCGCCGTCCTTGGCGGACAGTATCAAGATGGGCACCCAGTTCTTCTCGGCCCGCAGCTGCTGGCACACCCGGTAGCCGGAGATCTTCGGCAGCATCAGGTCGAGGACCACCGCGTCGTAGCCGCCCTCGCGGGCCAGGTGGAGCCCATCCTCCCCGTCATAGGCGATATCAACGGCGAAGCCCTCCGCCGACAGCCCCCGCCGCACAGCGGCGGCCAGCCTCCGTTCGTCCTCCACCACGAGCACCCGCACGGCTATGACTCCCCTCATCCCCGGTGAATCGTCTCCCCACCCAGTTTGGCTCACAGGATGAGCACAGGAGCCATGCGGCATCATGGCCAGTACCCGCTGGAAAGCCAGGGCGGGACGCTGACCGGCCCGGTCAGCCTGACTGGGCCGATCGGATTGGCGCTGAATTGGACTGGCACTGAATTGGGACTGGCTCAGATCGAACTGGCCCAAATGGAACTGGCACAGTGAGGTGCGATGAATCCGATGCTGAGGCTCTCCCGACGGGCACGATGGGCGGTGCCGGGCGGTGTGCTGGCCGTCACCGCGGCCATCACCGCCGGGTCCATGATCACTATAGCCCAGGCGTCCCCTGAGCTGCCCGCACGCACCCCAGCGCAACTGCTCGCGGCGGCCGCCGGGCACACCGGCGTGCCGCCCGCGCTGACGGGCACAGTGGTGGAGACGGCGTCGCTCGGCATCCCGGACCTCCCGAGCACCGGCAGCCCCACATCCATCACCTCGCTGCTGGCCGGCTCGCACACGCTCAAGGTCTGGTACGCCGACCCGGAGCACATCAGGCTGGCCGTTCCGGTGACGATGAGCGAAACGGACCTGATCCGCAACGGGTCGACCGTCTGGATCTGGCAGAGCCAGGGGAACACGGTGACCCGGATGCTGCTGCCGGCCAAGGCCGACGGAGCGCCGGAGGCAACGCCGGCACCTGCGGGAACGCCGCTCACCCCGCAGCAGGCTGCGCAGCAGGTGCTCGCGGCAGTCGGGCCGAGCACCACGGTCAGCGTGGACCCGGCCGCCACGGTCGCGGGCCAGGCGGCCTACGAGCTCGTCCTGGCCCCCAAGAGCAGCAGTTCGCTGATCGGCAAGGTAACCATCGCGCTCGACGGGCAGCACACGGACGTGCCGCTGCGGGTGCAGGTGTTCGCCCGGGGCGCGACCACGCCAGCCTTCCAGGTCGGCTACACCTCGGTCGACTTCGTCAAGCCGGCCGCGGCGAACTTCGATTTCACCCCGCCCCCTGGCGCCAAGGTCACCACCACCGGCTCGACCGGCTCCTCCCCGGCCCACCAGGCGAACCCGCAGCAGAGCGCGCCGAAGGTGCTGGGCCAGGACTGGCTGTCGGTGGCCGTGCTCCCGGCCGATGCGCTGTCCGGGATCTCCGGCTCTGGTAACGCCGCGAGCGCAGCGGGGCAGGCCGCGCAGAACGTGGGTGGCAGCCCGGGGGCCGGGTCCGGCAGCGTTGACAGCGCCGCCATCCTCGGCGCGCTGCTCAAGGCGGCCACCCCGGTGCACGGCACGTGGGGCAGCGGCAAGCTGCTGCGCACCAGCCTCGTCTCCATCCTGATCACAGACAGTGGGAAGGTCCTGGTCGGCTCGGTCACTCCCGCGGTCCTCTACAGTGCCGCAGCCCAGGTCAAGTGAGTGCGGCCGGCGAGGTCACCGCTGAGGCGGCCAGCGAGGTGACCGGCATCGCCCCGGCGATCACCACCACCGGGCTGACCAAGCGGTTCCGGGGCGGCCAGCTCGCCGTGGACGACCTCGCCATGGTGGTTCCGCGGGGCTCGGTCTACGGGTTCCTGGGGCCGAACGGGTCCGGCAAGACCACCACCATCCGGATGCTGCTCGGCCTGGTCTACCCCACCCGGGGCAGCCACCAGCTGCTCGGCACTCCCATGCCGAACGGATCGGCGCACGTGCTGCCGAAGGTCGGTTCGTTGGTCGAGGGCCCGGCCTTCTATCCCCAGTTGTCCGGGCCGGCCAACCTGGCCAGGATCGACGCCGCCGACCGGACCGCCGACCCGGGCACTGCGGGGAAGCGGATCACCGCCGCGCTGGAGCGGGTCGGCCTGCTCGCCGCGAAGAAGAAGCACTACCGCGCTTATTCGCTGGGCATGAAGCAGCGGCTCGCGATCGCCGCCAGCCTGCTCCAGCCGCGCGAGCTGATCATTTTGGACGAGCCCACCAACGGCCTCGACCCGCAAGGCACCCGGGAGGTGCGCGGTCTCATCCGCGAGATCGCCACCGGCGGCATCACCGTGCTGGTCTCCTCCCACCTGCTGGCGGAGGTCGAGCAGATCTGCAGCCACGTCGGCGTCATGCGCACCGGCCGGCTGGTCTTCCAGGGCACCTTGGACGAGCTGCGGGCCCGTGGCGCCGCCCGGATCGAGGTCCGCACGACGGAGGTGGAGCGGGCGGCCGAGATCTTCGGCAAGCTCAGGCTGGCCGACGTCCGGACCGCCGAAGGCGAGGTAAGCGCTCAGCTCGCGGATCAGGCGCCCGAACGGATCTGCCGCGAACTCGTCTACGCAGGCGTTCCCGTCGCCGGCCTGAACACCCTCAAACCCAACCTGGAGGAGCTGTTCGTCGAGCTCACGGGGGAGGGATTCGATGTCGACGGCTGAACTCACGGCCGCCCCGGACAGGGGCGCGCAACGGCCGGTGGCGCGGCACCCTGGCGCCTTCCGGTCATGGTGCCGGTTGCTCGGGTCGGAACTCCGCCTGGTCTTCCGGCGGCTGCGCAATCTCGCCTTGCTTGCGGTGCTGATCGTGCTCCCGGTCGCCCTCGGGTTCGCGCTGTGGGCGGCCGCGCCGCGCGGCGGCGGCGGCGGGCCGAATGCGTCGTTCGTGGATCAGCTCGCCGGGAACGGGGTCTTCCTGTCGTTCATTGCGCTCACCATCATGCTCACGCTGGTGCTGCCGCTGGTTGTGGCGGTGGTGGCCGGCGACTCGATCGCTGGGGAAGCGGGCTACGGCACGCTGCGGTACCTGCTCACGGTGCCCGCCGGGCGGACCAGGCTGCTGTCGGTCAAGTACGCCGCGGTGGTGATCTTCGGCCTGGCCTCGTGCGTGCTGGTCTCGGGGGTGTCCTTGATCCTCGGAGTGGCGCTGTTCCCCGTAGGGCCGGTGACCCTGCTGTCCGGGACGACTGTGCCACTGGCTGACGGACTGCTGAGACTGCTGTTCGTGACGCTGTACGTGGCCGCGGCGATGGCCGCGCTGGGCGCGATCGGGCTGGCGGTCTCGACGCTGACCGAGCACGCGATCGGCGCGATCGCGGCGATCATGATCCTGGCGGTGGCCAGCGAGGTGACCGACAACGTGCCGCAGTTCGCGGCGGTCCACGCGTACCTGCCCACGCACTGGTGGCTGTCGTTCGACGCGCTGCTCCGCTCCCCGGTCGCCACCGGCGACCTGCTGCACGGGCTGCTGTCCTTCGGGGTGTACATCGTCATCTTCGGCGCGATCGCCTGGGCCCGCTTCACCAGCGCCGACGTCACCAGCTGACCCGCGCCACGGGCCTTCAGCGTCATGCTGGCGGCCGGCTGGTGGCTGATCCCCGTCGCATTCACCTCCTCCGCTGCGGTGCAGCACCAGGCCCACCTGCTGTGGCCATACTTCGTCGGCCTGCAGCCCGTCGCCGGCGTTGTCTTCGCCCTGGACGGCGTGCTCATCGGGGCCGGCGATGCAGGCTTCCTGCGAACCGTGACGCTGGTCGCCGCCGTGGGGGTTTTCGTCCCCATCACGCTCGCGGCGCTGCACTGGCATTGGGGCATCGGCGGGGTGTGGGCCGGGCTGGCCGGCTTCATCGGCGCCCGGCTGATCGGCATGCTGGCGCGCACCGCCCGAGGCCGCTGGGCGGTGACCGGGCCTATGGCGCGAGGTGCCTGATTCCGGTGCACCTTTCGCTGACGTCAGTCGTTGCCGAGAGCACCGGCGGTGGCGGCAGCGGCACGGCCGGGCGGAAGCCCGCTGCACGTCGCACCGGGATGCGGGGTGAGGGTCGTATTCGCCGGGCACGGGTTCAGGATCAGCGGTGGCTGTGGGCGCTGCCGGAAGTCGAATTCAGCCGCCAGGTTGCCGAGACCGGGGGCGGCCTCCCGCACGACGGGCCGCGAGTCGGGGCGGCCGTCGGTGGCCGGGTTGAGCCGCGCGCCGTGCAGGAAGTCATCCTCGATGAACCTGAGGTAAGCGTCCGGCGACAGGGTCTGGTGGTCGATGTAGCCGCGCCGGGCATAGGGGCTGATCACCATGGCGGAGACCCGGATGCCGTAGCCCTCGGCGTCGACAGTCGGCGGATTCACGTGGTCGTAGAAGCCACCCCAGTCGTCCCAGGCGAGGAAGATCGCTGTGGAGTTCCAGTCCTTGCTGCGCATCACCGCATTGATGATCCTGGTTACGTAGGCCTGGCCGGTGCTGACCAGGGCGGGCGGGTGCTCGCTGTCGCTACTGCGCGGCAGCACCCAGGAGACCGCGGGCAGCGTGCCGGCGCTGGCCTGGGCGTAGAACCTGCTCAGGAGGTCGACCCCGCCCGACTGCGGGCCCTGGTGGAGGTCGGTGAACCCGGGCAGCACATTCCAGATGCTCGGCACGCCCGTCCGGGCGGTGCGGCTCTTCTTCCCCGTCTTCTTCCCCGCCGGCTGGGCGCCGTGGTCGAGGTACCACCCCCAGCTCACGTGCTGCTTACTGAGCAGATAGGTCAGGCTGGTCCAGGCGAACGGGGTCGGGTTGGACGCGCTCCTGTTCGTCGGCTGGTCGTTGCTCGTGCAGCTCATCGGGTTGTTGACACTGGTGCAGTCCGCCGACCAGCCCGAGGCCATGTACAGGTGGAACGGCAGGCTCCACGAGTGCACCGACTCGTACATGTGGTCCTGAAGCACGAAGTTGCGCGCGTAGGCCCAGTAGTTGGGGATGTCGGGGCCGGTGTGGTAGCCCATGACGTCGGTCGGGCAGGGCCCGGTCGGCTGGCATGCGGGGTGCTTGCGGGTTGTCTTGGTGACCTGCGCCTGGCCGATGAAGCCGTCCATCGCGCCGTTGTGGGTGTCCGCGGCGCCGTTGGACGCCTGGTGCGGCCCGCCGGTGTTGCTGTCCGCGTGGTCCGCGTAGGGCTTGACGCAGGTCTGGGTGCGCGGGTCGGGCACGCAGACCGTCGGCGTGCCGTTCTGCATCGGGATGCCGTCGGCGCCGGGGTAGGTGGCGAAGTAGGAGTCGAACGACCTGTTCTCCTGCATGATGATCACTACATGCTTGATCTTGTGGAGGCCACTGGAGTTCGCGCCGGGCTGGCTTGACGCCATCGTCTGCGTCTGACAGCCGGCCGCCACACACGTCGCCGCAACGGCCAACCCCACCGAGGCGGCCGCCCCGAGCACGTGACGAACTTTCATCGGGCACTCCTGGGGGGTCAGAAATAGGGTTCTCCTGCCGCGCAGTTCGTCAGAAGCGTTTCTGATGTGCCTGGGAGGATGCCTGGAGTCCTATGGGAGCAGTTTGAGAGAACTCTGTGGATGCCCCGCACCCGGCGCCTCGTGACGGCTACGGCCGCGGCTGGGGGGTGTCGGCCTGGGCCGGGCTCGTGCCGGGGCAGACGATGCCCGTCTCATAGCCGAGGACGACCGCCTGTACCCGGTCCCGGAGCCGGAGCTTGGTGAGGATCCGGGTCACGTGCGTCTTGACGGTGGCCTCGCTGAGCGTCAGATGCGCCGCGATCTCCGCATTGCTCAGCCCACGGGCGACCAGGCCGAGCACCTCCCGCTCGCGCGGCGTCAGCGCGGAGAGGTCCTGATCCGCGGGCTGGTGACCCGGGCCGTGCGGAGCGAATCTCTCCACCAGCCGCCTGGTGATGGAGGGCGCCAGGAGGGCGTCGCCTGTGCGCACCAGGCGTACCGCGGCTACCAGATGTTCCGGCGTTACGTCCTTGAGCAGGAAGCCGCTCGCGCCGGCGGTGAGCGCCGCGTAGACGTACTGGTCCAGGTCGAAGGTGGTCAGGATGATGATCCGGCAGCCCCGCCCCGGCTGCGACGCGAGGATCCGCCTGGTGGCCTCCAGCCCGTCCATGCCGGGCATCCGGATGTCCATCAGCACCACGTCGGGCCGGTGCCTGAGGACCTCGGTGACGGCCTCGGCGCCGTCGGCCGCTTCCGCCGCGACCGTGATGCCCGCCGAGTTGAGGATCATGCGGAACCCGCTGCGCACGAGGGTCTGGTCGTCGGCGATGACCACGCGCGGCGGCGCGTCCGGCGCGGCGGGCTCCGCGGCCTGGCTCATGCCGGGATCCGGGCCCTGACCAGCCAGCCGCCGCCCGGCCGGAGGCCCGCGTCGAGGTCACCGCCGTACAGTTCCACCCGCTCGCGCAGCCCGAGCAGGCCCCGCCCCGGGGTGCTGCCTGCGCCGCCGCCCGGGCCGCCTGCGCTGCCGCCGGTCCCATCGTCGGCGATCTCGACCACCAGCTCATCGGGCCGGTAGTCGAGCCTGATCTCGGCCCGTGCCTGGCCGGCATGCCTGATCACGTTGGTCAGAGCCTCCTGGACGACGCGGAAGGCGGCCAGGTCCAGGCCCGGCGGCAGCTCGCGTTGCTTTCCGGACACATGCAGCTCGACGGGCAGTCCCGCCGCGGCGACCGGATCCATGAGCGAGCGCAACTGGCCGAGCCCGGGCTGCGGGCTCAGCGCCTGCGTGGTCCCGGCGATGGTGGCGGGCGCGCTGTCGGCGGCGCCGGGCGGGCCGAGCAGGCCGAGCAGATGGCGCAGTTCCGTCATGGCGGCCCGGCCGCTTGACTCCACGGCGAGCATCGCCTCGCGCGCATCATCGGGCGCGTCGTCGAGCACCCGCCGGGCCGCGCCGGCCTGCACCACCATCACGCTTACGTTATGCGTCACCACGTCGTGCAGTTCGCTCGCGATGCGCGACCGCTCGACCTCGAGCGCGCGCCGGGTGGCCTCCTGATGCTCGGCCGCCAGGCGGCGCAGCCTGTCCTGCGAATCGCCTGCCCGGCACCGCCAGATGTGCACCGCGTTGCCGACGATCGCGATCGGGATGAAGATCGCGATCGGCGTGGCCCGCGCGGGGATGGGCGGCGAGGAGTTCGGGAAGATCGCCATGACGGCGACCGCCGCGATCGCCAGGCTGAGCAGGGCCGGGCCACGGAACCGGCTGCGCACCACCGCGTTGTACGCGGCGAAAACGACCGCGACGAAGGTGGCCAGTGTCGAATAGTGGCTGGTCGCGGCCATGGCGGCGAGCAGCACCCAGAACGTTGTGAGCGGGAGCAGCCTGCGGCCGGCCAGTGGCAGAGACGTCGAGACCGCCGCCGCCGCGGCCGGCCAGCCGGCCCAGGCCGTCGGCGCCAGGCTCACCCTGACCCGAGGATCGAACCCCACGCCCCCCGGCAGTACCGGGATCACCCGGTATGCGGTGCCGCCCGGGATGCCCAGCCGGGCGACCTCGATCAGGGAGAACACGAGAAAGCCGACGGCCAGCGCGACATCAGCGGCCGCCACCCGCTTCGGCTCCGCGGAGCGCGGCTCCGCGGTTCGGGCGAGCGCCAGGGCCGCGCCCAGCCAGCCCCGCGCCGCGGTCCGCCACTCGCCGTTCACCTGCCCATTGTGACCCGTAACGGGCCGCACGGCCGTCCCTCCAGCGGTGTACTCGCCTGCACCAGCGGGATGACCTGCCGGGGCCGTCATCCGCACGCGGTACCCACATGCATCCACCAGGCGATGACCAGGTCACGGCCGCCCGGCCACCCTGGCACCGTGAACGCACTCATGCAGCTCAGCGACGTCAGCAAACGCTACGACAACGACGAGCCGGCCGCGGTCGACCGGGTCAACCTCAGCCTCGCCGCGGGTGAGTCGGTCGCGGTGATGGGCCCCTCGGGCAGCGGGAAGTCGACCCTGCTCAACCTGGTCGCCGGCCTGGACCGGCCATCCGCCGGCACGGTCACCGTCGCCGGGGAGCGCATCGACACCCTCAGCGAGACCGGCCTGGCCCGGTTCCGCAGCCGCCGGATCGGCATGATCTTCCAGTTCTTTAACCTGCTCGACGACCTGACCGTCGCCGACAACGTGCTGCTGCCCGCGCAGCTCGCGGGGATGCCCCGGGCCAGGGCGCGGGCCCGCGTCGGGCAGTTGCTTGAGGCGCTGCGGATCGAGCGGCACCGCGACGCCTATCCGGCCCGGCTGTCCGGTGGCGAGCGGCAGCGGGTCGCGATAGCCCGGGCCCTGGTGAACCAGCCCGACCTGCTGCTCGCCGATGAGCCGACCGGGGCGCTGGACACCGGGACCGGGGAGGAGATCTGCGAACTGCTCATCGATCTCGTCCGCTCGGGCCAGAGCATGCTGCTGGTGACGCACAACCCCGACCTGGCGGCGCGCTGCGCGAGCCGTGCCATCCAGCTGGTTGACGGCCGCCTCGTCAGCGACATCCGCGGGGCCGGGGTGCCGCGATGAGGCCGGGCCCGGTGGCGCGGGCCGTGCGCGGCGGCCTGTCCCGGCGGCGGGTGCAGACCGTCGTCATCGGCCTCGTCGTGCTCATCTCCACCGCCGCCTGCACTCTTGCTCTGGGCCTCCTGGTGGACTCCAGCGCTCCGTTCGACCATGCGTTCGCGGCTCAGCGCGGTGCCCACGTCGCCACGGCCGTCGACCCGGCCAAGGCCACCCCAGCGCAGATCGCCGCCACCAGGCGGCTGCCCGGCGTGACCGCTGTGTCGGGGCCCTTCGCCGAGGTGGTCATCAGCGGCCAGGTCAGCCTCCCCGGCGTCCCCGGGCAGGTCGTCATGCCGTCGATCACTCTCGCCGGGCGGGCATCCCCCGGCGGGCCGGTCGACGACATTACCCTGGACTCGGGCCGCTGGGTGAAAAACCCGGGGGAAGTGGTTGCCTCCCGCGACCTGGACGGCCCCACCCTCCAGCTTGGTCAGCAGATCACGGTGACCGGAGTTCCGGGGACGCCACGGCTCACCGTCGTCGGCATCGCCAAGTCGATCACCGATTCGGCTGGCGGCTGGGTCATGCCAGCCGAGATCGCGGCCCCGACCGTGCCTGGGACGCCGCCCTCGGCCCAGGTGCTCTACCGCTTCGCCGCCGCCGGAACCGCGGCGCAGGTCCGTGCCGACCTGGCCGAGGTCCGCGCGGCGCTCCCCGCGGGCGCTGTCACCGGAGGGCAGTCCTATCTCCCCATCAGGCTTCAGGCGAGCGAGTCGCTGGCGCCGATCGTTCCGTTCGTGGTGGCGTTCGGAATTATCGGGCTTGTCATGTCGGTGCTCATCGTTTCCAACGTGGTAAGCGGGGCGGTGGTCGCGGGTTACCGCCGGATCGGCATCCTGAAGAGCATCGGGTTCACCCCGGCGCAGGTGGTAGCGGCCTACGTGGGCCAGGTCGTGTTCTCGGCCGTAATCGGCTGCCTGGCTGGCGTGGGAATCGGGAACCTGCTGTCCGTGCCGTTGCTCAGCAAGACAGCGAACGTCTACGGTGTCGGCGTGCTCACGGTGCCCACGTGGGTCAGCGTGTTGGTGCCGGCCGCCGTGTGCGTCCTGGTGGGGATCGCGGCGCTGCTTCCCGCGCTGCGGGCAGGACGGCTCAGCGCGATCCAGGCGATCGCCACGGGGCGCGCTCCCCGCCGCGGCCGCGGCTACGCAGCGCACCGGCTGCTGGGCAGGCTCAGGCTGCCCCGCCCGGTAACCATCGGCCTGGCCGCTCCGTTCGCGCGGCCGGCGCGTACCGCCGTCACGTTGGTGGCGATCATGTGCGGCGCCGGGACCGTAACGTTCGCCGTCGGCCTGAGCAGTTCGCTGAGCATGGTGGCCGCCGCGATCTCGCACTCGGCGTCCGAGCCGGTTCAGATCGCGCTGTCCGGAGGTTTCGCGCACATTGGCGGGCCCAAGGGCGGGCCCAAGGGCGGGCCCGTGGGCGGGCCCGTGGGCAATGCGGGGCCAGGGCCGCAGCAGTCGCCAGCGGCCCAGCAGCGGGCGGTTGAGGCGGCGCTGCGAGCCGAGCCCGGCACGCTCCGCTACGTCGCCGAGGCGGTGCAAGAGGCGAACGTGCCTGGGCTGGCCCACCAGATTCCCGTGCACGCCTTCCGTGGCCCCGCCACCTGGACCGGCTATGACCTCATCAGCGGGCGCTGGTACCGGGGCTCGGGCGAGGTAGTGGTTCCCACGTACTTCCTCACCGTCACGGGCAAGGCCGTCGGTGACACCGTGACGATCACGGTCGGCGGTGCGCAGATCCCGGTGCGAATCGTCGGCGAGGTCTTCGACACCGAGAACCGCGGCCTGGCCATGCTCACCGACTGGCCGACGCTGGCCCGGGCGATCCCCCGACTGGCCCCGCAGTGGTATGACGTGGCGCTCCGGCCGGGCACCAACGCCCGGGCCTACGCGAACGCGATCGGCGGCAGGCTCGGGCCCGGCTTCGATGTGAGCGTGAACACGAACGACCCGTTCTTCCTGACCCTGGTCGGGATGATCGGCCTCCTCACCCTCATGCTGGCTCTCGTCGCTGGTCTTGGCGTCCTGAACACAGTCGTGTTGAGCACCCGGGAGCGGGTGCACGACATCGGCGTGTTCAAAGCGTTGGGCATGACGCCCCGGCAGATCATCGTCACGGTAGTCTGCTGGGTCGCCGGGACCGGGCTGGCCGCCGGCCTCCTCGCGGTTCCGGCCGGGATCGCGCTGCACAGGTACGTCCTGCCGGTCATGGCCCGGTCGGCGGGCACCAATGTGCCGGCCAGCTTCCTGCACGTCTACCGCCTGGACGAACTAGCGCTGCTTGGTCTGTCCGGACTGGTGATCGCGGTGCTCGGTGCGCTCCTGCCGGCGGGCTGGGCGGCGAAGGTATCGACGGCATCGGCGCTGCGCGCCGAGTGAGCGGCCTGGCGCGGGCCCGCGCTCGGCTCAGCCGCCGGCCAGTAGCATCGCGAGCCGGTGCCACTGGTCAGCGGTGAGCCGGGCGGCGCAGGCGTCCGGGGACACGCCCACCCGGGGCAGCACTCCGCGGATGCGGCCGCCCGCGCTGGGCGGACGGCCGCGCGCGCCGAGCGGGCGGCGGCGCGCGGCAGGCTCGCGCACCACGTCACGCACCGTGTGATGCACCGGCGCTTCCGGCCACCGGTAGGCGGCCCGCAGCAGCCGCCGCAGCAGGCGCTGGCCCTCGGCCGAGGCCACGAGGGGGCGCGGCCGGATGGACAGGTGCGCGGCGCTGACCCGTGGCCGCGGGGCGAAGCTCGCGGCGGGGAACCCGGCCGGCGATGCGCATCTGGTAGCGGCTCGTCCACCAGGCGGTCTCGGCGTCCCGCGGCACCGGCGCGGTCAGCCATCTCGCCACGCCCCAGGCCGTGATCAGCTCGGCCCCGGCCAGCGGCACCGACGGGTCCCCGGCCAGCCGCCGCATCAGGGCGGTGGTGATCGAGAAGGGGACGCTGGCCACGACCAGGAAATCCCGTCGTGGCAGCGGGACCTCCCGCAGGTCGGCCTCGACCACGGTGACCCGGGGCTGGCCCGCGACGCGACGGCGCAATCTGGCGGCGCAGCGCGGGTCGCGCTCGATGGCGATCACCCGGGCACCACTGGATGCCAGGGCCGTCGTGATGGCGCCGTGCCCCGCGCCCAGGTCGAGGACGAGGTGCCCATCGCCAGCACCTGAGGCGCGGGCAAGCCGGGCGATCAGCGCGGCGTCACGCAGGAAGTGGGCCCCGGCCGGGTTCGGCGCTGCTGGCCGCCGCCCTGGCACGGAAGACCATGACCATCGACATGGCCCAACTCCTCGGCTCGGATGTGATCAGCTCAGACGGTAGGCCGCCCGGACGCCGGCCGTCCACTGCATTTCCGGCCTGCGGGCACACGCGTTTCGGGTCCTGACCGCGAGTCGCCGGGCCAGATGTTCCCGCGGAAGCCGTCTGACCTGACCCGCTTGCGGTGTCGCCAACGAGCCCGGTGCGGGATTGGTGTTGTCAGGACGAGCCCGGTGCGGAATAGGTGTCGTTACGAAGCGTTTCCGCGGGAACGTCCGCGCCACGTTTCCGCGGGAACGCCTCGCCCGCGCCACGTTTCCGCGGAAACGCCCCCGCCCTGCGTTTCCAGGGAAACGTCGCCCGGGTGCCAGCCTCAGAGGACGTCGTGGCCGGGGTGCGGCTCCTGCGGGATGGGACTGCGCTGGGCCGGGATGCTGCCGAGGCGGCCGGCCTGGTAGTCCTCGAACGCCTTGACCAGCTCGTCCCTGGTGTTCATCACGAAGGGGCCATAGGCGGCCACGGGCTCCCTGATCGGCTCACCGCCCAGGACGAGGATGTCCAGTTCGCTGCCGGGGCCTTGCTGCGTGCGGGCGGCCGCGACGGTGATCACGTCACCGGGGCCGAACGCGGCCAGTTGGCCGGTGCGCACCGGGCGCTGCTCCGGCCCGACGGTGCCCGATCCGGCCAGCACGTAGACAAGCGCGTTGAAGTCGGGTCGCCAGGGCAACTGGAGCTGCGCACCTGGCTGCAGGGTCACGTGCAGCAAAGTGATGGGGGTGTGGGTGACTCCGGGGCCCTGGTGACCCGCGAGATCGCCGGCGATGAGCCGGATCAGCCCGCCGCCGTCGGACGACGACAGCAGGGCCACCTGGCCGGCCCGGATGTCCTGGTAACGCGGGCTGGTCATCTTGAGCCTGGCTGGCAGGTTCACCCAGAGCTGGAAGCCGTGGAACAGGCCACCGCTGACCACCAGTTCCTCCGGCGGCTCCTCGATGTGCAGGATCCCGCCGCCGGCGGTCATCCACTGGGTGTCGCCGTTGGTGATCAGGCCACCGCCTCCGTTGGAGTCCTGGTGCCGGAAGACGCCGTCGATGATGTAGGTCACGGTCTCGAAGCCGCGGTGCGGATGCCAGGCGGTGCCCTTCGGCTCACCCGGCGCGTAGTCGACCTCGCCCATCTGGTCCATGTGCACGAACGGGTCGAGCCGGGCCAGTTCCACGCCGGCGAACGCCCGGCGGACCGGGAAGCCCTCACCTTCGAAGCCGGACGGTGCGGTGGTAACCGACACAACCGGCCGGCTGGAGGTGGCAGCAGGATCCGGGTCAGGGACCCGTGGCAGGACCAGGATGTCTGCTGCGGTAACGGCGGGCATGATGTCTCCTCTGCTTAGGCTCTGCCTACATCCAGCCTAACGATAGTTGACTGCGCAACATTCCCGCCGCCGCGGGGCGGCCTGCCCGGCTCGCCAAACACGCTTGCCCAGCTGGCCGGCCACGCTTGCCCAGCTGGCCGGCCACGCTTGCCCGGCTGGCCGGCCGCGCCTGCCGGGGTGGCCGACGGCCGTCGCCGGGCTGCCATTGTCACGGATTGCCACAATGGTCGCGCCGGGTAATTCATTCGGGCAGACTCGGGTGCGTGAACCAGCTAGGGGTGGGATCGGTTCTCGGCGGTCGGCTGCGGCTGGTCGAACCGGTCAGCAGCGACGTCACGGGCGCCGTTTGGCGGGCTGTGGATGAACATTCCGGCCGTGAAGTAGCGGTCAAAGCACTCCAGGCGCACCTGGTCGGCGATGCCGTGGCGCAGGCCCGGTTCCGGCTGGTGGCCAGGACACTTACCCAACTGTCGCATCCGGCGATCGCCCAGGTTTATGAGTACGGCGATGGTGACCTCGGTGACGGCATCGTGGTCCCCTACATCGTCCGGGAAGTGGTCAGCGGGCAGACCCTTGAGGCACGCCTCGAAAACGGCCCGCTCCCGGTCGGCGAGGTGCTGCGGATTCTGGGGTCGGTGGCCGATGCCCTGGCGGTGGCACACCGGGCCGGCATCGCGCACGGCAACATCGAGCCAGCGAACATCGTGCTCGGGCCGACCGGCGTCAAGGTCACCGACTTCGGTCTCGCGGCCCTGCGCGGTCAACCGTCCGGCGGGCCGAGCCGCAGCCCGCTCGCCTACCCCGCGCCCGAGCTGGCCAGCGGCAGCGCGGCGACCCCGGCATCTGACATGTACTCACTGGGCGTGGTGTTCGTCGCGTGCCTGACCGGGATCGCGGGGGGTGTTCCAGGCGCAGCGTCCGCGGCCGACGCCACTGACCCGGTTCCGGCCAGCCTGGCCGCGCTCTGGGCGGCCTGCCTGGGCGCGAACCCGCAGGACCGGCCCAGCGCGGCTCATGTCGCCGTGATGTCGCGGCAGATCCCCGCTGACCGCGCGCTGGTGCCGGCCGTCTCCGCGGCTGGCGCGGGCGACGAGGCGGAGCCGCCCGCCGCGCCGCCGCCCAAGAGGCCCGGCCGGTTCCGCGTGCCCCGCCTGCGCCGCGGCCCCGGGATCGCGGTAGGCGGGGCGGTGGTCGCACTGGCCGCCGGGGTGATCGCGCTGACGCAGCTCCCGTCGTCTCCCGTTGACCGGATCTCGGGTCCGGCGGCGGACTCGTCGACGGTCGCGGCGCCTCGCTCACCCGGGCCATCCGGATCCGTGTCCACCTCGGTGCGCAGCGCGACACCTGAAGCCTCGTCGCCGACCCTGGCGTCGGCGTCGGCGTCGGCGTCCGCGTCGGGCGTTACCCCGCTCAGCGTGATCGGCGAGCTGTCAGCGACCGTCCGGCACGGGATGGCGACCGGCCAGATCAGGCGGGACGTCGGCGTGGACTTCGAGAACTTCATCCAGCCGGTGCAGGCCGAGCTCAGCGCCGGGCGGCCCGCTGACGTGCCGCAGCTGGTGTCGACCTTGCGGGCGAAGCTCAGGCAGCGGCTCAGCGAGGGCACGATCAGCTCGGGAATCGAGCGGCTGATGAGCAGTGAACTCGACTCGCTCCTGGCCAGCGCCGGTCACTAGGGCGTGTCCCGTGGATCTTGGCCGTCGCGAGCGGCCGTCCGGAGGGATGGATCGCAAGGCGGAGGAGGAGCCAATAGCGGAGCTATTGGCGACGACGACAACGCCGCGAGGCGCCTTCCGGTGGACGCGCAGCAGGCTGAAGATCCACGGGACACGCCTTAACCCGAACTTGCCGTAGCGCTCCGTAACGATCAAGGGTTGACGTGCGAGGACGGTGTAATCTAGCTTGAAGTTGTAGCCAGTGAATTGAGATAGTTGCAGACCGGTTCCTGATCATTACCGCTATACTGCCTGGCATGGGCCGTCAGATCGGTGCGATGCACGTGGCCAGGATCCCGAGCCGGTATGTGAGCAAGTCGGGTGAGGAACGGCGCTATGAGAGCGTGCTGCTGCGCCGCACATTCCGCCAGGA
>WNFF01004108.1_pt1 | contig 20108 bp, 13 predicted proteins | sample 5400441 | NCBI WGS metagenome assembly WNFF01 (sample SAMN13153345, study PRJNA577476) | soil metagenome | isolation source: 120 cm saprolite under Douglas fir tree site 2 hole 3 replicate 1 | place: USA:California | collected 2015-04-18 | reverse complement strand
ACCAGGCGAAAGGTATCACCCCCTGTGGCTCGAAACTGCTTCTCGACACCGGGTAAACCCAGGTACTCACCTTTCTGTTTGCCGCAGAGGCTCCAGCGCGTCACCACGACATCCTTTTCCATGTGCCAATCATGAATGGTCTGCTGGCACTCAGGGAAGGTACGAAGCGCGAACGCCAGGAGGTGTTTGAAGTCCTCGCAATTGCTGGCACGTTCTGTACCTTCGGCTTTGAACCCCTCAAAAGTGGGAGCCGGCATCTCGTCCAGGACGGCCAGGCGCCTCCTGTTGATCACTTCATCGTAGAAGCGGCGGATGATCGCCTTGTTGTCTTCCATTGACATGGCCTCTCTCCTTCACCTTGCTACTGCATCCATTGTGCGGGTTGGTGATGGTGAACTCGCCTCGTCCGTCGGCAGCGATGCTGCCGGCTTTTGGCGATGGGATGCCAATTCTTTGCTCAGAACGGCCCATACGACGCGCGGACTGAACAGTACCGTTGGTGGCTTGAGCAGGTGCAGGACTTGATAGAACAGCCCCGCTACCATAGGATTGGACCCCGTCAGTTCATTCACCCGGCGTGTATACCAGTGAAGCAGGTTCATGCCCAGCGGTCGCTTCCCCTCGGTTTCGGGGTAGCGGAAATCCTCACCCGTTGCCAGCATCCAGGGAACCTTCACCACCTTGACGATCGCTTGCTGGAATTGCTGCGGAAAACCGGCCAGATCGTTGCGTGTACCCTGGCGTTGCTGATCCCGCAAACACACATCCAGCACCTTGGCTTCGAGGGCCGCCACCGACATGCCCTGTCCGTACACCGGGTTGAAGCTGCACACGGCGTCGCCCAGGATCACGAAGCCTTCGGGTAGGCGAGCTATGCGCTCATAGTGCCGCCAGCGGTTTACAGCATATTTGTATGTGACAATGGGTGTCACCGGCTCCGCCTCTTTGATCGCCTCATACAGGCTCGGATCTGGCAGGCTGCGGGCATATTCCAGAAAGCCTGCCTCGTCGGCGGGCGGGTAGTCGCGCAACCGGCCCGCCAGCGACACCATCCAGCAGTCGTCTTCGATGGGAAACACTAATCCACTCCGTTTCTCATGGGGAGGCGTCGGGAAGATGATTAACAGTTTCCAGTCGAGAGGGAGATCACTGGGGCGACGATAGATACGCGTAGCGTACCCGACATCTACTTTGACGCTGGTTTCTTCCACTCTATCGTACCCAAGAGACATGAGCCACTGGGGTGCTCGCGAACCGCGTCCGCTGGCATCAACAACCAGGTCGGCAGCTAAGTCTTCCTCCTGCCGCTCTGGACTGTGATGCACTAATGACACACCCATGACACGCGTATGATCCTCATTGGCATACAACCTGTTGACCTCACATCCGTCGATGAAGCGCACATTGGCTCTGGCGGCCAGGAAACGTCGCACATACTGCTCGAGGAAAGGGCGGCTTCCACAATAGGCTTTGATCGAGTCTGGGGAGGGCGCCTTCCACACGCCAAAGTCATACCACTGCACGTCTGCGGAAGTCAGTGGGACGGCTCCGTCCTGAGCGAATGTCTCATAGAGGGCTGGGAAGAGTTCCCTCAGAATAGTTTCTCCTTTCATCAATAGGATATGTACGTGCTGTCCCTGGGGTACTCCTTTACGTGGCTCCACTTGCTCGGAGAGCCGGTCACGTTCAATGATCGTTACCTGTTCGAAGTGCTCTGACAGCACCCGTGCCGCCAATAACCCGGCCATGCTTGCACCAATCACCACGGCATGCTGGTTGCTCTGTTTTGCTTGCTTGATTTTCATAAATGGTTTCTCCTGTGTTCATTGTTATACTGATAAGCTATTCTTTATTGTTGTTGCTTTTAACATATACGCCCTACGGATGTAACGCACTCTGCTATACCTGAGCTTCGTCTACCCCTATTTTACTAGGCGCCCGTCTCGAAATCGTTACGAAAAGCGTTACAAACGCGACTTCGTATAAGAGATCATCAATCGTCGTGTCGAGGAGCTCAATCCCCTCGCTTTCGGCCTGCCAGTACGACAGGCCATCAGTGGTCATACCCATACGTTTCCTCCTGCAATGAGGTCTTCTTTCAGGACACGAGCGTCCGCTCCTCTGAAAATGTCATATCAACTCCTCTCATGACTCCTTGCGCGCCCAGGCCCCGGCCCAAAAGGCCAGAGGCACGAAGCTGCGCTGCTGGAGGACCTCGGCGCGCATCTGCTCGACGCAACGCTCGGCATCCACAGCTTCCTTCAGGATGCCATAGTCGTACAGCTTGGGCAGGAGGTCGACGAGCAGATCCACCAGGTAGGCATAGCCGGTCCAGTCAGGGCCCGCAGCCACCGTGCTGTCCAGAGTCATGGTGGGATACGGCAAGCCCGCCTCCAGAAACAAGTCGGGGAACTTGCATCTGATCTGCAGCTCTACCCCGGCCTGGCGAAAGCCGCCGTACAGCCAGCTGGCGACTTGCCGGGCTAGAGGAGGCATGGCGTCTCGCTGAGTGACCAGCTCGCCGAGGCTGACGTCAAGGTCCTGGAAGACGACGACCCCGCCCGGACGCAGATGTTCCAGGCACCGGCGCAGCACTGCTGCCGGATTGGGGAGATAGATCAAGACATTGCGCTCGACGACCGCATCAAACTCCTCGTCGAGTGCCACGTCGCGGATGTCCCCGGTAATAAACGACACGTTCGTCAGCCCCGCGGCCTGCACCCGCGCCCGTGCGGTCTCCAGGATCGTCGCGTGGACTTCCACGCCGACAATCGACCCGGTGGGACCGACCAGTTCGGCAAGCAGCAGGGCGACATCACCCGCGCCGCTGCCCACATCGAGCACCTTCATCCCCGTGGTAATGCCCGCCTGTACAAAGAGCTGTTTGGTCGAGGGATACAGCAGTTGCCCCAGGCGGCACGCCTCGACCGTCGAAGCGCTCGCGATCTCAGCGTAGGTGTTAGTTTTGTGTTGGCTCATAGGAATGTGTCCTCCTCCTTCTCTTGTGCCGATTTCTTCACTACGCACAATGTACCTGGCAGAAGGCGCTAGCACATCCGTTGAATCACCTGTTGTCATTACCTGTCTTTGTGTGTTCTGGCAGGACGCTGTTGAGGATTTCCCCGTAGAATTACCGGGGGGTGTTCAGGTACCCTGGTCATCCTTACCAGAACCCACACTGCGATTTACATTGCGATGACTCGGTTGATGGTCCGTCGACTAAGGGAGGTGTTTCTTCCCTGGTGGAATGGTGGTAGCCACTCCATCCACACTGAAAACGACTAAGGTCTCCATTTTTCAGCTACCGATTGCTCGCCTGGATAGGCAGCTGTTCTGGCTCGTTCAGGAACCCGGCAGCAATTCGCCACCGAGTTCCTTGCCTCTCAGGTGCAAAGGGCTAGAGAGGTGATTAACTGGCTTGCCCTGGCGCAGGGATCAAATCGAGTTGTTGGAGCACGCCGAGCCAATCCACCTGGTGCCAGATTTCCACGAACTTGTCGTTGGCTAAGCGGGCGATGACGATTCCTGTCATGGTTACTTGCTTGCCGGTCGCGGGGCGAGGCATCGGCGTCACGATATCACCGGTGTTGGTGCCACGAGCTGTCAAGCGCACAACCACCCGGTCTCCTTCAGCGATCATGTCCTCACTGGTCATATGCAGATCGGGGTAGGCGTTGAGGGTCTCGGTGATCCATCGTTTGTCGTCTTCGCGGGTGCGAACGCGGGGAAGGTTAGGATCATGGAAGATGAAGTTGGGGGCATAGAGCTCATCAAAGACGGCAAGATTGCCCTGATTCCAGACCTCCTCAATGAGACGACGTACGGTTGCCTTGTTCTCTTCGGTTGACATGCGATATTCTCCTTTCTCTGGATATTCACTCTAGGGAAGTGTTTCTTCCCTGGCCAGCAGGATTCGTGGGTGCCGCTACCACACCGGCGGCAGCCATGATCCGCTGGATGTTCTCGGGCGAGAAAAACTCTGGAATGGACGTCGTCCCCTCGGCGAGGCCAAAGAAGCGATTCGTCTGCTCCTGGTTCCCTTGCAGGGCCGCCAAGAGTTGCTGCATCTCCGGTGGGCGAGGCGCAAACGCCGCCGCCTGCGTGTCGTACTCATACAGCGGCAGCGCCAGGGTGTTGCGTTGCCGCTCGTAGTCGACCAGTGCTTCCTCCAGGGGCCGCCGTCCAGAACATCCTGCGTCGATGGCCTCGACGACCAGTTCCACATCACGGAAGGCATCGGTGATGCCCTGTGCTGCGTAGGGGTCCTTGTGGTACCCGGCGTCGCCGACGAGTGCCCAGCCAGACCCATAGGGTTTGCGGAAGAAATTGGGCAAATCAGCCGTGCCCACAAAGCGCCCCTCTTGCTTGCCCTGACGGATGCGCTCAGCAAGCCGTGGCGCAAGGTCAAGGGTCTTGAGGAAGTTTCCTTCAATGTCGGCACGGACGGTATGAAACTCGGAGATGGGCCAGGCGACGTAGATACACGCGAGGTTCTCATTGGTGGGAAAGGTGATAAACATGCGGTGCGGCCGGATATAGATTTCAGCCCCCCCGAGAGGTACGCCGCTCCAATAGCCATAGTAGACGCACGTGAGCGCAGGTTTCGCCTGGTAGGTTGGGGCTTGCACGCTACGTGCGACGAGCGAACGCATGCCATCAGCTCCAATCACAATACGTGCCTGCTCCTTCACACTTCGACCGCCTGGGCTCCGCCCCCGGATGCCCGTCACACGGTCGCCGTCCCTCAGAAGCTCCTCGACCAAGAATCCTTCGCGCAGTTCAGCCCCTGCTGCCACAGCAGCATCAACGAGTATCTTATCCAGGACGGTCCGCCGGGGAGCGTAGATCGTGGCGACATCCTCTACTGGAGGAGGCGTGCCGACAAGAGCAAATGGGCCGAGATCAATGGTAAATGTGGCAATGGGTGGACACTGCGAGGCGATGATCTTGTCCAGCACGCCCCAGTGCTTAAGCCGCGCGACACCGGGCGTGCGGATGAAGTGGGTGGACATGGTATCACTCGGGAACATCGCTTTGTCTACCAGTAACACCCGGTAGCCTATGCGGGCGAGTAACATGGCGGTCGGCGAACCGGCACAGCGGGCCCCGACGACGATGGCATCATACATGATGAATTACCTCTGTTGTACTGACCTGATACAGCTCTCCATGAGCTGGCACGGTCCATCCATCACTTACCAGGTCAGGCAACCCGGTAAGGAGGAGCGATAAGCATAATCCCGGTCGGTGAGTGAGGTGCCCCGGTGAAGCGAGGAGCGATAAGCATAATCCCGGTCGGTGAGTGAGGTGCCCCGGTGAAGCTGCTGAGGATCAGGAGAACTCCCAGCAGAAGGGCAAGACACAGGAGCGCTACAAGGATACTTACCACGACGGTCTGCCGGACCACTATGCTATTCATATTGTCCTCCTCCGTTGCTGCTCGCTTCTCAATGCTCCAGCGTGACTTCAGCCTCGACCTGAGGCTGGCGGCGCCGTCGTCCGGCAGCCCACCAGCCTCAGTGGAGCCTCATTACGTGGTGATCTTCCCGATCTTGTTCCCCATTACCTCGGTGAACCAGACGCTGGCCGTGCGGGCAGGCCCGGCCGTGATGCCCTCGGGCCTGCTGAGGCCCGTGGGGATCGGGAACTCGTTGATAACGACCCCAGCGGTGGTGATACGCCCGATCTTGCCCACTCCAAAGAACTCGGTGAACCAGAGGTTGCCATCGGGCCCTTTTGTGATGCCAAAAGGGCTGCTTCCGGACGTGGGGACGGCGAACTCGGTGATGACCCCACTGGTGGTGATACGCCCGATGTTGTTCCCATTGAACTCGGTAAACCAGAGGTTGCCATCCGGCCCGGCCGTGATCCCCTCGGGCTCGCTGGTGTTCGTGGGGAGCGGGAACTCGGTGATGGTGCCACTGGTGGTGATGCGGTCGACATGGGCCGCATTGAACTCGGTAAACCAGAGGTTACCATCCGGCCCGGCCGTGATGCCGACAGGACCGCTTCCGAATCCTTCCGGGACGGGGAACTCAGTGATGACGCCACTGGTGGTGATGCGCCCGATGTTGTTGCCACTCGCCTCGGTAAACCAGAGGTTACCATCCGGCCCGCTTGTGATGCCCTCAGGCAAGCTATTGGTCGAGGGGACGGGGAACTCGTTGATAACGGCCCCAGCGGTGGTGATGCGCCCGATCTTGTTCGCAGAGCCAGAGGACTCGGTGAACCAGAGGTTGCCATCCGGCCCGGCCGTGATGCCAAAAGGGCTGCTTCCGGACGGGGTCGGGAACTCAGTGATGGTGCCCCTGGGCGTGATGCGCCCGATCTTGTTCCCAGTATTCTCGGTGAACCAGAGGTTGCCATCCGGCCCGGCCGTGATGCCAAAAGGGCTGCTTCCGGACGTGGGGATGGGGAACTCCTTGATGCTGCCCACTTTGGCCCACGCGGTGGCACTGCTCAGGCTCAGCAGGCAGACACAGGCAATACCGGCTGTTACGAGTGCGGCCAGACGCGACCGCAAACCAGAACTCTTCATGATCTCTTCTCCTTGTGCAATTGATGCACGTATGGGCAGGCATTTCGGCAACCGAACGCCCGCCACGAACAACGTCCACACTACTGAGCTGAAGGCTCCTCGAGAGCCTGATGTAATGGGGAGGCAACCGCCTCCCGGATCGCCTCCCAAATCCGGTTAAGGCCTATTAGGCCATTTCGTGTTTTACGGGATGGGCGCTTGACGCTCTATAAACCTGTTGTGATGATGGCGCTTAGACTGCCATCAGCTTGTGATGAGGCGGCGGCTGCACATAGTACTATAAGTGTATGGCTGCCTGCCGCGACACTAATATCTGTGACTGTCAAATCTGGATGTGAGCTAAACAAGCCATTGGGTGTAGCGACTAAAACGGTACCATCTAATACGATCTGACAAACCGCGAGAAAGTTAAGTGACGTATTTTCGCTTGTCACTTCTAGCTTAGCCGGTGCGGCGACACTAAATGAGAGCGTTTCGACTGGTTGAAGTGCACCTCCTAGAAATACAGGCGGCTGCCCGTAGCTTGTGCTCAACATTTGTACCGATGGTGTTGGCGCTTTAGCGGCCGCTACGCGACTTACATACAAAAAAGATAGCGCAAGTACAACGGCCAGTATGAGCGAGATTGTTAATGCTAAGCGTTTCATTTTAACTCCTTTCTGGAGACTCGCACGCCTTCAGGCGATTGAGTTTGGCGACGTTAACTCCTGTACTCGACGGTGGGTTGCTGAGCAGTTACCTCCTTTCTGCATAGTTGCAATATGGTTTGATCTATTCGAAACAATCTCGTACAACGTGCTCCGGTGGGCCCTGTATTCAGCGTCGCCCCACCGCAAGGATCACTTCGTTCTCCATGAGCAGGGTACCGGCTGGCGTCCTATACTGCCCGGCGGCCTCCGCAATTGCCTGCCAGACTTCTGCCTGCCGCGCGATAGGATACCTCGCCAGCAGAGCGTTCAGTTGTGTCAAGACCTCCTGGTGAAAGGACACGAACTCATCGGGCGAGAACCACTCGAACGTCAGAACCATGGGTTCAGTGTAGATGTGCGAAAAACGCGCCTGCCTGAGTACCTGCTTCAGCGCGTCTACGTCCGCCAGGCGAAATGGCCCGGGCAGTCCTGGCGGAGGCGGTGGCACTTGAAGTTCTCGCAGCGCCACGGCCAACGGTATGCTGGCGAAAGGAACCTTTTGTGGAGGTCCCCAGACGGCCGCTGTGAGGTGCCCACCGGGAACCAGGAGTTTGCGCATCTGCCCCAGAGCCGTCTGCAGATTGGGCAGAAACATCAGGCCAAACCGGCAGAGCATAGCATCGAAGCTGCTCTCCGGCAGTTCCAATGCCTCGGCGTCCATCTCACGGAAGTCGATGTTGTCTAATCCAAGTTCCAGGACCCGCTTGCGACCAATATCGAGCATTTGCGGGGCGATATCAGTAGCGATGACTCCTCCTGTAGGGCCGACGCGCCGGGCGGCAGCGACGGCGGGTGCGCCTATCCCTGTCGCCACGTCCAGCACCTGCTGACCCGGTCGAATGTCGACCAGATCCATCATGCGATCGCTAATCGGCTGAAGCGCCGGCTCAATGCGCTGCCACCAGTTCTTCCAGGCAGGGGCAGCCATACTCCACTCTCGCCGTTGTCCCGCCTTGTACCGCGCAGGATCGAATAGTTGCGTACTCACGGTTTCCGGGTAAGCTGAAGTGGTAGGGCGTGTCGTGATCGGCGCTTCCATCCAGCTCTACTGCTAACCGGCTTCTCTCCAGCACGCTCGTACTTCCTTTGTCAGGAGCAGGCTGCCCTTGCTCATGCCAGGCTTGCGCTCCGAGGAGGGAAGTTCCTGCTATGCCTATGCCCTGGCCAGGGTCACCTGCTGACTCGAGCCGTTGCATCTCACGTGGATCGATGTGCTTGCTCCCGTTGAAGAGTTGGTCGGCCGTCAGGGAGTTGGACGGCAGGCCTTGATTCTCACGGGCTAGCATCTCGTTCAGGTAGTCCACCGAGGAGGAGAAAAACACCCGGAGGTAGTCTCTGGGGACCAGGTGATACAGGCTGATGAAGCCAAACACTCCATCAAGCGAGGTCAGCACGGTTGATGCCCACCGCCAGGTGGGAGCTTGATCTCTCTCCAATGCCACACGATAGTACGTCATGGTACACCTCATGCTTGTGTCTTGTCATGGGTCTAGCAAGGTCTCGCGCCCATAGACGACCCTTTGCTCAGAGTGTACCCGGCCAGGGCTTGCAGCGCATCCGTTGAATCACCTGTTGTCATTACCGGTCTTTGAGGGATCAAAAAAGGATAATTGCGAGGGATACCCGTAGAATTACTGGGGTGGGGCTTATACCTACAGGTGATTGAGCTTATGCACATTGACGAAATAATCCGGACACCTGATGAATGTTGACGACCGAATCGGGGAATCCTATCCATTGAGGTGCTTGCGGCCCAAGGTCCTGTAGGGACAAGGGGCGGGGTGGAGTGGATGAGGGGGCCTGGTGCTTGTCCTCGTTGGGGTGCGACCTGGTTGCTCCACGCAGTCCCCACTGGCTCGCGTTGCTTGCGGCCCAGGGTCCTGTAGGGACAAGGGGCGGGGTGGAGTGGATGAGGGGGCCTTGTGCTTGTCCTCGTTGGGGGGCGACCTTTGTGCTCCACGCAGTCCCCACTGGCTCGCGTTGCCGCCAGGACAAGCACCAGGCCCCCACCCTGCCCCACATCCGCCCCTTGTCCCTACAGGACCCCATGCGGTCGTCAACATTCATGAGGGGCCGGTTTACCGTGCCCATCGCCGATTTATCGGCCAATGGCCTGTCAATGCCCTCCCCAGGCCGATAAATCGGCGGTGCGCCAATAAATTGTGCGCCTACGGAGCATTAGCGATGTTGCTTGGTAAACTTCATTAGGCTCAAGCGTATGGAGGCATTTCAGAGGACCGGCAGAAAAACAGCAATGGAGCGTTACACCATACGCTGCTCTATGGCATAGCGGGTAGCGGCGCTGCGCGAGGAAACCTGGATCTTATTGTAAATGGTGGAGAGATGCCAACTGACGGTGCGGGGACTGATCATCAGTTGTTCTGCTATCTGGGCATCGGTAAGTCCTTGTGCCATCAGGCGCAGTACCTCGACCTCTCGTGCCGTCAGGCCGCCGGGATAGGAGGGTGAGGACTTCGCTGGAAGCATTGATAATGGTTCTCTTGGGACCGGCTGAGGCAGCTTCACTGGCTCCCAGGCGGCAAGGACCTCTTCTGGTATCATGGTGCGCCCTTCAGCCCAGATAGCGGTAAAAATCTGCCCACCCAGTTGGATACGGGCAGCAGCGACCGAGCGCTTGTAGCCAGGATTCTCGATAGGTGGTAAGGGCATACCCATGGCTTCGCGCAGAGCTTCCGCCGCGCCCCAGAGTCGGGTAGCTCGCATAGGTTCTCCCTGTGCCGCGAATACGGCTGCTAATCCTTCCAGATTAGCTGGGATAAGCCGCTTGAAGCCCATCTCTCTCGCTAGCGTCAGACTCTCCTCATAGAGAGCCCGCGCTTGTGCGTAGTCACCCTGAGTAGCTGTAACCTGTCCGAAAACGGCCAGCGATCCTATAATTCCTGCTCGATACCCTTTTGCCTTAGAGAATGCCAGGCTCTCCTCGATGAATGAGCGTGCTGTGGCAACAACGCCCTGACTGAGAGCACCTCGCGCCGCGACGTGAAGTGCATCAGCCATCCTCGATTCATCGCCCGTCTCCCTGGCGAGCGCGAGACATTCCTCAAGCAGACGGTGCACTACCGCTTTCCCACTTTGCGAAACAATAAGCACTTTCACCAAACAGAAGAGCGCCTCGCTAATGCCATGACCATGTTCTAACCCTCTAAAAAGCTTGAGACCATCCTCCGCAAAGGAGCATGCCTTTTCGTACTCTCCTTGCTCGTTGTACAGCAATGCCAGGTGACAGAGCGAATAAGCACGACCTATCTTGTCTCCCGCTTCGCTGAAACGTGTCAGGCACTCCTCGAACAGCGAATGGGCTCTCGTGTACTCACCTTGATCGAGCGCCACCAACGCCAGGTGATGGAGCGGCCAGGCTATGCCGACCGTGTCTCCGAGTTCCCGGTACAGCGCCACGCTCTCTGCGCATCGCCTCTCCGCCTGCTCGTAGTCTCCCTGGTTGAGGAGCAGAAGCCCAAGAACATTGAGCACGTTCGCTCGCACCGATGTCACCCTTCCCTCGCCTCCAGAGAGCGCTTTCTCCAGCCATTGACGCCCCTCACTCAAGTGATTATGTGTCAACCAGAACCACCAGAGGGCGTCGCTCAGCCGCAAGGTCAGTTCCGCTTCTTTTCGCTCTATCGACCAATGCAAGGCCGCCTGCAGATTCGCATGTTCCCGCTCCAAACGATTGCACCATCTCTGCTGCTCGACACCAATCAGGTTCGGCCCTCCCTGCTCTGCAAGCTGCAGGTAATATATAGCATGAGCTTGCAAAGTGACTTCCATCTCCCCACTTGTAGCGAGCGCCTCCAGCCCATACTCACGGATAGTCTCCAGCATTACTAAACGCGGCTCCTCCCCCTCTTGCTCCGTTTGTTGCAATAGGCTGTTGTCGATAAGTGACGCCACCCCGTCCAGTATTTGTCCCGAAGCATCGCCAAGAGCAGTGTAAATAGCTTCTAGCGCATCCAGAGTGCAGCCGCCGGCAAAGACCGAGAGCCGCCGGAAGAGGCGCTGTTCCGCTGCATCTAACAAGGTATAACTCCACTCTAGTGTGTTCCGTAGTGTCCGTTGGCGAGCCGGGACATCCCGCGCTCCACTCGTCAATAGGTGCAATCGATGCTCCAAACGTGCCAGGAGGGCATGTGGTGGGAGCAGGTTGATGCGGGCTGCCGCCAGCTCGATGGCCAGTGGTAACCCATCCAGGCGAGTGCAAATGGCTGCTATGCAGCTAGCGTTGGCATCTGTTATATGGAAATCGGGCTTGATGGCTTGCGCCCGCTGAATGAAGAGGGCCACCGCCGCGTACTCGGTCAGCTGCTCACGCCCGGGGAGATGGGCCAGGTCTGGCAGCTCCAATGGCGGGATGGGGAAATCGTATTCAATACTAACGTGCAGAACAGCGCGGCTGGTTACCAGCAGCTTGAGGTACGGGCAGTTAGCCAGGAGTTCCAAAAGTTTCGGCGCTGCCGTCACAACCTGCTCAAAGTTGTCGAGTAAGAGCAGCAGGTGCTCGTCCTGGAGATAGGCTTTCAGGAGGTCAGGCAGTGATTGTTGTCCAATTTCTTTGAGTTCGAGTGTCCGGGCGATAGTGGGCACGACCAGTTCAGGGTCGCCGATGGAGGCCAGTGGAATGAAGCAGACGCCGTTGGCGAAGTCATCCATCAAGTCGGTGGCTACTTGAAGGGCGAGGCGGGTTTTACCGACTCCACCCGTGCCGGTGAGGGTCACGAGACGTACTTCTGGTCGCCGCAGGAGCGTACAGACCGCAGCCACCTCCTGCTCGCGCCCAATCAATGGAGTAAGCTGCGCTGGCAGATCCTGTTTGGCAATTCGCCGGGCTTCGATTAAGCGGTCGGCCATGCTCGGCTCTCCTCATAGAAAGGTAATGATACGCAAACCACCACGCCGGTACGCAATAAGACTAATGCATAAGCAGAGAGGCTACGCACAAAGGTGCAGTTGACATCCTCCACTATGTGCCGCCACAGTAATGATACTCTTCTGTGAGCAGAAATTCAAGATTCCGGGTTCACGTTCCAGGGCTTCGCAAAAGTCGCTTAACCCGCTCCTGCCTCACCCTCTGCTCCCTCTCCACGCAGTGGAGAGGGCTGGGGTGAGGCCCTCTCTTATGGATCAATCATCGTCATACCCTTAGGTGGTAGGCGGCGGCGACTCGAGGGACCAGCAGGACTGCCGGATCCGCTCGACTGTTGCCGGCGATTCCAGTTCGAACCACTCGTACCGTTCAGCCGCCTGGCGGGCAGCCATAATTGCGTGCTTGATGGCGAAGAAAACCGAGTTGGCAAGCACGAATGGCGGCTCACCCGTGGACTTGGATGACATGATCCCATATTTATCCATGGGCGTATCCGTGCGATGATCCGTTCTCACGTACTCCAGCAGGTTCGCATTGAACTCGATCGGTATGGTCTTGCTGCACGGCGGTTTGTAATGCCACGTTCCGTCTGAATAGGGTCTGCCGTCCGGGGCGTAGTACATCTCCTCGGTGGTAACGTTACCTACACCCTGGATGAAGCCACCCTCGACCTGGCCGAAGTCCAGTTCAGGGTTGATGGACTGGCCAGCATCGTAGATGATGTCGGAGCGGCGAATCGTGAATTCCCCGGTGAGAACATCGATCTCGACTTCCGACACCGCCGCCGAGTACGTGAAGTAATAGAACGCCTGCTTTCCGGGCGTCAGCTGAATATGGTCAGGCCCGAGTTGCTCCAGGTTGGGGCTATCGAAGCTCGCTTCGCTCGACAAGTCCACCCTCTTTTTGTATGCGGCCCGAACCACGGCTTTCCAGGAGCCAGCCCAATCCTGCTGCCAGTTGGTAGGGATGCCGGAGTTGGGATCATCTTGGTTACACTTGCAGAAGTCGACCAATCGCTCGCGCAGTTGCCTGGCTGCGGCCAGCACTGCTCCCCCCTGTAAGTCGGCACCCGTCGAAGCTCCAGTTGAACTCGCGTTGGGCACTGCTGAGGTGTCCCCGTAGGCAATCTGAATCAGGTCATATGGGATACCCAGGGTGTTAGCCGTAATCTGCAGGATTTTGGTATCTATACCCTGGCCCATCTCTGTTCCGCCATGATGGACCAGCACGCTACCATCGTTGTAGACCAGCACCTGGGCGCTGGCTTGATTCATCGGCAAGTACGTATAGGAGACGCCATACTTGATCGGTGTCATCGCGATGCCGCGTTTGCGCCAGCGATTTGAAGCGTTGAAGGCCTGTACATCCCTCCAGCGCGCGTCGAAGTGCGCCTTTTCGCACAAGTCCGCCCAGACCTGGTTAATGCGGCAGTCGCGCAGCTCCTGCCCGTAGGGAGTGCAATCAAAGGAGTCAATGGTGGCATCTTGATAGAAGTTCCGCTCGCGCACCGCTTCTGGTGTCATGCCCAACTGGCATGCCAGATGCTCGATCGCCTCCTCAAGGATCAGACTACACTGGATGACTCCGAAGGAACGGAAGGCGGTGTTGGTGGCAAGATTGGTGCGGCAGACCGTGCCGTTTGCCTGGAAGGTGGGCACATTGTAGGCACCATCGGCCGAGAGCAGCACCAGGTCCATAATTGACAGCGAGCAGTCATAGGAGAAGCCCGCGTTCGACCAGAAGTCGATGCGCAGTTTCTCGATCCTGCCCTTGCTATCCGCCGAGAGGTAGTAGGTGCCTTTAAAGGGGTGCCGCTTGCCGATCATGATCATATCGGTATTGCGGTCCAGGGCAAGACGCACAGGACGGTTGAGTTTGCAGGCGGCCACTGCCGCCGCTGCTGCAATTGTCGGCGGCCGCGTCTCTTTGCCCCCATATCCCCCGCCGATCCGTGTGGCCTTGACTTCCACCTTGCTTGCAGGCAGCTTGAGCGCTGCCGCTACCACGTTCTGGCAGGCAGCTATGTGCTGTGCCGAGCTGTAGAGGGTCATGCGATCCATTTCGCCCGGGATGGCCAGGGTAGTCTGGGTCTCGAAGTAGAAGTGCGCTTGTGCGCTGGTCCGCTGTGTGCCTGTAATGAAGACCTTGCCTGACTCAGGCTGCGGATTTGCGAGCCAGGCCTCGACACTCCCTTTTCGCTCAATGCACTCAAGGTTGTATTTTCCGTGTAGGATGCCCTTGCCACCCGGCTCCGCCAACGCCTGTTCAATCGTCTCGACAATGCGCATGCCCTCCGTGTTGTACTGGATCAGTCCCTGCACCTGTGCGGCAATCCGCTGCGCAGTACGCAGCGTGTCCGCTACCACCAGCCCGATCGGCTGCCCGTAAGCAGTGACACGACCACTTGCGAAGATGGGATCGTAGCCCCCAGGATCATCATCGTTGTAAGTATCGCCTTTGGACTTCTGCGGAACATCAGCCTCTGTAATGTAGGCATGGAAGCCTGGCCACTCCGATCGGAGTTTGGCATTGAGCTCTTCGAGAGTCAGCGAGCCATAACTGAACAAGCCGTTCTGGCACGTGCTGTAGACATAGGCAGCGTGCAACATACCCGGCGGCCCCGGCTCATCCTGAGTATAGCCTGCCTCGCCAGTAGCCTGAATCCTGGCCGAAATATTCACCGGCGGCTGGTCCCCAGGAGCTGGCTCGAGTTGATTGACGGCGATGACATCCGGCCTGATCCTGACTGCTTCGGCACCCGGGGCCTGGATGCTGGACGTCAGGGCGCCGGGAATCAGAGCGCTGCGTGCAACCGCGTAGCTCGGTGTTCCTGGATTCCCATATTCAGCAGCCAGGTCGAAGGCTGCTTTCATGCTGCGTACAATCGCATAGCTCGGTGTTCCTGGATTCATGGTCACCGGCGACATTCTGGACTGCAGCGGCTCCCTTGCATAGTAGGGTGCCTCGACGTAGCCATGTATTCCACTTGATATCTTCCGCTCCCACGGTTCCCCGGCGGACTTCTCGTTATGTGGTATCTCCTGTGGTGCGATCTGACTGGCGACGTAGACGAAATACTTGTAGAAGAGTGCTTCCGCCAGGGCCTCCCGGTACTCGGTGGAAACCCTATCTTCCAGCCTCGGAACGATATGCGCCGCAATCTCCTCGCGCAGTACCTGGACGGCAGCTTCGTATGTCGCCCGCGTCCACGGCTTTTCCCGTAGGAAGGCAGCAGTTCTTTCAGCACTGATGGGCAGGCGACCAATGCCGCCGAATATGAGTGTTGCCCGTTCAACCTCTGTCGATAGACCAAACTCGCAATGGAAGCCCGCGTTCACGAGAGCGTGAGCGTTCTGGAGCCGCCGGGAGACCTTGTACGTCTGGACCATACTCCGTTCGCTGGTGAATGGAATGAGCACTTTGGTGATGACGAAGCCGCTGGGAAAGCTGTCTACGGGTGGCATCTCCAAAATCGGAAAGTGCTGTTCCTGCTCAGGATCGTCGGCCGCTCGCAGCACCACTACAGCACCAAGTGTCGCCAGCACAGTGAAGAGGTCCGACGTGAACGGCACGCCTTCTGCCTCGTGATTCTTGACCAGCATGATGTTGCCGGCGACAGTTCCCACCCCACGCACTTGCTCACCGGCGAGGCGCGCCAGGCGGGCTTCCATCTCGACGAGCCCCTTGGTATGCACGGGGTCCTGGCTCTGAATCACTTCCGCGAGAAAGCTCTTGAGTGTCGTCAGTGTAATCCCGCCACCAATCACAATCCTAGCATCAGCATGACGATAGTCGAGTTCGGTCAGTTCGACGATTTGTGAAACGTCGATCAGCACCTTGGGATCATACACTTCTCGCTTATAGATAGCGATGGAAGTATTACCGTTGACGAGTTTCACGGTGGAAGGCGTGGCGTGATAGCGTTGGAGCAGTTCCAGCACCTCGCGCAGTTCGAGGGGTCGGTAGAATTCGTAGCCGCTCCTATGAAAGTAGAGGCGCCGGGATTCCGGGAAAGCGTTGGGATCGATGGATTCACCGGCTGCCTGGTCCTGCAGTGCTATGTCGCCCACGAATAACTGCATAGCGTTGAGAATAGACCTGTACCCTGTGCAGCGGCACAGGTTGCCGCTGAAGTAGTCTTCTACTTCCTGTGAGGTCGGCCGGCGATTGTTTCTCAGCAGCCCATACATCGTCATCACCCATCCTGGCGTACAGTATCCACACTGCGAACCATTGCCATCGGCGATCTTTTCCTGAATGGGGTTCAGGTGACCTGTGTACGTGCTGCCCAGGCCTTCCGTCGTCGTAATCATGGTACCGTCGACGCCACACAGTGGCCGCAGGCAAGCGTTGACCGGGCGCTCGACCACCTGTCCCGTCCCGCGGTCTTTGTGTGCCATCACGACCGTGCAGGCACCACAGCCGCCCTCGCCACAGACCAGCTTGGTGCCAGTCAAGCCGACCTCGGGCAAACGCAGGTAGTCGATGAGAAGCACGGTGGGATCAACGTTCTCGAGGCAAACAAGGGTGCCGTTGAGAAAGAACACGAGGTTGCTAGTGTCAACCATCTTCTCTCCTCCTGGTGGATGGCCTGAAGCCGGTACCACCACTTATCAGTCGGCCATCTAACAGGTCTGAAATAAGAGACTAAATATAGTTCCGTTTGGGTGACCCTTGTGGCAGGAAAGTCCCCCGGACTTTCCGCCTGTGTTACACCAGACGATGTTCTATGACGTAGCGCGTCGCCGCGCTGCGCGAGGAGACTCCCAGCTTGCTGTAAATCGAAGTCAGGTGCCAGTTGACCGTGCGCGGACTGATGACCAGCTGTTCAGCTACCTGGGCATCGGTCATCCCCTGAGCGACGAGACGGAGCACTTCGATCTCACGGGCGGTCAGTTCTGCAGGATAGGTGGGTGATGTTTTCATGGTGGTTGGCCATGCTACTGCGGGAACGTGTTCGGGCGGTGCTTCTGGTTCCTGCACGGCGAGAGCTTGTTCTGGCGTCATGGCTCGGCCCTCTTGCCACGCAGCAGTAAAGGCCTGTGCGCCGAGTTGGCTGCGTGCAGTAGTAACTGAGCGCTCATAGGTAGCACGTTCGACCCGTGGAAGGGCCATCCAAAAGAGTCCTCCCTGCTCGGATCGTGCACTGATGACTGCACCCAGAGACTCCGCCGCCCCCCACAGCCGTGCCGCCCACGCTGGCTCTCTCTGTGCCGCCACTACACACGCCAATCCTTCCAGGCATGAGATGGTAGACCATTTGTCATCCGCCTCCTTGCAGAGTACCAAACCCTCCACGTAGTGGGCACGTGCTGCTACGTAGTTGTCCTGGCTTGCCTCCACCTGTGCGAAAAGGCAAAGCGACTGTATCATGCCCCACCGATCTCCAAGCTCCCGGTGGAGTGCGAGGCTCTCCTCAGCAAGCGCACGCGCCGTGGTCGCATCGCCCTGATCGAGGGTCACCTGTCCCAAGATGACGAACGCTTCGGCCATACCACCCTTCTCGTGCAACTCCCTGCAGAGCATGAGACTTTCCTCGAGCAGCGAGCGTACGGCTACCTGATCGCCCTGGGAAGAAAAAAGCATCTCAGCCAAAAGAAGGAGTGACCAGGCCATCCCCCTCTGATCGCCTACCTGTCTAAAGAGCATGATACCTTCCTCGATTAAGGTACGTCCTCTGGCGTACTTACCTTGATAACCAGCCAGCATCGCTAAGTAGCAGAGCGATTCAGCGATGTGCTCTTTATCGCCCACCTCTCTGCGCAGCGCCAGGGCCTCTTCCATCAGTGAGCGTGCTGTGACAGGGTCGCCGCTATTCCAGACTGCCCACCCCAGCAGACGGAGGGAGAACGCAATGCCTCGTCTGTCTTTGAGCTCCCGGCACAGCACCAGGCTCTCTTTGCACAGCGTCTCTCCCCGAGCATAGTCACTCTGATTGAGAGCCACGTCCGCAGCGGCCTGGAGCGCCTTCGCCCGCACTGACGCTGCGACTCCTCCGCTTCCTGCCAGAGCCCGCTCTAGGTAGGTCCGCCCCTCGCTGAGGTGCCCACGCGTTCTCCAGAACCGTCGTAGCGCTCCCCCCAACCGCAGGGCCATCTCTCCTCTGCTCTCCTCCGCCTCGCCTCGTTCTAGTGCCCACTGCAGTGCTGCTCGCAGATTGTCATGCTCCCGCTCCAAACGATCTAACCACACGGCTTGTTGGGGACCCTCAAGTTCCGGCTCAGCCTCTTCTGCAAGTCTGAGATAGTATGCGGCATGAGCCTGCTGGATGACCTCCAGTTCCCCATTGGCTGCAAGGCACCCCCATCCATACTCGCGGGTGGTCTCCAGCATGGCCAGACGTGGCTCCCCTCCCTCTTGCTCCGTTTGTTGCAGCAAACTCTTGTCGATGAGCGATGCCACCTCATCGAGCACCGATCCCGCTCCGCTTATACGGGCAGGGTTAGTGGAAGCGTCATTGTCCGTAGAGCGTTGATTCATCAACGCGTAGTGCGGATTTATCCAGCACGTGGGCGAGGGCGGCGGGTTGGGAAGGGCAAGAAAGATACGGGGTATCTTTACAAGGCCTTGATGGTCGCAATCCGAGGGATTGTGTGGCCCGCTCGCGCCCCCAAGCGTACTGTACAGGGCCTCCACCGCCTCCAGGGTACAACCACCGACGAAGACCGCAAGCCAGCGGAAGAGCCGCTGCTCCTCTTCATCCAGCAAGTCGTAGCTCCACTGGATCGTATTGCGCAGCGTCTGCTGGCGCTCCGGCATGGTACGCCGCCCACCGGTAAGCACCTGGAAGCGCTGCGAGAGGCGTGCCAACAGCGCCTGCGGCGGCAACACGCGCACGCGGGCCGCCGCCAGTTCCAGCGCCAGCGGTAAGCCGTCCAGCCGCACGCAGATCTCCGCAATCGCCTGCGCATGCGTCTGCGTGAGCTGGAAGTCTGGCAAAATCGCCTGCGCCCGTTGGACGAAGAGGGCCACCGCCGCGTACTGGGCCAGCTGCTCACGCTCGGGGAGCTGGGCCAGGTCGGGCAGCGCCAGCGGGGGAACCGGGAAGCGGTATTCGGCCTGCAGGTGCAGCACCTCGCGACTGGTGACGACCATGGCAAGCCTGGGGCAGGCCACCAGGAGCTCCGCCAGCAGCGGAGCAGCACTGACGATCTGCTCGAAGTTGTCCAGCAGCAAGAGGAACTGCTTGTCTCCCAACCAGGCCTGCACAGCCTCAAGAAGGGTCTGCATCCCTCCCTGCTGGATGCCTAATGTATATACAATGGAGGATATGACGAGGCCGGGATCACTTATGGGAGCCAGGCCCACAAAGCAGACCCCGTCGGCGTAGCGCCCTCGCATCTCCATAGCCACCTGCATAGCGAGGCGGGTCTTGCCAATGCCCCCTGCACCCAGCAGAGTCACCAGGCGTACCCCTGGACGCGAGAGTAGGGCACAGGCAGCAGCCACGTCCTGCTCTCGCCCCACCAGGGGCGTGAAGCTGCTGGGGACATGCCACAGCGGTGCGGGTGGCTCCGTGTCAGCAGGCGTCTCTTGCTCCTCCCGTTCGACCTGCGGAGCAGCGACCGCGCCGGGAGTCATCACGGTCGGTGCCTGGGTCAGGGCGACAGGAGGTCCGGCGGCTGCGCGAGCAGGGTAAGGCACCTCTGCGGCAGCTCCCGGGGCCACGACAGGCGACGCTGCCTGCTGAGCGGCCTGCTGCAAGGCGTTGGCGAAGTCCTGTACGCAGGCAAAGCGCAGCCTGGGCTCTGTGGCCAGCGCGCGCAGCACCACCTCCTCGACCGCAGCCGGCAGCTCAGGCACCTGCTCGCGCAGGGAGGCCGGAGGCATCGAGAACTGTTGCATGGCGATCTTGATGGGGGAGCCACCGAACGGTCGCCTGCCACACAGCCACTCGTAGACCACCACGCCCAGGGCGTATTGGTCACTGGCTGGGCGGGGCTTGCCCTGCAGTTGTTCAGGCGCCAGGTAGGCCGTGGTGCCGTTCAGCGGCGGTTCC
>WNFF01010094.1_pt1 | contig 20109 bp, 9 predicted proteins | sample 5400441 | NCBI WGS metagenome assembly WNFF01 (sample SAMN13153345, study PRJNA577476) | soil metagenome | isolation source: 120 cm saprolite under Douglas fir tree site 2 hole 3 replicate 1 | place: USA:California | collected 2015-04-18 | reverse complement strand
TCGCCTGATCTGCGTCGTTGGCAGCATGAGGCCGTTTGCCGGTCTTCGTACCAACGCCTGCTGGCTCGATCTTCGCTTCCGTGCTTGCGTCGTTCGGTGTCTCAGTGGCTTTTGCCGTTGCATCTGGCGTTGCGAGCTTGCTGCTATCGCTCACATCGGGTGCCGAGGCAGGTTGACTATCAGACGGCTGAGCGTTAGCCGGCGCTGCTGGATTCGTTGCCGCCGCGGATGTGTCATTGCTTGCCGGTTGCGAAGCCGGCGCACCCGCCGCAGAGCCGCTTGGCTCTTTGGCTGGGCTTTCTGACGTGATGGGGCTTGGTGTTACAGTTGGCTGCGCCGCTTTCACAGGCGCAGACGGCACAGAAATCTCACCTGGATGTTGGAAGGCCCACATGGCCGCGCGCACTCGTGCAATCCTCAGCGCTAACACGGCGGCTGCGGCAAGAATGCATGCGACTAATCCAACATAGAGCCAGCGTCTGGATCGACGTTTGGCAATACTTGTCCCCGGAGCGCGGGGAACAGCCTCGGAGGGGTGTGGCTGGAGAGCCTTCGGTGTAATCAACGGCCGGGACACTGCGACTGGAGCCGCTGCCGCCGTGCCAATAAGAGCTGCTTGTTCCGCAAAGGCCGCGCGCATCTCTTCGCAGCTCTGGAAACGCTGCTGCGGATCTTTCGCGAGCGCCTTGCGGACGATGGCGTCAATGCCGATGGGCAACGAAGGGTTTATGACAGACGGCGGAACCGGATCTTCGTTAATCAGTTTGTAAAAGATCGTCGTGATTTCGCCTTTGAACGGACGCTCCCGCGTGAAGAGCTCATAGAAGACCGCGCCAAGCGCGTAAATATCGGACCGATGGTCAACTTTCTTTCCCATGGCTTGCTCGGGGGCCATGTAGGTGGGGGTACCGATTACCATGCCGGCTAGCGTCAGCCCGGTGTCGCCCAGTTTGGCAATCCCAAAATCCAGGACCTTGATGATTCCGTCCGTTGTGATCATAAGGTTTGCCGGCTTGAGGTCGCGATGAATCACGCCCTTCTTGTGCGCGAATCCCACAGCACTGCAGATCTGGTCGGCATAGGCAAGCAGTACCGGCATTGGCGGCAATTTGCCTTCCGCCAAAACGGTCGAGAGCGGAACTCCTTCCACGAACTGCATGCTCAGGTAGACCAGGTCGTCTTCCTGGCCAACGTCGTAGATGGTGATGATGTTGGGGTGGTCCAGCCCGCCTGCGGCCTTGGCTTCCTGCTTGAGCCGCTCCACCAGCGAATCATGGTCGCGCGCGTTTTTGTCGACGGCAATCGTCTTCAGAGCCACCGTACGGCCGATCAAGCGGTCGTGCGCTTTGTAGACCAGTCCCATGGCGCCGCGTCCGAGCTCCGCCTCGATTGCGTAGCGGCTCTGCCGCGGCATGGTCACGTTCGCATCATGGATCGCCCGGCGCAAGTGTGCGTAGGTTGAGGCGTCAGCCCAAAGAAGCTCGTAAAAAGTTTCCGCTGTCCCGGTCTCACCCGGGCCGCGTATCGCCATGGCGTTGAATTCAAATCCGGGCACGCTTCGCGCGACGTCGTGGATTTTTTCCGTTACCAAAATCTGCGCCGGGCCTGGATCAGCCATCACTGTGGGCGGCGCGAACACTTCGGTAGACGCATCTGCAGCGGAGGATTTCGGAGGATTATTCCAGCCATGTATCAGGGCAGCAGCAACGATCTGCTCGGTCACGCCTTCCTGATGAAACGTCAACAGCTTCTGCTGCAAGCGCCAGCGCGTGCAGCGGATTTCCAAAGTGCGCCAGCAGGACGTTATCGCCGATCTGCGTTACATTGCCCTGTCCATCATGGACCAAGGTCCGCAGCAGCGCGGTAAGCGCGCTCTCCAGTTGCCATGTGAGGTCGCGGAGTTTCCCTTGCTGTCCGCCGTAAGCAAAAAGCCGTACGGAAAGCGCCGTGAGCGCGACCGGTACGGCCTGCGTGCGAACCGTCCGCTGCTCTTCAGGCGTGCCTTCCACTTTTGCCACGGGCTCCATCATCAGTTTTTGTCTTTCGTTGCTCACTTTGGGGGACATGCCTTAACGGGCTAAAAGGAGTTTGAAACGCTAGTCATGAACCCGTCTTCCGGAAATTAGTTCCGTCCGCTACACGGGGGAAACCGTTCCCGTCCCTTGCGCCATGATACCTAGAAGAGACCGCTCTGCGTCCATTACTTTGGTGCTCCGGGGGTACCACGAATGGACATTCCCCACCGGAACGTCAGTGTCCCTGCCGAGCTGGTCCGGGTGGCCCATAGCTTAACTTGAACTTAAAGAGAATTTGACCTCACGTTCACATCGCATTCGCACGGCGCGTGTCTACTGGCTAGTTTGTTGATCACCATAAGTCAGGAAGGAGATGTACCGTGCAAAGAAAGTTGAAAGCTGCTCTGTTGGCCCTGGGACTCGCTGCTGCTTGCGGATTGCAACCGGCCCGTGCCGAAGGAGACCTGAAAAAGGTCAAACACATCATTGTCCTCATGCAGGAAAACCATTCGTTCGACAACTATTTTGGCGCGCTGGCCTATGCGCCAGGCAGTCCTTACCACAACCCAGACCGAGATGAGAGGGACGGGGGTAACGGCTGCCGCAAAGGCGACCATCGCTGTGTTGACGGTCTCACTTGCCGCGTAACCAGCACCGGAGATTTCAGCTGCTCCAATTCCAACGTCGATGAAAACGGCCACATTGTTACCGCCTTTCATGATCCGCGCCGTTGCGTCGGCCCGGATTTGGACCATGGCTGGGCTTCCACCCATCGCGAAGCCAACTTCGAACACCCGAACGACACTCTGTTCGACTTTCGCGCGAACGGCTTTGTCCGCGTCAACGACCTGACTGAGCAAATCGACAAAGGCGGCGCCGAAGATCCGACTGAAGACCAGACGATGAACTTTTACAATCAGAACGAGATACCGTTCTATTATGATCTGGCCAACAAGTTTGCCATCAGCGACCGCTATTTCTCTTCCGTACTCGGACCGACCTTCCCCAACCGCTCCTATCTGCTCGCAGCCACTTCTTTCGGGCACCTGACGACTTCCGAGGTCTTCCCACCGGTCGGAGGATACAAGCCGACTACGGGGACCATTTTCGACCTGCTCGAAAAAAATGGCGTTACCTGGGCGGATTACTTCCAGGACGCGCCCCAGGGCGGCAGCTTCCGGAAATTCCCGGGCGATCCGCACTTCCTGCCGTTGACTGTATTGTTCGCGCAACTTGCGGGTGCGCCGGGCGCGCCGCCGCTTGCCGACGTTATCTTCGTTGATCCAAACTTCGGGATCTTCGGACGCAAATTCGAGAACGACGAGCACCCGCCCACCGACATTCAGCGCGGCCAGGCGTTTGTATCCAGAGTTGTGAACGCTCTGCGCAACAGCTCCAGCTGGGACGGTTCCGTTCTCTTTATTACGTATGACGAGCATGGCGGGTCGTATGACCATGTCCGTCCGCCACACGCCCGTCAGGCAGATGCTCTCACTCCGGACGGAATCGCCCCGGGACAGTGCGCCGACCTTTCTAATCCGCCTGCCAGTGAGCAACCGGGCAGCGGCGCCCAATGCTCGATCAGCCGGGCCGATGCCGAGGACCTCTGCCCCGCGCTCACGGCTAACCCAACGGGACCGTATCCTGAGTCCTGTGTAAATTTCAACCAGTTGGGCATCCGCGTGCCCTTCATCGCAGTATCGCCTTTCTCCAAACAGCATTATGTCTCTCACAGCAACAGCGATCACACTTCGATCCTGGCTTTCATTGAACAGCGGTTCCTGCCCGTCGGCGACGGGGAGGCTGATGACCGTCAGCACCTCACCCGGCGCGACCAGTTCGCGAATACGCTCCAAGACCTTTTCGACTTCGAAGGAGCGCCGTCACGCAACACCACCGTTGGGGTAGCAGCCCCGCCTGCGGTGGACTGTACTCCGAAATAAGTTTGGCGTTACACCAAGACGGCTGGCAGAGCTAACCGGCTCGCCAGCCGTTTTGTATTGGACGAACCGCCGCCCGGCCGAGTGCCTTCTTCGGGAAAACGATCGGGCCCATGAGAGAATCAGGGGCCAGAACACGCGATGGAGACTGCCAAACAATCCCGTTCAGAAGAAGTAGCGATCGAGTTACAGATCGCGGGTGATCGCCGGCGCATCGCGATCAACACGAATCCCTTCACCATCGGCCGCTCCGACACGTGTGACGCAACCATTTCCGACTGGAGAATCTCCCGTCTTCACGCCCAGATCGTTCTTGAAGACGGCGGCTACTTTCTCGTCGACGCCGGGAGCAAGCATGGAACTTTCCTCAACGGCGCCCGGGTGGAGCGGCAGAAACTGAAAAACGGCGATGCCATTACGCTGAGCGCGCCCGGCGTCAAGATTACTTTTCAGGTGGGCGTGCAAGCGAGCCGGCCCAGCGACGTGCTGTTGAGCCGGATGATCAGCAATGTCGACGCCTCTGAACTCGAAAAATTGCGCCTATTTTTGGAAGCTGCGCGCAACCTGGGTTCCAGTTCGGTAGTGAACGACGTGCTGCGCAATATGCTCGATTGCTCCTTGCGGCTGACCGGGGCCGACAAAGGATTCGTTTATCTGCGCGATCGTGGCAAGGCCGTGCTTGCCTGTGGGCTCGACCGCAAGGGCCACCAGCTGATGGACGACTCCAGCGTCTCCCACTCCGTTGTGAATGAGGCCCTGACTTCGGCGGCCGAGTTCATCACCAACGATGCATCGCAACAAAGCGCCTTGGCGGCGCGGCAGAGCGTTCTCATGAACGAACTCAGGACCGTGATTGCCATCCCGCTCCGTGGCCGCCGTATGAGTGCTGAAGCCCGGGAAGGAACTGAGGCAGAAGGGGTGCTTTATCTCGATAGCCGTGCGGTCTCCCTCAGTCTCTCCGGCGTAAGCCAGGATGTATTGCGCGCGCTGGCGAATGAATGTGCCGGCGTGCTGGAGAGCGCCAAACTCGTGGAAGCGGAACGCGCGGCGCTGCAATACTCGAAGGAGATGGAGATCGCCGCCAGCATTCAGCGCAGCCTGATTTGCGAACCGGAGGTCACCTGCGACTTTGCCCGGGTAACCGGACGGACCGTTTCATCTAAAGAAGTTGGCGGCGATTTCTTCGACGCCCACGTCTCTCCCGACGCCGTCACTGTGATTGTGGCCGATGTCTCAGGAAAAGGAATCTCGGCGGCGCTCCTGGCATCTGTGATCCACGGAATGTTTTACGCGCAGATCTCCACCGGTACCAGCCTGGTGGAAGCGATCGCGTCGATACATCAATTTCTGTGCTCGCGTGTTGCCGGACAGAAGTACGCAACGCTGATGGCGGTCCAGCTTAGACGGGAGGGCGCGCTCCAGATCGTCAATTGCGGGCACGTCCCCGCTCTGCTATTACGCGATGGAGAGATGATGACCGTCAGCGAGGGAGATTTGCCTGTTGGACTCATTCCCCAAACCGACTTCCACGTCATGGAACATGATTTTCCTGTCGGCTCGCGTGTGTGCCTTTTTACCGACGGCATCACCGAATCGGAAGACGACGAAGGTACGCAATTTGGCAACAGCCGCCTTGAACAGTATCTGGCCGCGCCCGATCCAGTACGTGAAATCTTTGCTGCGGTTGAATCCTTTTCCGACGATCAGGAAGCGCAGGATGACAGAACCCTGGTTGTTCTGGAACGAACGGGATGATTTCCACAACGTTGACCCCGCCCTGCTCACACCGTAACATGGCTCCTCATAGAAGATGATCGGCGAAACCATTTCGCATTACCGGGTGCTCGACCGCGTGGGTTCCGGCGGCATGGGCACGGTGTGGCTGGCCGAAGACCTGCAGCTTGGGCGCCGCGTCGCGCTCAAGTTTCTTTCCGCCGAGACCGCACGGAGCCAGCAGGCGCTGGAACGCTTCAAGCAAGAGGCGCGGACCGCTTCGTCGCTTAATCATCCGAACATTTGCACCATTTACGAAGTGAGTGAAGCCAACGGCGAAAACTTCATTGCCATGGAGTACATCGAAGGCGAGCCGCTGGACCGCTATCTGGCAAGGCGCCGTCCGGATTTGCAGGAGCTGCTCGATCTCGCCATCCAAATCGCCGACGCTCTGGACGCGGCCCACTCCAAAGGCGTGATTCATCGCGACATCAAGCCAGCCAACATCCTTATTACTACACGCGGACAGGTCAAGGTGCTCGACTTTGGACTGGCCAAGCTCATCACTGACCGGCGCGCCGCCGAACAGCCAACCTACGCGGGCACGACTCTGGCTTCCGAACATCTGACTTCGCCAGGAATGGCGGTGGGAACCACTGCGTTCATGTCGCCGGAGCAGGCGCGTGGCAAAGAGTTGGACGCCCGCAGCGATCTCTTTTCTTTTGGCGCTGTGCTCTATGAGATGGCGACCGGCAAGCTGCCCTTTGACGGCACCACTGCCGCAGTGATCTTTGATGGCATTCTTAATCGTGCTCCCGTCCCGCCGATGGAATTGAATCCAGAAGTGCCGCCCAAGCTCGATGAGATTATCCGCACAGCATTAGAGAAGGACCGCGACCTGCGCTACCAGAGCGCAGCTGAGATACGCGCCGAACTCAGAAGATTGAAGCGTGATACCAGCTCCGGACGTGTGCCAATTGCCAGTGCTGCAACAATGCCTTCGACCAAGAGTGGCGCGATCAGCCTTCCGGCAACAAAGTCACGCAAGACACTCTGGTTAGTCTTGGGTGGGGCTGCCGTGGTGGTTTTGGCTGTAGCCGCTTATTTCTTGAGCGACCGTCCGCACGGCTTCAATCTGCAAAATTTGAAGATGGTGCAGGTCACAAATACAGGCAATGCCGGCGCGGCGGCGCTCTCGCCCGATAGACGGTACATCGTCTATGCCCTGCATGAAGGCGCTAATGAAAGCCTCTGGGTACAGCAACTGGCTACTGGCAGCCAGGTCCAGGTGCTGCCGCCAGAGCAGGTCCGTTTTGTCGCGGTGAGCTTCACGCCCGATGGTAACTACGTAATGTTCGTCCGCTCCGACAAGTCCACAACTAACTTCCGCTATCTATATCGCATGCCTGTGCTGGGAGGGACGCCGACGCAGCTTGTCCGTGACATTGATTCCGCTCCGACGTTTTCTCCCGACGGACAGCAGATCTCTTTTGTTCGTGGCATTCTTGATCCTCCTGCAAACCAGATCCTGATCGCGAATTCCGACGGCAGCGGCGAGCGCGTGCTGGCCACCCGCAAGGGGTTTGCGGCTGGCGCAGGGGTGGTATCGTGGTCGGCGGATGGCAAGAACCTGGCCTTCATTTCTCCCGAGACACGAGACAGCGCAACCCGCTGGGTGTTGCAAACAATTTCAGCTACTACGGGCGAGGTGCGGGATGTGCACAGCTTTGCCGTGGGCGCGCGCGCTCTGGCTTGGCTGCCCGATGGTCATGGCGTGCTTGTGGTAGCGACCGATGATCAAAGTGGACGTAATCAGATCTGGTTTGTAGGCTATCCCGGCGGCGAAACCTCCCGCTTTACCAACGACCTCACAAACTACGATCAGTGCTGCCTGGACATCACGCGCGATGGAAATTCCCTGGTCGCGCTTCAGAACACGACCCTGAGCGATATCTGGGTGGCCGGGCCAGACGGATCGGATGCCAAGCAAGTCACATCGGGCGAAGTTCTCGGCTTGGGATTGGCTTGGGTGGGCGACCGAATCACCGCCCTGGATTCAAGATTTCAATGGACTCTCCTGGATCGCGACGGCAGCAACCGGATTCCGCTGATCAATGACCGCGCTCCGCATTTTCAGCTCTCAGTTTGTGCGGACGGCAAGCATGTGCTGTATAGCACGTGGAACCAGGGCCACTTTGAACTCTGGCGCGCCGAGAGCGATGGCTCCAATCCGGCGAAACTTCCTGCCAATGCTCTTCTTGGAGTCGGTACCTGCACGCCAGACTCGAAAGCTGTCCTCTACTTCGCTGACAGCGGGCTCTGGCGCGTTCCTCTCGAAGGCGGCACGCCGGTAAAGATGGATATACCAGCAGGGTCTGTCGACTACTCTCCGGATGGCAAGCTCTTGCTTCATGGATCGCAGACTCTGGAGAGTGGACGTATAAAATCCGAACTGGTCGTGACGCCCGCCGCCGGTGGAGCGCCACTGCACAGGTTCGACGCTCCTTACGGCATGCAGTCGGCCAAATTCACCCCCGACGGCAAAGCCATTGCCTTCCTGCTTACCCGCAACCGCGCCACCAATATCTGGGAACAGCCGTTGACCGGCGGAGCTCTTGTACATCTGACCAAGTTCACCAGTGGCGACATGTTCGCCTTTGCCTGGTCCAGAGACGGCAAACAACTGGCTTTTTCCCGCGGACAGAAAAAGACCGACGTCGTAATGATGAGCGACTTCCACTAGCCAGACTTGCGAGACGGCAAAAGTCCAGCGCCGGTGACGCCAAATTTCCTGCTAACGGTAGTAGACATCCTACGTCTAATCGCCTAGTAGCTGGTCTACTACCTTTATGGGCTACAAAGAACCATACCTGAACCGCATTGAATTCCTGCAAGGCACGCTGGACATGCTCATCCTGCGGACCCTGCAATGGGGACCGCAACATGGCCATGGGATTGGCCAGGCTATCCGCGCCAATTCCGGGGAGCTGTTGCAAGTGGAAACCGGGTCACTGTACCCAGCGCTCCACCGACTGCAGAAACAGAGCTGGCTGGCATCCGAGTGGAAGATCTCAGAAAACAACCAGCGAGCCAAGTATTACCGTTTGACCCCCACGGGCAAAAAGCAGTTTGGACGACGAGGTCCGCGCGCACCTCGCAATCGAGACGCGCCGGCGAATGGAAGCCGGAGAGTCCTCCGAGTTTGCGCGTGCCGCCGCGCGCAAAGATTTTGGCAACGAGCTTCTGGTGAAAGAAACCACGCGCGGCATGTGGACTTGGCAGTGGCTGGAGGAATTCTGGCGCGACCTGACGTATGGCTTCCGCGTGCTGCGTAAAAATCCTGGCTTCGCGGCAATTGCAATCCTCACTTTGGCCCTCGGCATCGGCTGTAACACGGCGATGTTCTCCATCATCAACTCGGTTCTGCTGCGGCCACTTCCTTTTCACGAGTCTGAACGGCTGATCTACATGCGCGAAGCCCAGCCTTCCGCGGGATATCCGTCTATGGCGCTCAACGGCCAGAACTATCTCGACTGGAAAGCACAGAACCATTATTCCTTCTGGCAGCAGCACTATGGCGAACGTGAAGATGCCATCGGCGCGACACTCAACCTGGACACGAGGCCGTACACCGTCGTCGGCGTCATGCCTGCCTGGTTCAATTTGCCGGCACGCACGCAGCTGTGGATTCCCATCGACATGTCCGAGCAACGCAAAGAGCCTCGAGACAACCACAGCTACCGTGCAATTGGCCGGCTCAAGACCGGAGTGACATTTGCGCAGGCCCGGGCCGATCTGGAAACAATCTCTGCGCGTCTGGCTGAGCAATACCCGCAGACCAATCGCGGTGTCGCACCCAGCCTTGAGCCGCTCAAAGAGCACTTCACCTCGGACTCACGCCAGCAGCTGCTCGTGCTTATGGCTGCGGTTGCTCTTGTTCTGCTGGTAGCATGCGCGAACGTTGCCAACCTATTGCTGGCCCGCGCTACTGGCCGCCAGCGCGAGATGGCCCTGCGGGCCGCGTTGGGCGCAAGGCGCGTGCGCTTGATCAGGCAATTGCTCACCGAAAGCGTACTTCTGTCTGTTCTCGGCGCAACTTTCGGCCTGTTTCTGGCTTGGGGATGCATTGCGGTAGTGCAAAACTCAATCGATTTGCCGATTCCCAGGGTGACGCCGATTCAGCTTGATTGGACGGTGCTGGCTTTCGCGGGCTTCGTCAGCGTTGGTGTCGGTCTGCTGTTTGGAATGGCGCCGGCATTTCAGGTCTCCGTGACCCGGCTGGCCCTGGAACTGAAGACTGCGGCGCAAAGTGTCGCGTCCGCGGGGGGATGGCGCAATCGCCTCCGTGACGGGCTGGTCGTCGGCGAGATCGCGCTTTCGCTGACGCTCCTGATGGGAGCCGGACTGCTATTGCGCAGCTTTGTCCACATGCGCTCCACCGACATCGGTGTTGCGCGTGAAAATGTAGTCACTCTCGCGTTAGTGTTGCCCTCCGAAAACTACAAAACCACTCTCGCTCGGCAGAATTTCTATGAGCACCTGCTGGATATGGTACGGTTCGAGCCCGGAGTACAAAACGCCGCCATTTCCCTGCTATTCCCTCTCGATGCAAACCGCGGAAAATCAATCAAACTTCCCGGTCAAAATGATCCCAACCAGGTGCGCGCCATCCTCTGGAATGTAGCGACCAACGATTACTTCCGCACCCTGGGAATCCCGCTTATCTCCGGCCGGACCTTCACTGCACAAGACCAGGAAAGCACGGCGCAGGCCATGGACCGTTTAGACGCAATTCTGGAGCGCGATCCGAACTCCAAGCAGACGGAGAATTATCCCATCGTGGTCAACGTCACGATGGCGAAGACCTTTTTCCCGGGGCAGGATGCGGTGGGCAAGAGCATCATTATGGGGAATCTGAGTGGCCAGATTGTTGGCGTGGTAGGCGACGTAAAGCAGGAGAGCATTCGCGAACCAGCGCAGCCGCAAGCCTACGGCCCATTGACGGCGGAGATCAACAATCATTGGTTTCCTGCCGCGATATCTATCCGCGCCACTGCGCCACCTGCCTCGGTGATTGCCGCGGCGCGACACGATCTGGCGCAGCTCGACCGCAGTCTCTCGTTCTTCAACATCCGCACCATGGACGAGCTCATCGCGGAAAACATGCAGGATACGACCCTGCAAACTACGTTACTCGGAACATTTGCTGGAATGGCGCTCCTGCTCGCCGCTCTTGGTCTCTATGGCGTCATGGCGTATGCCGTAGCGCAGCGAACGCGGGAGATCGGTATACGGATGGCTTTGGGAGCGTACCCCGGCTCCGTGCTCGGAATGGTCATGGGACGTGGTGCTCGTCTTACTCTCGCCGGCGTACTTCTCGGCACCCCATCTGCGTTTGGATTGGCGCGCTTGATGTCGAGTCTGTTGTTCGGTGTCGGTGCGAGCGATCCGCTGACTTTTGCCGGAGTTGCGGTCCTCTTGATTCTCGTAACCCTAGCGGCCTGCTACGTCCCGGCGCGTCGCGCTATGCACGTGGATCCAATGATTGCTCTGCGATACGAGTAAGAAACTGCGCTGAGGAGGAAGCATGTCACTGCAACAATGGAAAGATCGTCTGACTTGGATCTTCCGCCGTAGCAAGGCTGACAGCGAACTGGACGACGAGATCCGTACACACCTGGCAATGGAAACGAGCCAGCGAATGGAGGCCGGGGAGTCCTCAGAACTAGCGAGCGCTGCGGCCCGCAGAGACTTTGGCAATGAGTTGCTGGTGAAAGAAACGACGCGCGGTGTATGGCGGTGGCGCTGGCTGGAAGAATTTTGGCGCGATCTGGCTTATGGCTTTCGCGTACTGCGCAAGAACCTTGGATTTGCCACCGTTGCCATCCTCAGTCTGGCACTGGGCATTGGCGCCAACAGCGCGATCTTCAGTGTGGTCTATGGGGTGCTGTTGCGCCCTCTTCCGTATCCCGACGCCTCCCGAGTGGCCATGATTTTCATCCACTTCTCTCCGCAAAACGTGGACCACGGCACCATGTCGATCGCGGATTACCTCGACGTCAAAGCCCAGAGCCACGTCCTTGAAGACCCAGCTCTGTTCAGCAACGGTATGTGGCGCTTCGATCTCACGGGAAACGGCAGGCCGCAACAGGTCCGCGGTACGGTGGTGACATCCAGTTTTTTCTCGACCTTACGCGCCACTCCGCTGCTTGGCCGCGTTTTGCGCCCCGGAGAAGACAGTCCTACTAGTGCCCGGGTCGCCATCCTGAGCGAATCCCTCTGGCGCAACAGTTTCGGCGCCGATCCTGGAGTGTTGGGCAAGATCATCAAGTTGGAGGGCCGCGAACACACCATCATCGGCGTTATGCCGGATAGTTTCCGCCTCTGGCCTGCCACCGATCTCTGGCTGAATCTGCGCGTTGTTCCACCAAATCGCCGAGGGCCCTATCCGTTTGTTGCGATCAGCAGGTTGAAGCCGGGCGTGACCTTTGAGCAAGCACAGGCTGACCTCAATACTATTGGCGCTCACATAGAAAAAGAGCATGGCAAGACGTACTCTGGTCTGACCTTCCCGGTCCTTCCGCTGCGCGATGCGCTAGTGGGTGACGTGCGGCCAGCGTTGCTGGTTATTTTCGGCGCCGTTGTCCTGGTGTTGCTGATCTTTTTCTGGCGAAGGCGAGCGGGCGTGAGCGCGAAGTCGCAGTACGTCGGGCACTCGGCGCCGCTCGAGGCCGCATCGTCCGCCAACTACTGACCGAAAGCGCGCTGCTGGCGCTGGCCGGCGGAGGCGCGGGACTCGGCCTCGCCTATGCCGCGCTGAACCTGCTGCGGCGGTGGAACCCGGGCAGACTGCCCCGCATTGACGAAATCCAGCTCAATCTCTGGGTGCTTCTTTTCACGTTTATCGTCGCGCTCGCTGCCGGGTTCCTATTTGGTCTGACGCCTGCGCTCCAGAGCTCGCGGCGTGAGCTCAACCATGGGCTGAAGGAGAATGCGCGCACCGGGTCAGGGACTGTGGAGCAACATCGCGCACGTTCCATCTTAATCGTCACGGAGGTGGCGCTCTCTTTTGTTCTATTGATGGGCGCCGGACTCCTTCTCCGCAGCCTTGTGCGATTGCAGGGCGTCAAGACTGGATTTCAGGCGTCTCCCTCAAACGTTTTGACCATGCAGGTTTCTCTTATCAACCTCCCGACACCCAATGTGGGCTCAGTCACCCAGGATGACATTGGGCGCGTGGGCAGTGCCGAGTATCAGCGTCTGCTGGAAGATTTGCGGCGACTGCCAGGTGTGGCAGCTGCCGGGATCTCCAGTAGTTTGCCTCCCGACCGTCGCTGGAACTGGGACACGTTCGAGATTGAAGGCAAACCGTGGAGCCAGGAAGCATATCCGGCCGCAACATGTCCGCTGGTCAGCGCCGACTACTTCCGCGCCCTGCAAATTCCCCTGCTGAAGGGCCGGTACATTAGCGACGACGATAAACATCCCGTAGCCGTCATCAGCCAGTTTTTCGCCCAGCGCTATTTCCCCGGTGACGACCCGATCGGAAAACGCTTCAAGGAAGCAGGCCCGGACATCAATGCCGGCAACGACTGGGTCGAGATCGTTGGCGTGGTCGGTGACGTCAAGTACATGGGATTGAACCAGGGGCCTGAGGCGGTGTTTTACCAGGAGGCAAAACGGAGATTCGACAGTCGAGTGTATCTTGCTGTGCGCACGGCCACGCCGGCTTCTGCGATGGCATCCACAATCGAACGTGAGATCAGGTCATTTGACCCGAATATCGTAATCAGCCAGCTCAGCACTATGGACCAGGCGCTCTTCGATTCGCTGGCTGAGCCACGGTTCTATAGCTCTCTGCTGACTCTATTTGCCGGACTGGCGCTGACGCTGGCCGTAGTGGGAATCTATGGAGTCGTCTCCTATTCAGTGGCCCAGCGTACGCGGGAAATTGGGGTGCGGATGGCACTGGGCGCGCACCGCGGTGATGTATTGAAGCTGGTGGCGCGCCAGGGCGTATTGCTGACCGCGATTGGGATCGCCCTTGGACTGCTGGTAAGCCTGGCCCTCACGCGGACCCTCTCCAGCATGCTGTTCTCGATCGGCGCCAACGATCCTGTGACGCTGCTCGGTGGATGTCTGGTGCTCTGCATCGTCGCGACGCTGGCCGCTCTGATCCCGGCAGTTCGGGCCACGCGCATTGAACCCCAGATCGTGCTGCGGAGTGAATAGCGCGGACTTATTCACCGCCAGCTCAGAATTTTTTGGTCAGCACTTCAAGTTCTACTTCAATCCTGTCACCCACGAACGTGGGATCGAGCGGGTGAGTCCAATTAATTCCGTAATCGCGCCGGTTGAGATTAAGAGTACCGGCAAACCCGACGACCCGCTTACCAGTCCTGGGATCGTTCACAGTGCCGGTCAACTTAAACGGGAACTCTATCTCATGCGTAGCGCCATGCATGGTGAAATTGCCGTGAGCAGTGTAGTGGTCGCCGGCTTTTTCGATTTTGGTGCTGTCAAATGTGATCGTCGGATATTTTGCAGTATCGAAGAAACCCGGACCGCGCAGGTCATTATCGCGCGCAGTGATACCGGTGTTGATACTGTCGGCCTTGATCACGGTGTGGACGGCTGACTTCGTAATGTCATCGGCGTCGTAGTCGAGTTGTATATCGAAATCCGAAAAACCGCCATGGACTTTCGACATGCCATTCATGATCGGCACATGGAAAGCAATGCTGGAATGATTTTTGTCAATCGGAGGACGAGCCACGCCAGCGTCGAGAGTAAGCACGATCAGTCCGACTACAAGAAATGAAGAAAGTCTTAGCATGTATTCCTTTCTGAGTAAGCATGCAGTTTGTCTGTTTCAAGAGCGAGCCGCAGCGGTGTACCGCCCACGCAGTCACTAACTCTCGGAACTGGCCTGCCCACTTCGCTATAATCGCGTTCTTAACTTAACAAAAGGACCCCGCGCTTTCATGCACTACGCAAAATATATCTTCCTCTCTTGCCTGCTGGTGTTCGCAACCGCCGTTCCAGCCCAACAGGCTTCGCCGACTCTCACTCCTACGCAGCAGCTCGCGCGCGACATTCTGAAAGAGCTGGTCGAGATCAATACCACCGACACACCCGAAGGAAACGTGACCACCGCGGCCGAAGCGATGGCTGCGCGCTTTCGCAAAGCCGGATTTCCTGAAGCTGACCTCAAAGTACTCGGTCCAGTACCCAACAAAGGCAACCTGGTCGTGCGCCTGCGTGGTCGCGGGCAGGGTAAGCCCATCCTTTTTGTTGGGCATCTGGACGTTGTTCAGGCGTTGCGCCAAGACTGGTCCATGGATCCTTTTAAGCTCAGCGAGGTCGACGGGTATTTCTACGGTCGCGGCACCATTGACATCAAAGACGGAGATGCAATCCTCGCGGCCAACTTCATCCGTTTGAAGCAGGAAGGCTGGACTCCCGCGCGCGACCTCATCCTCGCGCTAACGGCAGACGAAGAGGGCGGCAATTACAACGGCGCAGACTGGCTGGCCAAGAACCATCGCGAATTGATTGACGCAGAGTACTGCCTGAATACAGACGCCGGTGGATTTGAGAGCAAAGCGGGCAAGCGTTTTCTTATCGGAATGCAGACGAGCGAGAAGAATTATGTTGATTTCCACCTCGAAGTAACGAGCAATGGCGGACACAGCTCGCGCCCGATCGCAGACAATGCCATTTACCACTTAAGCGCCGGGCTCAACCGTCTGGCGGACTATAAATTTCCCGTCGAGCTGAATGAGACCACGCGCGGATTCTTCGAGCGCTCAGCTCCGTTGCAGGATGCGCAGACTGCGGCGGCTTTCCGTGCTATCGCGCGCAATCCTAAGGACGCGGTGGTAGCGCGACAACTCTCGCAACAATCCGCCTACTACAATGCCCTGCTGCGCACTACCTGCGTTGCCACTCGCTTGCAAGCCGGGCACGCCAACAACGCGCTTCCGCAAACCGCTACAGCCAATGTCAACTGCCGCATGTTGCCCAACGACTCCCTGGAGAGAGTGCAAGCGACGCTCAAGCGCGTATTGGCCGATGACCGGATTACCGTCAGCGTTGTGGGAGAAGCCGTACCGGCGCCGGCCTCGCCAATCAATCCGACAATCCTGAAGAAACTCGAAGAACTCAGCACAAAGCTCTATGGCGGACTCCCTGTCGTGCCGATAATGGACGCCGGAGCAAGTGACAGCAAGTATCTGCGCATCGCAGGTATTCCCACCTATGGCGTGCCGGGAATGTTCACCGATGTGGACGATGACCGCGCTCACGGAAAAGACGAGCGTCTGCGAGTGAAAGACTTTTACGATGGCGTAGATTTTTACTATGAGTTTATGAAGAGCCTGGCGACAGAGTAAGCACGGATTGCTGCCTTAGGAACATAAAAGCTGGTCGCGGTGTCTCTTGTAAATTTGGGCCGCCAAGTAAGGAGCGATCCGCCATGCCAACCCCTCTCTTCCTGGAAATCCTGACCTATGATCTTCGCTACGCGATGCGTGGACTGCGCCGCAACCACGGTTTTGCCCTTACCGCGATTCTGGCCATCGCGCTGGGGACTGGTGTAAGTACCGCGGTCTTCAGCGTGGTTGATCGTATTTTGTTTCGCCGTTTGCCCTATACCCAGGATGAACGGCTTGTCTCCGTTGGGATGACTGCACCCATCGCACAGCAGGAATTCCTGCTGGGATCCGATTACATGGAATGGCGTGAGCGTCAGGCGCCATTTGCGAGTATGGCTACGCTGACCGGCGTGGACGATTGTGACCTGACCGATAAGAATCCAGAACGGATCAGATGTGCCCGAGTGGAAAGCAATCTTCTTTCGACACTCGGCGTAGCGCCGCTGCTCGGTCGCAACTTCACCGCCGACGAAGATCGCCCAAATGCTCCGCGGGTGGCCCTTCTGTCGCATGGTTTGTGGAAGAGCCGCTTCGCCGCCGACCCCGCCATCGTCGGCAAGACCATGCCCATTGACGGGCGGGCCACGACCATCGTCGGCGTTCTTCCGGCCGGCTTTGAGCTACCAACACTCGATACGGCCCAGATACTCATACCGCAAGCGCTCGATCCGGCCAACCAGCGCCGGCCGAACGTTGGCCGCGTACTGGCTACATTTGCCCGATTGAAGCCGGGCGTGACCATCGCGCAGGCTGAAGCCGCGTTGCAGCCACTATTCAACGAGTCCTTGAACTTCGTTCCGCCCAGATTTCGGAAGGAAGTAAAGTTGCGAGTACGTTCTCTGCGCGACCGCCAGGTCCACGACGCGCGGCTAGCATCCTGGATACTGCTGGGCTCCGTGCTGGCAGTGCTTTTGATCGCCTGTGCCAACGTTGCCAACCTGCTGCTCGCCCGGGCCTCCGGACGGCAACGCGAAATCGCTGTGCGCTCCGCACTCGGGGCCAATCGTCTCCGACTCGCCCGCCAGACCCTGACGGAAAGCCTCTTGCTCGGTTTGATTGGTGGCATTGCTGGATTTTCAGTCGCATGGCTTCTCTTGCAAGTATTCGTCAGCATCGCTCCTCAAGGTATGCCCTTTCTCAACAACGCAGCGTTGGATTTTCACGTGCTGGGCTTTACCCTGGCTGCTTCACTGGTCTCCGGAATCTTGTTTGGCTTGGCGCCCGCGCTGCAATCGCCCCGCCTGGAGATGCTCGGCAGCGGACACACCATCGCGTCCTCGCGAAGCATTTTCCGCCAGATCCTGGTGGCTGGCCAGATTGCCGTTTCCCTGGTGCTGCTGACCTGCGCAGGCATGCTCCTCCGCAGTCTGTGGAAATTGCAAGACGTGCAGTTGGGCATGCGGGTCCAACAGGTATCGACGGCAACGGTCGTTCTCGGCCAGCAACTCTATCCCGACCCAACCCAACGGTTTAACTTCTTCGAGAAACTGGAAGCCCGACTGCACGGCATTCCCGGCACTGTGGCCATCAGCGACTCCCTGCCACTAGGCCCTTCAAGAAGCACTCTATATGGCACGATACAAGTGGAAGGGCACGAGCCAGTGCAAGCTCAAGGCACCGGCGGAAACGTGGTATGGCGGCTGGTAACGCCAGATTACTTCCACGCGCTCGATATTCCGATCATTCGGGGACGTGGGTTCCGCGAAGAAGATCGCAGTTCAGGCGACAACGTTCTGATCATCAGCGACTCGTTGGACCGCAGGATGTTCCCGAACGAAGACCCAATCGGCAAGCGGGTTCTCCTGAATCTTGCGCCGCCGTGGTTCACGATTATTGGAGTTGCCGGCGACGTCCGAAATACTGCTCTCTCCAGCGCCGCCGACCCCGAATATTACTTCGTGCGCAAGCATGTTGCCGATTATGGATTGGGCAATCGCGCGCTGGGGAGTCGCGCGGCCAGCGTAGTTGTACGCAGTCCGCTTGACCAGCGTCCGGTGCAGGATTGGCTACGGAAGGAAATTGCCGCGATCGATCCGACCGTGCCGGTGCAGATTGCGCCCATGTCCTTGCAGGTAAGCAAACTGGAGCAGACACCCAGGTTCAATGCCATCCTGCTCAGTTTGTTCGCAGCTGCAGGACTTCTTCTATCGACCATTGGACTCTACGGCGTGATTGCCTTCCTGGTGTCTGAACGCACACGTGAAATCGGCGTACGGATGGCGCTGGGAGCAACACCCGCTCGAATCATGAAAGCCATTCTCGGCCAGGCTGCACGCTGGGCTGTGGCTGGAATGACCGTCGGCGCCGCCGGCTCTTTTTTTGCGGCGCGCCTTTTGCGCACGTTGCTGTTCGAGGTGCAGGTGAATGACGATCGCAGCCTCGCCATGGCGATGGCGCTGCTGTTTGCGGTAACGCTGCTAGCCTCGGCAATCCCTTCGAGGCGAGCTTCACGGATCGATCCGCTGCTTGCTTTGCGACAAGAGTAGAAGGCCGTTGCACATGTCCAGGCTGCGATGGAGCACTATCGGAAATACTCTCTGACGTTGTGATGCAAAAGAAGCAACAGAAAAATACCGGAGATCGCCGCGCCCGCGCCACTCCTGAGAAAGTCGCGCGTGACAACGAAACTGCCTATGTTTCCAGCGACATCAACCGCGAACAGTGTCACGGCAAACCACCACGCCCAACGCCGGCGCCTCAACAGTCCGACCGCTGAGCCACATGTACCGACCGCGAGAACAAGCAGAAATGCTCCGGAGATTCTTCCCATTTTTTGGAACACCGCTGCTCCAGGTCGGTTCAGTTCCCACATCCAATCCATCGCCGGACTAGGAAACAAAAGGGAAAAGCCAACCACCACGGCAATCGCTGTCGCAAGAAAGAGAAACCCCGCTATGATTGAAACTGACTTGGGCATTGGTTGCAACGCTTACTGGCTTGCGATGCTTGTACCACAAACTTTGCCCCGCCATAAGGTCCTGGGGCTTTGCTCGAAACAATCGTTTGCATTGCAACCCCTCATGACGCCGCTCCCGCCGATATGCTAACCTGAAAAGTTTCAATAAGGTGCGGCGAGTTTCCTGTCACCTTCGATCTGCATCAAAATTCCAGTTTCCGTGGGGAGGAATCAAATGGCATTGAAGGTTGGCATCAACGGCTTCGGCCGCATCGGACGAAACGTGCTCCGAACCGCTCTGGGTGATCCGAACATTGAGTTTGTCGCGGTCAACGACCTGACCAGCCCGGCCACGCTGGCCCATCTGCTCAAGTACGATTCGATTCTCGGCAACCTGAAGCACGACATTCGCGCCCAGGGTGACTCCATCACCATCGATGGCAAGCCGCTGAAGGTCTTCTCGGAAAAAGATCCTGCTGTCATCGACTGGCCGGGCGTCGGCGCGCAAATCGTGATTGAATCCACAGGCAAGTTCACCGATGCCGACCAGGCAAAAAAGCATCTCCGCGGTCCGGTGAAAAAAGTGATTATTTCAGCGCCGGCCAAAGGTGAGGACATCACGATTGTGCTGGGCGTGAATGAAGATAAGTACGATCCGGGAAAGCATCATGTGGTTTCGAATGCATCCTGCACTACTAACTGTTTAGCTCCGATAGCTAAAGTTGTACATGACAGTTTCAAGATCCAGAGCGGCACCATGACCACGATCCATTCCTATACCAATGATCAGGTCATTCTCGACTTTCCCCACAAAGACCTGCGTCGCGCCCGCGCTGCTGCCCTGTCCATGATCCCAACATCCACCGGCGCAGCCAAGGCCCTGCACCTGGTGATCCCGGATCTGAAAGGCAAGCTCGACGGATTCGCCATGCGCGTTCCGACGCCGAACGTCTCCGTGGTTGACCTGGTTGCGTTTGTGGAGAAAAAAACTACGCCGGAAGAAGTAAACGCCGCCATGCTCGCCGCCGCAAACGGTCCCATGAAAGGAATTCTGGGCGTGGAGACAGAGGAATTGGTCTCGGTGGATTACCGCGGGGACGATCGCTCCT
>WNFF01006028.1_pt1 | contig 20123 bp, 18 predicted proteins | sample 5400441 | NCBI WGS metagenome assembly WNFF01 (sample SAMN13153345, study PRJNA577476) | soil metagenome | isolation source: 120 cm saprolite under Douglas fir tree site 2 hole 3 replicate 1 | place: USA:California | collected 2015-04-18 | reverse complement strand
CGGCTTGCAGCTGATGTAGCTTGTCCGCTGCGCCGACGCCTTCGATTGTGGTGATCGACCGCCCGTCATACGAAGCCGCGAGCGCCAGACAGGACTTTATCCGGTGGCCCTCCGCCAGTACGGTGCATGCACCGCATGCTCCCATGTCACAGCCCTTCTTGGTGCCGGTCATGCCGAGCTTGTCCCGGAGGACGTCCAGCAGCGTGTCACAGGCTGCCGCCGAGAACTCGTGATCGCGGCCGTTGATCTTGAGCGAAATACGGATGGACGAACCGGACGACATAGAGTTCTCCTGAATTGTCTTGCGGGAATCGAAGCTCGTCGTCCCGTTGGGGGAAGTCGGAGTGCAGGAGTCAGTTGATGCTTCTGCTATTCCCTTATAATCACGGCTTGCGCGTCGCGGAAGGACTAGTACTATCCTAGGACTGTGAGTACCTCCATTCGGGAAACAAGGCCATGCCAGACCCCAGTCGAAGTGAGTTCGGTAACTTCCTTCGTTCGCGGCGCGCCAAACTCAACCCCAAATTGGTCGGCCTTCCCGACGGGCGAAGACGTCGCGCTCCCGGCCTCCGGCGCGAGGAAGTCGCCGAACTGGCGGGGATCGGCGTAGATTGGTACATCCGGCTGGAACAGGGGCGGGCAGTCAGTCCTTCGGTCACCACGATTGACGCACTGGCGCGTGCGCTGCGCCTCAGTAAAGTCGAGCATGCACATTTGCGCGCGCTGGCATCGGGTACCAATCGGCGCGCCTTCACCCGGGAAATCGTTCCCGCAGCCCTTCGGAACCTGGTCGAGTCCCTCAATCAACCGGCTTACATCACGGGCCGACGGTGGGATGTCCTAGCGTGGAACAAGGCTGCCGCCGACATTTTTGGCTTCGATCGTCTGGCGGAAGAAGATTGCAACATTCTCATCTGCGTATTGCTCTATCCGGGGTCGCGCCGGCTGTTTGGATCAAGCTGGGCCGAGGAGGCCAAGCGTATCGTCGCACAGTTCCGTGCGACTCACGATCTCTGGGCCGGAGATCCAGCATCAGGCCAATGACGATCCTGACCTGAAGCTCATCATCTATTCGCCGGCCTGAATGGTATTGCGGCCTGCCACTCCAAGCATCCCGCACAATTTATCACGAGCTCGGATGTCGTGTGTGTGTGTGCGAAGGTCCCCTTCGCCACAAGCGACCCCCAGCAACTTCGAAGCGGCACCAGAAACGACGCTGAGCGCTGCGGCGACTTTTTCGAGATGACGCCTGAAACCAAGAGTATCCGGCCGTACTGACCTCAAGGTTGCAATCTGGGCCTGAGCCACAATTGTGCGGGCATCAATTCCTGCATTGTTGTGCCCCGCGCAAGCGTCGAGGCCCAACAGCGCGCTATCGCGCACGAAATGGTCCAAAATCGTAGGTCGGCGCACAAAATCGTGCAAATGGCGGAGAGAGTGTCAGTCAACTCGCCTTGAAAGATAAAGGATTTTCGACCTTTCTAGACCAAAACCCACCGTTCGAGCTACGGCCGGAAATGGGGTTTCGCTTCCGACAAAAGTCACATCCTTAATCACGACTTGGGCGGTGCCCCGGTCCGAACCTTAGGAGGTCGTGTCCAAAGCTTTCATTCAATGGGGTAGGGATGGGCGGCCGTGACGTCGCTTGCATGCGTCGGGCGCCTCAGGGAAAACAAAGAATCGGGGGTTCGGGTCAGGGGTCCGCTACATCGCGAAACCCACTATTGCAGAAGCCCTATTTTCTTATCGGCGTGCAGCCTAACTTGTTGGCCGGCATCTTCACGGGCTGCCAAAGCCGCCGTTCGCGCGCGATTCCCAAAACCCAAAGAGAGGTCACTCCGGTAGCCCCGCCAGCCGCAGGCCGGTTTCGAAGCGGGCGAGATGCTCCGGCCTTCGGATCGGAATCCAGCCCTGGAGACTGGAGATGCGAAACGTGGGATCCAGCTTCCGCAGATGTTCGACTGGCGTCCGCGCTTGCTCAGTTCGGCCGGCGAGCGCGTGACTTGCGGCGATGATGGCAACGACAGCCAGGAAGGTTGGCGCTTCCCTGAACGATTGCTCTGCCCACGAGGAGGCCGTGTCAAAGCGCCCCGCAAACAAATGCGACAACGCCATTCCTGCCTGCATTCGGAACATCTCCGGGTCGAGCGGGCTGAAACGCATGGCGCGCGTAAGAAACTCGATGGCGGCATCGGGGTCACCGCGCACCGTCCTGAGAAAGCCGCCCAGGAACCAGGCTGCCGCCAGATTGGGGTTGAGCACCAACGCCTTGTCTATCAGCGCGATGCCGCCATCCACCTCGCCGGCGAGATGGGCAAGCGCATGTCCGCCCCTCGTGAGTGCTACGGCATCGTCCTTGCCCAATTCCACCGCGAGGCGCGCCAATCGAACGCCTTCCGCGATTTCCTGCGACCGATCGGTCATCCAGCCATTTATCTTCCGCCAGAAATGACACCAGGCGGCCATTGCATGGGCAGAAGCAAACTCCCGATCGAGCTGCATGGCCTTGTAGAACAGCGGTAGCGCCTCGCTAATCGCCTCCCGCGTTCCCCGATGCAAATGAGGCATGGCGCGCAAATAATTGTCGTAGGCACTGAGGTTGCCGGTCGGCTTCCGCCTGGCACGCTCGATCTCCGCCCGCTCGAGCTGGGAGGCGATTGCCCCGACGATGCTGTTTGCGATCTGATCCTGAAGCTCGAAGATATCGTCGAGCGTTCCTTCGAATCTCTCGGCCCAAAGGTGGGTGCCGGCCGACGCATCGACGAGCTGTCCCGTGATACGAATCCTGTTTTCGGACCGGCGGACACTTCCTTCGACGACATAGCGCACGCCAAGCTCGCGCCCCACCTGCTTCTCGTCCACCGTCCTGCCCTTGTAGGTGAAACTCGAGTTGTGCGCGATCACGAACAGCCAGCGAATACGCGACAAGGCCGTGATGATGTCCTCTACGATTCCGTCGGCAAAGTAATCCTGCTCGACGTTGCCACTGAGATTCCGGAACGGCAGGACCGCGATCGACGGAGAATCCGGCAGGCTCAGAATGGGCCCGGGTTTTTCGCTCGCGATAGTTGAGTCCGTGTCCGGGGCGTTCGCGACAAAATCTACCTCTTGAACCGTGCCGACAAACCGGATGCCTTTGCGAGAAACCGTCCGGATCAGGCGCTGCTCCTTGCCGGTGTCCCCGATCGCCTTGCGCACCGCGTTGATGTGGCTCGTCAGCGTGGATTCAGACACGATCCGTCCTTCCCACACCGCCTGTAGGAGATCGTCTCTTGTCACAACCTGCTCCCGGTTCTGGACCAGGAAGAGCAGCAGATCGAATACCTTTGGTCCAACCGGGATGAGTTCGGACCCTCGCTTGAGCTCGCGCCGGTCAGCGTCCAGGCAACAGTCTTCAAACAAGAACGGCACTTTCGCGGTCCTTTTGGACAAGAAGCCAAGGAAGATACAATCGCAATTGAAGCTGGCTGCAAGGTTTTTCCGCCCGAAACAGCGCACTCTCGCGAAGCTTTCAGGAGCAAGGCCATTGTTGGCCTCGAAATCGAGGGAGAGCCATGAAAATTGTCATAATTGGCGCCACCGGCCTGATCGGAACCAAGCTCGCTGGCAAGCTCCGCGAGAAAGGCCACGAAGTTGTCCCAGCGGCTCCCAGCACGGGCGTCAACACGATCACGGGCGAGGGCCTCGAAAAGGCCCTTTCGGGTGCGGAAATTGTCGTCGATGTCGCGAATTCGCCCTCCTTCGAGGACGGCCCGGCTCTGAAGTTTTTCGAAACGTCGGGCCGCAATCTGCTCGCCGCCGAGGCTACCGCGGGCGTGCGGCACCATATCGCGCTGTCGATTGTCGGCACAGGCCGGCTTCCGGAATGCGGTTACTTCCGCGCCAAGCTGGCGCAGGAGAACCTGATCAGGGGTTCGAAAATTCCCTACACGATCCTGCGCGCCACCCAGTTCTTCGAATTCGTCGGCGGGATCGTCGATTCCTCTTCCGATGGACAAATCGTCCGGCTGTCACCCGCCTTGTTTCAGCCCGTGGCTTCGGACGATGTCGCCGCGGCGCTTGCCGACGTCACACTCGGCGCTCCGGTTAACGGCATCGTCGAGTTGGCCGGCCCTGAAAAATGCAGCCTCGATGAATTCGGTCGGAAATATCTGATCGCGACGAACGACCCGCGCAGGGTCGCCGCCGACATCCATGCCCGCTATTTCGGCGCCGAGCTGGACGATCAGTCTCTCACGCCGGTCAACAATCCCCGGCTCGGCTCGCTGCGTTTCGAGGACTGGCTGGCCAAGCCCCGCAAGTGATGGCACCCCAGGAAACGGCGACCAAGGGTCGGCAAGGAAACAATGGGATGGTCGAACGTGATTTTAGCCCGTACGGCCCGGTTGCAGTTCCGCTTATCCTGTCCGGGCAAATCATTGCTCGGTTCCATCAGGCGTCGGCAAAAGGCCGGAGGTGCGGGCTCCCAACCGGGAACTGGGGGCGCCAGCTTACGACCTTGGTCGCAAACGGTCCGCATTTGCGGTGTCGTTCAGGCACTTTTGATCGGAAGTTCGCGGTGTCCAAACACATAATACCGCAAGGCCAAAGCTTGAAGCAGGATCGGACAAGCCATGGCCGCCTAGGGAAAGATGGCCGACCTATAAATTGCTTAAGACGCGTAGCCAACGCCAAGGACCAGGGAGCAGAAGCGACCAGAAGGAGGCCATGTAATGATTGGGATAGCCGCTCACACCGGTCCAGTTGCCTCACTACCACCCCTACCCCGCATTCCCATGCCCATAGCTGCCGACAATAAAGACCGCCCACTCGTTTTGATCGTGGACGATGACGAGGAGGTCCGGTCTGCGCTCCGAGAACTTCTGCTGTCGGTGGGAATCGACGCATGCTGCTTTGCATCAACGCGGGAACTGTTGCACGCCGATCTTCCAGACCGCCCCGGTTGCCTGATCCTCGATGTTCGCATGCCCGGAACAAGCGGGCTGGATCTCCAACAACATCTCGCTGTGAATGGCAACGTGCGACCCATCATTTTCCTCACGGGCCATGGTGACATCGCAATGTCGGTGCAGGCGATTAAGGCGGGAGCCATTGACTTCCTTACGAAGCCCGTAAGAGATCAGACGCTCCTCGACGCGGTCGCGGCCGCAATCGAGAAAGATATCTCACAAAGGAATGCGGCCCTGCTCGTCAAGCAGCACGTCGACCGCTTCGCAAAGTTGACGCCGCGCGAACGCGAAGTCTTGCGCGAAGTGGTAAAGGGTCGGCTGAACAAACAGATCGCGTTTGAGCTGGGCATCAGCGAGATCACGGTCAAGCTGCACCGCGGCAACGTGACGAAGAAGATGCAGGCAACCACCGTTGGTCAGCTCATTCGAATCTGGGAGTTGTTGCCCGTGAAAATGCGGGAGGAGAGATCACCCTAGACCAAAGGATGGTTATAATTCCGCAAGCAATGGGCCAGATGAGAAAATGGCCATCCGGGCCATGCTAGCGAAAGCCATCCGTTTGTCTAAGGCGCCTGTAGTCGCGATCATAGATGACGACGAATCTGTGCGTGAGGCCCTCTCCGATCTCCTTCTGGTGCAGGACCTTTCATGTCGCACTTTCGATCGAGCGGAGGCCTTTATGGCGGAATACGTCCCGGGCAAGTTCGATTGCCTGATTACCGATGTAAGCATGCCGGGCCATAGCGGCCTCGACCTGCTGCAGCGGCTACGGAGCATCGGCTCCTCGATACCGGTCATCATCGTTACCGCCGATACGAGCCCGACGGCCCGATCGCGCGCCATCAGAGACGGCGCCCACGCATATCTGACAAAACCAATAAGCAGTGAAGCACTCCTTCGCCATCTGCAGTCAGCCTTGAGTGAGGTGAGCCCTCCCCCTGGCGACGGCGGACAAGGGACGATTTCCGATGGCTAGTCCGAACTACAATGCCCTGACGGGCGAGGGCGAACACCCCTTCACGTATCCGCTGGGACTGCAACTGTCCGACTTCGCGTCTGAAAGCGTGATCGTGAGCGACGCGCACGGTGTCATTCAGTATTGGAATGCTGCTTCGGAAGCCCTTTATGGATGGCCGGCCATGGCCATGATCGGGCAGAATTACGAAACGTTCTGCGAGCACGATGCCGAACACACCCGTGCGCTGCTGCGGGAAGGCCGATGGGAGGGTGTGGTCCGACGGCGCCATCTGACTGGAACAGAAGTTGCAGCCGCAGTGAGGCAAATCGCAAGGCGGGACGCGAACGGCACTCTTCTCGATATCGTTGAATTCGGACGGAACGCTGGAGCGATGTCCGAAACGGCGATAATCCGCTTGGATGCTGAGCTGCAGGGCTACCTGGCCGCCTCCTGGGAGCTCGATACCTCGCCCGCACGCTCTGTGCTCCACACAATCGGCGAACTCAGAAATCGTGGCATAATCGACGATCTCACCGAACACCCGGAATGGGTTGAGAGGCTGCTGTCTGCGACCCGCATCTCGGCTGTCAACGATCGCACGGTACGGATGTTCGGAGCGCATGCCGGTCACAAGCAGATGATCGGGCATCCCGTCGGCGCGTTCTGGCCGGCAGAGAGTCGCTCAGTCCTTGCCACCCTGCTCGAAGCCGTCGCCAGCGATCGCTCGCGCCTTGAGGTTCGCAAAGTCGGCTCAAGCGGAACCATGCGCGATCCCATCATCAGTGCATGGCATGCTGCTGAGCCAAAGCCTCCCGGCACCGTGGTTGTAACGGTCAAGGGCGCCGCAGATGACGATCGCACGTCCTGGGAATTGCAGGCGAGCGAGGAGAGATACCGTAAACTGATCCAATATCTGCCGACCGCTCTCTGGCAGGTTGATTCGCGGCGGGCGGACGAGGCCTTTGACCAGTTGAAGGCAAACGGCGTGCGCGATATCGCCGCCTACCTTGACCGAAATCCGGACCTTGTTGAACATGCCAAGGATGTGGTGCGTGTAACGGAAGTAAACCGGGATGCCGTGTCGCTGTTTCGTGCCAGCAGCGCCGCCGACCTGATAAATCCTGTTCGATACATTTTTGCCGCCGCGCCCGGGCTCGCCGAACGGGTCATGACAGCTCACTTCGAACGTCGACGGAATTTCATCGAAGAAACCAAGGTTCTGGCATTTGATGGCACCATCATCGACGTTCTGTTCACAGTCACATATCCGGTGCCGCCCGAGCAGCTGGACACGACCTTCATCACCATGCAGGACATTAGCGAACGGTTGAATGCAGAACGGCAGCTCCGAAAGTTGCAGGCCGACTTCACGCATGCCGGCCGCATCGCTACCCTCGGCGAAGTGGCGACTTCGATCGCACATGAGATCAACCAGCCGCTTACGGCAATCGTGACCAACGGCGAGACGAGCCTGAGATGGTTGGCGCGCGCCGATCAAAACATAGAAAAGGTTACTCAGCTCACTTCGAGGATCGTATCGAACGCCCGTCGTGCCAGTGAAATCATTCAGCGTATCCGAGGCATGGCAGTGAAACAGGAGTTAGAGAAGCGTCTCATCGATCTCAATGAGGTCGTTGAAGAGGCTCTCCTATTCAGCCGGCACGACATTGATTCGAAATCGATCGCTCTGTCGACAACATTTGACTCTGGCCTTCCCCGCGTGATGGGCGATCGCATTCAGCTGCAGCAAGTGATGATCAACCTGCTTGTCAATAGCGTCCAGGCGATTGCGCAGTCGGGACAGCCAACGCGGCGGATCGATATCCAGACTGCGATCGATGACGGCGGTTCGGTCGTCTTTTCCATTTTTGACAATGGGCCGGGGATCGCCGCCGCGGATCTGGAGCATATTTTCGACCGCTTTTTCAGTACCAAGGATTCAGGAATTGGCATTGGGCTGGCTATCTGCCAATCGATCATTGCGGCGCACGGCGGCAGTATTTCAGGTTCAAATCGCTCGAACGGTGGCGCTCATTTTCGCTTCATGCTCCCGGTACCGACGGGGCCTGGCGCCGCATCTGATGTTGCCAACATCATTCAGCAGACCCATCCGCCGGTTCAATGAGCTTCGGCTTCATCGCGGACGGAATCGGTTCCGGCGGCAGAATGCGTGCCGCCCAATCTTTGGGCGAAGGCTTGGCATGTTCGACCTATCCCAAGGTCCAGGTCAACCTGTCTGTTTGAAACAATAAGCCTAGACCCGCTGCACGATACCGTCCCGCGGCGTTTGCGATCAATCTTGCGAGCATGCCAGAGGCCACGGCTCCACGCCCACCGAGCGGCCCGCACGCGACGAGCGCGGTGTATTCCTGACGGGAGGACAAGTCCATGAGCAAACCGATCTTGCACGATCCTTTGAGGGCTCCGCCGGTTGCGCCCAGCGCGCACCCAAACGGCATGCCGGTCTCCGACCGGCGTGCTGCCGATGCGGAGATGGCGCGGGTGCTCGGGACTGCACCATTTCGCATGGCATTGGACCCCTCCGGTGCCGGGATCGCCCACTGGAAACATGAACCATTGCACGACGTCGTCGAGCCCATGAGCCACCACGTCATCATGGCTTACAACGGCTCGATGCAGCGCATGGAGCGGCGGTCAGGAAGATCGGTTGCGACTGGAACGTTTCGTCCCGGGGTTGTGATAATCATTCCGGAAGGATCAAGCTCCCGATGGGATATTCCGAAACCTGTTGATGTCGTTCAGCTCTATCTTCCTCACGCAACGCTGAAGCGCGTTGCCGACGAATCCGAAACCGCCACACCGACCGATCTCCTGGAGCGAACGGCGCATCCTGACCCCATTACATCCCGATTGCTCTTGAGCGCGGCCGGCGTGGTGGAGAACAATGGGGCCTTGGATACGCTGTTCAGGCATCAGCTGGTAGACCTCCTGGCCACGCGCCTCCTGGCTGCGCACACCAGCTCGCCAACCACGTTCCAGCCGGCCATGGGTGGGCTTTCGCCGAAGGTCCTGCTCCGTGCCATCGAACGCTTGCGTTCGAACAGCGATGCGGACGTCTCCCTCGATGCCCTGGCTTCCGATGCCGGCCTGTCGCGCTTCCACTTCTGCCGCGCCTTCAAAGAGAGCACTGGGCTTTCACCTCATGCTTGGCTGCGGCAATACCGGCTCGAGCAGGCCATGAATATGCTGCGCAACACTGACGCATCGATCGTGTCGGTGGCGGTGGAGTTTGGCTATGCCTCTCAGACGGCCTTCGCCGCAGCGTTCAGGCGATTGACCGGGGAAGCGCCGAGCGATTGGCGGCGACGCGTGCGTTAGCATCAATCTCTCTGCAGTTAACGAAGTGCCTTCAGAACGCGAGGACAGCTCAATGAACAAGCCGATCCTGCACGATCCTTTGGAGGCTCTGCTTGTCGCACCCAGTGCGCGCCACAGCGACTCGCCCGTCGCCGATCTGCGTCCTGCCGATGTGGAGATGGCGCGCGTCCTCAAGACCGTACCGCTCCGCATGGCTTCAGACCCTTCCAATGGCGCCATCGCGCATTGGAAGCATGGGGCTCTGCACGATGTGGTCGAGCCCATGACCGACCACGTCATCATGACTTATCCCACAGGTGTTCAGCGCCTGGAGCGGCGTACCGGGAAATCGGTTGCGATTGGAACGGCGCGTTCCGGAGTTGTGACGATCATTCCGGCTGGTTCAAGCGCCAGATGGGATATTCCCGGCCTTGTCGATGTCATCCAGCTCTATCTTCCGCACACAACGCTCGAACGCGTTGGCCGCGAAGCTGGCGCGCCCGCTCCCGGCGATCTTCTGGAACGGACGGGGTATCCCGACCCCGTCACATCCGGATTGCTGATGAGTGCGGCAGACGTGCTGGAGGGCAATGCGGCCCTGGATAACCTGTTCAGGCAGCAACTGACGGATCTCCTGGCCACGCGCATCCTGGCTGAGCACACCGGCGTGCCAACCACGTTCGAGCCGATCATGGGCGGGCTGTCTCCCCATGCTCTGCGACGCGCGATCGAACGCCTGGGCTCGGACAGCTATACTGACGTGTCGCTCACTGCGCTCGCATCGGACGCCGGCCTGTCGCGCTTCCACTTCTGCCGCGCCTTCAAGGAAAGCACCGGGCTTTCTCCTCATGCCTGGCTGCGCCAGCAGCGGCTCGAGCAGGCCATGAACATGCTCCGCGATACCGACGCGTCGATCGCGTCGGTTGCGGCACAGCTTGGCTACGCTTCCCAAACTGCGTTCACCGCGGCGTTCAAGAAACTGACCGGCGAAACCCCGAGCGATTGGCGACGGCGCATGCGGTAGCAGCAATCGCTCTGCAGGTGCCGCAATCGCTCTGGCGCAGTTGCCGCTCCGGTCCTGTAGATGATCAGGGTGCCCACGCTTACAACCGACGGAGACAAACGATGATCTGGAAAAACTTCGTCAGCCTCATTGCAATCACGTCACGACGAAGAGCCGTCGCAACCGCAATTGTGTACGGTCTTTCGTTGGCAGTTCGCTTCACCTCAGCAACCGGCGAGGAGGTGGAAATTCCGGCGCAGTCCGTACAAAGGACCAATCCGGTGATGTCCATCATGACCAAGGATGGCGCCCAACTCCCCTACGCCGACTGGGTCCCGAACGCCGCTCAGCCGATTATCTTTCGCCACCGCGGGCCGCTGCGGGTGTCGTCGATGTCGAGCTGCCGCTCCCCTTAAGAACTAGCGATTTCGTTTCCGCAGCCCGCCTGCGCGACATCCAGGGCGTGTCACCCGAAGAAATCGAGATCGCGCTGGTTGCGCCAGAGCCGACGCTGGTGGTTCGCCCGCGGCTCTACGAATCGAAGCCCGAAACTCTGACGGCGCCTCTCACGGATGTCCTCAAAGCCATCGACGTCGTCTACGTGCAAGGCAGCGCCGAGACGGTCGACACCAAGTCCCGCACGGTGGAAATCGTCACTGCCAAAGGTGCGAAGAAGAGCATCTCCTACGATCGGCTGGTCGTGGCCACCGGCAGCCGGCTGTTCCGTCCGAATATTCCCGGCCTTGCCGAACACGGCTTCGCCGTCGACCAGCTCGACGATGCGATCGCCCTCGACCGGCACCTGCATGGCCTGGCTGAGCGGCCGGCATTGAACGGCCGCGACACGGTCGTCGTTGCCGGCGGCGGGTTCACCGGCATCGAGACGGCGACCGAGATGCCCACGCGGCTTCGCGCGATCCTCGGCAAGGATTCCACGCCGCGCGTCATCATCGTCGACCGGAACAGTGCGGTCGCTCCCGATATGGGCGCGAGTCCTCGCCCCGTTATCGAGGACGCGCTGCGCAAGCTTGGTGTGGAGACCCGGCTCGGTGCCGGCGTCGCGTCGCTGGATAAATCCGGCGTCACGCTGACCTCCGGCGAACACATCGAAGCCGAGACCGTGATCTGGGCGGCGGGCATGCGCGCCGCTCCATTGACCGCGCAGATCCCCGCCGAGCGCGATAATTTCGGCCGGCTGCTTGTCGACCGGCACCTGCGCGTGCCGTCGGTGCCCGGCGTCTTCGCCACCGGAGATGCCGCGAGAGCAGCATGCGACGATATCGGCAACTACGCGCTGATGTCGTGTCAGCACGCCTTACGGACGGGCGCCTTCGCCGGAAACAATGCCGCCGCAGAGCTCCTGGGAGTCCCAACCAAGCCATACCACCAGGAGGGATACGCCACGTGTCTCGACCTCGGAGAGGCCGGTGCGATTTTCACGCTTGGTTGGGAGCGGAAGTTGAAACTGGTCGGTGAGGAGGCAAAGAAGACCAAGCAGCAGATCAACACCGTCTGGATCTATCCGCCACGCGCCGAGCGCGCCGCTGCTCTGGCTTCAGCCGATCCGGAGCACGTCAGCGAACTGTAGGCGTGTCAACCGAACGGGCCGCGCGTCTCGCGCAGGAGCGCGGCTCGCCCAAGAGCGTGCGCAGGAGGTTTCAAAGATGACTCAGATGATCCGTAACACTCAACAGGAGACGAACATGAACGTAAACATTACTCCACCCCCGGCCAGTTCGAAGGCCGACGAGTTGGTTCCGTCGCGCTACGCACTGCGGATCGGCGAGATTGACGTGCTGGTGGTCAGCGATGGGGTGCTAACGCTGCCGGGTGCGATGTTGGCCCACAACGCCGAACCGGCCGTCCGCGCGGCCTGGCTGAACGACAATTTCCTGCCACCGGACGCTTTCGATTGGGCGCTGAACGTGGTCGTGGTGCGTAGCGGCGGCCAGACCATACTCATCGACGCTGGGATGGGGGCGGAGTTCCCCTTGCCGCGGGCCGGGCAGTTGATCCATCGACTGGAGGCCGCCGGCATCGATCTCGCATCCGTGACCGACGTGGTGCTTACCCACATGCACATGGATCACGTTGGCGGGCTGCTCGTCGACGGGGTGAAGGACCAACTGCGTCCGGACCTGCGGATTCACGTGGCGGCGGCCGAGGTAAAGTTCTGGGAGTCGCCCGATTTCTCCCGCGTCTCCATGCCGCCGGGCTTCCCGGACGCGCTTCGGGATACGGCCAAACGGTTCGTGAAAGAGTACCGCAGCCAGCTGCGGCTCTTCGAGGAGGAGTACGAGGTGGCGCCGGGGGTAGTCGTCCATCGCACCGGCGGCCACACTCCCGGGCACAGCGTGGTCCGCCTGGCGTCCGGCGGCGACCGCCTGACGTTCGCCGGCGACCTCGTGTTCGCGGTCGGGTTCGAACACCCCGACTGGTACAACGGCTTTGAACACGACCCCGAGGAGGCGGCCCGCGTTCGTATCCTTCTTTTGCGGGAACTGGCGGCGACCGGCGGGCTGCTGGTGGCCACTCACATGCCTTTCCCGTCTGTCGGCCATGTCGCGGTCGCCGGCGACGCCTTTCGCTGGGTACCGGCCTTCTGGGACTACTGACCGCTTGTTGGGTTAGGGCGCGTAACAAGCGCTTCATCCGATACGGGCTGCGTTTCCATCGCCGGAGCGCAGCCCGCTTACCGAAAATCCTTTTGGAGCTCGACCTCGATGAAACACGAGACTGTGCGAACGACAGCATTCGCCATGCCGATGACGAACCCGGCGTTTCCACGCGGCCCCTACCGCTTCACCAACCGCGAATATTTCATCATCCAGTACCGGACGGATCCCGAAGCGCTGCGTCGGGTCGTACCGGAACCGCTCGAGCTTACCGAGCCGGTGGTGAACTACGAGTTCATCCGCATGCCCGACTCGACCGGCTTCGGCGACTACACCGAAAGCGGCCAGGTCATTCCGGTGTCCTATCAGGGCCAGACCGGAAGCTTCACTCATCAGATGTTTCTCAATGATCATCCGCCGATTGCAGGCGGGCGTGAGCTGTGGGGCTTTCCCAAGAAACTGGCTCAGCCGAAGCTGGCGGTCGAGACCGACACGCTGGTCGGCACCTTGAACTATGGCTCAGTCCGCATCGCGACCGGCACCATGGGCTACAAGCACTGCGCCCTCGACATCGAGGCCGAAGCCCGGAAGCTCGCTGCGCCGAATTTCCTCCTGAAGGTCATTCCGCATGTCGACGGCACGGCACGCATCTGCGAGCTGGTCCGCTTCCACCTCGAAGACATCACGGTAAAGGGCGCATGGACCGGGCCGGCGGCCCTTGATCTCTACTCGCACGCCCTGGCTCCCGTCGCCGAGCTGCCGGTCCTTCAAGTGCTGTCGGCCAAGCACCTCGTTGCCGACATCACCCTTGGGCTCGGCACGGTGGTCCACGACTACCTTTCCCCGGGCGCGGCCGCGCGAAGACGCGCGTCCACCTCCGAGATCTTGATCGAAGCGAATGCCGGCTGATCAGCCGCTGAATCGGGAGTTTGGAAAATGCTGAACGTGATACGCGAGCAAATCGATCCGGTGACGCAACTGGAAAAACCGCTGCCATACGACGTCGTCGCCCTGGTGCTGCAGGGCGGCGGAGCGCTGGGGGCCTATCAGGCCGGCGTCTATGAAGGCCTGCACGAGGCGGGCATCCGGCCGAACTGGTTGGCCGGAATTTCGATCGGCGCCCTCAACGCCGCCATCATCGCCGGCTCGCCTGAAGGCGAACGCGTGCAACGGCTGCGCGAATTCTGGGAGACCATCTGTGCCTTTTCGATAGAGTGGCCCGCCGGCGAAGGGCTGGCCAATGCCCTGCCCTTTGCGTTCGACATTAGTTCGGTTCGCAACGCGATAGCGGCGACGCGGGCCCTGGTTCACGGCCAGCCCGGCTTCTTCAAGCCACGCTTCCCGTCGCCTCTCTGGTCGCCCTTCTCGGGCGACGCCGCGACAAGCTTCTACGACACGGCACCGTTGCAGCAGACGCTGGAGCGACTCGTCGACTTCGACCGGCTGAACTCGGGCGAAGTGCGCGTTAGCGTCGGCGCGGTCAACGTCCGCACCGGCAACCTGACCTATTTCGACACCTCCGAACGCCGGCTGGGAGCGAAGCATTTCATGGCTTCCGGGGCTCTGCCGCCGGGATTCCCCGCCGTCGAAATCGACGGCGAGCACTACTGGGATGGCGGCGTAGTCTCCAACACGCCCCTCTCCCGCGTGCTGTCCGGCGAGCCATGTGACACGCTGACATTTCAGATCGATCTCTGGTCCGCCAAGGGCCGTGTTCCCAACGACATGATGGAGGTGTCGAGCCGGCAGAAGGACATTCAATATTCGAGCCGGACGCGCGCCATTACAGATCACATGATGCGGATGCAGAAAATGCGTCAGGCACTGACGCGGACGATGGAGAAATTGCCGGCAAGCGCAAAGAATGATCCGGAAATCCGTGCCATTGCCGATCTGGCCCGCCATCGCTCCTACAACATTATCCACCTGATCTACCAGTCCAAGATCTACGAGGGCCATTCCAGGGACTACGAGTTCGGGTTGAGCGCAATGCGCAAACATTGGCAGAGCGGGCTGGATGACATCCGCCGCACGCTGGCCGAGCCACGGCGTCTCGACCGGCCGGCACCTGAGCTCGGCATGGTCACGCACGACGTCCATCGCCGCGACTGAGCTTTTAACGTCACCTACAGATTTCGGAGAATGCTATGTCGATTCTTTCCTACGCTGCTGAGCAAAAAGCCAAAACCAGCCTTCGCCCATCGCGGCAGGCGATCAAGCGTGCGGCGCTGGCGCTTGCCACGGCGCTTGGCGTCGCTGCGGCGACCGATTTCGGTCACTACTATCTCACCTCTGGCCGTTACCTGGAAACGACCGACGACGCCTATGTCAAAGCCGATTCCACGATCATCGCGCCGAAGGTTTCCGGCTACATCGCGCAGGTGCTGGTGAACGACAACCAGCCGGTGACGGCCGGCCAGTTGCTGGCGAAGATCGACGATCGCGATTTTCGCGCGGCGCTCAGCCAGGCCGAGGCAGACGTTGCCGCGGCTGAAGCGGCGGTGCGCAATCTCGAGGCGCAGATCGCCCTGCAACAGCCGATCATCGAGCAAGGCACGGCCGATATCGCCGCCGCCGAAGCCAATCTGAAGTTCGCGCGGGAGGAACAGGCCCGCTACGACGGCCTGATGAAGACCGGTTCCGGCACGGTACAGCGCGCCCAGCAGACAGATGCGGCGTTGCGCGCCAGCACCGCCCAAATGCAGCATGCGAAGTCCGGTCTGCTGGCGGCCGAGCGCAAGGTCGACGTACTCACCACCCAGCGGGCGCAGGCAGTCGCGCAGCGCGATCGCGCTCGTGCGGCGGAGCAGCAGGCAGCCTTGAATCTCTCCTACACCGCCGTCACCGCGCCGGTCGACGGCACGGTCGGCGCGCGCTCGCTGCGCGTTGGACAGTTCGTGCAGGCCGGCACGCAGTTGATGGCGGTGGTACCGCTCGATGCGGTGTATGTGGTCGCCAATTTCAAGGAGACCCAGCTCACCCATGTGCGCAGCGGCCAGCCGGTCGAGCTGACCATCGACGGGTTCCACGGCACCAGACTGCGCGGCCATGTCGACAGCCTGTCACCGGCCAGCGGCCTCGAATTCGCGTTGCTGCCGCCCGACAACGCCACCGGCAACTTCACCAAGATCGTGCAGCGCGTGCCGGTGAAGATCGTGCTCGACGACCACAAATTGGCGGGCCTGCTCCGCCCCGGCATGTCGGCTGAGCCCACCGTCGACACCAAGGCAACCGTTGTCGCTGAACGCGAAGCCAGAAAGCACCTCGCGTCACGCGGCCCCGAGCCCCGCAGTTGAATGACCGCGAATGCATTCTCCCTCACATGCGATGAGGAACGATTATGACAACTCTGTCCCCTCCCATCGACGGTGTTCCCGCCGGCGATCGCGGGCCAACCGCCAGCGGTCCGACGGCTGTCGCCGTCCCCGCAAAAACCTGGATCGCGGTGATCGGCGCCACGCTGGGTGCCTTCATGGCCGTGCTCAACATCCAGATCGTCAACGCTTCGCTGGCCGACATTCAAGGCGCGATCGGCGCCGGCATCGACGACGGCGGCTGGATCTCGACCGCCTATCTAATCGCCGAGATTGTCGTGATCCCGCTGAGCGGTTGGCTTGCCCAGGTGTTCTCGATCCGTATCTACCTCCTGACCAACGCCTCCCTCTTCATGGTGTTCTCGGCGGCCTGCGCGCTGGCGCAAAACCTGCCGCAGATGATCGTGCTGCGCGCCGTGCAGGGTTTTTCCGGCGGCGTGCTGATCCCGATGGCCTTCACGCTGATCATCACGCTGCTGCCGAAGGCGAAGCAGCCGATTGGCCTTGCGATGTTTGCGATCTCCGCAACCTTTGCACCCGCGATCGGTCCGACCATCGGTGGCTATCTCACCGAGAACTGGGGCTGGGAATATATCTTCTACGTGAATCTGGTGCCGGGCGCGCTGATGATCGGCATGTTGTGGTACTCGCTGGAAGCCGAACCGATGAAGCTGTCGCTGCTGCGCGAGGGCGACTGGTTCGGCATCGTCACCATGGCCATTGGTCTCAGCGCACTCCAGACCGTACTGGAAGAAGGCAACAAGGACGACTGGTTCGGCTCGCCCTTCATTGTCAGACTGTCGATCGTCGCCGCAGTCGCGCTGTCGGCCTTCCTGTGGATCGAGCTGACCGCGAAAAAGCCGCTGTTGAACCTGCGCCTCCTGGGCCGCCGCAATTTCGGCTTCGGCATCCTCGCCAACTTTCTGCTCGGCGTCGCGCTGTATGGCTCGGTGTTCATCCTGCCGGTCTATCTGTCGCGCATCCAGGGCTACAACGCCGAACAGATCGGCATGGTGCTGGCATGGACCGGCTTTCCGCAACTGTTGCTGATCCCACTGGTTCCGCGGCTGATGCAGCGCTTCGACGCCCGGATCATCATCGGCATCGGATTCGCGCTGTTCGCCGGCTCCAACTTCATGAACATCCACATGACCAACGATTACGCGACCGATCAGCTGTTCTGGCCGAACGTCATTCGCGCCCTCGGCCAGGCGCTGGTGTTCGCCCCGCTCTCGGCCGTCGCCACTGCCGGCATCGAGGCGGAGAATGCCGGTTCGGCCTCGGGCCTGTTCAACATGATGCGCAACCTCGGCGGCGCCGTCGGCATCGCATTGTTGCAGACATTGCTCACCAAGCGCGAGCAGTATCACTCCAACGTGTTGATGCAGTCAGTTTCCATGCTGGAGCAAGCGACCCAGGCAAGAGTCGAGAAGCTGACGCAATATTTCATAAGCCACGGCGTGATCGACCGCATCGATGCCGCCCGCCGTGCCTATGTTGCGATTGGCAAGATCGTGCAGAAGCAGGCGTTCATCCTGGCGTTCAGCGACCTGTTCTTGCTGCTGGGTGCCGCGCTGATCGTCGCACTTGCTGCTTCCATGATGCTGAAGAAGCCCGGCCAGCTCGATGCCGGCGGCGCCCACTAATCATCGTTTCAACCCACACCTAAAGGAGCACGACCATGAACCCCCGCATGAACTTCGACCAGGCGTCGAAAGGAATTCCCATGTTGAAGGATAAGGTAGCAATCATCACCGGCTCGACCAGCGGCATTGGGCTGGGAATCGCTCGAGAACTGGCCAAGCTCGGTGCTAACCTTGTCTTGAATGGCCTCGGAGATCCCGGCGAGATCGAGGCGATCCGTAGCGGGATCGAGCGCGACCACGGTGTGCGCGCCGTCTACGACGGCGCCGACATGTCGAAAGCAGATGCCGTGCGCGGATTGATCGCCACGACAGTCAAGAAATTCGGTCGCCTCGACATCCTCGTCAACAATGCCGGCATCCAGTTCACCGCGCCGGTTGATGAGTTCCCGATTGCCAAATGGGATGCAATCCTGGGAATCAATCTGTCGGCGGCGTTCCACGGTATTGCGATAGCGGTGCCTCAGATGAAGAAGCAGCGCTGGGGACGGATCATCAACATCGCCTCCACCCATGGCCTCGTCGCTTCAACACATAAAGCCGCCTACGTCGCGGCCAAGCACGGGTTGGTCGGCCTGACCAAAGTGGTCGGCCTGGAGACGGCCGGAAGCGGCGTTACCTGCAATGCGGTCTGTCCCGGCTGGGTGCAAACGCCTCTGGTCGAAAAACAGATCAGCGACATGGCTGCGCAACGCGGCATCAGTCAAAAACAAGCCGTCGAGGACCTGCTGTCCGAGAAGCAACCGTCTCTCGATTTTGCCTCCCCGGAGCAGCTTGGAGGCACCGTAGCCTTTCTGTGTTCACCTGCGGCGGACCAGATCACGGGAACAACGATCTCGGTCGATGGTGGCTGGACCGCGCAGTAAGCCAGCAGTGATCGAGCGGTCCGCGCGAACAGCCAAAATCGGAGCAGCCAAAGATGCTTCTGCCCGCTAGAGACTCCCGCGCGTTCCCAAGCGCACTTGATTCAGCGGATGACGCAGCGGACCTGTCGCGCCTGGAGGCGCGGCTGCCATTGTTGCTCAGCATGATCGCCGGAATGGTCGACTCCACCGGCTTCTTCACCCTGGGTCATGTCTTCACTGCCCACGTGACCGGCAATATCGTACTGGCCGCCGGCGTGGCCGTTGACGGCGGCTCGTTTCACTGGGCGCAGCTATTGGCTATTCCAGTCTTCATGCTGGCGCTGGTGACCGTCTGGCTGGTCGCCCAAGCTTCGCGCCGGCACGGTCCGAGCCTGGCGCGACTGTTGCTCCTGGTTCAATTTTTACTTCTTGTCACGCTCCTGATCTTCAGCGTCATCACCAAAGCATCGGCCGATCCGGTTGGATTGCTGGCCGGCACGGCCGCAATGATCGCCGTATCCGCCATGGCCTGCCAGTACGCTCTCCTCCGCCTTGCGGTGCCGGGCGCGATCTCTACGGCGGTGATGACCGGCAATTTGGCCAACGCGGTCTTGTCAGCGATGGACTTGCTGACGGACCGCCATCCCCTGCTGCCGCACGATTCAACCCCGCTGAATCGCTCGCTTGGTCGCTTGCTCGGGTTCCTCTTGGGGTGTGTCGTTGCCGCGGCAGCAGCTTCATTGGCAGGAGATTGGGCCTGGTCCCTTCCCTCGGCACTGGCAGCTGTTGCAATTGCGGTGCGATAGCGGCTGCAAGCGCAGGGAATCTCGACGATGTCGTGTTGCAGCCCTGACCCGAGGCGAGCCCGCGATCACTGCTCGAGTATCAGACGGCGAAATGGATCGGGCATTGCATCGCGCGATACGGACATGTTTGAGCGAGCGGCGACTTTGGAGCGGAACCGAGGCGCAGTCAAACGTCGTGAAATGGGGCACTACCAGCCGAAACCTCTGACCCGCGACGTCAACCTCAGCTTATGCACTTGCCCGCCTGAAGCCCGCCACAGGCTGGAGACGTCAGACCTTACAGAAGTTCAGCTTGCGAACATTCTGTATCTTGGCGATCATCGTGTAAGGGGTGGGCCGTCAACTATCGGGTCATAGCTTGACTGGCAGTGCGCTGTGCCGCTTGGTGGTGGTGCGGCGATCGACGGTCACCGACGGCAATAGCGAGCTATAGAGGGCAATCGACGGCGAATGGCGGAGAGGGAGTCAGTCAATCCCCATTGAAAGGTAATGCATTTTCGACCTTCCTAGACCAAAACCCACCGTTTGAGCTACTGCCGGATTGGGGTTTCGCTTCCCGTCAATTCCCTAAATCATGACTTGGGCGGCGCCCGGTCCGAACTTCAGGAGGTCTTGTCCAAAGCTTTCATTCAATGGGTAGGATCGGCAGCCGTAACGTTGCTTTGCGAGTCA
>WNFF01003133.1_pt1 | contig 20150 bp, 16 predicted proteins | sample 5400441 | NCBI WGS metagenome assembly WNFF01 (sample SAMN13153345, study PRJNA577476) | soil metagenome | isolation source: 120 cm saprolite under Douglas fir tree site 2 hole 3 replicate 1 | place: USA:California | collected 2015-04-18 | reverse complement strand
CCAGACACGACCAATCCATCGTGTTGTTCACATGGCAGAAGAGCCCGATTCGTCCCACCGTCCTCTGGATTAGCGCGAGCGTCGCCTCGGTCGGCCACCCGTCGACGTAGGAGAAAAAGCTGCCGTCACCGGCACGGTCGGTGACGAGGATCTGAAGATTGGCCCATTCCTCCTCCAGGTCGTCGTCGCGGTGCTCCCCACCGAGCAGCCGGATCGTGAGATCTCCGATCGAGAACCCATCGCCGACCGCCGCCGGTACCACTTTGAACCCCAGTTGGGTGATCACGGTCCGTATCGCTCGCGCCGACCGCTCGGGAAAAACTACGGGGATTCGCCGGTCCAGCAAATTGAGCGACGGCAGGTTTACGTGATCGGAGTGCTCATGCGACAGGATGATCGCATCGATAGGTGGAAACTTCGAAAGCTCGAGCTTGCGCGGTGGATAGATGACCGCCTGGAACCCGGGGCTGTATTCGTCTGTGAGAAGGGGATCGATCAAGATCCGACTCGCTTCGCCGGAAACGAGCCATCCTTGATGGCCCAGGTACGTGACGGAGAACATCGCGGGGAGCGCGAATATCAGAGCGATCTGTTCGGCCGTCAAGGCGGGCGCGCTCGGCTGGGGTCGACGGCGATGACATAGGGGCTTCGCTGCGCCAGCTTCAGCCCGCCTTGGGGCTCGGGTGGCCGCTCTACGGAAGACCGGGGAGGAACCACGAGATCCGAATGCAGCCGCCTTGGTTGACGGCTGCTGAAACCTCGGTTTACGTACACATCTATGGCACTCAAGCTCTACTACGCGAAAGACACCCGCGCCTCCCGGCCGCGTTGGCTCCTCGAAGAACTGGGCGTTCCCTACGAGCTACAGCGCATCGAGTTGGGCAAGGATAATCGCACGCCGGAGTACCAGCGCATTCATCCGCACGGCGCTGTACCGGCCCTGGATGACGACGGCACGGTGGTCTTCGAGTCCTCGGCGATCGTTCTCTACCTGGCCGATAAGTTCCCCGAGAAACGACTCGCGCCCGAGCCCGGGACTCCGAAGCGCGGGCACTACTATCAATGGATCGCCTACGCGCTCTGTAATATCGAACCGATCAATGGAGACATCTTCCAACAGACGAAGCGCCTCCCGGAGGCAGAGCGGCTCCCGGCAGTGGTCGAGCGACGAAGGAAAGAGTGGAAAACGGTCGGGGCGACGCTCGAGCGCCACTTCATGGCGAATGCGTGGGCGCTGGGGGATTCATTCAGCGCAGCTGACGTCGTGCTCGGCGCGACCTGCGTTACTGCGCGCTTTGTCGGACTTCTCGAAGGCTTTCCCGCCATTCAAGGGTATGCGGGGCGTATCAGCGAGAGGCCCGCGTTCGTCCGCGCCCGGGCGGACTGAGAGTAGAGGCCCCGGCAAGATCTCCACCGGGTCGATTGTGCGCGCGATGCAGTTTCCAACGCAGGGCGCACCGCTGAACTAGAAACCCGCCAGGCTGTGACTAAACCCGCACGCAATGCCCATCACGTTGCTCACTCCAGTGACGGCCACTGGCGTGAGTCTCTGGGTTGTTGTGCCATCACCCAGTTGGCCCTGTTCGTTGTGTCCCCAGGCCATGACCGTGCCATCTGCGAGCAGCGCCAGGCTGTGATCAGACCCGCCCGCAATGGCCGTCACGTTGCCCAGTCCAGTGACGGCCACTGGGGTCAATCTGTTGGTCGTGGTGCCGTCACCCAATTGGCCAGAGAAGTTGTCCCCCCAGGCCATGACCGTGCCATCAGCAAGTAACGCCAGGCTGTGAAAACGCCCGCCCGCGATGGCCATCACGTTGCCCAGTCCAGTCACGGCCACTGGGGTCAATCTGTTGGTTGTGGTGCCATCACCCACTTGGCCAGATTCGTTGCCTCCCCAGGCCATGACCGTGCCATCTCCAAGCAGCGCCAGGCTGTGAAAACCTCCGCCCCCAATGGCCGTGGCGTTGCCCAGTCCAGTGACGGCCACTGGGGTCAGTCTTTGGGTCTGGGTGCCATCACCCAATTGGCCAGAGGAGTTGTTCCCCCAGGCCATGACCGTGCCATCTCCAAGTACCGCCAGGCTGTGATAATCCGCGGCCGCAATGCCCGTCACGTTGCCCAGTCCAGTGACGGCCACTGGGGTCCATCTTTGGGTCGGGGTCCCATCACCCAATTGGCCAGTGTCGTTGTTCCCCCAGGCCATGACCGTGCCATCTCCAAGCAGCGCCAGGCTGTGTAAACCTCCACCCGAAATGGCCGTGGCATTGTTGAGCTCAGTGACCGCCACTGGGGTCAATCTGTTGGTCGTGGTGCCGTCACCCAATTGGCCAAAGGAGTTGCGCCCCCAGGCCATGACCGTGCCATCTCCAATTAGCGCCAGGCCGTGGCCAGCCCCGCCCGCAATGCTCATCACGTTGCCCAGTCCAGTGACGGCCACTGGCGTCATTGTCGTGGTCGTGGTGCCATCACCCAATTGGCCAGTGTTGTTGAGCCCCCAGGCCTCGGCACTGCCGGGCGCTTGAGCCAGGGCATTCGGCAAGCTCAGGGTCGAGAAGGCCAGAAACGCAAGAGCAGCGAAAATTCCTGAACGAGCAGGTTTCTGCGTGGCTCTCATGAAGGTCTCTTTTTTTGCGGGATCAACGATTCCAAATGTTTTAGATACATTTTGTCCTCTTTTTTGACGGTTCTCCCTCCTATCTACCGGAGATCGACCTGCTGGGAGGACAGTACATTGTTTTCCGGGGCAACGGGCACCTGGTTGTGTCGTTCGCTCCCCTTCGGATCGTCAGCTGTTGGTCGCAACTTATCGGAATTCACGCTTTGCTGCGGTATCGGACTACGTCCACGGATACCGGGGAAACGGGTTTTTCTTGCCAAGACTGTTCGTTTTTTGGATGTCTACGGCGATCGCTCGCCCAGCCCATTCCCGAGCACCGTGCGCACTGCATCCGCCAGAGGCGCGGTCTGCTCCGGCAACAATTGCGTGATGGTGATCCGGATCGCGGGCGGCGCGCGCAGGCGGTATCGCGCTCCGGCCCGAACGCACCAGCCTCGCTCGAGCAGACCGCGAACCGCCGCGGTCTCGTCGGGAACCGGGATCCAGACGTTGAGCCCGGTCGCCCCGCGGGCCTCGATGCCGCGCTCGGCCAGGGCTTTCAACAACTCCCTGCGGCGCCGCGAGTACGCTTGCCGCGCGCGACCGAGCAATGCTTGCACCGAGCGGCTGGCCAGTGCCGCCGCCGCCGCGCGCTGCAGGTACGAGGACACCCAACCATCGGCGAGCCACTGCTCATGACGTAGGCGGTTGGCGATCTCCGCGTCGGCAGCCGCGACGGCCACGCGCAGGTCAGGGGACACTGACTTGTTGAGCGAGCGCACGACGAGCCAGCGCGAGCGACCCTTTCCAAGGCAGTCCTGGTACTTTTCTTCCGAGAGAAGACTGGCGTAGTCGTCCAGCAGCACCACCGCCTCCGGGTGATGAGACAGGACGGCGCGGAGCTGGTTGGCTCGGGCGCGGGACAGCGCCGCGCCGGTCGGGCTCTGGAAACGAGGGGTGAGAATGACCGCCTTCGCGCCACCGCGCAGCGCGATCGAGAGCTGCTCCGGCAGCATGCCCTCGTCATCGATCGCCACCGGGACGGGGATCATCGACAGCGCGCGCACGCTGGCGTGATGCTCATTGAACCCCGGATCCTCCACCGCCACCTTGTCGCCGGGCTTCAAAGCTGCGCGCAGCGAACGATAGATCGCCGCGGTAGCGCCGCCCATCACCACCAGGCGCGAGGCCTCGATCCCGTCTGCTTCGAAGTCTTCGCGCATCCTCTCCATGAGGTCCGCATCGAGATGGCTACCTGCGTAGCTCTCGCTCGATGCGTGGATGCCGGCAAAGATGCGATGGAGATCCGGCAGCAGCCGCGGATCGGGATTCGCGGCCTGCAAATCGACCACTCCGGGTGGCGTGGGCAGATCGGCGAGCTCGCGCTGGTTCGCCGGAGAAAGCACTCGCGTGCCGCGGCGGCGATCGGTGCTCACCACGCCCTGTCTGCGCAACGCCTGATACGCCGCCGCGACCGTGCCCGGGCTGACGCCCACCGCGGATGCGAGCTCTCGCACCGGTGGCAGCAGCGCCTCGGGCGGGATGCGCCCATCGCGCACCAGTTGCTCGATTTGGGCGACCAGCTTGACCGCCGAGCCCGGTTTGATTAGTTTTTGTACCGCATCAATCATTAGTTTGTACTATTACAAATCGAGCAAGCCCATGTCAAGCAGCGAAGCCGCGGTCGCCAGCCCGAGTCGTCTCCGAATTCCAGCGCGCTGGCTCCTCTGGGGCTCGTTCGCGGTCATCTATCTGATCTGGGGCTCGAGCTTCCTCGGCATCAAGGTGGCGGTGGAGACTCTGCCTCCGCTGTTCACCGCGGCGGTCCGCTTTTTGATTTCCGGAGGGATCCTGCTTCTGGCCACGAGTCGGATCAGGCCGCGTCCCACGGCGCGCCACTGGGTCAACGCGGCAATGGTGGGAGCGCTCTTCTTCCTCGTCAACCACGGCCTCGTGACCAGCGCGGCGCGATCCATCCCTTCCAGCCTGGCGTGCTTGATCGCCGCGACCCAGGTCCCGATCATCGCCGTGCTCTCGAGCGTCCTGCTCCCCAACCAGCCGCTGACCCGGCGCAGCCTGTTAGGCGCCGCGCTCGGGCTCACCGGGGTGGTGTGCCTGTTCCTCGGCCAGGGCATCGGAGCCGATGCAGCGAGCGTCTTGCCCTGCCTGGCGATCCTCGGCGCCGCGACCTCCTGGGCGCTGGGCGCCGTTTTCTCCCAGCGGCTGGAGTTTCCGCCTCACCCCGTTCTGCGGGCGGCGATGCAGATGATGTGCGGCGGCGTGATGCTCGCCGGCGTGAGCCTGCTGCGCGGCGAACCCTGGGCGATCGACCTGGCCGCGGTGTCGAGCCGATCGCTCGCCTCGCTCGGCTATTTGATCCTGTTTGCGTCGGTGCTCGCTTTCGCCTGCTACTCTTATCTGCTTAAGCACGTGCGGACGGACATGGTGGCCACGCACGTCTTCGTCAATCCGCTGGTGGCGGTGGCGCTCGGGACCTGGCTCGCCGGCGAGCAGCTCCGGGTGGCACATCTTGCATCCGGGCTGCTGATCCTGGCCTCCGTCTGCGTGATCACGCTCGGGTTTCGCGGCCGCGCGGGGGCCAGCCGCCGGTCCTCCGCTCACGCGCCCGCTGTGCTCCGCGATTGCAAGGCGACGACGGGAATTGCTACTCCTCGAACTGCCGAGTGTCGGGCGGATCGCGTGGCGCTTGAGCCTTGAGCAGCTCCATTTCCGAGAACTGAGTTGTGTTGAAACATCAAGCTCGCCGTGGTTCCATCCCTGCGCGCATTGCGTCTTGCGCTCTGAGGCGTCCACTCGATTGAGGTTCTCGTAACGTGCTTGTGCGTTGACTTGCAGTCCGGATCGGAGCAGACCACCAAGTCCGAGGGGGTCGTCATGTCCGTCCAGAACAAAGAAATCGCATCACCCTTCGCGATGCTGGCGTTCACTGTCTTGGTCGCCGCTGTCGCCCAAGCTCAAGATGTATCTTTCATCGCGCGCCGCGACGTCGGGAGCTTTTACTATGCGGCCATTGTTGCGGCCGGTGACTTTAATGGCGACGGCAGTCTGGACCTGGTGGTAGGCGGCAGTCGCGACATCTCAGTGCTCTTGGGCAACGGTGATGGGACATTTCGGAGGGTTGAGACCATCAGCATCGAGATTACTCGATCGATTGCGGTGGGCGACTTCAATCGCGACGGGGTGCCGGACTTGGCGACGCTCACCAACTTTGGCTCTGCTGTCTCGGTGCTCTTGGGCATTGGGGACGGGGGTTTCTGGCCCGCACGGAATTTTCCGGTCCCCGGTGGTGCTAACTCCCTTGCTTTGGGCGATTTCAATGGTGATGGACTGCTGGATATCGCCGTGGCCAGCGCCTCGTACACCACCGTCTCGGTGCTCTTGGGCAACGGAACCGGGGGCTTTCAGGCTCCGCAGTCCTTCCAGGCCGGGAGTCAGCCTTTTTCCGTCGTAGCGGGTGACTTCAATGGCGACGGAGTGCTGGACCTGGCTGCGGCGAACTCCCCTTCAGACACTATCTCGGTGCTCCTCGGTAACGGCGATGGGAGCTTCCAGGTGGCCCGCAGCTTCGCAGCCGGAAGCTCACCGGGCTACGTTGCCGCGGGCGAGCTCAACGGCGACGGTCGGCTGGACCTGGTCGTGTCCAGCTTTGGCTCCAATAGTCTGTCGGTGCTTCTGGGTAACGGTGATGGGAGCTTCCAGAGTCCGCGGACCTTCGAGGTGGGGAGCTTTCCTGGGCCCATTGCTTTGGGCGATTTCAATGGTGATGGGGTGCCGGACTGCGTCGTAGGCCACTCTTCTATTATTTCTCCTGACACCATTTCTGTGCTCCTGGGCGATGGGAACGGGGGTTTCGACACTGCGCGAGTCTACGGGGTTGGGGGCACTCCTGGGTCGCTGGTGTTAGGCGACTTCAATGCCGATGGGAGGCTGGACTTGGCCACGGTGAACTACCCCTCAAGCACCGTTTCAGTGCCTTCCCGATAGCACCCGACTTTGCGGCCGGGAAGTCTGTTTCGTCCGTCGCAGTTGGCGACTTCAATGGCGACGGAGTGCAAGACCTTGCTGTCGCCAACCAGGGTTCCAACAACATCTCGGTGCTCTTGGGAAACGGGGATGGGACCTTCCAGGGGCCTCGGAACCTGGGGGTTGGCACCACTCCGGTGTCTGTTGCGGTGGTCGATTTTAATGGCGACGGAATACTGGACCTGGCGGTGGCCAACCAGCGTTCCAACACAGTTGCGGTGCTCCTGGGGAACGGAGATGGGAGCTTCCAGGCGCCTCGGAACTTCGGTGTTGGAAGCCAACCTTCTTTCGTTGCGATCGGCGACTTCAATGGCGACAGGGTAATGGATTTCGTCGTCGCCAACAGAGGCTCCAACAACGTCTCGGTACTCCTGGGGAACGGAGATGGAACCTTCCAATTCCCGCGGAACTTCGGCGTAGGTAACACTCCTGTGTCTGTTGCAGTGGGGGACTTTAATGGCGACGGCTGGCTCGATCTGGTCGTTGCCAACAACTCTTTCGGTAGCAGCAGCATCTCACTGCTCTTGGGCAACGGGGACGGGAGTTTTCAGGCCGCGCGGAACTTCTTTGTTGGATTCTACGCGGCGTCCGTTTCGGTCGGGGACTTCAATGGCGATGGGTTGCTGGACTTGGTGGTTTCCAACGGCTTGGTCTTTTTGGGCAACGGGGATGGAACATTCCAATCCCCGCGGAGCTTCGAGACCGGGGGTAGTCCCATTTCCGTTGCCGTCGGCGACTTCGATGGCGACGGGTGGCTTGACCTGGCCGTGGCGAACAATGCGTCCAACTACGTCTCGGTGTTGCTGGGGATCGGGGACGGGAGCTTCCAGCTGTCGCGGAACTTCGGGGTCCGTCGCGGCCCTGTATCTGTCGCGGTTGGGGATTTCAATGGGGACGGGCGACCGGATTTGGCTGTGGGCGACCAGAACTCCGACAGCGTCTCGGTGCTGATCAACAACTCGAGTCGGTAGTTGTTGCCTGCCAACCGGCGTCGCTCAGTACGGTCTCACCGTCCCGCCCCCGCGTTCCGCGTCGCGGAGCACCAGGCCCTCTTTCACCGCCCGCGCGGCGTGCGGCCCGATGAGAAATCCCTTGGGATCGCTCTTGCGGAACCGGGTGCGAAGCTCGTGCTCGATTTGGAGAAAGAGCGTCCGGAACTGGTCCGGCGCCGCGTAGCGCCGTCCGGTCTGGGGCGTCCACTCGAGCTGGCTCCAGAGCTCCCCCGAGAGGAGCTCGCCCTGCTCGTTGCGCCTGCACCGCTCGAAGTAGATCACCGGCGAGCTGACCTCGTCGACGCGCCAGAATCCCTTGTCGGGACCGCGCTTGATCTTGTCCACCTTCACGGGCCCCAGCTCGGCGGCCGCCAGATAGCAGGCGTCCTCCGGAAGCCGGTCGCGCGTGTCCTCGCCGGCGTGGAACATTTTCCACTCCGGAGGGACGCGAACGGGGTACACCTCGAACCGGAATCGACGCAGGAAGCGCAAGAACGCCAGCTCGTCCTCGTCGGTCATGAAAAAGGGGATGTTGGTCGCCATGGGAAAAAAGGAGATAGATATGCCATTGACGCTCGTTCCGGAACCTATTGAAGAGTACGCGGCGATCCATACCGAGCCGCCTCCTCCTATTTTCGAGAAGCTTCGTGAAGAAACGTACGCCAAGATGTCGTCGCCGCAGATGCAGGTCGGCCGCATCGAAGGGACCTTCCTCAAGTTGCTGGTGCGCATCTCGCGGGCAAAGCGCGTCCTGGAGATCGGGATGTTCACCGGCTACTCGGGGCTGATGATGGCCGAGGGCTTGCCGGATGACGGCGAGCTGATCACCTGCGACGTCGACCCCAAGGCGGAGGCGGTGGCCAAGCGCTACTTCGCCCAGAGCCCGCACGGGAAGAAGATCCAGGTCCGGATCGCGCCCGCGCTGGAGACGATCAAAACCCTGAAGGGTCCGATCGACATGGTCTTCATCGATGCGGACAAGGAGAACTACTCCAACTACTACGACGCAGTTCTCCCGCTGCTCCGCCAGGGAGGCTTGCTGGTCGCGGACAACGTGCTCTGGAGCGGCAAGGTCCTCGATCCGAAAGAACCGAGCGACCGCGCGATCGTCGCCTTCAACGACAAGGTCGCCAGGGACACGCGGGTGGAGAAGGTCCTGCTCACCGTTCGCGACGGGATGATGCTCGCGGTGAAGAAGTAGATCGGGTCGAGGGGTGGACGGCGCGCCAGGAGTTGGAGCCATCGCGCGGACCGGCCTTCGGCGCGATCTCGGGGTGATCGAGTCGTACGCGGTGCTGATCGGAATCCTGATCGGCGCGGGCATTTTCAAGGTCACCGGGCAGGCCTGGCAGCTCACCGGTCCGAGCGTGATCCTGGGCTACGTCGTCCTCGCGCCCGCGATCCTCGCCACCTCCATCCCCTACTCGATCTACCTGTCCACGCCGCTCGGGAGGCTTCCGGGCGGCGAGTACACGCACATTTCGAGAACGTTTGGCGGCTACGGCGTCGCATTCGTCGGCGTCTGGCTGAAGATCATCTCCTACATCGGCGCGCTCGCCTATCTGGCGATCGCCTTTGCCGAGTACGTGGTGGAGATTTCGGGCGGGCTGCTCAACCTCGCCGCGCACCGCATTCTCCTCGCGGTCGGGTGCCTGGCGTTCTTCTATCTGGCGCACGCGATCGGAGTCCGGTGGTTCGCCCGACTTCAAGTGGCGATGTGCGCGCTCAAGATTTGCGCGATCGCCGTGCTCGTCGCTCCCGGGCTGTTCGCCATTCATTCGGAGAACTACCGCCCCTTCTTCACCCACGGCTTCAGCGGTTTCGCTTCGGCCCTGCCGCCGCTGTTCTTCGCCTACGCAGGATTCGAGTCCCTCGCCCAGGCGGCCGGCGAGGTGAAGGACAGCACCCGCAAGCTGCCGCACATCTTTCTCAAAGGAATTGGCGCCACCGCCGTTCTGTACCTGGGCATGTCCATCGTCGCCTTCGGCGTGCTGCCCGGCTCACGGCTGAGCATGAGCTCCGCTCCGATGGTCGAGGTGGCCTCGGTGTACGCGCCGGGCGCCGCGTCCTGGTTCGTCGGGCTGGGAGCAGTGATGGCGATCACCACCGCCTTAAACGCGAGCATGCTCGTTCCGTCGCGGCTGGGAATCATGCTTGCGCGCGACCGGCTGGCGCCGTCCTGGATCGGCCGGGTCGAGCCGCGCACCGGCACGCCGATTCTCGGCCTGACGCTGACGCTCGGCGCGGCGGTGATTCTGGTGCTCAGCGGTCAGGTCTCTCTTGCTTTGAACATCGCTGTTTTCGCGCTCGTTTTGCTCTACTTCTTGCACAGCCTCTCCGTGCTGTTTTTGCCCAAGGCGAATCCTGAGCTCTTCCGGTCGGTGACGGTTCGCCTGCCGAAGGCGATCTGGCGCGGCGGGGCCATCCTGTCTCTCTTGTGCATGGGAGCACTGATCGCCGTTCAGCTTGCCCAGGATTTTCGGACGCTCGGATCGCTCGGGCTGCGCGAGCGCATCTGGCAGCAGTCGCTCACCGCGATCGAGCTTTGCTTCGTCTGGGGTCTGGTCGGAGCCTTGATCTATTGGATTGGCCGCCGCCGGGGCGCCCTGGATGCGCACGATTACACCGCGGCGTTGCGGGTGAGTTACCTCGAACCGGACGCTTAAAGCTGCGTTCTTCGGTTTGCCAAGCTGCCTTGGGCTTGGCAGCCGTCTGCCTTGGCCAGCCTTCTTTTCGCCGGACTGTTGAATAGGAGCGTCGCGGGACAAAAACAGATTCCCTGCGTTTGGCGTTTGGCTTTAATCGATAGGTAGCTCGCAGGCGGTGCGGCGATGGACAAGAGCGACCACTATACCGTTCTCGGCGTGGGAATGACGGAGAGCGCCCACGGCATCCGGGACGCGTTTCACGAGCTGATGCTGCGCCCCGAGCTCACCGCCCCGGAATCAGCGAACAGGTTCCAGGAGATCTTCCAGGCGCACCGCGTGCTGTCCGATGCGCGAGCGCGCGCCTCCTACGATCGCGGACTGGAGGCGGAGCCTGAGCATCTCGGCGCATCGGCACCCGTACGTCCGGTCCGCGGGGCCGCCGATGTCCCGCTCGCCGAGCCCATCTCTCTGCTCAGGGATTTCCACGCGACCTCCTCATCGCCGTCCATCGAGGAGATATTCGAGCGGGTGCTTCGCAATTTCAGCGGCGTCCACGTGCCCAAGTCGGAGCGCCTTCGACCGCTCGATCTAGACCTCATCGTCAGCCAGGATGAGGTCTCTGCTGGCGGCTCCATCGTGATCGCTGTGCCCGTATTCCAGGTCTGCGAGGTGTGCCAGGGCTCCGCTCGGGACTGGCTCTACCCTTGCCTGTCATGCGGAGGGACCGGGATGGTCGAGCACGAGGACCAGGTGCGGATCTCAGTCCCGCCGATGCTTCACAGCGATTCGGTTTTCGAGATTCCCATCCGGGGCCTGGGGATCCACAACCTCTACCTCAGGGTGCGGATCCGGATCACCGACTGATCGCGCTGGAGGCCCAGGGCTCACACGCACTGATTAATGCGCCGGCCGGATTCCCCGGGCGACGGATAGGCAACGACTGCAGGCGAGCTGTCAGACCGACTTCGCGACGTAGAAATAGTAGAACGCAACGTACTCGACGCGCGCTTCGTCTCCGACCTCTTTGGCCGTGCACCGTTCGGCGGCTGGAGCTACCCCGCCGCCGGTCAGAACCCGCTGGATGTACGTCACGCCACTCATCGTGCCGGTTCCCTCGTGCGATGCCGCTTGCAATAACAACCAAGGGATAGATTGCGGATTCGGGGCGGGGCTCGAAGCCACCAGCATGCCCACGACTCGGCTCCCGTCCAATGCCTGCCAGGTGGGACCAGCGTAGTGCGTGACGATCAACCTCTCATTGCCATGGAAGAGCGCCGCTTGGGGAGCACGGAAAACCCAGGCGAAACCGTTTACGGTCGCCTGACAGTCATAGATTTGAACTCCGACCGCCAGGCCCCGAAGGAACAGTTCATTGCCGGGCGGGACTCTCAAATTTTCGGGGATCCAGTCTGGCTGCTGTAGGTCTTCTGCGAATCCTGTTTCGGGCGAGAGCAACCACACCGCGATCACGACGGCGAACACTTTCTTCATTCTGTTGTCTCCTCAGTTGACAGCTCCATGAGGGGGGGACCCTTGTCGAGCAGGTTCGTTACACGGAAGATTTGTCACAAATTCACCCATCCGGCCGAAGTGCGCACGACTACCAGGCCAGCTGGCGAGTGCGTTACTCGAACTGGCCTGATTCCGGTCCGGCGGTTACCTGGAGCGTTCGTCAGCGGAATAGCGGACCGCGGGGCTTCCGGCCGGATGGAACACGCCGAGCAGGCGCAGCTCTCCACTTCCGGTGTTCTCGACGCAGTGTATCTGCCCGCGCGGCAGAAAAACGCACGAGCCGGCCTGAATCGGCGCGCTTGAGTCTCCTGACCACATTCGCCCGGTTCCCGCCAGGATGCAGAGCGCCTCTTCGTAGTGATGGAAATGGTCCGGAGCGCGCCCGGGGGGAATGCTGCCGACGAACTGCGTCGACTGGTGGCAGCCGAGCTCTCGGTCGACGAGAACGCGGTACCAGCGATCCCCGGTGGTTTCCGAGACGCGGTCGCGAAGCCGGACGACCGGATTTCCCGCCGAATCCGGGCCGTCTGGCGCGATGCCTTCGATCTCCCGACGTCCGGACGTTGGCCCCGGATCCGGGCACTGCGAGCTCACGAGGGTGAGCGGATCGGCGGAGCGATTCAAGATGGAGAATGACGTGCCGGGTCGCACGTAGATGCCGCAGTCCGGCTCGATATCGAATGGGCGGCCGTCGAGAATCAACGTCCCTGCGCCTTCGACGACGTAGAGCACTTCGTCGCAGCGCGAATTGCGAAGTGGACCGGACTTGCCCGAAGGAAATTCGAGCACTCGCATCGAGAGGGACTGCGCGCCGGCGCCCCGGTGAATGTGGCGCCAGATGCGGACACCGTCGCCGCTCTCCGGCTCGCCCTCCTTGAGACCGGTCACGAAACAGCCACCCTCGAGCTTGATCGGCATTGCGACCTCCCCGCCTGACAAGCGCCGGCGCGGGGGCTATGGTCGGCGCTCGAGGATGAAAGCTGTGGCCGACCGCAAAGTCCAGAGGGTTGATGCGAAGAACCAGGATTTCATTCGCTTCGACCAGGTGAACAAACGGCAGGAATACCGCCTTGCCGAAGCGGAGGACGTCGAGTCCTTCGACGAGACGTACCAGATCAAGATCTTGGACATCGGCCCCTTTCTCTGCGGCAACCACCGCGATCGCGTGGACTTCGCCCAACAACTGGGCCGGGCGCTTCAAGAGATCGGGTTTGCAGTGCTCGAGGGCCATGGCCTCGACTCGACGCTCTACCGGGAAGCCGAGGAGAACGTGGTCGAGCTCTTCACCGATCCGTCGCTCGAAGAGAAGCTTCGATTTCGCGGCCGGCGCCACGGGTCGGTGAACCAGGGATATTTCCCGGTCAAGGAGACGACCGACATTCATCCAGACCTGGTCGAGGGCTGGGTGTTTTGCCGCCGCGCCTTCGACCTCGGGGACGGTCCTTGTCGACTCGCTGATTTCTGGCCGATCCCGGAGCTCGAGCCGTTCTTCCGGCGGCTTTGTCTGGAGCAGGAGAAGCTGATCCTGCCGGTGATGCAAAGCGTTCTCATGTTCCTCGGCTGCGACCCGCACCTGTTCGACCGAAAGCTGACGCGAACGAATTTCGGGTTGAGGCTGAACTACTATCCGCCGGTGTCGGAGGCGGACGATGCGTCCGGGGCGGCGCGCCTGCTCGGGCACGAGGACGTCGACCTGTTCACGCTGCTCCCCGCGCCGCGGATCGAAGGACTGCAAGTTCTCAACCGCGCGAACATGAAGTGGATCCGCCTGTCGCCGCCGCCAGGGACGATCGTGCTCAACACCGGCGACTACATGCAGCGGATCACCAATGACATACTTCCTTCCACCACCCACCGCGTAAGCAAGCCGCGCGATCCGGCGCTGCGAAAACGCGCCCGCGTGTCATTTCCCGTCAATGTCTATCTTTGGGAAGACGAGCTGCTCGAGGTTCTTCCCGGCATTCCAAACCCCAAGTACGAGCCGATCCAGGCGATGCCGTTTCACACCCGGATCACGAGCAAGTACTACGGCGAGGGTTACGCGGTGGAGTGAAGCCGACCGCTCCCGTCGCCAGCGGTCAACGTGAGCTTGCCGGTGGGGAGCGAAATCCTACCGGCCAGCTCGCCGACCTGGGGGAGCTAGGCGCTGCCTCCGGATTTCTTGCAGCTGTCCTCGCCCATCGGAATCCACTTGCCGGGCTCCGCCTCCATTTCGAATTTGATCTCGGTCGCATTCGGCGATTTCTGGTTGACGGTCGTGCGCGTTTTGTTCTTCTTCCCCATCATCACGCCATCTTCGTCCCACACCCAGGTGCCCCCCTGCGGCCCGGCGGACGTTCCGTGCATGTAGCTGCCGGTGCTGTCGACGCCGAACTCGACGAACTTCTTATCCGCTGTGTCGTAGCCCCAATAGATGGTCCCGTTCATTGCCGGCATCGTCTTGGTCTTTTCCATCTTCCAATTTCCGACCGTCCAGTAACTGTCGAGGTCCTTCTTGATGGTCATGGTGGACTTTCCGGTTTGCTCGCCGCCCATCTCGGGAGGCATGTGCATCTTGCTCGTGCATTTCCAGGTGCCGGCCATGCTGTTGAGCTTCGCCAACTCCGGGGCCGGCTTGAGGGCGGGCATCGATGCCCCGGCGGTTGGTTTCTTGGCGTCCGACTTTTCCTGCGCCAGCGCCGATGGAGCTCCAACGGCGAACGTCAATACAGCCAACGAAGCAATCAGCGTCATTCGATTCTGTTTGCGGCAGAGCATTGCGTAGTTCTCCCCATGCGAAAGGTGACACGGAGGCAGAACACGAACGGGGGGTGTAATGCAACCGGGTTGGCGAGGAAAATGGTAGCTTCGGCTCGATGCGAGGCGCAGAGCGCTTCCGCGTTCCTGGTCGCGATCGGAGCGCCTCGGCTGAGGCGTCTGGGCATCGCTCTCCCGCCTCCCGAACAAATGCCATCTCGTCCTGAGCACGGCCTGTACCGGCTCCTGGCGCAACAGCGCAGTCGCGGCGCGCATTCGCGGTACAACGCCCTCATTCGTCGCCTGGTCAGCTTCGAGCGAGCGCTGGAGTTTCAGGCCTGCCGGGAGCGCAGGCGAAGCGGCCAAAATGCGCCTTGAAGCAATGGTGGCCGAAGGGAACGGGCCCGCCCGGCTCAAGTGCCCTGATTGAGGAGGCGCAGCAGCTCCTTGCCGTAAAGCCGCACCCTCTTTTCTCCGAAGTAAGGCACCTGAGCGAGCTCGCTTAAGTCCCGCGGCGGCGTTCTGGCCAGGTGGCTGATCAGCGGATTGGTGAGCACGACCGACTGCGCCACCTTGCGCTCCTTTGCCTTGGGCGCTCGCCATTCGCGCAGCGCCTCCTCCCGCTTTCTCTGGGCCGAGTCGCCTTTCTTTCGCTCGGGCGGCTCGACCGGAAGCTCGCCACGCCTCCAGCGACCGAGCTGTTCGGCGATCGCGGCAAGCAACTCGTCGCCGTGCTCGCGCGCGAACCGGCCGCGGACGTGAGGGGTCTTGGCGAGCTGGCCCATGTTCTCGGGGGGATTGGAGGCGAGCTCGCCGATTCCCGCGTTCGAAAGCATGCGCCCAAAAGGAACATCGGCCTCTTCGGCCCACTTCAATCGAAGCCGGTGCAGGCTCAGGGCGATCGCCGTGCCCAGGGCGCGCTCGGTGGTGGACATCCCGGGGCGGGACAGCTTCACCTGAAATTCCATCCCCATCTCCGGGCGAGAGAGGGCTTCGTCCTCCAGCCGGCGACAGTCGAGATCCACCTCCTCGAGGATGTCCGCCTTGCGACATTCCTCGCGGATCTGCCGGCCGAGCTCACAGAGGTAGCGCACATCGTCCGCGATGTACTGGCGCATCTCCTCCGGCAAGGGACGGATTGAAAAATCCGCCTGCTGGTGTTCCTTGAGGAGGTTTACTTGAAGGCGTTCGCGGAGGAGATCGGCCAACCCCACTTTTTGCCAGCCGAGCAGCGTGGCGGCGCGGTGCGTGTCGAACAACCCGTGCACCCGGATCTCTCTCTCGGTCAGGTACTGGAGGTCGCCCCCGGCGGCATGGAAGTACTTGGTTCTTGCGGGGTCGGCGAATACCGCCCCCAGCTCCTCCAATCGGATTTCCGGGCGCAGGGTGTCGAGGAGGAAAATCTCTTTGTCGGTCGCGATCTGGACAAAACACAGCCGCGGCCGGAAGGCGTGCAGGGCATCCGCTTCAGCGTCGACCGCGAGCTCGGCCACCGCCGAGGTGCTTTGCACCACCCGCCGCAGATCTCCCGCGGTCGAAACGTCGGTCGCTCCTTCGGGGTAGGGTGCCATCGCCAGACAAGCTACCGGAATCTTTCGTCGATCATCGTTTTTTCCTCCGCGATCGGTAGTATGGCCTGCGCATGAATGAACAACTTCGACTCGAAAAGAGCCTGCTCGGCCACGTCGGCCGGGCGATCGCCGACTTTGGCCTGATTTCAGCGGGTGACCGGATCCTCGTCGCGGTGTCCGGCGGCAAGGACTCGTACACGCTGCTGCATCTGCTCCGTATCCTCCAACAGCGAGCGCCGATCGAGCTCGAGCTTTTGGCGGTCAACCTCGATCAGGGCCACCCGAATTTTCCCCGCGAGGTGCTGGAGGGATATTTTCGCCGCGAAGGCTATCCGTACCGCATGCTCCGCGAGGACACCTACAGCATTGTCATGGAGAAGCTCGAACCGGGCAAAACCCAGTGCTCGCTCTGCTCGAGGTTGCGCCGGGGCATTCTCTACAACGCGGCGGTGGAGCTTGGGTGCACCAAGATCGCGCTTGGACACCATAGGGAGGACTTGATCGAGACCTTGCTCTTGAATCTGTTCTTCGCCGGCTCGCTCAAGTCGATGCCGCCGCTTCTGCATTCGGACGACGGCCGCAACACCGTCATCCGGCCTCTGTGCTATGCGCCGGAGGAGGAGATCGCCGCCTTCGCCGCGCTGAAGGGCTTTCCGATCATCCCCTGCGACCTCTGTGGCTCGCAGGAGAATCTGAGACGCAAGCGGATCAAGCAGCTGGTGGCCGATTTGTCCAAGGAGATCCCAAACGTTCGACAGAGCATGATCGCGGCGATGGCCAACATCCGTCCTTCACACCTGATAGACAGGGAGTTAAACCCTGTTTTCACCAGGAGCTTATCGGAATGTCTCGAAACAACGGTGTAAAAGCGCGCGACCGCAATTCAGCGTTGATCGAGATCATGCTCCTCGCGGCGGTGGCGGACGGCAACGTCTCCGACCGGGAAATGCAGACGCTGATCCGCCGCGTTCTCGAACGGCCGGAGTTCGAGGGCACCAAGCCCGAGGAGCTCAATGCCCTCGTCGAGGGTTCGGTCAAGACGCTCGCCTCGGCGCGGGACATGCGGGAAATTCTCGCTTCGCTTCGCGAGCGCCTGCCCGACCACAAAAACCGGATGCTCGGCTTTGGATTGGCCGCCGCGGTGGCCTTCGCCGATCAACGCGCCTCGCGGGAGGAGCTTGGGCTGCTCAAGACTTTTCAAGCGGCGCTCGGGATTTCCGAAGAGGAAGTGATCCAGTTGATCGACGTGGTGGAGAAGGGCGGGTCGCTTGCCGAAGCTCTGGGCGAGCCTTTCGAACGCTTGTGCGCCGAAGTGATGGTCCTCGTTTCGGCGGCCGACGGAAAGGTCAAAGAGGACGAGAATGAAGTGCTGGTGGAGAATCTGGCCGCCGATCCGCTCTTCCAGAACGTTAGCCCGGAGCTCGCCCAGACCTACATCAGCGATGCGGTGGCGGCGCTGGCAACCGAGGGCATGCCGCAGCGCCTCAACGCCCTCACCCATGGCCTGTCCACGCACGCGCATCGCCTCAAGGCATTTCAGCTGGCGATGCGGGTGGCGAACGCCTCGGGGGAGGCGTCGGCTTCAGAGCTCAAGATCCTCGACCTCTTGCAGGCGACCTTCGGCATTGCCGACGACGAAGTCGAGCGGATCCGCAACCAGCCTTGAAGTCCGCTTCTTCTACGGGCAAACCGAGCGGTATCGGATTTCGATCTGCTGGCCGGGAATGGGGATGCTGGTGACCGCGAAGAGCACGGAATTGTTGACGGGGTCGTAGCTCCATCTCGACGCTTCATAGGCCTGTCCATCCACGCTGACGACGATCTGCGCTGGAGTGGAGGGAACGGCGGTAAGTCTGAACTCCCGCTGAGGGCCGGCGGCCTGATTGGTGACGCGATCGAGCACTGGGCCGTAGTCGGCGCCGCAAACGGATTGCACCGATCCCCCGGTCTGTTGCGCGACGGAGGTGAACCTCGGTCCGGGCGGGCCGGCGGTGACGCAGCTCGCGTCGGTGGGGACGATCGCGGAGACGGTGGACCGCTGCGACATGCCGGGCCCTTTGAGCGCTCGGATGAACTGAGCGTAGGTCGTCGGATCGAACCCGGAATGATCGTCCTCGTCGGAGACGAAAATCACCGCGAGCTGCGCCGGCGCGCGCAGAAGCCCGAGATTTCCGTCGAGCGGATCCGGCGTTCGCGGATCCTTGTCGTGGTCGATGAGTGGGCTGGACAGCGCCTGGCGCATCGCCTCGAGGCCCTGCTCGAGATTGTGGCAGGTCCCTACCCCGGTGTTCTGCTGGATCAGCGTCGCCGCGTCGGAGCGCGTGCTGGAGACGAGCCGGGGTCGAGAATGGTCGATCGGGAACACCCGACCGTTCTCACCGCCTCGAGCCCCGCCCGGGCACGTCGTCCCGCGGGGGAAGAGCCCGGTCGAAGTGATTCCCACGTTGAGCTCGACGCCGCGGGTGCGCGCGGTGGCGATCCAGCCAGGGATCGCGGCGACAAGCCGGGCCTGGTAGTCGGCCATCGTGGTCGTGTTGGAGATGACGAATAGAACATCGAGCTGGTTGGCGATGCCCTGGATGAAGCGGTCGACCTGGAAGCCCTCCGGATCCGTCTCGGCGAGAAGCGAGACCAGGAAGGGGTCCGACTCATTCGTCGCGTAGAACCACAAGGGCGCATAGTGCTGTCCGAGGATCCGCTGGTTGTAGCCGACGCGGACTTCGACGCCGCCTCCGGAAGCGAGGGGAATTGGCGTGGGCGGTGGGTTTACCAGCGCGTACTGGTCGCTCGTTCCGGGGCCGATTTCGATCCGGGTGAGCGTGGTCTGCTCGACGCATTGATTCGAAACGAAGGTCGCCAGCGGATTGGAGGGGCAGTCCAGGCGGACGGGCCCGAAATCGAGGATGCCCGGCGCCGCGACCAGACAGCTCGGTTGCGACACCGCATGGATCGGCAAGGTGGCGCTCGGTCGGCTGGGATTGTTCACCGTGATCTGGAGCTCGCCATCGTAGCTTCCGTTCGTCCGGGGTCTGAAGGCGATCTCGGCGGAAAATGCGTCGGTCGGATAGAGAATGCCTCCAGCCAGATCCCCGCCTGGCAAGAAGAAGTTGCCCCCGCTGTCATTGGACAGGTGGATGTCCCTCACCGCGCAAATCGTCTCGCCGATGTTGGTGAATTGGAAGCCGAGCACTCCCCAACTGCCGGGCGGCACGTTGCCGAACACCAGCCGCGGCTGGGGGCGAATCTGGAAGTCGCAGGGGCCGGCGTCGAAGGCTTCGCCGGTGAGCATCACGGTCCTCTCCGGATTGAACAGGTCGTCGCTCTCCACGATCAAGGTGGCGGCCAGCGGGCGAGGCAGGTCCGGCTGGAAGTAGACCGTCAGCTCCAGATAGTCGGAGCCCGAATCGATCGCCAGATTGGGAGCGGTCAGTTGAGGCCAGGCGCTGCCGGAGTCCCACGGGTAGGTCGTGGAGCCGCGGGATGGAGCAGAGATGCTGTAGTGCTGAAAGTCGCCGGTGGCGCGAACGCCGCGGAAATGAATCTGTCCCCGGCTGCCGGCGTTGCTCAGTCGGATCTTCTGACCGACCTTGGCCCCGACGGGCAACCGGCCGTAGTCGATGGTGACCGGGGTGATCGCGAGGGCGGGCCGCCCGCCCGTCGCATCGAGCGCGACCTGAGTGGTATGGGGTCGATTCGACTCGTAGTCGACGCGCAGCGTTCCGGCCAACGGACCGTCATGCCGCGCGGCGAATTCGAGCTCCAGTGGAACGGTCTGGTTGGCGCCGATCGTCTGGCTCTCCAGCTGGCTGATCGCGGAGAAAGAAGGGTCGGTCGTGAGCAGCCGCTGAATCTGAAGCGGGCGCCAGGTGATGTTCGTCACCCGGGTGACCGAGCGCGAGACTTCGTGCACCGGCACGTTGTCGAACGGAACAGGCGCCGGATCAAAAACCAGCGCCGTCGGGACGCCTTCGCCGGTCAGCACGGAGGTTCCGGGGGTGCAGTCATCGCAGGGGCGGACTTCCAGATGCGCCAGCTTGCTGCCCACCGAGCG